>Ga0182016_10005161_pt1 | contig 14156 bp, 10 predicted proteins | sample 712S2MmetaG_FD_120491 | JGI IMG/M metagenome (GOLD analysis project Ga0182016, IMG submission 120491) | Permafrost microbial communities from Stordalen Mire, Sweden - 712S2M metaG | ecosystem: Environmental > Terrestrial > Soil > Wetlands > Permafrost | place: Sweden: Stordalen | collected...
CGGCAACTTCGGGACGATACTTTTCCATCCCCTCGACAACGATGGCACCGGCGGCGCCGCCGTTGACCTGAAATTCGGTGAAGCCGTGGACGTGAGGATGGTACCAGTAGAGACCGGGGGGTTCGGTCGCCGGAATCTGCATGCTGAACTTAAATCCCGGGGAGCCGGGTTGAATGAGCGTGTCGATGACATCGTCCTGATGACAGATGGGTGGAACATTCAATCCGTGAAAATGGACATTTGTGGAATCGAGAGTGGGGCTGCCGCCATCTCCGCAGGTTTGACCCGATCGAGCCATATCCATCTTCATGTTTGATTTGATCGCATCGTTATCCTGGATTCGGTTGACGACTTCGAGATTGAGGGTGTCGCCGGGGTTCACGCGCAGAGTTGGGGCTTCGACGATCGTGCCGGCAGCATTGTATTTGTAGCAATAGTGGGTATATCCGTATTGATCGACCGAGTGGGCGAGAACAAATCTGGCGTTGAGGTTGCCGTTCTGCGAAGAGATAGCGTAGGGATCGCTAACCACGCCGCCGGAAGCGGGGCGCGCTGGGCAATCTTCGGCGGCCAGATTCCCCGTGAGGTTCAGCGTGCAAAACGTAATCAAGATCACCAGTAGCCAGTTGAACCGCGAGCGCATAGCGGGCTCCTTCATTTTTCATGAGATCAAAGTTATGCGGACGATCTGGCGTCCAGCCCTAGAAGAGCCATCGATTCTCGAACACCAGCGGCATCCCTGGATGATAGCGTGATACGAATTCCAACAATCTCCAGGAGTCGCTTTTAATTCTTAGAAAGATCGCGGAGGGAACGCGCGAATCGACAGCAATCCCTGGCTATTGGTGTCGGCGAACGGGGAGGTTTTCCCTTCTTCGAGTACACAAGTCTGCCCCGTGACGGTGAGCCCTACGAGTGCGATCGCGGAGGGGGCGCCGAACTCTGCAACGTAGACGCCTCCGCCATTTCCCGTGGCACTAGCCAAGGCAGCGCCCGCTAAATAGGACCAGTTCGCGGATTGGCCTCTGATTCGTCCGGACTTGCAGCCCGGGGTTAGCGCGCCGGTTGCCTTGTCGAAAAATATGGCAGAGACAGCAGCGCCTTGAGTGTTGACAACGTATAGCAGTGTTTCGTCGGGACTCAGCATGATATTGCTGGAACTAATACTCGTTTTATTTGTGTAAACCGTGGTCGGGGTCAACTTGCCGGAAGAAATGTCAGAAACCTCAACTACGACTGCGGTTGAGGTGTCTCCGAAGATTGCATAATGACCGTCGCTCGTGATGTCGATGGAATTGGGATAGGTGGCGTCCGACGAATTCAGGGTCGCGGTCGAATATTGATTGTCGCCGTGAGACACCGGAGTGCCAGCCGAGATATCAAAAGATTCGATCGATCCGTCTGTGTAGGAAGCGATCAGAATATTCGAATGAACGGCCATGCCGTTCACGATGCCGCCGGCTAGTCCAGCAACGGCGGTGTCGTTAACAAAGGTCAGCGAGCATCCTGCTTGAACCTGAAATGTTCCGATCGTGTTGGAGTCCGTGAAGCTGGCGTACAGATATTGGCTATTCATCGCCAAGCCAATGCCGTTGGACGTGCCCCCGTCGGTGGGAGAACCGGTGGCACTCCCGCCAAGGGCAAGAGTGGCAATGGAAATTCCAGTGACGGTTGCGGTCGAGGCTGAGGAGGCGTAGACGCACTGTTGGCTGCCACTGTTGAGAACGGTGAGGCGATCGGATCCGAAAAAACCAGCGACGTTGCCGAACCCTCCTACGATCACTTGTTGCTGTAGCGTGAGTGCGCCGTTAGGGCCTATGGCGTAAAAGCTGACGCCAGGATCGTCATTGGTAATCACGTATTGGCTTGCGCCGAGGGCAATTCCGCTCACTGCGCAAAGGCCCAACAAGAGCACGGCGGCTAACCATGAGTGTCTTATGCGGGAGTGTCTTAAGCAGGAATGCCCAAAGAAATATTGCTTCATCGATATCGCTAGACCCCGATGTCCAGAGAGGTGATAGGGCTGTGATACAGCCGGGGGCGGCTGTGCTTTTCAGTACACCACAGACAGGAACACGCTACAAGAACTGGCTGCGGATATCTGATGGGAATTGTTCTACGAGTGCAAATAGTTGCGGAAACTGGTAATGAATGCTGCAAAAAAATCGTGCTGCGACTCAACCCTGAGTGGCCTCACAAGTGCGGCAGGCTGAAGGACAGCGTCACGCTGGTCTGAAACGGCTCGGGCTGGTCGTGGGCCCGGTAGGGCAAGTAACGCCATGTACGGACGGCGTCGGAAGCGGCCCTTGCGAGGATAGGGTTTCCGGAGGCGGTGCTGACGTCCGAGACGCTGCCATCTTCGGCGACGGAAAGATTGAGCACCACATCTCCAGAGAGGTTCGCGGCTAAGGCTTCGGGAGGATACTGCGGTTCGGTGCGACTGAGGAGGCGAGATTCGGCCGTGGATGGAGATAGCCAGATGCTTCGGGAAGCGGTCTTCGATATTGTGTTGTTGGGCCGCGAGGGCGGCGCGGTCGCGATGCGATGGGTGGATGCGGCTTCCACGATTGGATTTGTTGAATCGATGGTGGAATTGCGATGTGCAGATTGATGAGGTGCGGACGAAGGCAGGCCGGGAGCGGGAGACATGCGGAAGATTACCTTCCCTTTCTCGTACACGACCAGCTCGTCTTTGGAGTAAGTAGAGGATTGAGTAGGCGGAATTTTCCTGGGTATGGCATCCAATCTTTTCTCGGGCGATTGTGCGCTGGTCGCTGAAGAATTCTGTTGGGTGGTCGAGGCAGCGATCTCGCCGGGCTGGGACGAACATCCCGAGACGGTTGGGTCTGCGCAAGAATTGGCTGTCAAGATTGGGGCGCTGGATCGAGCGAGGTTGATCCATCCGATACGGGAACCGACCAGGAAACTAACGCCGATGGCGGCAACAATCGTCAGCGCTCCCAAGAACAGTGCCCAGCCCTCGTAGAAATGTCGGGGAGACGACAAATTCGATGGAACAGACTTTTCCAGGCTGATTTCGGATCCCGAAGAGGCAGACGCGAGAATCTCAGCGGCATATGGATTGGGGGAACTGGGTTCAGCAATCGAAAGCACCGGTGCGGGCGTTGCGGAGGTAAGAGCTTTGTTGCGGGACGCGGCCTTGCGTTCGATTTTGCTTTGGCTCAGATTGATAGAGGCTTGATGGAGGGTGGCAGACTGCGCGGCGAACTGCTCGAGCAGTTTCTGATCGTTGTGCGAGAAGGCGGCTGGAGATGGAGAAAATACTTCGAGAATGCCTAGGAATTGCGCAGTGTGAACGGGATCAAAGACAGGCACGATGAGAATCGAGCGAATGCCGAGGCGGCGCGAGACGAGGGGGTCGACGCGCGGATCAAATTCGGTATCGACAGAAAGCTGGGGCTGACGGGTTTGCAGACAAGCGCCAGAGAGCCCGTCGCGTGTGTTGATGGGAACGCCGAGATCGGGAGCTAGGTGTCCGGTGGAAGCGCGGCAGACGATCTCGTCTCCGCGCCGTAAAGCGAGGGCAGCGGATGTGGCCCGCGTGGCTGCGGCCGCTTGGGCTACGAGTTCGTTGAGAACCAGATCGAGCGCGAGATCAGGCGGAAAACCGGCGAGGATGTGCTCTTCTAAAGTACGGGCCTGTAAAGTACGGGCAGGTGCAGAGTTCTGGTCGTCGGAACGAGACTCGGACCTCGACATAGATTGCGGGAACAATTTGTTCCGGCCGCCTCCGCTGAAAGGCTAGAAAGCACTGTCAGTCGGGAGTTTCCCGCTAAATCGCAGGGAAGTCAATTGGACAATCGGGCCGGTACCCCGGCGGCGGTTTCTTAGGCCGGGAAGGCGCCGGCATTTTGTCCTGTGGGCCCCTTTCCCGCAAGCTCAAACTACTGCGCACTCTCGCTGAATACTGCGGGGTTAGCGACTCCGGCGGCTGAGGCATCGATGGTGACCGCTCCGGGCGACGGCGGGAGTGTATAGAATTGGCTGGCCGTTCCGTTCGATCCCGTCGTCACTGGGTTTGACGCAAAAGTGCCGCCCGCGCCGCCATCGGAGAAAGTCACAGCGTTGCCCAAGACCGGGTTGCCATACTGGTCGGTGACGAGAACGGTGAGCGCTTGCGGTAGTTGAGTTCCGGCTGGCGCGGCTTGATTGTTTCCGCCGGTGACGCCGATAGTGGCGGCGGGTCCGGCCACGGAATACTCCACAAAAGAAATGTTCTTTAGTCCGGTTGAACTTCCGGACACCGAGATGGTGCCCACAGATGTCGGCAACTGCAGCTGGATTCGAGCAAATCCGTTGGCATCGGTGACCACCGAGGGTGGACTGGGGACCGCGCCCTTGGTAGCGGTGAAATTGACCGTGATACCCGGGACGCCGTTCTTGAAAGTGTCCTGCGCCTGAGAGACGAGCGCGTTCGGTAAGGTTGAACCCGCCGCGCCGGTTTGTTTTGTGCCTCCGTACGCGACGATCTTAACAGCTCCCGCGGAGGTCGAGGTTGCCGTAAGAGTGGTAGTGCCAAATCCAGTTCCGGATACTGTGAGGGTATATGTCCCGACTTTCTTGGGGACGGTATAAGAGGTTGACACGTTGCCGTTGGAGTCAGTAACCGCAGACGCCGGATTGAACACCCCGCCTTTGCCGCCATCGCTAAAGTTGACGGTCACTCCTACGTCATTCTGTTCCGTGTAGGGGTTCTCGATATTCACCTGAATTGGCGCTGCCAGGGGAGTGCCGACCGTAGCGCTCTGGCCGCCTCCGGTGACTTCGGCGATGTGAAATATGCCGTAGACCTCGAGACTAGTATTGGTTGCGACATAGACCCGTCCGTTGGCTACGGTTTGAGTGATGAAATGACCTAGGGGCGGCAGTTTGTCGCGGCTGTTGGGCGCTTGCGTGGTCGAATACAACAAATCCATCGAGACCGCGTCAAACGCCAGCAACTGTCCCGTGATAACCCAGAGAATTCCATTTGTGTTTCCATTGGCAGAGATGGACGGAGAGTGACCACCGTTATAGCTTGCCGTGGTTCGCTGGGGACTCCCCATGAGCCCCCCGGAAATTGGGTACGCCAAAATCGGGGAATCATTGGGAGCAAAGTAGACAGTGTTATTCCAGTAAGCTGGAGAACCGAATTGCACATCCCGCGTACTGCTGCCGGACTCGCCGGGAATGAGGGGGAATTCCTGAATCGCTCCCGTGTCGTTCACTTGGTACATTCCCAAAGTATCGCGGTTGAGCAGGTAAACGAAACCCTGTTTGCCGCTGGCTACGAGTTCGTGCGTATAAGGACCCGTTTGATCGGGAAGGATGACGGCTCCGGTGGAACTCAAATCCAGGTCGTTTACATTGAGAAATCCGACCGCGTAGGGTGTGAAATAGTCGGCTACGGTGAGATCCGGAGCCAGTTCTACCACGCTATTGCAGTAGGTTTGGCCTCCCGTTGGCACATCGAAGCCGTGGCTTCCAGCTTCTGCTGTTTCCATAAAAATGTTGCCTTGTTCGTCGGCGGCAAGGCCCACGCCAGACTGCCATACTGACGTCAATCCGTAGTCGGGAGAGGTATTGAAAACGGCAAGTTGCGTCAAACTAGATTCACTGTAAGAGAGCACCCATCCGGTATCGTTGTCGTTACAGCTATTTGAGCCGAACCCCATATAGATCGTCCCATTAACCAGCAAAAGGCCGGGACGATTCTTTTCGTGAAGGCTGTTGAATACGGTTTTGGTTCCCTTGTTACTGATGCTCTGCGCCTGGATCAGCACGGGACTGCCCGGCAAATCGAAGCCGGTCGTGATGTCGATGGCGTGCAGGTGGTGACGAACCGTGCCGTTGAGGACGGTCTTCGCGACGAGATACATAGTGTTACTCGCAGGGTCGATGACCGGCGTGGATATGATGCCTTCCTGATTAAAGCCGGGGGCGGTGCCACAGGGGAGATACTGTCCACTCGCGGTCGTGCCTCCGTAAAGTTCACTGGCGTACCAAAGCTGGGCCCCGTTATCGGCATCGATGGCGTAGACCGAATCCGCCTGGGTTACGATGTAGACGACATTGTGCGTTCCTTGCCCTGGAATGTTTACATTCGGCATGTAAATGGGCTGAGCCATCACAACATAGTCGACGGGGACACTGAACAGGTGCCCAAAGCTGTTCTTATTAACGTTGGCGGGAGTGAGCAGAGTCTCTTGAGTGTTTGCGTTGTCGCGAGCGTTATCCCCGCGGCTGGTAACAAACTGAGGCTGGGCGAAAGATGCCGACAAGAAAGCAGTTGAGATAAGGATGAGAGCCAGAGGCTTGGAGCGGGCAGAAAAGAACTCGCAAAGCGAATTGCGCAACGCCGGGGGGCGGGTGCCGGAACTGCTGGAAGAATGTAAGGGGAAATAACGCATCGTCTCTGCCTCCGAAAAACCAACAGCCATGGGAAGGGTTTGATGCCTTAACGAGCACTTAGACAGCCAAGGGGAAGGAATTGCTCGTTAACCAAACTGAAACTAACGTGACGGTTGCCAAAGGTTTATACAACGAAAGGGGATAGTTTTCAATGCCGCGTTTGAGCCATGAGGCAAAGTTTTGCACACTTTCGCCATTCTTTCGTCTACGAACTTTACCCTGCTGAAGGTCGCGCGGAGACAGCCTTCGATAGTCTCGGCAGCAACGAATTCAGATCCTGTTCTTAAAGTTCGTTGCGATGGAACGGAGCGTTAGAGGAGCGACTGCGGATTCGAGCTTTGTGAGATACACCTTCCCGTTCCCGAACTCGATATCTGTCTATAAAGGATTGAAGGGTTGTGGTGGTAGAAAGACTGCTAGAGTAATCCTGCACACCGTCGAGCCGGATGTGCAGAAACTCGCACTAACGAAATAATTAAGGAGAAGGCTCGCCATGCGGATCGCGGTGGTTGGATCGGGTTATGTGGGACTGGTAACGGGCGCGTGTTTCGCGGATCTGGGACACGATGTTGTGCTGGTCGACAACGACGATAGAAAACTGGCTGCCCTGCGCGAGGGCCAGGTGCCGATCCACGAAAAGTTTCTGCCGGAATTGCTGGCGCGGCACCGGGACGAAAGAATTTGTTTTTCCGGTGATCTGCAGGAGGCCACTCGCAGCAGCGAGGCAGTGTTCATCGCGGTGGGAACACCTCCCACGGAAAGCGGAGACGCCGATCTGTCTTACGTGGAATCGGTCGCGCGGGAGATAGCCGGGGGCATCAACGCATATAAAGTTGTGGTCGAAAAAAGTACCGTCCCGGTTTATACCAGCCAGTGGATACGAACGATCATTACAAGAAACGGAGCCGACCCGGCGCATTTCGACGTGGCGTCGAATCCGGAATTTCTACGCGAAGGAACGGCGGTAACCGATTTTCTCTATCCTGACCGGATCGTCGTGGGGGTGGAGAATGAACGGGCGGCGGAAACGATGCGGCAACTTTATGAGCCGCTCACGAGCGGACGCTATTACGGACGAAGTGGGGCCATTCCGCGGCCAGAGGCAGCGAAAACACCGCCACGGTTAATCATCACGACAACGAAGAGCGCTGAGTTGATCAAGCACGCCTCGAACGCGTTTTTGGCGATGAAGATTTCGTTTGTAAATGCGGTGGCCTCAATCTGTGAATCCGTAGGGGCAAATGTGCAGCAGGTATGCGACGGCATCGGGACCGATTCGCGCATCGGACCGCGCTTTTTGAATCCGGGAATCGGGTACGGTGGGTCGTGTTTTCCAAAAGATCTGATGGCATTTCGCGCGGTCGCGAAGGAAAGTGGATACGACTTCCGGTTACTCGAAGAGGTCCACAAAATTAACGAGGAACAGCGCCACCGTTTTATGCGGAAGGTGCGGGGGGTACTGTGGACCTTGCGCGGAAAACGGTTGGGGGTACTGGGACTGGCCTTTAAAGGCGGAACGGACGATATACGCGAGTCTCCCGCGTTGCTGCTGGTGCAGGAATTATTGCGCGAGGGGTGCCGCATTTGCGCCTATGATCCGGCGGCAATGGAACGGGCGAGAGAGGTGCTGAAGTCGGGCGTCGAATTTGCTTCGAATGCCTATGAGGTGGCTGAGGGAGCGGATGCGCTGCTGATTTTGACGGAGTGGGAGGAATTCGCAGCGCTGGATCTGGAGCGGTTGCATGATCTGGTCAAATATCCGATCGTGCTGGACGGACGAAATCTCTATGACCCGGCGGTAATGCTGGAGCACGGGTTCTCCTACTACAGCGTGGGACGTCCCGCAGTGTTGGCGGAAGAAGTGCCAGCCCTGGCGAAGAAAAAGGCGTGACGAGATAAGAACGCAATGACCAAACGAGCGCTAGTGACGGGAGGAGCGGGCTTTCTCGGCTCGCATCTATGCGACGGGCTTCTCGGCGAAGGATATGCGGTGGTCGCTGCCGACAATCTCTCGACGGGAAGCCTGGCGAATATCGAGCATCTGCGCAACGAGGCGCGCTTCGAATTTGTCAAAAAGGACGTATGCGTGGCGCACGAATGGGGCGCGCTCGATTACGTATTTCATTTTGCGAGTCCCGCGAGTCCCGTGGATTATGCTGAGCATGGGATGGAAACTTTAAGAGTCGGATCCTACGGAACATTTGAGGCCTTGGAGGCGGCGCGACGGTCGCATGCAAAATTCATGATGGCGTCGACTTCGGAGTGCTATGGCGATCCGCTGGTGCATCCGCAGGTCGAGACGTATTGGGGGAATGTCAATCCGATCGGACCGCGATCAGTCTACGACGAGGCGAAACGATTCTCGGAGGCGGTCACGGCGGCGTACCACCGCTATCACAAAGTCGACACTCGGATTTTGCGCATCTTCAACACCTACGGGCCGCGGATGCAGATTAACGACGGGCGGGTCATTCCAAATTTCATGTGGCAGGCGTTGCGCGGCGAGAATCTGACGGTCTATGGAGATGGCAGCCAGACGCGAAGCTTCTGCTATGTCAGCGACGAGGTGGATGGAATCTTGCGGTTGGCTGCGTCCGCGGAAAACTTACCGGTGAATATCGGGAATCCGACTGAATTCACCATTCTGGAATGCGCTGAAAAAGTGATAGCGACCACCGGCTCGGCGAGCCAGATCGTATTCGAGGCGCTGCCACAGGACGATCCCAAGCAAAGGCGTCCCGACATTTCGAAGGCGAAACGCTTGTTGGGATGGTCGCCGAAGGTCGAACTGCAGGAAGGGCTTAAGTTGTCTCTGGAGTATTTCCGAAAAGCGGTTGCAGAAAAGGCACGGGACCAAGTTCATTCGACGGCTTCGTGACCAGGATCTAAGTATCTCGCTTTGTCTAGCCCAAAGCGGGATCTAGCGCGATTGCTTATCCAAAGCAGGGCCCGCGGCAAGAACGGCAAGCAGACGTAAAATCTCTTCACGCTCGACCGAGTCCCGGAAGGTAAAGCGGACGCCCATCCCAAAACCGGGATGCGTCGCTAGCACCTGGCCCCGGATCTTAAACTTCGTGTCAGTGGTCCTCACTAGAATTTCTACTCCGGATTGCCCGGCTAGCGGCGACGGCATTTCGACGTAGCAACCACCTTCGCTTATATCGGAAAGGGTGCAGCGGTTCGGAACGCTGGTGCCGAGCCGATAGACCTCCGCGCCCAACTTGCAGTTGAAACGGCGCTCCCCACGGCGGTTGCCAGCATTGGTGACGAGCGTGGCTTCTCTCGACGCGGGTCGCAATTCGGGCTGCGGAACATCGGGGGCCTGCGTGGCAAACGTCGGCGTTCCCGTGAGTTTACTGGTAGATGGCTGAGCGGGCAAGGTCTGGCGGGGCTGAATACTATTCTGTTGCAGCCAGGTTTGCATGAGGCGACGCGAAGTTTGCGGTACATCCAGAAAACGAATGCCGGTGCGGCCGCTGGCGTCCTGCCACGCAACCTCGCCGGAAAGGCGGACCAATTGTTGCTGACCGGGTAGTGCGAATTCGAAGTACACCTTGCAAGAAGTTGGAAGCCGATTGTTAGTTTGAATCGAGGTTCCACCGTCACTCAGGTCGGTGAGCAAAGCATCCAACTCAGGCGCACCTGGATAAGCAACGTTGGCCTTCGAATTGAGTGGGGTGCGGGGAACGCGGCGCCGTTCACGACGCATCAGGCCACGCGCCGCGCGCAAACTGATGCGCGTACGCTCCGCAGAGAGGGGGCGATACAAAACAAAATTCGCGCCCAGCCCGAATATGGGACGCGCGTTGAACTCACTGTCGACAATGGCGACCAGCATGGTGGCACGGTTCTTGCTGGATTGCCTGAGACGCGACAAGAACTCTTCGGAAGATGAGTCAGCGCGATAGTCGAGCACAATGGCATCAAACAGCTGACTATCCAGCAACTCGAGTCCTCGTGTAATCGAAGGAGTGTGCTCGGCCGCCAATCCCAGCTCAGAGAGGATGAGCATCAAGAGGTTGGCGGAGTCCTGATCCGGACACACCACGAGGGCGCGTAAATCCATAGTGACAAAATGGTACGAGAGGGCAAGTGCCGAGGACAAGTTACCGGTGTCACGTGAACATTGCGCTGGTTTGGTTCGCCGCCGCTTCCAGTCTCTCCAATGCGGCAGTTACCGTAGTAACTCCAAGAGTCGCACCTTCCGTTATCTTCTGTTTCGAGGACACCAGCGATATGCTGTCTCAACGATTGTGTTCGTGGCACCGAAGGCAGGGGCTTTGGGTCGGCGCTTGATTCGGTAGCGATGGCACGGTAGCGACAAAGGGGCGAGCTTAGCCCCGTCGTATTCGCGTTTGCCGTGGGCGGCACGATTGTAACTCTCCCGAATTACCTTACGAAAAGCCAGTGTACGAAGGGACCTTGTACCCCGGTACTTTGACGGGACAAGATACTGTTCCTACCATCGAGTTAGTAAGTTTGACAAAAGAGTCACCTGTCACGACAGGGATCACCCCGGCTTTTTTTGAAATGTAAGGCCGGGGAGACGATGCGAGATTGTAGCGCCGGATTCGTTGTACCAAGCTGGGAGCCGCAGGGAACGGCAAGACTCTATGAAGAGCCTGGAAACAAAAGTCGGAAACCGCAGGCGTCGAGAAAGTGGCTTCAGCCTGATCGAAATGTTGACGGTGGTCGCGATCGTTATCATCATGGCTTCGATCACGTTTATCAGTATGGTCCCGGTGATGAAGCAGTACCGCGTCGCCAACGCTTATAACACGGCGATGGCGGCGATGCGGCAGGCGCGCGACAACGCCATATCGCAACGCACCTCGTACTCGGTGACGTTCACTCACACTTCCACGACGAATACGATTACGGTCACGCCCACACTGACAACATTTCAGGGCGACCAAACTACCAGAACCTATCAGTTGCCGACAGACGTGGCCTTTCTCGCGCAGACAGGTTTTCCCTCGATTGGTCCGGACGGTTATGGCACCGGTGTAAATGCCATCGACTTTGGCTACACCGCGAACGGACTGGGAACCGGTGGGCAATCAACCTTTTATTTCTGTCCCGATGGTTCCGCACAGGATGCGGAAGGCACGGCGGGAGCGTGTGCCGGTAGCTGGGACGGAGGCGTGGTGTACATCGGACGGGCCAGCGACCTGATGAGTTCGCGTGCCATCACACTCTGGGGCGGAACGGGCCGAATCCGCGGGTGGCGGCTCTACGGCAACGGATCGGGAGGATATCAATGGGTACGGCAATGATGGGGCGGCGGAACGGATTGCGATCGCGCAAATCAGGCGACCGCGGATTCACGCTGATCGAGGTCATGATCTCGATGTGCATATTGACGGTCGGCCTCGTAAGTCTGCTCGGGGTGTTTGGCCTGGCGATGGCCTCGACGCAAACCTCGCAGCAAGACATGATCGCCAAGCAACTGGCGAATGAGGCTCTGGAGAGCATTGTCACTGCGCGCAATACTACCCAGATCGGATGGGACGACATCCAGAACACCGGATCCACTTGCACCGACGGCAGCAGCGGTTGTGGCATCTTCGCCAGCGGTGCGCAGCCGATCTATCAGGGATTAACTACGGGAGCATCGACCTCTTGCGCCAAGTACCTGGGCATTCTAGGGACTACTTGTGACATCGGTCAGCCCATACAGACACTTACCGAGCCGGGTCCCGATGGAATCTACGGAACTGCGGACGATGTCTCTGTCCCACTCACCGGTTATCAGCGCACTGTTCTGATCTCATCGGCCGACTCAAATGGCGTGGTGCAAGGTTCTCTCCGTTCCGTGACCATCACTGTGCAGTACAACACGGCGCAGATGAACCTGGCGAAGAGCTATGTCTTGAACACATTAATTTCGAGTTATCAGTAAAAAGGGGAGCTATGGGCGACCGCACAAAGCGCGAGAGTGGATTCAGTCTGCTGGAGATGGTCATCGCCATGGCACTGGGGATGATCGTACTGGGCGCCGCCGTGCAGTTGTACACCCAGGGCGTGGGCGCGACTTTCAAGGTCTCGCAGCGCGCCGAGATGCAGCAGGATTTTCGAGCTGCCTCGAACATGGTGCTGCGCGACTTGAGTTTGGCCGGGGCAGGGTTAGGAAACAATACAGCGATTGCTTTGCCGAGCGGCTCGACCCCGCGCTATGGCTGCGACCAGTCGACCTGTCATCTGGGCACGGCCAACACGTCGCCCGGGCTTTACCCGCTGCAAAGCACCACACCCTATTTTTACGGATTGCTTCCGGGATATCAGCAAGGACCGACGATCAACGCCGGGTACCCCACGGACACAATCACCGTGGCCTATACCGACACCAACTTCTATCTGAATTGCTACACTGCGACCGTAACTTCTTTAGGAGTCGTGCAATTCGCGCTCCCGACGACGCTCCCCGCCGGCTGTTTGCCGAATGGCGTCACCTCTCCGCAAGCGGTCAGTGATGCCGTAGTCGGGCTTACGATCGGCGATCTGGTTTACGTCTCGCTGAGCAGCACTCCGGTTGTCGTCGAAGTCACGGGAGCGCCCACCACGACCGGCCCAAACACCTATAGCGTTCCCTTCGCGAACAACGACGTCCTGAAGATGAATCAGACTGCCTCCGGCAAGGGCATAAACGCCGCGGCAGTGGGCGCTTCCGGGACAAGTCCCACGCGCGTCTTTGTCATCACCTACTACATCGACAACACACTCAGCCCGCCCCGGCTCATGCGGCAGGTAAGTGGACACACTCCCATGCCCGTCGCGGAAAACGTAGTTTACATGCAGTTTAACTACGATCTTTTCAACGACAACACCAATGCCGTGGCGGTTGCCTGCAGCAACCCCGGCGCCGCGGTCGATGGTTGCGCTGGAGCTTCGACAGGACTGCCCCCCAACGAGGTCACCAAAATCAATATTGCGCACATGGCCATGAACAGCACGCTAAAGGGCGCTCAGGGCGGCTTCCAGGGATTGGACCTCGTAACCTCGGTCAGCGCCCGCGATCTGACTTACAACAATAGCTATCCGCTTGGCCCGTAGACAGGAACACTTACGCAAACGAAGACAAGCTGAGCGAAGTATTGATGAGTGATATGGAGACATACAGAATGAAAAGCGAGAGACACAACCGGGGATTTACGTTGATCGCATCTTTAATGATGCTCTTGCTGCTTTCGGGTCTCGCAATCGGCCTGCTGCTGATGGTCAATACCGAAGGCAAGGTTGGAGGCACAGACCTGCAGAATAACGCAGCCTTTGCCAGCGCCGAGGGTGGAGTCGAGAAAATGACCTCCGACCTGGCTTCAACCTTCCAGAACGCCCTCGCGCCTACCGCGGCGCAAATTTGCGCCTTGGGCAGCACTTCCATGCAACCGAATCTTGCCGCAGTGACATGGTCTGACTATCAGATCACCCCCGGCCAGCTGGGCGCAGCCTGCCCCTCCACGATGACCACGCAGTGGGGCACCATCACTTCCGGTTCGAATCAGGGTCTATGGGCGCAGATCATTCCCGTGAACATGTTGGCCACAGCCGCTATGCCGGGCGGCCAGGAAGTCAGTATGGTCCGGAACGCGCAGGTCGCGCTGATTCCCGTATTCCAGTTCGGAGCTTTCTCGGAAAGCGATCTTTCGTTCTTTAGCGGCCCTGATTTTACCGTCAGCGGCCCGGTTCATACCAATGGAGATTTGTATCCCTTTGTCGGACCCGGATCCACCCTGACCTTTCACAAC
>Ga0182016_10005163_pt1 | contig 14153 bp, 13 predicted proteins | sample 712S2MmetaG_FD_120491 | JGI IMG/M metagenome (GOLD analysis project Ga0182016, IMG submission 120491) | Permafrost microbial communities from Stordalen Mire, Sweden - 712S2M metaG | ecosystem: Environmental > Terrestrial > Soil > Wetlands > Permafrost | place: Sweden: Stordalen | collected...
AGCGGCCGCGGCCACCACCATCTTCGTTCAGTACGGGCGCGACAAGTCGAGACTTCCCGCGATTACAGCCTCCACTTTTCGCTACCTTGCCTTGATCACGATCCCTCTCCACTTCATCGCGGCCTCGCTCGCGGTTCCAGCTCTGCTGCTTGCTTACGGCCGCCCATTCCAGGACGCCGCCAGGGTTGTGGCGCTGGCTCCGTTGCTCTGCATCTTCAAGGCCTTCGTCTCGCCTGCGCAGAGTCTCTTGCAGTGTTCGGAGCGGCAGAGTTACGTTATCGCCGCAACCGTCATGGCGGGGATCGTCGATATTTCCGTGGCTTGGTACTTCATTCCCGCGCACGGCGCGGTGGGCGCATGCTTCGGCAACGGAGCGGCACAGGCGGTGGCCGTCCTCTTGATGTGGGTCGCGGCAAGCCGTCTCTACAAGATGAAACTTCCGTGGATCCAGGTGGCGAAGATCGTCTTCATCAGCATACTGGCATCGCTCACCGCGCATTTCGTCGCTGTGCGGATGACGCCATTGTGGGCGATTCCTTGCGGCGGAATCGCTTCCCTTCTCGTTCTCTTCGGATTGTTTTACCTGATGCGCGTCCTGGAACCGGAGGACCGCAACAGATTTCAGACTTTGACCGGGATGCTACCAAGGCCAATCGCCAAGCCGGCGAATGCGATCCTATTGCTTTTGATCCGCCCGGCGGATGCCAGGTTTGCCCTGCTATAGACGCAGTTGACAAGGATTCCCATGAAGAGGAAACAGCCCATGAAAACTCGTCCCACATCCGATTACCGCGGGAGTGCGATGCCTGAATTTTGCAATTTGCAGTGAACGGAATGATCGAGTCGAGGCATTATATGGGATTCAATCTTGCAATAACTTTAAGCGATACGAGGGGAACGAATGAACCAAAAAGTGTTGGTGACAGGTGTTGCCGGTTTCGTCGGCAGTAACTTGGCAGACCGCCTTCTTTGTGGCGGATACGATGTTATCGGCATTGACAACTTGGCCTATGGGCTTCCGGGGCAGATCCCCGCAGGGGTCGATTTTCATGCCGACGATATTCGCTCCGGGGAAATTCAGAAGCTCTTTGACGGCGTGGATGTGGTATTCCACCTGGCGGCAAAAAACGACCTGATTGCATGCCAGCAGGATCCTGTCGAAACGATGCAGGTGAATGTGGGGGGAACCGCAAATGTCTTCGAGGCGGCGCGCCGGGCCGGAGTGCGCAAGGTTATCCTTGCAACTTCCTCCGCCGTGGAGGAAGGCGAAGCGAGGCTCAATGGATTTTATGCTATCAGCAAGGTGACCAATGAGCGCATTGCCGCCGGCTACCAGCAGGCGTTCGGCCTCCCCTTTGTCGCGGTCCGCTACTTCAACATCTACGGTCCACGTCAGGATTATCGCCGTGTTCATCCTCCCGTGATCAGCGCCTTCATTCTGAAAGTCCTGGCCGGCGAGGCGCCTGTGTTGTTCGATGGATTTCAGAATAATAAGCGCGATTTCATTTATGTCGACGACATCAATGACTTCCACATACAGTGCATTACCGATGATCGTCTGAATGGCAACCTCTACCGTCTGGGCAGCGGCCAAAGCCTGTCGATGGATGAGGTGTGGGCTACAGTCAAGGCGGTGTCGGGATCCGATCTCGAACCCGTGATTCTACCGCGCAAGGCAGAGGATACGCCTACCGTGGGACGTGCCGACATCTCCGCGGCGGCGGCCGTGGGATGGACGCCGAAAACGGCCTTTGTCGACGGGGTTCGTGCGCAGTATGAGTACTTGATCAAGGAATTTGAGGCTGGAAGGGTTAAGGTAGAAGCGAAATGATCATTACAAGAACTCCTTTTCGCATTACGCTCGGAGGCGGTGGCACGGACCTGCCCTCCTACTACGAAAAGTACGGCGGTTTTATATTCTCGGCCGGCCTTGATAAGTACATGTATATCGACTCGAATCGTGCCGTGGCCGATGATCTGATCCGCGTCAAGTACTCGAAGTCAGAGACGGTGGAGAGTATAGATGAAATCCAGCACGATATCGCACGCGAGATTCTGCGCCAAACAGGAGTTGAGAAAAATATCGAGGTCAGCTCCCTTGCCGACATTCCGGCTGGTACTGGGCTGGGTTCGTCCAGTTGCTATGGTGTAGGCATGTTACACGCCATTCACACCATGAAACGCGAATACGTTCCTTTGGCCCAATTGGCGGAAATGGACTTTCATATCGAAGCTAACATCTTGAAGCGGCCGATAGGCAAGCAGGACCCCTATATGGCTGCATTTGGCGGCCTGACGGTACTGGAGATTGGCAAGGATGGAACGGTCATCGTCCGCAAGGCGAATGTTTCATATGAGATCGCCGACGAGTTAAACAAGAACATGCTGATCTTTTTCACCGGAAAGACCCGCAGTGCGGATGAGATTCTGCGCGAGCAGGAGAAAGGCGCCAAAGAGCAGAAGTCCAACGTCGTAGACAGCATGCATTACATCAAAGAGATTGGCTACCAGATTCTTGAGGCTGTTGAGAGCGGTAACATCGATGTCGTTGGGACGAAATTCAACGAGCATTGGCAGTACAAAAAGAAGATTTCTTCTAAGATGTCTAACCCTGAGTTTGATCGGATTTACGATGTGGCGCTGGAAAGCGGCGCATTGGGCGGTAAGATATCGGGTGCCGGAGGGGGCGGATTCTTCACATTTTACGTTCCCGAGAGCCAGAGGCCTTTCCGCGAAAAGATGCGCGAGTTAGGACTGCGCGAGATGCGTTATCGCTTTGACTTCGAGGGCTCCAAAGTCCTCGCGGACTCTTGAGAGAACTCTATGACGATGCGAGAACATATGCCAGACGAAGGCGTGTTGGCAACGAGCAAATTCGGTGGCAAGAGTCAGTTCGTTGGAGTAATGGCGATTAGACTGCCGCGTAAGTCCAAGTGGCGTTCATGGCCGATATGACATTAGCGGGGACTAAATGTGCTGCATTTCTTGACCGCGACGGTACCATCGTACGTCAGGTTGAATTAATGCACGAAGTGAGTCAACTGAGTCTTCTGCCTGGTGCAGCCGCTGCCATCCGCCTCTTGAACGAGAAGGACTTGCAGGTAGTGGTGGTGACCAATCAGCCAGTCGTCGCAAGGGGCGTTGCCACCGAGCAGGAAATCAGGCTGGTTCATGAGGAGCTAAATTGGCGGTTGCAAGCCGAGGGGGGCCATATTGATGCTTTCTATTTTTGTCCGCATCACCCCAATGCGACGCTGGAACAGTACCGCTCAAAGTGTCTGTGCCGCAAACCAGAACCGGGAATGATTCTGCGCGCGGCTGAGGAATGCGGAATCGATCTGAGCCGAAGCGTGATGATAGGCGATTCAACGCAGGATGTGATGGCTGGCAACCGAGCTGGAGTCAGGACAATCCTCGTCCGCACTGGACATGGCGGGCGCGATCCTTGGCAATATAAGTGCTCACCCGACTGGGAGGCGAAAGACCTTCTCGAAGCGACGCATCTTTGGATCGAGGTGAACCGCCTATGATTCGGCAAGCCGCGATTCTTTGCGCCGGGCGCGGTACCAGACTGCGCCCCTTCACGGATCATGCTCCGAAACCCATGCTGCCGCTCTTGGGCGTGCCCATGGTCGAGTGGAACATCGGGCGCTTCCGGCACTACGGAGTTACTGACATTTATATTAATCTGCATTACCTTCCGGATGTGCTACTCGACTACCTGGGCGACGGGCGACGGCTAGGGGTTAACATCCACTATCATTTTGAACCGGAGTTGCTGGGCACTGCGGGCGGAATCAAGTGCTTCGAGGATCAACTGGACGAGGAGTTCTTTCTTATCTACGGCGACATCTTTAGCCACGTCGATTACGACGCCATGGAGCAAGCCTGGCGGAGGAGAGCCGGAGCCATGGGCCTGCAGCGCATAGCCCCTGCCACTGAGTATGCCGATGCCGATGTGGTGGAACTGGATGAGGACGGGCGCATAGCGGCGGTCCATCCCAAGCCTCACATGGCAAACTACCCAAATGCCTACCGAATGCGGGGAATATTCATCTTGCGGCGTGCAATCCTGGCTGGCGTGCCGCAGGGAAAATACTATGAGATCGGCAAGGATCTCATGCCCCGTGTTATTGCCGCGGGACAGCCGATTTACGGTTATGTCAGCCATGACTACTCCAAGGGAATTGATACGCTGCAGAAGTGGAAGGAAGTGGAAGATTATCTCCGCGCATCGGGTCTTGCCGGCCCCTCCGTCACTCTGGAAGCTCAATCGGAAAGCTGAGAGAAATGCATCCATCCGAACATCCAGCGGTAAGCATCGTCATGGCGACTTATAATCGCGCCGCGCTGATTGGCCACGCAATTGAAAGCGTGATCGGTCAGTCCCTGACCGACTGGGAGTTGATTATCGCCGACGACGGCTCCCCGGACAACACTGCAGAGGTGCTGAAAGAGTGGGTGGCAAAGGATCCGCGCATCCGCTACCTGCAACTGCCCCATGACGGCCGAATCGCTGTGGTTTCGAATGCGGCCCTGGAGGCTGCGCGAGGCAGGTATATTGCAGTTCTGGATGACGACGACTGCTGGATCGATCCTGAAAAGTTGGACAAGCAGGTTGCCTTTCTAGACCTGCATCCGGAGTATGTTGCATGCGCGGGCGGATATACGATCGTTAATGGAAATGGCGAGAGAACGGCCGATATCTACAAGCCGGAATCCGATGAAGCCATGCGCAAAGTGGCCTTGTTGGCTAATCCCATCGCCAACTCGACGGCCATGTTTCGCGGTTCCCTCAATGAAAGGTATGACGAGAGCCTGCGGGGGTTTGCCGACTGGGATTTTTGGCTGAAACTGGGCCGCAAGGGACGCCTCTACAACTTTCACGAGCTCTTTCTGGCCTACAGAATGTGGAGCGGAGGTGGCTCTTTTGTCCAACAGCGCGTGAACGCGAGCTGCGCGGTGACCATCGTAAACCGCTACAAAAGAGATTATCCCAGGTATGCACAGGCCATCCTTATGGCTAGCGCATACTTGACTTACTCATTTCTTCCCGTCATCCTTAGGCGGGAATTGAACTCGCTTCTTTCCAGTCTGAAGAAGCGCATCTTTGTGCATACGGACGGATGAGTAACTCCTATTCTCGAAACAAAGCCAGTATGAGAGTTTTGCTGACACAGCAACCTAACAGACAACCTTGAATATGGAGATTTGTGCCAAACACCGCTGATTTGAAAATCAAGATTTTTGCCGACGGCGCCGATTACGACAGCATGATGAAGATGTACGCTGAGCCTTACATCAAGGGCTTCACTACCAACCCGACGTTGATGAGAAAAGCTGGCATCGACGATTACGAGGCTTTCAGCAAGAAGATTCTGGCCGCGATTCCTGACCGGCCGATTTCCCTCGAGGTCTTTGCCGACGACTTCGCCACCATGGAGAAGCAGGCCCGCGTCATTGCCAGTTGGGGCAGCAACGTCAATGTCAAGATTCCCGTGACCAACACCAAAGGAGAGTTCAGCGGCCCTCTGATTCGCACTTTGTCCGCCGACGGCATCGAACTGAACGTCACGGCCATCCTCAGTCTTGAGCAGGTCAAGCGCGTCACTGAGGCGCTGGATCCGAATACCCCGGCAATCGTCTCGGTCTTTGCTGGACGAGTTGCCGACACCGGTGTCGATCCCGTGCCTCTGATGACGGAGGCGCTCAGTATTCTAAGGGCATGCCCCAAATCCGAATTACTTTGGGCCAGCCCGCGGGAACTGCTCAACATCTTCCAGGCTGACAAAATCGGAACGCAAATCATCACCGTGACGCACGACCTGCTGAAGAAACTCGCCCAGGTTGGCTACGATCTCGACGCGTTCTCGCTAGACACCGTGAAGATGTTTTATAACGATGCCCATGCAAGCAAATTCTCGATCAAGTGCTAAGTATCCTTGAGTGTCGGAGGTCGACCCATTGATTACGCCGGAACCACAGTCGGCGCCATTTACCACGCCAATAGGATAAGTTACTCGACGCACTGGAACAGTACATTGCACAATGATCTTGTGGCCCCCCTCAGAACGAATTTCTGCTTGTTGTTAGAGGAGAATTCATCAAATGCTTTGAGTTCGTTCTGCGTATCGGCGAATTCGTCGAAATAGAGATAGGTTCCTGGAACAATCCATGGCGAAAGGTGATTGAGAACAAAAATAGTAGAAGAATAAAGGTCCGCGTCTAAGTTCAAAACAAGCACCTCATGCTCCGGGATTTTGTAGGCGGGGAGAGACTCGTCAAACCAGCCCTTGAAGAATTGCACCCGTGAATCGTCGATGACCGGGATTGCGCCGGAGGTAGAAAAGGAGCCCTTTGGATACTTTTGGTTCCAATCTTCGGGAAGACCTTCGAAGCTATCGAATCCATGCAGCTTGGACTCGGGGTTACTAAGCAACTTCGACCAATAGAGCGTCGTCTCTCCTTTCCAGACCCCAAATTCAAGGTAGAGGACTTTCTTATCTCCTATCTCACGGCTCACTAGATCGAAGAGACCCTCGCTATAGTCTACGAAAGGTTTGCCTTGTCCCACCCTGTGACCCAATTGGCGTATCATAAAGCCGGCTTCAAGATATCTCAAGAATCCCTTCAAGTTGCTAATCTGCTTCTGGGTCAAATGCTCGCCCACACACGCAAGCCAGTAACGCAACAGAGACCTCATCAACCTTTCCTCCCCAAAAAACAATGCCTATGAGGCGAGTTATCGAGCGAGTGGCATGGCTAGTACAGTCTGCACATTTTATTTGGACGGCAAGCAGCTACTTGGTCGACTCCCACTTCATCTCGTTGGCCTTGAGCCGCGGATCGGAAACAATCATATGCCAGACGGCGGCCTGGAAGGCTTCCGCATGGGGCGTAACCGTATCGTCGGAGATGGTGGGGATCACCACCGCGGCGTCCGCAACCTTGGCAGTGTAACCGCCGTCGCGTCCAACGATGCCTGTGATCGTCGCGCCAACCTGCCGCGCCAGGTCAAGTGCCCTGACGATGTTGGCGCTGATGTTCTTCTCAAGGTTGCCGCCGCCGACCGAAAACACAAGCAGGGTATCTCCCTCGCGCAGACGGCTGCCCTGCAGCCAGCGCGAAAAGCTCGAGTCCCACCCGTCGTCGTTGACGCGCGCCGTCAGCTCGCTGACATTGTCCGTTGGCGCATAGCTCTCGATATTGGTAATCTTACGGAAATCGTTGACAGCGTGGGTAGCGTTGCCGGCACCACCGCCCACCCCCAGAATGAACAATCTTCCATTCCGGTTTCGGGTTTCGATGAGCACATCGATAATTCGTTCCACCTGCTCTTGATCGATCAGTCCTGCAATAGTAGCAACCTCTTGCAGATATCGAGAAACGTAGGCTCCCATACACCATCCTCTTCAACTGAATGTTAACCTAAATCGAAGGACATCTTTTGTGGGGTGTTCGAAACATCGGAACCAGCGCTTATCCCTCCAGGATGCGCTGAATCGCGCTAATTGTTTTGTCGCAAATGGTAGGTTGTCCTCAATTCCCCGCAAGGGTCTCCTATTTTTGCACGAATGGTGCAAAAAAGGAGATTCCGGATTGTGACTGGTCGGAAACAGTATGTCGGTTTGGAGGCGTTCGGCGTATGTCCAGATTGACGGTCTTTTTCGGTGGTTCCGTCGGCTCAGACCCTCGCTCATCGACGACATGGTCTGGCACTGGCTTGTTCCTACTCAAGGCAATGGACACCGCCGGCATTCTTGATCGAGCAGTGGGCATCGTGGTTCCGCCCCTCCACAACAGTCTCCTTTTAGCCATGAATTTCAACCGCAGCCGCTCTATTTGGCGCACAAACTATTATTTCGATCTCTCCTACCGGCGCGCGCTCACACAGGCCGCAAAGCGCGTCTCCGTTGACAGCCCATTTTTGCTCCAGATAGGTCATATGTTTTCCCTGCCCGTTGTGTTCCCCCGGAAGAAGTGCATCTCGTACCATGATGGGAACCTTTCTGAACGGCTTAAGAGCGGCTTCATCTTGGATGGCGTCTCCCGGCAACGTATAGATCAGGCTCTTCGCTTTGAGGAGGATGCAGCGGGACAGATGACGGCTGTATTCACCTTCAGCGAGTACCTGCGCCAGTCCTTCATTTCGGACTATCATGTTCCCGCCGAGCGAGTTTTCAACGTTGGCGGGGGCATCAATCTTAATGATTTCCCCCCTCACAAACCGGCCAAGGACTACACCGCGCCGCAGATTCTCTTCATCGGTAAGGAATTTGCTCGCAAAGGGGGCCCTCAACTGCTCGAGGCCTTCCGTATCGTTCGCAACGCCTTGCCTGCCGCCGAACTCCACATCGTCGGCCCCGAAGGGCTTGCGAACCCGCCTGCTGGCGTCGTCTTCCATGGACGTTTGTCCAAGACCGATCCCGAACAGATGCGGAAGCTAGACTCCATCTTTCGAGAGTGCACCCTCTTTGTTCTTCCCTCCCTGTATGAGCCGTTCGGCATTGCACCGTTGGAAGCAATGCTTTACCAACTCCCATGCCTTGTCACTGACGCATGGGCGCTTCGCGAAACCGTTACCCCAGGCGTCAACGGCGATCTCTTTCCCAAGGGTTCCGTGGAAGGCATCGCGACCAAGATAGTGGAACTGCTCTCAGACCCCGAACGGCTGGCTAACATGGGCCGGCAGGGACGCGACCTCGTCCTTCGACAATACACTTGGCCTGCCGTCGTCAATCGCATGTCTGCAGCCATGAGAGAGCTCTGATTCTTTTGGCATGGCGCTCGCCTTGAAGTAACTATGCAGGGTTCGAGCCAAATATTACTTGCACAGCCAGAGACCCTACGGGCTCTTTCCCAGGGAATTGTGAAAATGATGGGATCACGGTCATCGAATGGGCTGTTATTTTGGCTCGTCCTTGCCGCTCATCGGCGAGGCGGTGTTCGGCCGAACTTTTCTAGGAGTTGGTCGAGGATCGCTTGAATCTGGCGAGACTCGTGGGTTTTTCTGCTTTGGCCCGCGTGAATTCCGCACGATCTATGCTTTTACCAGTGATCGCTGTCTGGGATTTGAGTTTGCCTATCCTCATCTAGCCGCTTTGCCATCCATTTAAGCAAATGCCTATCGCAGCAGCTTTTGACATACCAAGGAACCGTACTCGATACTTTAAGCTATTGATTCCTTCGCAACGAACCCACCGCAAATGGCTCTCGGCTATAAGGCGCAAATTACTTCATGAAGCTCCCTCGTCACGCAGAAATTTGGCTCGTGCCATACCTGAAAGACCGACTGCGCAAGCGCATGCGGTCCGCAAAGCCGAAGCGTGCCTGGGTTGCCATCACCGATCACTACGAACCGCTCGGCACACGAGCGACGGCTGAAACTGCGCTCGTGCGCGTCGCGCGTTGGCGCGACAAGTGGCCGCGGATTGCCGACGATGCTCCCCGAGACGCTTCAGGCCAGCGCCCCCAGTACAGCTTCTTTTATCCTCAGGAGGAGTACCGGCGCGATCTTCTCGACGGTATTGCGGAAATTGTGCGCCTCGGCGTCGGAGACGTGGAAGTGCATCTGCATCACGAGAACGAGCAACGCGACTCCTTCATCCGGAAAGTCACAGAATTCTGCCGCCGTCTCACCGACGACCACGGGCTCCTTCGCCAGCAGAATGGCCGCACGGTCTTTGGCTTCATTCACGGCAACTGGGCGCTCGACAATTCCCATCCGGATGGCAAGGCGTGCGGCCTCAACGGTGAGATCGCCCTGCTGCGCGACCTAGGCTGCTACGCGGATTTCACCATGCCGTCCGCCCCCTCCGCGACCCAGGGGCGAGTGGTCAATCAGGTCTACTGGTGCATGAGCAATCCAGACAATCGTCCGAAATCCTTTGATCGCGGGATAGAAGCCACCATCGGCGGCGGCAGGCGCGGAGACCTCTTGATGTTCACCGGTCCTCTCGGCCTCCGCTTTGGCGAACGGCTGCTACCCCGCCTGGAAAGCGGAGAAATCGCCGGCTACGATATGCCCACACCCGCGCGGGTACGCCGGTGGTTCGAGCTTGCTCCCACCATCGGCGACGATCTATTTCTCAAACTCTTCACCCATGGCGCGCAGGAGCGAAATTTCGAGCCGCTGCTCAATGGCGGGCTAGACAACCTGTACCGCTGGCTTGCGGAAGAAGGGGACCGAAGAGATATCGAGATTCACTGGGCCACGGCCTGGCAGATGTACCAGGCGGTTGATGCGTTGGTACACGGTCGCAAATCCGCTTCAGTTCCAGAGGACCGCGCGGAGGAGGCAAGTTGATGAACACCCTGAATGTCCTGCTGGTTGCCTATTCGTTTCCGCCAGCAGGGGGAGTCGGAGTGCTGCGTGCTGCAAGCTTGGCGCGCTACTTTCCCGCTGAAGGAATCCGGCTCGACGTGCTGACCGCACGCAATGCGTCAGCAGTCGGTACGGATACCGCACTGCTCGATGAAATTCCCAAAGAAGTTAACATTGAGCGCACTTTGACGCTCGACCTGCCGTTCGGCATCAGAAAACGAATCAAGAAGCTGATCGCAGGCGGACAATCCTCCAAAGATACGGTCGCGGCTGCGACTCCTAGCGGCAAACCGAGCTTTCTGAAGAGGCTCCTTCAGGATGCTCTCCTGCCTGATCCTCAGGTGACTTGGCTCCCAGTGCTCGCTCGCGCGGCGCGGCGCATTGTCAGGGAGCGAAAAATCGACCTGGTCCTCATCACGGTACCGCCTTTCTCCAGCGTGTTGCTAGTTGAGAGACTCCGCAAGGAGTTTCCGCCCCTGCCGATCGTTGTTGACTTCCGGGATGAGTGGCTTTCGACCGCGATCAATGTGTCCGTGGGATTTAGCCGCAGTGAGCGCTCGCGAAGGGTCGCCCGCCGTATTGAAGCGAGCGCTGTGCAAAATGCGACTGCCATTGTTGCCGTTACCGAGGTCGCACAGCGGGAGATTCGCGCTCGCTACCCACGGGAGCCTGATGACAAGTTCCAGTTCCTTTCCAACGGATTCGACGGCACAAGGCTGCGCCGCTCCGAGTCATCGCGGGAGGTCAGGCCCGGCGACAAGATCGTCGTCACGTACATCGGCACGGTTTACCCATCAACCGAGCCAACCACGCTTGTTGAAGCACTGCAATCGCTGCCCCCCGAGGTGAAATCCCGATTTGCGCTTCGCTTTATAGGCCACATCGAGGAGCCAAGCTACCGAGAGGCCCTTCTGCAACTGGGGGAAATGGTCGAATTGAAGGGGTACATGCCACAGCATGAGGCGCTGGCTGCAATCAACGAAACCGATTACGTCCTGTTAATCCAACATGACCCGCTGAATGTTTCGGCGAAATTCTATGACTATGTCGGCTCCGGCAAGCCCATTCTCGGCGCGATTCATCCTCAGGGCGAGACACGCCATCTGTTCGAAAAACTGCGGGCCGGATGGTGGGCGGACAGCCGTGATGTCGAAGGAATTCGCCGGCTCTTCCTCGACGCTGCTGCCCGCGGTAATATGCTGTCGGCCGCGTTTCAACCCGAATGCGGAAAAATCGCGCAGTACGAGCGCAAGGTCCTCGCTCGGCGCTACGCAACGCTCCTGCATTCTATCGTCGCCCGACAAAACGAAGCCAATGCAGGTTCGCCATCAAGTACGTGCACAAAAAGGACCAGCTAGCCATGCTCAAGGTTGCAGTCATCGCCAGCTATTTCCCGAGTTCAGCGCAGCCTTGGCAGGGGCGGTCCGCATATCAAACGCTGCGTATGCTGGCTCGCAAAGCCGATGTTCGGGTCTTCTTCCCCAATGCCCAGTATCCTTCCTGGCTCAAGCCGAAGAGCCGGACTTACGACCATCTCGACCCCTCGTACAGCCCACCGGATTTGAATGTCACCTACCACGACTATCCTGCGCTGCCCCTGCTTTCCCGCCCTTTCAACGGATGGATGGCTGCCCGTGCCTTGCTGCCACTGGTCCGCAGCTTTTCGCCCGATGTCATCCACAGTTACTTTGTTTATCCTGAAGGATATGCCGCACTGAAAATCGCCAGAGCCCTCTCGGTCCCTGTCGTGGCGAAGGGTATTGGGTCCGACGTCAATCGCATGGGCAATGGCGTTACGGCGATGCACACCCGCAGGGTTCTTCGCGAGGTCGATTTCCTGTTCACGGTTTGCGATGATTTGCGCACCAAGGCGATCGCGATGGGTGCAGACCCAGAGAGGTCCCGCGCCCTTATCAACGGTTGCGACCTCTCCGTTTTTCACGTTATGGACCGGGTTGCGGCGAAACAAAAGTTGAACATCGATCCAGCATCTGAGGCCGTGGTTTACATCGGGCGCATGGACGTGAGGAAGGGCCTGTGCGAACTTGTCGAAGCTGCGGCGGCGTTACACCCGCAGCGGCCAAACATGCATGTTTACATGGTGGGCGCTGGCCCGGATAAGCCGGCGATTGAGGGTGCCATCCAGGCAAACAATGCGTCAAGCTACGTTCACCTCATGCCAAGCTGCAGCTTCGACGAAGTCCCAGATTGGATGGCGGCAGCCGATCTGGTCACTTTGCCCAGTTACATGGAAGGTTGTCCTAACGTGGTGCTTGAGGCGCTCGCAAGTGGCCGTCCTGTCGTCGCTACGAATGTCGGCGGCATTCCCGAGATCATGAACAACGAATGTGGGCGCCTTGTACCTCCGCGGGAACCGGCCGCACTTGCGAATGCTCTTGCCGAGGTCCTTGACGCCGACTGGGACGCTGCAGCCATCTCCGCGCAAAGGAGCCGAAGCTGGGACGTCGTAGCAGCGGAACTACTGGAGGTCCTGGAATCGGTGGTGTCTCGGCACAAAACGGAGGTACATTCCCGTTAGCCTCGCAACAACCCATCGGGAAAACTGCGCATGACAACCTTGAAGATCGCGCGCAAATGGCTCACCCTTTTTTTCGCGGCCATCGGACTCATCACTGTCCTGGTGCTGTCCACTCCAATTGTCTCCTGGTGGGCGCGGGCATACGCCGGCCCCATCGAGCAGCCAAGAGGCGATGTTCTAATCCTGCTCAGCGCGGCGGGCGATGACCATGGAGGAATATCGTATTCATCGTACTGGCGTGCGCGGCAAGCGTTGCTCGCATGGCAAACCGGTGGGTTCAAGAAGATTGTGGTAAGCGGTGGCGGGGGCACCGGCATCGTCAACTTCCTGACTGGCCAGGGCGTTCCCCGCGACGCCATCGTTGCGGAATGGGAATCGACCAGCACGCGGGAAAACGGGATCGCAACGGCACGGCTGATTGAGGGTATGCCAGGCAAGCGAGTCCTGTTGACAAGCGACTTTCACCTGTTCAGGGCATTGCGCGTCTTCCGCAAGCTGCACATCGAAGTAACGCCCATGCCGGTCCCGGATGTGTTGCACTCCACCGAACACTGGAACGGACGCTTCCAGGCTTTTGAGACAATGCTGGTCGAATCTGCCAAAATTCTCGATTACGCCGTGCGTGGCTGGATTTAAGCACTCGGCGCCAAAACGTCAGTTGGGGTATCTTGCAAACTGACGAGCCTTGAAGCCGTCTGTGGCGATGGAAGCTTACCGCAGGATTGGCGTTTTGGCCGTGGCCCTGGACGGTTTGGACGCCTTACCGCCGACCTGGGTCTCCTGCAATTTATACAGCAGCGATCTGTAACTGATATTGAGCCATTTGGCGGTCTTGCGACGGCTCCATCCATTTGCCTGCAAGACCTTCAGAATGATCTGGCGCTCGAGGTCCTGCGTGGCGGCCCTGGTGATCTCTTTCAGCGAAACAGGGTTCGCAAGATCTATTTCTGAGGTCAGGCTGGAGGCGGTCGAAGGAACGAGTTCCTCCGCCAGAGCTTCTTCGTTGCCGATGAGAATGTAACTGCGAATCGTGTTTTCGAGTTGCCGGATATTTCCCGGCCAGTCGTAATGTTGCATCAGGCGCAGAATCTCGCGGGAAAGCGGCTTTGGGTTGCAGCGGAAGGCCTTCGAGTGGACTTCAAAGAAATAGTCGACCAGTTTCGGCAGGTCCTCGATCCGTTGCCGCAAAGATGGCAGCTCGATCGTAACGGCGTTGATCCTGAAGAAGAAGTCGAGGCGAAAGGTGCCGTCGTTGGTCTGGTTGCGCAGATTGCCCGTTGCCGCGCTGAT
>Ga0182016_10005165_pt1 | contig 14147 bp, 11 predicted proteins | sample 712S2MmetaG_FD_120491 | JGI IMG/M metagenome (GOLD analysis project Ga0182016, IMG submission 120491) | Permafrost microbial communities from Stordalen Mire, Sweden - 712S2M metaG | ecosystem: Environmental > Terrestrial > Soil > Wetlands > Permafrost | place: Sweden: Stordalen | collected...
AGGATCGCCGTTTGAACGCGCCTTCGGCTACTATGCCCACGGTGTCGACGAGACCACGGCGATCCTGCCGCAAGGTTGGCGCGATCGGCTGATCCTGGTGAGCGGGGAGAACACGCGGTTCATGAGGGGCTGGTGCCTTGAGGTGCACGACCTGGCGATCGCGAAATATACCGCCGGCCGCGAAAAAGGCCGGGATTTCATAAGAGCGTTAGTGCGTCATTCGATGGTCCGGCGCGAGGTGTTGGAACAACGTCTGGCGTGTAGCACGCTTGAGCCTCAGATTAGGGACATCGTGTCGCAGCGGATTCGCGCGGATTTTGGCGGGGCGACCGGCTAGGAGCGGGACTGAGAGTCCCGCGCAGGCCGGGGGCCTGCCCCACTTAAAGCGCGTCTTCTTTGGCGATGATCTCTTTCATGATCTCGGAAGTTCCCGCGCCGATGGTGTACAGGCGCAGGTCGCGCCAGTAGCGGCTGATGGGATATTCGGTGGTGTAGCCGAAGCCGCCGAAGATCTGCATGCAGTCGTAACTCAGGCGCTGCGCCAACTCGGAGGTGAAGAGCTTGGCCATGGTGATCTCGCGGACAGCTTTTTGGCCGCGATTGGTCAGGTCGAGCGCGCGATAGACCAGCCAGCGGGCGGCCTCCACGTTGGTGCGATGCTCGGCGAACTTGTGACGCCAGACCTGATAGCTGCCCACCGGGTTGCCGAAGGCGCTACGCTCCTTGCCATATTGAATGGCTAAGTCGAGGCAGCGCGCCATGGAGGCAACCATCATGATGGCGGAAGCCAGGCGCTCACCCTGGAAGTTGTGCATGATGTAGTAGAAGCCGCGGTTCTTTTCGCCCAGGATGTAGCGGGCGGGGATGCGGCAATCGTCGAAGAATAACTCGGCGGTATCGGAGCAGAGGTTGCCCACCTTCTTCAGCTTTTTGCCGACCGAGTAACCGGGCGTGCTGGTGGGAAACAGAACCAGAGAGACGCCGCGGCGGCCGGATTCTCCGGTGCGCACGGCCAGCACGATGAAGTCGGCGCGCGAGCCGTTGGTGATCCACAGCTTCTGCCCGGAGATGACCAGGTCGTCGCCGTCGGTGCGCGCGTAGGTGCGCAGGGCCGCGACATCGGAGCCGCCGCCGGGCTCGCTGATGCCGAGCGCGCCGATCCATTCGCCGGCCATGGCGCGCTGCATAAAGACTTCTTTGTGCTCGGCGGTGCCCAGTTCGTTGATGATGGGAATGGTGAGCTCGCCTTGCACCATGAGGCCCATGCCGGTGCCGGGACTGTCCGCCCAGGCCATGGATTCCATGGCGGCGGCCGTGGCCCACCAGTCGAGGCCGCTGCCGCCCAGTTCGGTGGGAATGCGGATGCCGAACAGGCCCAGATCGGCGGCCTTGCGAAATATCTCGCGGGGGAAAATGCCGGCTTCATCCCACTCCTGGGCGAAGGGCGCGATCTCCTCGCGGCAGAAACGCTTGACCGTTTGGCGGATCAGGTCGTGTTCCGCGGTGAAGGGCGGATAGACCGCCGGGGCTTCCGCGACCAGTTCAGGTGTCATTCGGGCTATTGTACACCAGCGGGATTGGAGGTTCGGTAGCGCTCCACGATGGCCTGCGCGCCGGCCACAACTCTTGCGCGCAACTCGGGCGGCTCGATGGCCTCGATCTGGCCGCCGAAGCTGAGCGCGAACTGGATGGCTTCTTCTTCGGCGTCGAACCGCAGCCTGATGCGCACCGATTGTGTATCGGCCGCGTCGGCGATTTCTTCTTCCAACCGCCAGCCGCGGTAGCGCACCCATTGCATCACCGCGCGGCTGGCCAGAAAGGTGGCGTAATAGCGGGGCAGCTTTTCGCGGAAGTCAGCGGCCGAGCGCTCCCAATAGGCCGCCAGGTCGAAACCGGCGAGGCTCGCGGAGGGTTGATCCAGAATCGCCGCTTCCCGAATACGCGACACGCGGTAGGTGCGCAGGTCGTCTTCGGGCCGCTCCACGCGCGCGACCAGATACCAGGCGCTGCCCTTGGCCACCAGCCCCAGCGGATGGACGGTGCGCTCGCCCGGTTCGCCCAGCACCCGGGTGTATATAAAGCGGACCTGCCGCTCGCGCCAAAGCGCATCCAACAGGATAGGCAGACACGCCACCGATTCCGCCGGATCGCGCCAGCCGCGCGTATCCACCAGAATCCGCTGGCGCGCAAAATCGGCGTGCTGGCGGGAAGCCGCCGGCAACGACGCCTGCAGCTTGATCATGGCCGCGTCGGCCTCGTGCTGCAACCCGAGATCCGCCATCAGCCGCGGCGGCCTTGCCAGGAACAGCGATTGGATCTCGGCCGCGCTCAGCCCGGTGAGCTTCGTCTGATAGCTTTCGAGCAAGCTCCAGCCGCCGCCGGCCCCGCGCTCGGCCACCACCGGCACGCCCACGCCGCTCAGCGCATCCATGTCCCGGAGAATGGTGCGCTCGGAAACCTCCAGGCGTTTGGCAAGCTCGCGGGCGGTAACCCGGCGATGCACCTGCAGCAGAAGAAGGATGGAAAGCAGCCGGTCGGCGCGCATAGAGAAACTTTAGCAGCCAAATATGACAAGGGGTGTCAGGAATTTCCGGTTACATTACGGCACATGAAAACTTTAGAAGGGAAGATTGCGATTGTCGCGGGATCGAGCCGCGGGGCGGGAAGGGGCATCGCACTGGCGCTCGGGGATGCCGGAGCTACGGTGTATGTCGCGGCGCGCACCTCTCGCCATGGACCCAAGCCCGCCGATGGTACGCCGGGAACGGTGGAAGATACCGCCGAGGAAGTGAGCGCGCGCGGCGGCCGGGGCATTGCTGTGCGCGCCGATCTGGCCAACGAGGACGAGGCGGCCGCGTTGTTCCGCCGTGTGGACGGGGAGCAGGGTCGGCTCGATCTGATGGTCGATTCCGCCTGGGGTGCGAATTTCATGCCGGAATGGTCCAAGCCTTTCTGGGCACTGAGCGCGGGCATCTGGCGGGACACTGACGCTACCATCAACGCCGCGTGGCTTACCAGCGTGCATGCCGCGCGGATCATGGTGAAACAGCGGCGCGGGCTCATTATTCACGTTACCGACAATCTGCATCCGGATCCGTCGGCGTATCGCGGACAGGTGCTGTGGGACCTGGGCCACGAGTTCCTGAACCGCCTCGTGGCTGACATGGGGCGCGAGCTGAAGAAATCGAAGGTGGCGGTGGTGGGACTCAATCCGGGCTTCATGCGCACGGAGCGGGTGCTCATGCACATGACGACGGAGGCGATCAAGAAGCAGTTCCGCTTCGATCTGAGCGAATCGGTGGAGTATATCGGGCGGGCAGCGGCGGCTTTGGCGGCTGATCCGGAGGTGCTGCGCAAGACGGGAGAGTTGCTTTGGGCGGCGGATCTGGCTACGGAGTACGGGTTCACCGATGTCGACGGGCGGGTGATTCCGGTATTCGATCCCAAGGCTTGAGGCGGAAGTCAGAAGTCAGAAGTCAGAAGACGCGGAGCCGAAGCCGGTGTCATTCTGACTTCTGACTTCTGTCTTCTGCTTTCTCATACACCTCGATCCACTGGCCGCGGCGCTCCCAGCGGGCGACCGGCGTGAGCGGCCGGCTCCGCATTTCGGGGATGGAGAGCTCTGGCTCATAGCCGTAGAAGTGACGCCAGATCTTGCGCACCAGCACGATGTTGGTCCAGCTCCATTCCGGCTCCCACATGCGGGAGAAGAAGACCAGGACGCGGGCATCGCGGCGCCAATCGGGCGAATCGACGCTGTGCGCGGTGAAATCCGGCAGGCTGGAGACGGGTATGGCGAGGCGGACGTAGCCGAATTCGGGGCGGCTGAGCGCGGCGGTCAGGGGCCACACGGTGGCGATGGTCTCGCCCGGATAGCCGCGCGCCACAAACTCCGCGGCGGTCTGCTGCAACTCGACGAAGTTGGTGAAGGCGAGGTTGTTTTCGAAGGGGAACGGATAGGGCGGGTTCCAGAAGTTGCCCACAATCAAGCCGGCTAGCAGGGCAACCTGGCAGACAACTTTCAGCGCGCCCTTGTAGATGGACATGGCGGCGACCATGGCGGCGTAGAGGATGGGCAGCACGGGGAGCAGGTAGCGCTCCAGCATGGCGCCGCCGACTGCGCTGAGGAATAGTACGTGGATGGCAATCAGGAGCCAGGCGATGCGCCAGGCGCGGGTGGCGAAGACGCCGCGGCGCCAGGCGAGCAGGATGGCGATGGTTCCGATCCAGTGGAAATCCTGGAAGAACAGATAGTAGAGGCGCCGGCACAGCGCGAAGGTAAAGCGGACCGGGTGAAAGGGATAGTAGATGTTGTAGCGGGTAAACTCGGAATTGCCGAACAGGTGTCCTGTGCCGCGCGCCAGCACCAGCAGCCAGGCGCACAGCGCAGCGGCGGGCAGTAGGAACCAAACGGCGTCGCGGCGGCGCTTCTCGTACAGCAGCCAGGCGCCGAACAGCAGCGGCACCAGCAGTCCGGTTTCCTTGGTCAGCACTAGCGCCACGCAGGCTAAGGCGGCGAGACGGGTCTTATCCTGCACGAACAGGAGCAAGGCCAGGCAGGCGAACAGCATGGCCGGCATATCCAACTGCGCCAACATGGCCTGGGCGAAGAAGAGCGGCGAGACGCCCAACAGGAACACGGCCATGAAAGCCGGCGCGCCGCGCACATTGCGGCACAGCTCGATGGAGAGCAGGAAGGCTACCAGCATGGCGACGGACGCCACCAGCAGCATGGCGATGCGCGTCGCGAGCGGCGAGCAGCCGGCCACGGTCCAAAAGGCGGCCAGGTACGCCATCACGCCCGGCGGATGCGCGTTGGGGACGGTGGAATGCGGAATCCAGGCGCCGCCTTGGAAGATATCCAGCGCGGCGGGTACGAACTGGCCCAATTCATCCCAGTAATACGGCAGGCGCAGCAAGGGCGCGTGCGAGAGGATCACGGCGAAGGCAAACAGCGCCAGGAAAAACAGGTAGGTCTGGGGACGGATGCGCCGGCGGCGGGTAGGCTCCGCGATCACTGGACGGTCCCGGCAGGCGGGTGCGGCTCAAGCTTGATTTCGCCGAACGCGGTTTCGTATTGGGTGACGTTCTGCTGAAGGACGTTGAGCAACGCCTTGGCCTGCTGCGGACTGAGGTAAACTCCCTGGAAATTCTGGATATTAACGTTATCGGGGGCGGTCTGGTTGACCAAGCCAAAGAGCAGGAAGAAGTCCCAGAGGTTGACGCGGATCTGGACGCTATTGGCGTAACCTTCCCGGTATTCCGGGACGTTGCTCATCTGGACCTTGGGCGGTGGCGGCTGGTTCATACTGCCATGGTGACACAAACGGTGGCTGGTGGTTGGTGGTTGGTGGCTGGAAAAAAACTCGCAGATTTTTACAACCTCGGCCCAGGTTTTTGCGTCCGATGTGGTGAGAGGGAGGAAGAAGATGAAATCGATCTTGGAAAAGGGCGTTGGCGGTCAGGTTCACTGTCCGATTTGCACCCACACGGTACCGGCGGCGATTGATATCCTTGGGAAACGGGCGAGAGTGGCGTCCGGACAGCGCTGTCCCCGGTGTGCGGCGTCGCTGGACGTAGCCATCGTAGTACAGTTAACAAAAGCGGCATAACCATTGCAGTACTTCAAAGATTGGCGCGCGGGGCGATTGCGCGCTATAGTGTATTCAGATTGGGAACGAGATGAAAAGGAAGATGCCATTTAAATCCGAACCGGTGATCGCGCCCGAGATTCTGGAGCAAGCCAAGCGGTCCCTGGTGACCGATAATCTGAGGAAGCCGGGGAAATGCTCGGTCTGCGGGGCGGACACCTCGCTCGGCTCGGGCGAACCGTTGTGCTGGGTGTGCCGGCGTCTGAAGGTCAGCGCCTGGCGCGACAGCGAACAGCAGATGCCCGCTCAGGAGTGAGGCACGGGGCTCCCGATGCCCGCGGCGCGCGCCCGCTCGTAAACGAACGCGGCGGCGATTACATCCTCGACCGCCAATCCAATCGATTTAAATAAGGTAATCTGCCCGGGCGCGGTGCGCGCCTGCACTCGGCGCGTTACCACATCCTTCAATTCCACGATGGGCAGGCTCGACCAGTCGCGTTCGCCGTCGTCCAATGCCATCAGGAGATCGCCGGACTCCATGCGGGCCTGTTCGATGGAATCCACCGCGATGGAATCGGCGCGCCGCACCAGATCGGCTGGAATTTCGCGGCGGTTAGCCTGGTTGGATCCCATGGCGTTGATGTGCGCGCCCGGCTCGATCCATTCCGCGGAAAGCACGGGATCTTTCGCGTAGGTCGCGGTCACCACGATCTGCGCACCGCGCACGGCTTCTTCGGCGGTTTCGACGGCATGGACTGGCACGCCGAAGTGGGCGGTGGTTTCGGTTGCGAATGCGGCGCGCTTGGATGGATCGCGGCTCCATGTGCGCACTTCCGAGATCTGCCGCACGGCTAGCATCGCCTCCAACTGCGTGCGCGCCTGAAATCCGCTGCCGATAATTGCCAGCGTCGCGGCGTCTTCGCGGGCCATGAACTTGGTGGCCAATCCGCTGGCCGCGCCGGTGCGGATTTGCCCCAGGTGATTGGCCTCGATGATCGCCAGCGGCTGGGCGTCGGCGGCGCGATAGAGCAGGAAGAGAAAATGCGCGCCGTGGCGGGGGTTGGTCGCATAGATCTTGGCGCCGTAGTATTGGCCGTCGCTCGCGGCCATGTAGTGCAGCACGGAACCGGTAGGCAGGATCAGGCGGCGCCGCGGTTGGTTGAGGGCTTCGCCCGCGGCCAGCCGTTCGAAGGCCGTCTGCATCAGGTCGATCGAGACCTTCATCGGCAGCAGGTCGCGCACTTGTGGTTCGGTCAGGTAGAGCATGCTCATTTGTTTGCCTCGATGGTTTCGGCCACTTCTTCCCATTCGGTCATCAGGGTGATCAGGTCGGTGCGGCGCGCATTCAGGAGGTCGTGCACGCGCACGGTTTCCTCCACAGTGGTGAAGTGCGCCAGGGCATTTTCGTAGTCGGCGATTTCGACTTCCAGGCGGGTGACTTCGTCTTCGATTTCGCGGCGGCGCTGCTTGAACTGGCGGAGCTTGATAGGGTTGAGGCGGCGGCTCCCGCCGCCGCTGGGGCTAGGGGCTAGGGGCTGGGGGCTGGGGACCGGGTGCTGGGTGTGTTTCGGTTCGGGCTCGGGGGCCTGGGCGCTACCTCCTTCTTTTCGCCACAGATAGTCTTCGTAGTTGCCGGGGAAGACCTCGAGGCCTCCGTCGGCGACTTCGAAGACTCGCGTGGCCAGCTTGTCGATGAAGTAGCGGTCGTGGGAGACGAACAGCACCGTGCCGGTGAATTCCTGGAGCGCGTTGAGCAGCACGTCCTTGGCGCGCAGGTCCAGGTGGTTGGTGGGCTCGTCCAGCAGCAGGAAATTGGAGGGCATCATCAGCATGCGGGCCAGCGCGTAGCGATTGCGCTCGCCGCCGGAGAGCACGCCGATGGTCTTGAAGACATCGTCGGCGGAGAACAGGAAGCTGCCGAGGATGGACCGCAGCTCGGTATTGGTGGCGCGCGGCGCGACTTCGCCCAGGTCGTCGATCAGGCGCGCGTTGACGTCCAGCTCCTTGTACTGGTCCTGCGCGAAGTAATCCGGCTGGGCATTGTGGCCGAGGATGTATTCGCCGGAAGTGAGCGGCTCGGCGCCCGCCAGAATCTTGATGAGGGTCGACTTCCCCGCCCCGTTCACGCCCACCAACGCCACGCGGTCGCCGCGCTCGATGGCGAAGTTCGCGCCCGCGAAGACCGCCTGATCGCCGTAGCTTTTCGCCACGTTCTTGAACTCGGCCACGATGCGGCCGCTGGGCTTGGGCTGCGGAAAGCGGAAGTGGATGGTCTTCTCTTGGGGCGGGATCTCGATGCGCTCGATGCGCTCCAGCTCCTTGATGCGGCTCTGCACCTGCTTGGCCTTGGTGGCCTGATAGCGGAAGCGAGTGATGAAAGCTTCGAGCTGCGTGATTCGGTCCTGCTGGTTGGCGTAGGCGGCTTCAAGCTGCGCGAGACGCTCGGCCTTCTGCTGCTCGTAGCGGGAGTAGCCGCCGGTGTAGAAGTGCACGCCCTTGTTCCACAGCTCGAGCAGCTTGCGCACGGTGACGTCGAGGAAATAGCGGTCGTGGGAGACCAGCACGAAGGCGTGCGGGTAGGCGGCCAGATAGCCTTCCAGCCAGTTGCGGGCTTCCAGATCGAGGTGATTGGTAGGCTCGTCGAGCAGCAGCAGGTTGGGCTTTTCGAGCAGCAGCTTGGCGAGGGCGATGCGCATCTGCCAGCCGCCGGAGAACTCTTCGGTGCGTTTGGCCCATTGGCGCTGGGGGAAGCCGAGGCCGGAGAGCACCATGCCGACCTGGGACTCGATGGCAAAGCCGTCGCGCGCGCGGAATTCGCCTTCGGCCCGATGGAAGCGGTCGGCGACTTGGGCGTACTCGGGGCTGGCGGGGTCGAGTTCGGAGAGCTTGTGGGCGAGGGTTTCCTGTTCCTGTTCGAGGGCCAGGAGGTCGGCGAAGACGGTCATGCATTCGGCGAAGACGGTGCGGCCGGACAGGGAGAGACCTTCCTGCGGGAGGTAGCCGACGCTGGCGCCTTTCATGGTGACGATGGTGCCGGCGTCGAGCGAGTCCATGCCGGCCAGGATCTTGAGCAGCGTTGATTTGCCGGTGCCGTTGGCGCCCACGATGCCGGCGCGCTCGTTGGGGGTGACCAGCCAGTCGAGGTTTTCGAAGAGCGTTTTGGGGCCGAAGCGTTTGGCGGCCCCGGTGAGTTGGATCATTTGAGCGTGGGGGGTGTTAAAGGTTTATTGTAGCGGGGTGGGGCGGGTGGTGGGTGATAGGTGCGCCGAGCCGAGCGGCGGGCGACCGGGGCTGTGGAGGCTATTGAAAATGCCGTTTTGGCACGGCGTCCTTAACATTCGTTTTGGGTGAGAGCCCCAGGTGCGGCACGAATTGATGTAGCATTAGTTGTTCGCGTATGGCTGAATCATTGCTGATGTTCGATGCGGTTGGCCCAATCAAGGTGCCCGTTGTTCGAGCAAGGAATGGATGCTACATCGAGGCAGGGTGCCGTGATTTCTGGCAGGCCAATCCAGGGATCGCGAACAAAAAGGGCTGCTACGTCTTTGGGATTCGAGCTGGCAAGGGGATCACCCCGCTCTATGTCGGCAAAACCGCCCGGTGCTTCGAGCAAGAGTGTTTTGCCGACCACAAAGTCGCGCGCCATTTCAATCCGGCACTTGCTAGAAAAGGGCGCGGAACACCAGTACTGTTCTTTGTGGTACCTCGCGTGCGAAGGGGCAAGCCCAATGGACGCATCATAAAGGACCTTGAATCATTTCTTATTCAGGTGGCATCCGTCAAAAACCCCCGCTTGAGCAACGTGCAGGAGCGAAAGGAGGCACGTTGGGGTATCTGCGGGGTTCTCCGTGGCGGCCAAGGCAAGCCTAACAAGGCCGCGCGCGCGTTCAAGGCCGCCGTTCGGATCTGAAGTCGTCGAGAGAGCTGCCATCGCGACTCACGCCACGGCGAGGCGGAGGCTCGAGGACCTTTTCTTGTCGCGGATTCGCCGCTCGTCCTCGGTTTCGGCTTGCCGCGGCGATTCCGGGCTGCGGCGGACGAGATCTGGGGGGCGGGTGCCTTCGGTCAACTCAGCGCATGACGGCGTTGTGTGGGGCGTTGTCCGCTAGCTCCTGACTGTCAGGCTTCGCATCCGATAGGCGGGGCGCGGGATTCTGTTGCTTCCTGGAGACGCTGAGTCGCGTTGCGGCTCTTTCCCGGAATATCCGTGCCTGCGCAACTTTGCTTTACAATCGAGAGCATTATGATTGTCCAAGGCGACCACGTGGTGACCACTCTCAACCCGCGAACGCCCCTCGACAGAGCCTTGCGCCTCGGAACGGTATCTTGGTCAGTTGCCGGCCGGGAACTGTCGTTATCTGCCGATGTTTTTCTCGAAACTCTGGACCAATTATTCAACCGAGGAGTCCGCGTTGACCTCCTTCTCGCATCGGGTCGCCCGCTTTTGGAAGACCCGTGTCCATCGGACGTCCTAAGCAGGACTGGTGATACGCCCGTCATCTTCGGGGTCGGCCCCCGCTGGCTCCTGATCCAGCAAGGGGAACAGGACCGCGCCGAGGCTGTCGTGCTTCGCACACGTCAGGTTCTTGCGAGATCCGACGCCGGAAGGAGTGACTACCTCAGCTTCACGAACCAGATCCTCGCGGGACGCGGTGTCATTCGCGTGGCGGACCTGGAACTCACGCTCGTGCTGTTCATCTGTGGCGAGAACAACGCCTTGAGGATCGATGGCCGAAAGTCTTCCGTCTTGCGCTATCCCGGCCCCGGGCTGGCGGAGATCTTGGGGGGTCGGTGGGTAGCCCTGAACCCGGCCCATCGCCCGTACTGGCCGCAGGTCAGGAGCAAGGGTTTCGCTAAGGTGGGACGAACCGTCGACGGCAGCGGCCCGACAATGGGGCGAGTCGTAGGCCTGCGGCAGCCGTACGACGATGGGACGATCCCACCCATCGCTTTCGTTCACACCAACAATTTTCTGGCTGACAAGCCGAGGACCAGAAGGTACGCCTCCGTGGCGTTCGGCGCGCATGCCGCGGGTCCGCCGATCTGCGCAGAGATCGAGGCCGACGGCCGGAAAGTCCAGTGGTGCTTTTCGGCCTACGGGCTGTGAGGCCATCGATTTCACCGCTCACGTCGCCAAAATGGGCGCGGTCATGAAGGGTTGGCGCCGACGTTATCGGCCTTATCGTTAGGCGTCCGTGCCTCATAGAGGTTGCGCGGTCCCGCTGACCGGCAACGACCAAACGCCCCCGCTCGGCGGCGTGGAAGAGCGCCTGACCACCGGGCTAAAGAGCGACGCTATGCACCTCGGCGGCCTTGATGGAGGGGCGTTTGAGGGTGCGCCCCCTGGGGGCCGATGCGATGGCGGTCTGCCGCCGGGGCTGCCTTCCCACCCCAGAAGCCATCAGTGTCGGTTCGGGCCACGGTAGTATCGGCTTATCAGGTCTGATAGACTCTTTAGCGCAGGTAAGCATTTTGACAGGATGAAAACATGACCATTCATGCACGGGCTCTCAGCACTTGCGGGACGCTCCTATCGACGATCCTTGTCTTCACTACGCACGTCGCCGCTCAGTCGTCCCCGACGCTGACTACGCTCTACAATTTCGCCGCTGGAAGCAGCGGGGAAATTCCTCAGGGAGGTGTGGTAATCGGCGGTGGGGGTGTGCTTTACGGCACGACCGTCCGCGACAACTGTCCGGGCCCTGTAGCCGGTGGATGCGGCACCGTGTTTTCGTTGACCCCGCCTGCATCCCCTGGCGGCAAGTGGACTGAGGCCGTGCTCTATACATTCTCCGGGGGCGACGACGGGGGGCAGCCCAACGGTGTGGTGACAGGCGACGGCGGCGTGCTTTACGGCACGACAACCGGCGGCGGAGCTTTCAACTACGGCGCAGTGTATTCACTGGCGCCGCCATCAGCGCCGGGCAGTGCGGGGACTGAGACGGTGCTCTATAGCTTCGCCGGCGGCGGCGGCGGGGCCTACCCCCTCCTCGCGGGCGTGGTGACCGGCAGCGGCGGTATACTCTACGGCACGACGAGCGGCGGCGGGACCTCGGGCCAGGGCACAGTGTTCTCGCTGGCACCGCCCACGTCCCCCGGCGGCGCGTGGACTGAGACCGTGCTCTACAGCTTCGTCGGCGGCAGCGACGGGGCGAGTCCCGAGGCGGGCGTGGTGATCGGCAGTGACGGGGTGCTCTACGGTACGACCCTGGGCGGCGGTATAACTTCGGGATTCGCTGGCTATGGCACGGTGTACTCATTGACCCGGCCCACTTCGCCCGTCGGCCCTTGGACCGAGAATCTTCTCCACAGTTTCGCCGGTGGGAGCGACGGAGCCCAGCCCAACGGAGGCGTGGTGATCGGCAGTGGTGGCGTGCTTTACGGTACGACGGGCGGTGGCGGACCCATTGGCAGGGGCACGGGGACGGTGTTCTCGTTGGCACCGCCCACATCTCCTGGCGGCCCTTGGACTAAGAGCCTGCTATACAGTTTTGCCGGTGGTAACGACGGGTCCGACCCGCTCGCAGGCGTGGTTGTCGGCAATGGCGGGGTGCTCTGCGGCACGACCAACCTCGGCGGAGCCTCGAGCTGGGGCACAGTGTTCTCCCTGACGCCGCCCACTACCCCCGGCGGAGCGTGGACTGAGGCCGTGCTCTACAGCTTCGCCGGCGGCAGCGACGGGGGCGGTCCCAACGCAGCCGTGGTGATAGGTAGTGGCGGCCTATTCTACGGTACTACCTGGCAGGGCGAAAATGCGGGCGGCACTGTATTCAGCCTGTCTGGCGGGCCTGGCCCCCCCGCGCCAGTGGCGGTTTCGGCCGCCACTGGGATGGCGCCGGTGGCACCCGGCTCGATCATTAGCATCTACGGCAGCGGACTGGCCATCGCCGGAACGTCGGCGACGATGTTGCCGCTGCCCACCAGCCTGGGCGGGACCAGCGTAACCATCACTGACAGCAGCGGAGTCCAATCCCCACTGCCGTTGTTCTACGCCGGCCCCACGCAGATCAACGCAGAGATTCCGCAGGCCGCGACTACGGGTACGGCGACCCTCAGCGTCATCACGCAGTCAGGCAGCCAGTCCGGTTCCGTGACGCTGGCTGCGGTGGCGCCTGGCCTGTTCTCCGCGAATGAGAGTGGCGCGGGCGTGGCCGCAGGGCAGTTCGTCACTAACGATGCCAATGGCACGCAGACCATCGTGGATGTCTTCCAGTGCTCCGGGGGAGCCGGCGCATGCGTTGCCCTTCCCCTCGGCGTGAGCGCGGGCAATTCGGCGCTCGTGCTCTACGGGACCGGCGTTCACAACCGCGCCTCACTTAGCGATGTGACGGTGATGATCGGCGGTCAGACGCTCCCAGCCTCATATGCCGGCGCCGCGCCAAACTATGCCGGGGAGGACCAGGTAAATGTGTTGCTTCCGGCGAGCCTGGCCGGTAGCGGGACCGTGAACGTCAGTGTTTCAGTGGCAGGCAGCGTGTCGAACACGGTGACAGTGAATATCCAATAGGAAGCCCGCCATACACAGGCCTGCGGCGTTGTCCGGCCTTATCGGTGTGGATGCGCGGCGATGTCGCGGAGTCGGTGGCCCGCTTGCCGTACGGCTCGACATGTTTTGCAAAACACCTGTGCCCAGGGTCACATCGAAGTCACGACTTCTTCTGCCGCCCCAGCGTGTGCTGGCGGACACTCGCTGTTGTCTCGGCGATCAGTTTGTCGACAACTCGCCGTTTCTCCTCATCCGATACACCAGGGTCGAAGGGGCGCAGATCGAACACGAAGAATGACTCCAAGGGCTGGACCGCGCCGGCTTCTCGCGGATCTGCTACATACTGTTTCCAGATGGTGAGTGTCGCCTCCCACTTTCTCCCACCGTCCATGTGGTCCGACAAGACATGAAGCACCAGATCTTCCACGTCGGGTTCAAGAACGCTGCGACGGAGGTCGGCACGGACTTCTGCCTTCGTCCGGTCCGTCAAATCGTCAGGGTCATGTTCCTCGCCAAAGTGGCCTTGGCAGCTTGAGAAGGTCTGGAGTAATCCGGTTTCGTTCAGTGCGTCGACGAGGCAACGAATCCGTGGCTCAATTTCGTTCTTCACAGTTATTTATCATCGCTCATCGCGTCGGCCCGCGCTGATGTCCGTGCATCTCTGCCTTTTCCTCCCGGAACGCTCGTCGATGAAGCGGCCATCCCGGCCGCGGCGATCTTTGTCACCAAGCCTGCAGGGGCAGAAGGACAGGGAAGCGTTGCGTCGCACTATCGGAGCTATCCCGACCAAGGCGAAGACGTGGAACGGCCAGCGCCGGCCGATCATTCCGCTTCCTTCTTCGGCTTCCGCCTCGCCTTCGCCGCGGCGATCTGACTGGCTTGCTCAAGGGCATTCTCGAAATCGATATCAACGGGCTGAGGCTTCGCGTCCTCGATTAGCCGGAACCTGTCGAACTCGGATTGCGCTTTGGCCAGTGCGGCGTCGTGGGAGATGGTCCCGGCGTGGGTCAGGAGGTCGCGGTCGCTCAACGTTAGGAAGCTGTCGAGCTTGACGATCCATTCGCGCATGG
>Ga0182016_10005167_pt1 | contig 14144 bp, 12 predicted proteins | sample 712S2MmetaG_FD_120491 | JGI IMG/M metagenome (GOLD analysis project Ga0182016, IMG submission 120491) | Permafrost microbial communities from Stordalen Mire, Sweden - 712S2M metaG | ecosystem: Environmental > Terrestrial > Soil > Wetlands > Permafrost | place: Sweden: Stordalen | collected...
TGAGCTGCTAGTTCCCAGTGACCTCAGGCGCCAACACCAACAGCGTCATGGCCAATTTCCCTTGCAGCACCTTGATCGCGGACCGTGCCGAATGATGCATCAAACGGAACATCGCTCATTTGCGAGAGGGTGACGAACGCGTGACGGAGGTCGTGAGGATGAAGGCTCCTCGCCTTCTGCGGGACTGCGTCTTTAGCGATCCGGCGAAGTGCTTCGAAGATCCTCAAACCGTTCAACCCGAGAAGAAGCACGAGCACATGGCTCCGCATCGAGTCCCCGGCCGCGGCGACTATCAATTTGGCCAGCTCGTCACGGTCCAGGCCCGTACTTGTCGAGTCCGTCCCCACCTTCAAGGAACCGGCGGAACCGGGCGTCCTTGGCGCCGAACAGTGAGGATTCGGACGATTCAGGAGCTGCGAGGGGTGCCGCTCGCAGGCGTCCAGAGCGAACCAACGGCCATCCCCGTCGCGCTTCCAGCCGGTCGCCACGGGTGCCCCTGGGCATGACTGTGGTCGGCCGTCGCCATCGTCGTAGACCATCAAGGTGGCACCGTCCCCGTACGCTCTCCCAGGCCCCGGCGTAGTCCTTCATGGTGGGGATGGTAGCGAGGCCCACCGACCGCTGAAGGGCCTCGCGTTCCGGCTGAGGTCTGAGCCGCCAGCCAACGCATCGTCGTAGGGAGACGGGGGACCCGAGGACAGAGCGACTGTACGCGGCGGGTTGGCCATGGGAAAGGCCTCAGACTTACGATGCTCGTAACGCGTTCGTCCACACAGGAGAACCCCCATGAAGAAGCTCGCAGCCACGGTCGTGGGCGCGACTTGCCTCGTAACCGCTATGGCCACCATCGCAGCCGCAACCATCACGACCACCACCGATGTCCAGACCGCAGCCACGGCCACCGCAAACGCCGAGGTCCCAAGTCACCAGTTGTCCGCCGGAGGCGAAGACCTCTACGAGTACGAAGCCCTCCTGTACCACCTATATGGCTCCAATTTCTACCAGTGCGACGCCGCTCCTGGTTGCCATAACGGTTGGTTCTACCGCGGCTACGCGCCGGCGCCAATGGCCGACCACCCGGTATATATACCCGCTTTTACTCACTTCGGTCCGAGCGCCTTCCATCTCATGCCGTCGGGTTTCCATGTGCCACCATCCACGTTCGGCGGTTACGGTGCTGCGCTGACCATCAATGGCCGCTTGGTCGCCTGCAACCCCAGCGCGACAGCATTCCTCGGTCTGTACGGCGAGGCCATCGGTCCTGGAAACCTCGACTGCTACTAGACCATTCTGAACGCCACCGTTACTCCGACAACCACGATCGCGACCCTACAGCATTCGGCTCTCCCTACTCAGAATCCGAGCAGCGAGCTTATGCGGTATTTATGACGCCATTCAGAAGCGCCGGTATCGAGTGTCCTACCCCTGAAGCAACAGTCATGCAGGCTATGAACCGCCTCAGTTCGGACTTTCAAGCTGGCGATTCGACACTGACTATCTATAACGCTGCGATCAGTGATGCGGACAGCGAACATTTGGATGGCGCTACTTGGTCGTCAATATATCAGGACCTTTTGAGTTCATCCGCCGTAATGTGTCCTCAATGCCCGTCGGAGGCCAACAGCATCCTAAACGGCCCCGGCGACGAGGACCTAACTCCGGGACGACGGGGACGGGCACCCAGCGCTACGACGACGCCAGTCCTTCACGGCCGCGCTTGCGGCAGCGCGAGCGGAGTCACCAACGCTGCTAGCTCCGCTCGCGTAGGATCCGACCCACCTGCACGGATGACCACCGCTCGCCCACTTTGGGCCGGTGACCAGCCTGTTCAAGCCGAGCAGCGACCTGGCGGCTGCTCAGCCCTTCGTCGTGTAGTTGCCGGGCCAGCCCGATGACTGCCTGCTCGCGCGCGTCAGGCACCAGCTGCTTGCCCTCGGCGCGCCAACCGAATGGCGGGCGGCCACCCCCATAGCCGCCCGTAGCGAGCTTGGCCGCCCGACCGGCTGCCATCCTCGAACGGATTAGGGCGCGCTCGTACTGAGCGATGGCGCCGAGTACCTGCCTCACCAGCACTCTGGTGGCGTCGTCGCTGTCAATGTCCGGCTCAGTCACGCTGAGCACCTCAACCCCGGCTTTACGCATCCTGGCCATCAAGGTCTCTTGGAGGACGAGGTCACGGGCGAGGCGGTCGAGCCGGTATACGACGAGACCGGACACGATACCTGACTCGACCACCGCCAGCACCTCGGAGAGACTCTTCCGGGCATCAAGGCCGTTGCTACCACTCACGCCCTCGTCGCTGAGCACCTCGATGAGGCGGAGCCCGTTCTCCTTGCAGTAAGCCGCAATGGCCTTCCGCTGGACCGTGAGGCCGAACCCTTCGACCTGTTCGGCAGTCGAAACCCTCGTATACCCAAGCACCTTACGAGCCGGCATCTCTCACCTCCTTCGTCCCTTTCAATAGGTGCCCGAGGCCGGTGACGGACCGGCGAGCGCTCCTCGCGCCTCGGGCGACTGCTTCAAGCCGCGATGTCCCCAGCCTTCAGGTCAACGGACCCGAGTTCGTCGAGGATCTCCGCAGCGCAGCGCTTTGCATTCTCCAGCGCCGCCGTAACGATCTCGGCCTTCCCACCGGACCAGCCCGAGGTGTAGGCGAAAGAATAACTGCCTGCATCGAACCCGAAAGCATCGAGCACTAGGAAGGCCACGCTCTCCGCTTCAATTTCGACCTGCGACCGGTCTTCGTGTAGGCGGTGCTCGTGCAGCAGTACATGAGCGAGCTCGTGAACGGCTGTCTTGGAAGCCGCAGCCGGTTCGAGGTCGGGAGCGACGGTCACGAGGCGGGCGGCGTACTCGGTGCGGCCGTTCTCGGAGCCGTAGCGCTGGCGCTCGACGCGGTAGCCGCGCTCGGCCAGCATGGCCACGACGGCATCCCACAAGCCCTCTGGGCCGTCGCCGGTAAGCAGCTGCGGAGCTGGTCTTGCCGGTAGGTCGCCCTCGCCGTCGCACTGAGAATCGGCGAAGACGTGCTCGACCCGGAAGCCTCGGACCTGCCAGTGCTCCTCGCCCGTCCCCTCGTCGATTGTGCGGTACTTGCACGGGGCCAGAACTGCGAGGCCCTTCTCGCCTCGGCGGACCTGTCGCCCGAGCCCTTGCCAGGTCCGGTACCCGGCCACGTAGTGAGCCTCAATGCCTCGGTCGATGCACTGGGCCATGATCAGCACCACATTGTTGGCGGAGTAGTGGTGGAACCGGCCAGCGAAGGCTAGAGCCTGCTGCCAGTCCTCGCCTGTGATGATCGTCGAGACGGCCGCCTCAAGTTGTGCGCTGGCCGCATCCAAGCGCGCCTTGCGTTGTTCCGGTGAGGGGGTAGGTTTGGTCATGTCAGGACCTCCTTAGTAGGTCTTGGCCAGGCCCCGGCGGTGCTGGTAACACCGGCCGGGGCCACCTGTTTGGTTGTGCTACAAGACCTCAGCCGCTACGCAAATGTGCAGTAGCGTCGCATACGAGGTCAGAAGGGTGAGGCGTAATCAGTCTCCCGTGCTGAACATCTTTCGTCTTCCATGGATGGAGTGGCACTCCATTAGGTCCCTACCGTCGCCGAGTTGTCTTCCAGCAGTGCCCCTCGGGCTAACGTCGTCATACCGTTTCGCCCGGTCGTTAGGTGTTGTCTCTCACCTCGACCAGCGCTCTCGGGCCTACCGTCGCCGTCTTGACGCACTCCTCCGCGACTTGCAGCTGCCCTTTACCGGAAGGACAGAGACACTGAACTGAGGACGCGTCCTGCCAACTCCTCCTTGACGGGAGACTCTGCCGATTGCCGAAGCCTAAGCCTACATCTCTCCGACGACATCAAGTTTAGCAAACCAGAAGAATAATGCAAGCCCTTGCACAATAGGTTTCCTTCCCCACAACCTGGGTGGGTGGGACATGGCGTACACCGCCCCGCGTGAGGAGGGATTTTGTGAAACGGGGGGTGGGGGTTTCACCAAAACACTTGAAATGTCCTAAACAAGCTCGCCAACACCACCCTCTCACCAAATTCGCGGCGAGCTTACAGGTTTTCTATGGAAGCTGGGACAACTTCTACGGAATTACAGCATTTCGCAATGCTCCTCTTCTTGCCGACAATAGAAGGTACAGGCCAACACAACTAGACCAGGAGGACGACAACCCAATGACAACCCAAATCGAGGACGAACTGCACGACGTCTACAAGCGCCTCCAAGCAAGAGCCAACTCGCGAGGCCTAATCCAGACCAGCCAGCAGGCCCTTGCGAACCAGTTTGGTCTCCCTCACATCCGCTTCCACCGGCTCCTCCACCGGCTGATCGACAACGGCTTGGTCAAGATGTCGGGCGGCGGTAGGCAACCGAAGACGCTCCTGATCGTAGGTCCGTCAACTAAGCGGGAACCCGCCCCCTGCGAACAACTCTCAATGGCGTTGTGACCGCACCAGCAACTGCTCACAACGACTCGCGGATCCGAAGTCGCTAGGCCCGGAGGGTCGTCCAGTGCATCCCCAAGTCGCTACCACGACGATGACTTGATATCACCCTTAGCAAAAATGCAGCGAAGGCGGTCATTGCCCCGAAGCCTCTACAGACCCCCCACACGCCCGCAGGAGCGGCGTTAGCGAGAAGCCGCGCCACTTTTCCTAGTTCGAATCAGTCAGTGGCTCTCAGGGCCCCGTAGAGCACAGGCACACTCAGCAGCCAGTATTCGGGTCAACTTCCACAACGTCTCGCAGCGTGGTGGCCAACAGTGTTGCACGGTCATCGATGCATCGGATAAACGAGAGTTACGCGGGTGCCGACCAGTGCGTCGCGACTGATCAGTGCTTACAACCGTCCACCCTTCTTCGCCAAACAACACTCTCCAACTCAGGGACCCGGTAAATACGGGAGAACGGGCCAAGCCGCGGAATTCCAACTGACCTCAACGTTCAAATCGGTCGCACTCGGCGCGGAATGGACTTGGAAGATCAAACACACTGTCCTGGATTGACCTTCGGGGATCATAATGCCGTCGTCACCGTTGATAGGACTGCCCGAGCAGCTTGCTGCGAGCATAACTGCGCTTGAGCCGAGATCGACCCAGGTGAAATCGGGTCCGTACTCCTGCGACATCGTCGCCTGGCCGCCCCCCCCGTATTCCGAATCGCCAAAGAGTACCGGATCTGGGTTCGCCATGTAGCCGCTGCGGTTTACGAAATGCAGTACGACTCCCACGTCGTGATAACCGCGAGCCGCGGTTCCAACTAAGCGGTTCGAGAGGTGGACGGGATCGAGGAACTTCAACAACGAAACTAGGAGAAAGTCATCAGTGGAGTAGGTTGCCGGATCGAAGCGTTGGGAATCCGAGCCGGTGGGCGTCGATACTGGCAGGTAAGCAGCGTACGCGAACGAGAATAGGGCGTATTGAGCGTTGCCTCTGGCCGTCTCTACTTGCTGGACCCAGGAGGGAGTGTGCTTAGCGCGGAGCACGGCGGCGAACTGGCTCCCAACACGCGCCGCTGCAGACGCGCGGGCCTTCGCGCTTTCGGGCCGCCCAAGATAAAGCCCGCGCGGCACACTCGCGCCTCCGGTAGTTGCAGGTGGAATGGCAGAATCAAAGGCCTCAAGAGCTGCAACCTGAGCGTTGTCTACCGGGATAAACCGCCTCTCCCAACCTGCCGAGGGCCGCTCGGGAAACCAGCCACCGCGCCGTCCAATCCAAGTCCCCGTGTACGTGCGGAGCACGGCATCAAGGGCAGACTCAGCCTTGGCGAGGTTTGCCGTCTTACTCTGAAGATCGCTCGTGATTCTTGGCACTGTCGTCCTGGTGGTAGGGCGAGGCACGCTGGTCGTCCTTGTGGACCTTGTTGTTGGGGTACCGCGAGGCACTGTTGTTGTCGTCACAGGGCGAAACTCCCACGTGTCAGCCAACTCCGTCGCAGTAGCGGTGCAAGCGTCAGAATCATCGCCACCGAATAGGAGAATACCAACGTGTGGATCGTAGTCAATTGCCATACCCCCGCGAGGCGACGGCGAGGTCGCCACGCTCAGGTCGCTCCAATTGCCCGCCCTGAACTCCCAGCTGTCATCCCTGTCCCCCTTGCAACCATGGTGGTCATCCCACCCCCCAAACAATAGTGACGCCTTGATGGATGGGTCGTAGGTAAAACCGTACGTCCAACGGCTGCTGGGGAAGCCCGTAGGCGACAACTTTGTCCACTGCCCCCTGCCGTACGCCCACGTTCCCACTACATCGCACACTGACGCGTATCGGCAGTAACCGTCGAACATAACGAGATGATCATCGGCGCCGTCGTAGACAAGACTGGAACCAGCGCGCGCCGGGGGCGAGATAACGGGCGACTGCTCGGCCCACTGGCCAGCCCTAAAGGTCCACGTGTCGCCGTAAACGGTACTCCCCACGGCCTCAGCCGAGATACCCCCAAAGAGGACGACATGGCCATCTCTCGGGTCGTACGCCATTGCCGCGTCGGTCCTGGCAGGAGGGGATACGGAGGGATGAAGCTGGGTCCATTGTCCTCCCTTGAATGCCCAGGTGTCATCGCATGCGCCACCACAGCCCGAGCCTCCGAACAATAAGACATAACTATCGGCGGCGTCGTAGGCCATCACGGCCGCCCCCCTCGGTGATGGGGAATTCTTCGGGTGCAGCACGACCCATCTACCCTTCTCGAAAACCCACGTGTCTCCCAACGCACCAGAAGCACTACCACCTCCGAAGAGGACGGAGTAGCCGTCTGCCCCGTCGTAGGCCATCGACGCACCGCCTCGGGCTGAAGGGGCTGCCCCGACCGACGAGCTGACATCCTTCCAAATGGGGGAAACTGGTGTCGCCGTCTGCGGCGGTGCCGTGGTCGTAGTGGTAGAACGGGCCTGGGAAGTCGTTGTCGTGGAGCGAGGCGTCCTTAGCGCTGGTCCCGACTGCGCTACGGTGGCTCTCGCTACTTCGGTCCTCTCACCAGGCCCAGAAACCTCAACAGACAGAGCGTACACCTCCGCGCTCCGAACCGACGAGAAGTTTACGTTCAATGTAGCGTTCAGTGTTCCACTTGAGCAGGGCAAACTTTCGGGACCCAAAACTGTCCTGTTCTGGCTGTAACCGACGTACACGCAGCGGCTCCCTTGCGCCCCAACTACGCTCAGGTGGAACTGGATTTTGCCCCCGCTACCTGGCACGTCGGCCTGACTAGGAGTTAGGGTTATGATAGGAGTTACCAAGGAGTTAAGCACCACGTAGACCATTTCTGACGTCTCCGATAAGGCGCTCTTAGCGACGAGCCGAAATGCTACGGTGCGATCTATACCACCATGATTTGTACCAATAGTGATCCTGGCCGAAAACAGACCCTTCTTGCACGACCTCGGATTACGAGAATAGGCAACCGTGAACGACTGACTGGAGAGGAGCCGAAGCTGGCAGCTAGTGGCGTTACGCACGTCGCCTGTGATGGTGGTCGTACCGCCAGACGACGGTAACGTGACCGGAGCAGCAGTAACCGAAAGGACAGTCGCCCGAGGGACACCCGCCACTGTGATGTAGAACCTACCCGAGAACGCGGAGACATGGTTGCGGGCGATGAGATCAAAGCCAACCGTACGGCCAGCAAGCCCTGGGTTACGCCCAATGGTGACCCTGGCCGTGAAGGCGCCTTTTGCGCATGCTTTTCGGCCCCGAGAATACACTACGGCAAGTGACTGCCGGAAGAGGAGCCGAAGCTGACAGCTTGTGGCGTCCCTGACTCTGCCCGTCACGACCACCACACCGCCGTTGGCCGAGAGCGGCGTTGGCGTAGCATCGACCGAAAGCACCGCCAGGGTGTGCGCCGTCGGCCTTGTTGTCCGCGGCGTCGTTACGACTCGTGGCGTCGTTGTTGCCGGAGCGGACGTTGTCGCCGCGGAGGACGCTACTGCTCCAATCGTGGGGTCGGTAATCCCGTCGTCACCCAGGTCAGTGGAAAGCTGAGACTCGTCACTAGATAAGGTCTGAAGCGCTGATTGCACGTCCCCAAAGCCGACATCATACGCGGTCGACCCGATTGAGAAGAAGTCGGAGAGACAGTCGGCCCAATCCGTTTGAATCGTTGGGTCGGGCGCCTGAGGGCTGCTGCCAGTAACGTTGTAGGCATCAGTCTGTAGGGTGTAGCCCTGCTGCTCGCACCCGTACGCGTCGCCGCCTTGGTAGCAACTCTGAACGGCAGATACGTCGGGAAGCAGCGTGTCGAGGTCGGGGTCGAGAGTATCTGTGACCCACGCTTGCAAACCGGCGGGTTGCCCGGAAGAAGAGGTCGTCGCTGCCACGATGAACCCCGACGTGACCCCGGCTGTCACGATAACCGACAGCGCTAACGCCTTAAGGCGCCGAAGCCTTGGGGATCGGGATTGACTCGTTCCGGACATGACTAACCACCTTCTAGGTGTGTCACAAGCCTTCCTCTGCCTGCACGGGATCACTCGTCACTGGCTCTGGGAGCCTGCAGAAATGTAGGTCGGCGGCGGTTGCCCATCTCCAAACCCGCTGTCGGACAAGGTCTCGTTCCGCCGTCGTCACGCGATGCGCCACCAACATTACTTTCCGTCGAAAGCACCTCTTCGTTACCAAGCCGGTCAGCTAGCCAAAGCACTTACCCGGCTGCTACTCCATGAACGGCCTACGTCTATCGGGTTGCGCACGTACAAGCAAGCTATAGCCGTCGCCAAGTGGCACTCCAGGATCTCCTGAGCAGCGAACGCGGTCCCCTGCAACAACGTTCATCCTACACTACTCCCCGGACGGTCTCCATCGCTCCATCGGACAAGGCGTTCGAGGCTGGCAGGTGTGGGACATTCACAAGAGCAGCGTGATTGGTCGCGGTTGACGTGCTACGTCGCTCTAGGAGCCTCCAGGACGCCCATTGACAATAACCTCCTAGCCCAAGCCACCTAATCCGCTGCTACCGCCGCCGTAGGGGGTAATGCGGGGTCACCAGGGGCTGCTTCCGGAGACCGAAGTGCCAGAAGCCCTTCCAGTCGGCCAGCCGGGTCGCTGGCAGGCTGCCTTCTGAGACCGAAGCGCTACTCCGCCTCGGGCGCATCAGGTGGTGTTGCGATGTCAGAACCAAACTTCCACACAAGCCGAGTCCCCCCGTACACGCGACAGCATCGGTTGAACACCACGTACACATAGTGTATTGCTGCCATTTCAAGTCTAGTGAACATTAGACCGTCGATCGGAAGGCGTTCGTCTAGAACGCCACCCACTGGTTGGCATTGGGAAAGGAAGTGCCGATCGACAATTCCGCGGCGGTGAGCCACCAGATTCCGTATCTGGTGCAGCGTGTGCAGGTCCCTCCGCAGCGAAGGATCATCCATCTCGCCTTCCAGGCCCACCAGCTGCAATAGTCCCTCTAATCGCGCGACACCCTGCCGACGCTCGCTCTGATCGGCCGTTGATAGGAGCGCTTCCAACCGTTCGCTCTCGCTGAGCTTGATAAATTCACCAAACTGCACTCGTACCCGTCGGAACTCGTCTGCTTCGAGCAATTGGGGCACATTGCGCAATGACGCGACACACAAATCCACCACCATCGTCTCCAAGGCACTCCACAGCAGCACCACGCCATGCGCATGGAGGAGCGTAAACCCTGAATCAAACTCCCGCTGAACGAAAGCTGCCGCCGCCTCCGACGCTGCGATACTGGCAATCTGCTCACTCGTCGCTTGGTCTTCGGCGCCAATCTGGTCAAATGCCACCAAGGCCTTCACCAGACGTGGTTCGTGGATTGTTCGACCTATACCGGCCCGCGCAAGATCGATGAGGTTGCCGTGCTCACGCAAGAACGCCACACAGTCATCCAGTGGGACCCTCCACCATGTGCCCTTCGTTGGGATCGGCTGGTCCTCTGACACGCGCAACAGCATACTGCCAATTCCCCCAGGGATGCCGCCCCCCTGCCGTGTACGGCACTGTGACCCTCGCGCATGGCCGTTGACGATAACGCCCCCGTCCTGGTTGCCTACGCCTCTCCTAGCGCCGCCCTAGGGGGTAATCCGAGGTCGCTAGCAACCTGCTTCCTCGGACCGAAGTGCCAGAAGCCCTTCTTGTCAGTCCAGTAGCCCTCTACGGCGGCCGGGTGAACGTGCTCACCTCGTTTCCAATGGTGGGCTGCGACGCCATTTGACGCGAACGTTTGGTGGCATAGAACGCAATGGGCGCGGGCGAGTCCAGTCCAGCTTACGTGGCAGTCCTTGCAGTGCGTTCCTCTATGGCCTGGTGGCCAACATGCGTGTTGTTTAGCGTAGAGGCAAATCGGGCAATCCATTCTTCCTCTCAATCTTCCATTCTTCCTCTCAATCTACCGTGGGCTGACCCCGGGGTCCGACGCTGACACGTCGTTATCAATGACGTGAAAGACGGCTCAACCCGCGTAGTTAGTCCCGACGGCTTCGGTGGCGTAAGTCCACTTCAAACGTCGTTCGCCACTTGCTCTTCCGCATTAGGCGCCTCAAGGCGCCGTCATTACTTCGTACCTTGTACCCGGTAGGAGAATACAGTAGTCGTGGTCATTTTAGCTATCACGACTTCGTCGCGGTACACTTGCGGTAGAGGCGCCTTCGGTTCCGGCTTTAGGCGCCGCTAGGCGCCGACACTCCCGTTTTCTCTTCTAGCTAACATGAAGATAATAATATCATCCCCAGGCAGCGTCAAAACTCGTCGTCGCAAATGACGGAAGACTTATCTGTCTTTGACTCCAAGTCTGAATTTGAATCTAGATGTGATTCTGCCACTGACTGTGTCAGTGGCTGTGAACTATGGACTATGAACTTTGTACTATCACTATCTACTATATCTATGGCTTCGTTTTGCTTCGCCATCACCGAAGCACCCGGCTTCGTTCTGCTTCCGCGGACCTCGGCGGACTTCAGACCACCAGCCCGGCCCGCCCGTCTTTTACCCGCTCGGGTCTCCTCAATATAGGCGGCGCTAGGGTTACGTTCGAGCCAGCCGCTCACCTGAAGGCCGCCTGATACTTCATCGAGTAGACCGACGCTCACGAGTTCCTTCACGAATGTGCCGTGCTCCTCTTCCGCCGTTTCAGGCTCATGTCGCCATATCTGGTGGGGCGTAATCAGCCCATCGGTCTCATAGTGGCGTTTGGCAACCATCAAACAGACGATGTACTCAAATTTGGCCCCACGTGAAAGCTGAGACACCCTCGCGTTGTCAAGGTAGTCGAGATCAAGTTGGATGAATAGTTTCGACATCAGATTATCCTTTGTAGTCTAGAGTTCCCCTATTGCTGTTCCGCGACTCAAGGTAGCGTGAACGGTACAGGTCTGGATGAGCCTGAGCGGCACGCGACCTCGTACCTGCTCGGTTGCTGGTTTGAGAGACGCCAGCTTCGCCGGTACCTGGATAAGCTTGTGTGGTAACGGACCAATATCCGGCGGCTTCTATAAAACAAGTTATCACGTTCGGCGTCGATGTCAAGTCAGCGAAAGCGTCGATGAAGGCCCGATTGGTCGTTTGCAGTTTAGAAGAAGGTCCAAACATGCGAGCGGTCCGAAAGGGACGTTCGCGTCGTCCATTTGCCCCTGGGGCAACTCACTCCGGTCTGTTCAGGGCCTGCGAGGCACTTACTAGGCATCCGCCGGTCGCTGAGAGACCTTGCTCAAGCGCCGCTTCCCAGCCGACCTCGGTAAGCAGAGAACCGGTCCTACTGCCTCGACACGTCCACGCTCCGCGTACGCGTCCAGGTCGTCAAGGTCGATAAGCACCCGACCATTAGGCTTGTGGAAGGGAAGGCGACGCTCGAAAGTTTGACGCCGAAGCCACCGAGTCGAAGCCCACGCATATCCCGGTTCTCTCTCGACCTCCGTCAGGGGGACAAGCCGTCTAGCCATCACGCCAGCCGCACCCCGGAAGACGGCTTTTGAAACCGTGTACAAGGGTTTCCCGCTAGTTCGTCGTTCACATACGTTAAACTTAGCGCGATGGATGGCGGATCGGCGGGGTGGGTTGGTGTTACGCGTGGGCGCGCCACGTTTGAGCAGGAGCGGCGGACGGCCTCCCTTGACCTGACGTCGAATCGTCCCCGTTGACAGCACTTTGCGTTTGCTGGTTGCCACACCGCTTCAACTTAACGCGATGGTCTCCGGTTCGGTGCGGCGGATGACGGTGGGTAGCTTGAAGGCGCTTTTTACGTCGCGATGGTTGTCATGCCATTGCCCGATTTAGGAGGAGTTTTGAAAGTGAGCGGTGCCGTGGACCCCACGTGGCGGCTCTCATCAACTTTTTATATTTACCCACTCCCAACCTTCCCCGTGGTACGGCGTTCCGTAAACTTCCTGGTCAGTACGTTGGCTAGTTAGCACGCTCCTCCTAACATATTTGTCGGTCGCCTAACGGGGCCTAGCGGCGAGATGACTCAGCCAACTGCCTGTTTGGCGCACTAAGTTGCAAACGGCAACACCGGCAAAGTGCCAATAGTCATGGTGGACGCAGGTTCGATGACCATCCTGACTAATGGCCCGATCCGCATGCTCGTCCAGACGAAGGATAAGAGAATGCAGGCCCTCACAATCAAAGCTACAAATCGGAGCACAAAGGCCTGCAAGCCAGCTCCAGGTCTTGCTGCCACCGACAATAGTGGCCCCTTGCTTGACTACAAGGCCGCAGCCGAGTATCTAGCAACGTCGCCAAGACATGTGCGTCAACTGTGGAGTGAGCGGCGGGTGGCGGCTGTCAAGGTGGGACGGTCAGTCCGTTTCCGGCGTGCCGACCTTGACGCCTACGTCCAGAAGCAGGTACACCCCGCCCTTAGGTGATCAACCGCCCTGACCGTGTTCTCCCACCCTGAGTGGGACGACCGTCGCCATCGTCGGCAACTTCGCCATGGCTTCTGCCAACGCCTTGTCGCGCTCCTCCGTCGCGTGCTGGTAACGAAGGGCAGCTTGAGGATTGGCATGACCACCGCGCCGCATCAGCTCTGGCACACTGGCTCCGGTGGCAGCCGCCCAGGTAAGTCCCGAGTGCCGCAGATCGTGGAAGTGGAGGTCCGCTATGCCCGCCGCCTTGCGCGCCCGTCCCCAGACTTGGTCGAGCGTCCGCGGCAAGAGGGGACCCCCCGTCTCGGTAGAAAAGAGCCAAGCGTCAGGCGCTGGCCCAACGAAATGATCCAGGTGGTAGGACAAAGTTGGAATGATATTGGGAGGCACATTTAGCGTTCGCGTACCAGCAGCAGTCTTCGGAGGTCCCAGCACGAGGCTACCCCCCAGCGGCAAGACTAGCGCCCGCTCGATCCGAATAGACCCGTGAAGTAGATCAACGTCGTGACGCTGTAACGCCAACACCTCGCCCCGTCTCAGTTGGCACCACGATGCCAACAACAGAGCGAGTCGGTAGCGTTGTGGCACCGCCTCGACGGCAACGCTCACTTCCGCAATCGACGCGACAGGTCGCTCGGGGGATCGAACAGAACCGGCACCCTTGACCGTGCATGGCGACTTCACTAGTTGGTTGTCTGCAACGGCTGTATTTAGGATGGCCCTCAGAAGCCGATAAGCGTCGTCGGAAGTCACCTGGTGTTGTCGCGCCAGACTTTGGTACCACGATCTAACGTCCGACGGCGTCAGGCGAGCCAACTCCTGGCTGCCGAGCTTTGGGAGTATGTGGCGCTGGAGCAGGTGCTCGTACTTGGCCCTAGTCGTCGGGCGCAGGTCGCTACGTGCTTCGAGCCATCGTTTGGCATAGAGTGAGAGGGTTTCCCTGCCTGCGGATGGGTCGATCCATATGCCGCGGAGCAGATCGGTCTGCGTCATTGCTAACCAGGCGCTTGCGTCAGCCTTCGTCGCGAAGGTCTCCGAGGCAAGGAACTCAGCTCCCTCGTGTTTGTAGCGCGCCTGGAAACGCCCGGAGGGCAGCTTCCTTACGCTTCCGAACTGACGACGTGCCATACAAGCCTCCCCGTTCATTTCAGGGTACAGCATGTCGTGCCACTTCCGTGCCACTAGGAACCGGCAGTGGTTGTCACGAAGGGGCACCCCTTGGCTGTAAATGTCCAGGTCACAGGCATGGCGCTCCCTTTACCAGGGTGGCTGGGTCACCCTCTCAAGGTGGAGGCACGGGTTCGAACCCCGTTGGGGCTGCCA
>Ga0182016_10005168_pt1 | contig 14142 bp, 11 predicted proteins | sample 712S2MmetaG_FD_120491 | JGI IMG/M metagenome (GOLD analysis project Ga0182016, IMG submission 120491) | Permafrost microbial communities from Stordalen Mire, Sweden - 712S2M metaG | ecosystem: Environmental > Terrestrial > Soil > Wetlands > Permafrost | place: Sweden: Stordalen | collected...
CGGCGAGTTCTCCGCGCTCTTCATTTCGTCGAACCGTGGCAAGCGCTCGCTGTCGATCGATATCAAGAGCGATGCCGGCCGCGACGTGCTGGCCAGGCTGGTCGGGAAGGCCGACGTGCTGGTGCAGAATTTCCGGCCGGGCACCATGGAACGGCTCGGCCTTGGCGCCGACGAGTTGCGGCAGCGCCATCCGCGCCTGATCTATGTATCGATCAGCGGCGTCGGCGACACCGGGCCTTACGTCAAGAAGCGGGTCTATGATCCGATCATCCAGGGATTGTCGGGTTTCGCCGACATTCAGTCCCAGCCGGTCACCAACCGTCCGCAGATGATCCGAACCATCGTCTGCGACAAGACCACCGCGGTGTTCACCGCGCAGGCGGTCTCCTCGGCATTGTATGCCCGCGAGAGGACCGGGCAGGGCGATCACATCCAGGTCGCCATGCTCGACGTCATGATCTCCTATCTGTGGCCCGAAGGGATGATGCAGTACACGGTGGTGGGCGCCGAAGCGACCGCCGCCGATCCCAAGGACCGGCCGGACCTGGTGTTCCAGACCAGCGACGGCTACATCACCGCCGGCACGATATCGGATTCCGAATGGCAGGGCTTCTGCAAGGCCTCCGGCGATCCCGAACTGGCCAGGGATGAACGGTTCGCAACCCCGGGCGCCCGTACCGCCAACGCAACGGCGCGGATCAACAAGATGGCCGAATACATCGCCCGGCACAGCACGGCCGAATGGCTGGAGCGACTGGATGCCGCCGACGTTCCCTGCGCGCCGATCCTGCGGCGCGGCGAAATCATCAACAACGAACAGGTGGTGGCCCGCCGCCTGATCACCGAATTCGATCAGCCCTCGGTCGGGCGGGTCCGTCAGCCGAAACCGGCGGCGCGGTTCGAGGTCAACGAAGCCGTCATTGGAGGACCGGCGCCCGGCGTCGGCCAGCATAGCCGCGAAGTACTGCTCGAACTCGGCTACACCGATAGCGAGATCGAGGGGATGGTCGGCGATCGCGCCGTCCGGATCGCTTCCTGATGCGCTACCGGCCCAGAAATACCGGCTTGCGCTTGGCGACGAAGGCGGCGACCGCGTCGCGGTGATCGGAGGTCCGCGCCGCGCGCACCATGCGGTCCGCCTCCTGATCGAGCGAGGCCGGCAGATCCGACGTGATGGCGTGATCGAGATTGTCCTTCATGTATCCGAAGGCAATCGAGGGACCCTCCGCCAGCGTCCTGGCCAGCGCGAAGGCCGCGGAGCGCAATTCGGAATCCGGCACGACCCGGTTGATCAGGCCGAGCATCTCGCAACGCCTCGCGTCGATCCGCTCCGACAGAAACATCAGCTCGCGCGCCCGCGAAGTGCCGACCAGCCGGGTCAGCAGCCAGGCGATGCCGTAATCGCCGGACAGGCCGATCCGGGCGTAGCCCGTGGTCATGATCGCGGATTCGCCCGCGATCCTGATGTCGCAGGCCAATGCCAGCGCCATTCCGGCGCCGGCCGCCGGCCCGGGCAGCGCGGCGAGGGTCGGCTTGCGGACCGCGACCAGCGCACCGGTCAGGGTGCGCTGGCGCCGGCTCAACTCCGCGATCCGCTCCTGCAGGGTGACTTCGGATTTGGGTGTGCCCACGGCCATGCCCTTGACGTTGCCGCCGGCGCAGAACGCGTCACCGGCGCCGGTGATCAGCAATGCGCCGACGTCGGCGTCGTCGCCGCATTGCCGGATCATGCGGCGCAGCGCCGGGGTCAGATCGTCGGACAGCGAATTTTTCGCCTGCGGGCGGTTCAGCGTGATGGTGGCGACCCGCTCGGCGATCTCGCACAGCAATTCGCCGGAGCCGGTGTCGATGCCGCGGGCTGGCAGTTGCATGGCCATGTTCCTCCATCGTCCGCAGGCCGCTTCGTGCCAGGCGGACCGGCGGCTCAGCCTTGCTGGCGGGCCGGCCGCCGGATCGGTTCGTTGGCGGCAGGCGGCGCATTGGCCGCACTGCCGCGTCGATAGGCCGGACGGTCCTTGATGCGGTCGAGATAGGGATGGGCGATGTCGCAAATCCCGACGCCATAGGCGATCGCCCATTCGAGGCAAGTCGTGAGCAGGATGTCGGCGCTGCTGAATCGCTCGCCCATCAGGAAGTCCCGGCCGTCGGCCAGCGCGACCTCGACATGACGCAACTGCTCGCGGAAATATTCGCCGGCCTTGGCGACGACATCGGGGGCGACGCCGTAGATTGGACCGAGCGCGTTGGCGCTGTGCCGCCGCATCACATAGAGGCTGGTCGAATCGAGCTCGGTGACGATGAAGAAGCACCACTCCAGCCAGGCGGCGAAGTCGCGCTGGGTTTCCGGGATCAGCGCACGCTCCGGCGTCGAATAGGTGCGCGACAGATAGGCGACGATCGCCGCACTTTCGCCGATGCAGAAGTCACCGTCCTGCAGCAGCGGAACCTTCTGGCGCGGATTGAGCGCGGTATATTCCGCGGTCTTGGTTTCGCCGGTGCGCGGGCCGATCGCCATCGTCTCATAGGCGAGTCCGAGCTCATGCATCGCCCAGTGCGCGCGCACCGTGCGGCTGGTGCCGACGCCCCAAAGAGTCAATTGCGGTGCGGCGGCCATCTCACCATTTCTCCACACTGGGACGCAGATCGAGTTCGTGGGTCCAGCCGTCCCTGGTCTGCTGATGCGCGAACCAGTAGGCCTCGGCGATCGAACCGGTCCTGGTCAGGCTGTCGGGGGGAATTTCCGCGGCGTCGATTCCGCTTGCGGCTTTCATGCGCTTGTGGATCGCCTCACTGTCGACGCCGGCATCGATCAGGAGATGCACGACGTGAATATTGTGCGGACCAAGCTCGCGCGCCATCGACTGCGCGACCGCGCGCAACGCGAATTTTGCCGAGGCGAAGGCGGCAAATCCCTTGCTGCCGCGGATGCTGGCGGTAGCGCCGGTGAACAGAATGGTGCCGCGCCCGCGCTTGAGCATGTGGCGCGCGGCCTCGCGGCCGACCAGAAATCCGGCATAGCAGGCGAGCTCCCACGCCTTGAAGAACAGTTTTTCGCTGGTCTCCAGCAGCGGCTTGCTGACATTGGAGCCGGCGTTGAACAGGCAGACCTCGACCGGACCGACGGTTTCCTCGACACGGGCGAACAGCGCCTCGACTTCGGCCTCCTGTCGCGCATCGACGCTGAAGGCATGCACGTCGCAGCCCTCGGCCCGCAGCTCGGCGACCAGGCCTTCGGATTTGGCGGCATCGCGCCGCGCGATGCATACGGCGTAACCGCCCCTGGCGAAGCGGCGCGCCACCGCCGCGCCGATCGCATCGCCGGCACCGACCAGTAACGCCACGCCGCTGTCGCTGGCCATCGGCCTTCTCCCTATAGTTCTAATTTAGTACTTGAGTAAGTCATATCGCCGCCAGGGCGGGTTGTAAACTCGAAATTGCGTCGATCGGTCTATTGCAGTGCAACCGTGCGATGGCGGAGGCGGCCCGCTGAACGGCCAAATCGGCAAAGCCGGATTGACAAGTTCTAAAAAAGAACGTTGTATCGCGCATTCGCGCTCGGCCTCGCACAGGGGCGACCGAGCGCACCGGAGGCGAGCCTTTGGCCGAAGCAGAAAATGTCGACCGCGCCGCCGCCATCCTGCGGACGCTGCCGTCGCGGATCCACCGGGTCGTCGATCCGCCGGCGCTGCAATCGCCCGACCGGGTGGCGCTGATCGACGACGGCACCAGTTGGACCTACCGGCAACTGCAGGCCGCCATCGGCGCGACCGCCGACGCGCTGCTGGCGCTCGGGGTGCGGCCCGGCGACCGCGTCATGATCGTGAGCGAGAACGGCATCGCGCTTGCGGCGCTGTTGCTGGCCGCCAGCCGGATCGACGCCTGGGCGATCGTGGTCAATCCCAGGCTGTCGCCGCGCGAATTGGATCAGATCCGCGACCATAGCGGGGCGCGGCGGGTGTTCTTCACCGCCGGCCTGTCCAGGGAAGCCGAGGCCCACGCCACGCGCTGCGGCGCCAGCATCGATGCGATGGGTCCGTTGCGCGACATCGGCGTGACGCCGGTGAATGCCGACACCATGCCGGAGCCGGTCGAGGCCGCCGCCGCCGGCCAGGTCGCGGTGCTGATCTACACGTCCGGCACCACGGGCACGCCGAAAGGCGTCATGCTGAGCCACGAAAACCTGCTGTTCAGCGCCAGGACCACCGCCGACATCCGTCGCATGGCGGCGGCGGACAAGCAGTACATCGTGCTGCCGATTTCGCACATTGTCGGAATATCGCTTTTGATCATGACGCTGATGAGCGGCGCCACGGCAAGGCTCGCCGGCAAATACGATCCGGCGGCGCTCGCGCGCGCAATCGCGCAGGAGGGCGTCACCCTTCTCAACGGCGTCCCGGCGACCTATCAGCGGCTGCTGGAATACAAGGCTGTGGCGGGCCTGGAGGCGCTGCAGCGGGGCTCGCTGCGGCTGATCGCGGTGGCCGGCGCGCCGCTCGACCTCGACCTCAAATCGCGGGTCGAGCAGGAATTCGGCCTGCCGCTTTTGAACGGCTACGGCATCACCGAATGCTCGCCCGGCCTGTCCGGCGTCAGGATGGATGCGCCGCGAACCGACCAGGCCGTCGGCCCGCTGTTGCCGGGCGTCGAAGCCAGGATCATCGGTTCCGGCGGCGGGCCCGTGCCTGCCGGCGCGGTCGGCGAACTGCACGTGCGCGGCCGCAATGTGATGCGGGGCTATTACCGCGCGCCGGAGCTTACCGCCGGGGCGATCGACGCCGACGGCTGGTTCAACACCGGCGATCTCGCCCGCTTCGAGGGCGACGCACTGTTCATTGTCGGCCGCACCAAGGAGATGATTATCCGCTCCGGATTCAACGTCTATCCGGCGGAAATCGAGGCGGTGCTGAGCTCGCATGCTTCGGTGGTACAATGCGCGGTGGTCGGCCGGGCGGTCGAAGGCAATGAGGAAGTGGTGGCGTTCGTTCAGCTGCTGCAGGGCACCAACACCAGTGTCGAGGAATTGATGGCACATGTTGCACCGCAGCTGACCTCCTACAAGCGCCCGTCCGAAATCATCGTGCTGCCGGTGCTGCCGGCGACCTCGACCGGCAAGATCCTCAAACACAGGCTCGCGGAATCGCTGCGCGGTGCATGACCACCGCGTCATCACGACGACATCGGTAAAAAACAGCTCGCTGGGAGAATTCGGATGGAAAAGCGCAATGCAACGGTCGCGGTGGTTGGCGCCGGCGATTTTATCGGCGGCGAGATCGCCAAGAAATTCGCCGCGGAAGGTTTTGACGTGTTTGTCGGCCGCCGCCAGGGCGACAAGCTCAAGCCGCTGGTTGCGGAAATCGAGGCGGCCGGCGGCACGGTGTCCGCCCGCTCGCTCGACGCCCGCAAGGAAGACCAGATGGTCAAGTTTCTGGCCGACGCCGACGCGCATGCGCCGCTGGAGGTCTGCGTCTTCAACATCGGCGCCAACGTCAACTTCCCGATCGTCGAGACCACCGAGCGGGTGTTCCGCAAGGTGTGGGAGATGGCGTGCTATTCCGGCTTCCTGGCCGGCCGCGAGGCCGCACGCCTGATGCTGGCGCGCGGCAAGGGCAACATCTTCTTCACGGGCGCCACCGCCAGCCAGCGCGGCGGCAAGGGATTTGCCGCCTTCGCCAGCGCCAAATTCGGCCTGCGCGCGGTGGCGCAGTCGATGGCCCGCGAACTCGGGCCGCAAAACATTCACGTGGCACATCTGGTGATCGACTCCAGCGTCGATACCGAATGGGTGCGGCAACTGATCGTCAGCCGCGAGGGCGCCAAGGCGATCGAGAATCTCGATCCCAACCGCCTGATGCGCCCGGCCGCGGTCGCCGAAACCTATTGGCAATTGTACCAGCAGCCGCGCGACGCGTGGACCTTCGAGCAGGAAATCCGCCCGTTCGGGGAGAAGTGGTAGCAGTAGCGCAGCCGAGGGCTCGTCGTTATACCTCGTCGCGATCGGAAATTCATCACCCTCTGGAGCATCACATGCGGACCGCCATTACCGAATTGTTCGGGATCGAACATCCGATCATCCAGGGCGGCATGCATTATGTCGGATTTGCAGAGCTGGCGGCGGCGGTTTCCAACGCCGGCGGCCTTGGCATCATCACCGGCCTGACCCAGAAGACGCCGGAACTGCTGGCCGGCGAAATCGCGCGCTGCCGCGATCTCACCGACAAGCCGTTCGGCGTCAACCTGACCTTCCTGCCGAGCTTCAGCGCGCCGCCCTATCCGGAATACATCGCCGCCATCAGGGAAGGCGGCATCACCGTGGTCGAGACCGCCGGGCGCAGTCCGGAGCCATACATGCCGGCATTGAAGGCCGCCGGCATCAAGGTGATCCACAAATGCACCTCGGTGCGGCATTCGCTGAAGGCCGAACAGATCGGCTGCGATGCCGTCAGCGTCGACGGTTTCGAGTGCGGCGGACATCCCGGCGAGGACGACATGCCGAACATGATCCTGCTGCCGCGCGCCGCCGAGGAATTGAAAATTCCCTTCGTGGCGTCCGGCGGCATGGCCGACGCCCGGAGCCTGGTCGCCGCCCTGGCGCTGGGGGCGGCGGGGATCAACATGGGCACGCGGTTCATCGCCACAAAGGAGGCGCCGGTGCACCAGAACGTCAAGGACGCCATCGTCAGGGCATCTGAGCTCGACACCCGCCTCGTGATGCGCGCCCTGCGCAACACCGAGCGCGTGCTGAACAACGCCGGCGTCGAGCGCCTGATCGAGATCGAGCGCGAGAAGGGCGCGAGCCTGGTGATCGCCGATATTCTCGACGAGGTCGCCGGCATCTATCCCAGGGTGATGATCGACGGCGACATGGATGCGGGGGCGTGGAGCTGCGGCATGGTGGCCGGTCTGATCAACGACATTCCGAGCGTCAAGCAGCTGATCGACCGGATCATGCAGGATGCCGAGCGCCTGATCAGGGAGCGGCTGCTCGGATTGCTCGACGGTGCCGCGCCCGAGCCAAAACGCGCGGTCGCCTGATCGGGCTCCAACCGGGCAGCGCTGCGGACTTATTCAGCGAGTGGCGTTGACGGCGCCGGCAGGCTGCGGCCTGCGCTGGGCCGCGCCCGCCGGCCCCTCCTGGCACGGCACGGGCTGCCATTCGCCATTGGCATCCTGTTCATAGGAATGGCAGGCCGGCCCGGCCGGTTTGTCTTCGGTTGGCGGGGTTGCGGGATTCTTGGCCAGCACCGGTGCGGTCAGGACGGCGAGGGCGGCCAACGAGCCGATCAGGATTGCGCCTGCTCTACGCATCATGGGTCTCCTTGTCGAAGGCCGGTGATTTCTTTGCAAGAATTGTGGTGATTTTTTGCCGCCCGCGTCGGGCGTTGCGACCGTGCTTAACGTTTGGAAAATGCCCGGGGCGCCCGCGCTAAGGCCGGAAGCCACGGGATATCATTCACAAGGGGGTATCGGCGGGTAGGCAGCGGCCTTCGCTTGGATCGCGAATGCCGGGGATTACCGGATCATCCGCGTTCGCGGATGCTGGCGGCGGGGAGTGAGGCGTGCCGTGCGGCTCCGCAACGAGCCGTCCTCCCCAGCGCAGCCTGGGATCCAGTACGCCGCGGCTTTCGATTGATCGCGAGCGCCGATCCCGGCCTGGCGGCGGCTGGACCGGATATTGCTATTAGGGCCCCGAGTCCTCGATTTTAAGCCAAAACAACCGGGCATATGACAATGCGAAGCGATTTTCAGGGTGATTTTACCGCGAGCGACGCCAGCGCCCCGGGCGTCTTGTCCTTTGAGCGCAGCCGGACTGTCCCGGTTGTCCGATTTCGCGACAACCCAATGCAGAAGCCGGCAGCGGGAATGACGGCGAAGAAGCTGATCTTGACGGCCGCGCTGGTGGCCTGCGCGTCGCCCGCGCTTGCCGGATCGTCCGTGTCGGCGTGGAATTGCAGGCATTCGCGGTATTACGGCTACAGCGACTGCAGGACAACCTGGACCGATCTTCCGGATCCGGTTCGCAATGTCGAGCAGGAGCGGCTGGAGGCGATCGCGCGCCAGAAGGAAGACGCGAAATGGGAAGCGTTCTGCCGGCCGACATTCCGCGCCGACGAATACGGCGTTCGCCGCGCCTCCTATGCCAGGCAGGGCTGCGAGTTCGGCCGAACCGAATAGGGGTCAATTCGAGATACCCTCCGCGCGTTCATTTCGGGTTGGCCGCGATGGTGCCAAGCGACTGCGTCATGCGGTCGACCTTGGCGAGGCCGCCCAGCACGGTGAAGGCAATCGACAGCGCGGTGAGGATCTGGCCCGGCGGTGTGGCGACGCCGAGGACGCCGACCGCCTTCAGGATCGCGATTATCGCATAGGCGAGCACGCCGAGCATGGTCTTGCTGCCGACCAGGGCCTGGCCGCCGAACAGCTTGTCGATCGGCGAAAGCACGACAGCCGAGGGGGCGGTGCTGGTTGTCGCCGCCGGAGCAGCTGGGCTGCCTGGCGTGCCGGTGACCGGCGGATTGGCAGGTTTGGCCGCCAGCGCCGGCAGCAACTGCATCAGCAGCGCCAGCACATCGTTGTCGCTGAGTTGTGCGGACGGTGTTGCCGGCGCCGGGGCCGGCGGCGCGGGGGCGGCCGTCGGCGAAGCTGGCCAGGCCTTGGTACTGGCATAGGTGCGGCCGCCCCTGATGCCGTAGAGAATCTGGTCGTCGCTCCATGGCAGCGGGCGACCGGCTTCGTAGCGGAACATGGCGCGGCCGAACTGCAGCACCTGCTGATCGTTGTCGAGATCGATAACGGTGTCGGCGCCGAACCCGGTCTGCTTCAGCACGAACTGCAGGTAGGCCGAATAGTCCTGGCCTCCGCCGTATTTTGTAATGATGGCGCTGACGGTGCCGACGTTGCCGGCCTTATACTGCCGCAGCAGGTCCCACCAGGCGCCGACGCCGTATTCCGGCGCCTCGAAGATGGTCGAGCGATTGCCGGGCGTGGTCTCGACCGTATCGACGTAGCCGGGATAGCTCGTCTCCCACTTCGCACCGTTGATGGCGCCGGGATTGTTGCAGCGCACCGTCACGGGCCCGCTGGATTTGTCCATCGGCGTGGCTGAAAAAAAGCCGCCAGGTACCAGGCTTCGGTAGTTCGGCATGGCGCGCGCTCCGGTCTGCGATCTATTTCTGCGGCGGCGCGGCCTGGCTTGCGACCTGGCCAAGCGTCTGGGTCAGGCGATCGACCTTGGCCAGTCCGCCGAGCGCGCCGAAGGCGCCGATCAGGGTGGTGAGGATATCGCCGGTCGGTGTTGCGGTATCGCCGGTCGCGGTGCCGGCCACGCCGGTTGCTTGCAGAATGGCGAGGATGACATAGGCGATCACCGCCAGCATCGTCTTCTTGCCGGCCAGCGCCTGCCCGCCGAAGATCTGGTCGATGATGGAGAGCACCGGTGGCGTGGTGGCGGTCCCCGTCGCGGCCCCCGCGGTCGTTCCGGATCCGGCGCCGGAAGCAGGTGGCACCGGCGTTTGTCCCGCAAGCGCCGCAATCGCCATCTGCAGCACCTGGGTGATGTCGACCTGTCCCTGGGCCGTCGCCGTCGTTGTCGTGGCGGCCGGTGTGGCCTTTTGCTTGATCAAGGCGCCAATCACGGTGTTGAGGAGATCTGGCAACTGCATCGTCGGCTCCTGTGCTGCAACGGAGGGCTGTGGGCCGCTATCGGTGGAAACTCCGAGCGCCTGAAGCGTTGCCGGATCGGCGCTTCCGGTGACCGGCAGATTGCGCGCGCGCTGGAAACTCGAAACCGCTGCGCTGGTGAGCGGGCCGAACTCCCCGTCGATTCCGCCGGGGTCGAATCCCCTTGCCGCCAGCGCCGACTGCAGCGCCGTCACCACACGGCCCTGCGCGCCCGAGGAGAGCGCACCGGCAACGATTTCCGGCGCGGCAGCCGCGCCGCCCGGCCGACGCACCCCCATCAGGCAGTTCTTGGGAAAATTCGTCAGATTGACGGTATGGGACTGATTGCCGCCATGGCAGCTATAGGTGCCGTCGCCATTGTCCTTTTCGAACAGCGTTACATGGTGGTCGCCGCCGCCGAAATTGAAGACCAGGACATCGCCTTGCTGGGGCGGAGTCGTCACCGTGGTGCCAAATCCAAGCCACGCCGCGGCATACAGGAATTGGGTGATGTCGGTTGTGCCGAAAACCGGCGCGATGTTGTTCTTGGCCATGCAATAGGCCACCGTCAGTCCGCACCATGAGAAATAGTTGTCGTTGATGACCGCGTTGCAGTACGTCGCCATGTTCGGATAGGCGGCGCCGATGTCACGCAGCCAGCCCTGAATTGCCGGGTTGGGCTTGCCGTCGCCCGGCGCCCATTTGGTACCGTCGAGGGTGCCCATGGTTGTGAGCCAGGGTGTAAGATCCGCCGGCATGGTGATGCTCCTCCCTGAAATGTCTCCCGGGCGGGCGCCAGAGGCGGCACGCCGCTTCCTCGGAGGTTTTGACATCGGTGCTCGTCAGTCGACGCGTTTTGTCAGTCGAGTTGACCGGCGGCGCGGGATTTCCCAGCAGCTGTTGGCGCAGAAAACAGGCGGAGACGCTTCCTCGGGCGCAGCCGCAAAATACCCATCAGATCCCCCCGCTCTCATACGATCGCCGGCGGCGAGGCTCGAAAATAATAGTGTGTCAATGGGTGCAAGCTACCAAAAGTTGTCTTGGAGTCAAGCGGGTGGAGTTGCTCGCGCGGGCCGGCCCGGATGACGCGGAGATGCCGCGGCGCCGCAGACTTTTTTCAAGCCGGCCCGGCCTGCGCACGGCAGCTGGTGAATCAGCGTCTTTCGCGAAGGATCGGGCGGTGGATGCGCCGATCCGGGATCGGCATCATGGCGAAGCATCGGACGGCGCAAGCGCCGAAAGCAGCTTCAGCGTGACCTTCGCGCGCCCGCTGTTGTTGGCGTAGAAACCACCCATGGTCCTGACCAGGGGAATGGCCGCGATGGCGTCGTTGACGTAAAGCAACAGTTCGCCGTCAGCCGGCGCGGTGAAATGCGAAATGAATTTCCTGGGAAGGCTGTATTTTGACTCGATGGCGTTGGCCGCGGCAAGTTCGGACGGCGGAATCTTGCTGGAATAACGGAGCCGGATCGGATCGTCCTTGGCCGGGCCGCGGCTCAGTTCGGCTAGCCGGTCCTGGTAGCTCGGGTCCTGGTAGAAATTTTCCGGAATCTTGTTGCCGGAACTGTCGCTTCCGATCGGAAGCGCGGTGTCGCCATCGGCCGAGATCAATGGCCATGCGTCGCTGCCGGTTCGTCCGACCTTGGCGATCGGCTGGAACCAGTCCGCGGTCCACCAGCGCAGGATCAACTGCCCAGAAAGGTGCCGCCACGATCTGACATCCTTGAAGCCCAAGATGCCGGTCATCAGCGTTTGGTCAAAGTAAGGCTCGGTCATCTCCATGGTCAGTTCGTAATGCCGCCCCTTCTGCAACCGGAGGCCGCTCGCCCAGCAGATCTGGTCCGTGCTGAATCCGTCCCGCGAGAGGCTGTTTCCCGGCTGGGGAGCTTCGATCGAAGCGGAGGACGGAGTTGAACAGAGCGCCCCGCTGCCGTCGCGGAAGGTGACGGTGGATCTGCTGATCGAAATGCCGATCGCCGCGAAAATCAACAGCAGGCCCGCACCGGGGAGGATATATCGGCTGGTAAGGCAGGAAACCGCGCCGGTGATCGCCGAGGTACGCATCCAGCGCGCGAACGTCGCGGTCCCCTTGGGCGCGTTGGCCTGTGCGGTCAGGCGCCTGGTCCTCGCCAGCGGCATCCAGGCCTGACGCGCGAGATCGGCGATGGAATCGCGCAAGCCGGAGTTTTTCAGGTACAGATAGAGCGTGATTGCGATCACGATGCCGCAAGCCCATGGCCTGTCGATCAGCGCATCCGACCACGGCTTGGCGTAGCCGGGAAGAGCGCTGCCGATATACTGCAGGACGCTGGCGAGAAAAGCCGAACTTCCCTGGTCGTTGCCGGCCAGCCAATCCCATAGGCTGTCCCAATGCTGCCCGACGCTCGCGCTTATCCCATAAGCGAGGTGCTGCATCCAGTAACGGAATTGTTCGACCACGGGCTTGACCATCCAGGGTAGCGAGGCTACCGCGAACGCCGCGAACAGCAGGCAGTAATAGGCGACACGCCGCTTCCAGATTTCGTCGAGCGTCAAAGAAACGATGGCGGGACTGGGATCCCTGAGCGAATGAACGGCATGCGAAGCGATGTCGTCGGCCGGCCGCCCGACCGCCCGTTTTGCCGCAAATCTTTCCCTATCGAAGCCCTTGATGGTCTCCATCGAGCCGTCGGGCATCAGCACCCGCGCGGTATCGGGAAGCGTCACCGGTGCATAGCGTTCGGCGCCGAACGCGATCTTCTCGGCCACCGAATGGTGAATGACAGGCGGCCCGCCGTTGTAGCCGACCAGCCTCGGAGAGTAGCGGTAGAATACCGCCAGCCCGCTGCGGGAATCGTGCACCGGCGCGTAGGCCGAGGCCTTGTCCGCCAGGGTTTGCCTCGCTCCGGGCAGGTAGCGCAACCCGTCGCCGATCTCGTCCATCATCCATGCCAGCGGCACGTGAGCCGAACCGTCTTCCGGATAACCGCCGCCGACATCGGAATGGACGCCGGCAAACCAGACTTCCTTGATCCGCTCCGGATGCGGCGACTTCTCGAGGTCGAAGCGGAGCGGATGGAACGTCTCGCGCTCGTCGTCCAGCGAAAGGGCGTGGCGGGCGCATGCGACCTTGTCGTTCAATATCTTGTTCCGAAAGGAGATCGGCCAGATCGCCCAATCGATGGCGCGCCGAAATTCCTCGATAGGCACGCCGAAGGCCTCGACGGTGTCGAACAATCCGACGAATGTGATCGGCACATTGTTGCGCGCCTGTCTCAACGTCTCGCCGGCGACGGTGCGATAGAAGCGGTGTCCGAAAAACAGCCATCCCGCCAGATGGAGCAGTCCCAACAGGATATCGCGGATCAGGCGGGTGATCGTGATGGTGAAGAGCGTATCCTTCCATGACGTGGTCTTGGATCGATAGGCGCGCCAGGCTGCCATGGAATTGCGGCGCATCTCGGCATGCGACGTCGGCTCCCCATCGGTTTCGACGGGTATCAGGCCTTCGCTGTGGATCATGCCGATCAAGGTGCGGATCGTAAAGGCGCCGCGGCTGAATCCGAACATATAGATCTCAGCGCCCGGCTCCCAGTTCCGGCTGATGAAGCGGTAGAGCTTGCGCACGTTCGAGGGGACCCCGATGCCGGTCGCGCCATCGAGAATCGCGAACGGCTTGAAGCCCGACGTGCCGACTCCCTTGATGTAGTGGGCGATCTGACCGGGGAATGTCTGGTCCAGCGCATCGTAGAGCCGCCAGACGTTTGACTCCTGTGTCGAAAAGGCGTTGCCGGTGCCGTCGGCAAATACGACAATCTTCTTGGGCATCAAAAACTCCCACAAAAGCGGGAAGCCTTGCGGATGCGGGCGCTGGACGACGTCAGAGTGAAACCGACCGATCGCGTCAGCATGTCCAGCTTCCGGCTTTGTTCAAACCGGTGTTTTCTAAAATCAGGACGTAAGAACAAAATGAGAGTGTGATGACTTACCGCTGCAGCGTCAAGTTGAATTCGGCCGCGACGGCCCGGGCTGCCCGGGATGGCTGCTGATCGGGGGCCCATAAGGGGTCCCGGTTTGCGTGCGTGGGGTCGCGCGGCGGCGCAGCACGAAAGCGCGCTGCGCCGCGTCCGGAAAACCAAGCATTGCGCCCGCGCTGCTCCGCCGCCGGGCAAGCGTGCGTGAGCACCGGCCGCCAAGCGGTAAAGTTCGGTTGCAGGCAGGCGGAAAGAGGGAATAGGCTGAGCCTGCCGTCGGGCATGCATTCGCGACCAAGCCATCCTGTGGGCGATGTTGGTTTTTCTGCCGGATGCGATCGCAGCCATTTGGCTCGACCGGAGATGGGACCATGCCGGCCGTCTACGTCAACGCTTGAGAGACAGGAATCGTCGCAGGAAGGCAACCGAAGCGGGGCAGCATTCATGATGACCATACCGGAGCTGGCGGCAGACGCCCTGGAAGAGTTTCTCGGCTCCTACATGCGCCGCCGGTTCGGCGCCTCGCAGGCCC
>Ga0182016_10005170_pt1 | contig 14140 bp, 12 predicted proteins | sample 712S2MmetaG_FD_120491 | JGI IMG/M metagenome (GOLD analysis project Ga0182016, IMG submission 120491) | Permafrost microbial communities from Stordalen Mire, Sweden - 712S2M metaG | ecosystem: Environmental > Terrestrial > Soil > Wetlands > Permafrost | place: Sweden: Stordalen | collected...
CCCCAACTCCCGCTCCAGCCCCACCAGCGCCGCCACCGCATTCGCCGACCCCGCACCCAGCCCACCCTGCACCGGCAGCCGTTTATCAATGTGAATCTCGACCTCGGCCGCCACGCCCAACGCGTCCAATGCCAGAGAGACCATCTTCCACGCCGTGTTCTTTTCATCCGTCGGCACGCGGCTATCGTTCGAAGTCAACCGGATCGCGGTCTCATCCGCCCTGCGTGCCGTCACCGTCACAATGTCGTGCATCTCCAGCGTCTGATACACCGTCGCGAGCGCGTGGTAGCCATCCGCCCGAGGCGCTCCTACATACAGTCCCAGGTTGATCTTGGCGTGCGATCGCACAATCGTAGACATACCGGTAGATTGTAGAGCGTTCGTAGTATGGCGCTCACCCCAGCGGCCCCGGAACCGTCTCAACTTGAACGACCGGCATCACCAAGGCGTATTCTTCACCACCCGTCATTCGGGCTCAACATTCGGATCGGGCCTTCCGCTCACGCTCAGCATCGTTCGAGTCCTGTAGGAAAGGAATGCAATGCTCCGTCTTTCAAGAATCGTAGGCGTTTGGTTGGCTCTACCGATGGGCGGAGCGCTTGCCATGTCCGCCCAGGAACTCTCGCACTCCGCCCCCATGATCGAGCGCTACGGCAAGCCCTACGTCATGGTGACGATCGACGGAAAGGGGCCCTACCGGTTCATCATCGACACCGGGACCGGTGCCGACGCTTTTGTAACCCCAGAGCTGGCGGATGAACTGAAATTGCCCTCGGCCGGGGACGTGGTAGTGAATGATCCCAGTGGACAGAGTGGACAGCGGGTGTCTGTGGTTTTGCTGCCGTCGATCGAACTTGCGGGAGTCAAGTTCAACTCTGTGAAGGCGGTCCGCCATCAGGTTACCGGCGAGGCCGGTTCTTGCGAGGGAATCCTCGGCTTTACCCTCTTCCGGAACTATCTGCTCACTCTGGATTTTCCCAACCGTCAGGTCACGCTCGCCGAAGGTATTCTTACCCCCGATGACGGTAAATCCGTGCTTCCTTTCCGCATGCCGGATGGGGTGCCAATCACGTCGCTTCTTGTGAATGGCGCCAGCTTCGAAGCACAACTTGATTCAGGCGGAGGAGGGCTCACCTTGCCGGAATCGTTGGCGGCGCATCAAAAATGGGATGTCGCGCCGACCGCCTTTGCCTATGGCAACACTATGACTGCCCGCTTCGAGATCAAGTCAGCCAAGCTCAATGGGGACGTTAAAGTGGGAAGGTATAACTTCATCCATCCGGTAGTAGAAATCCACCCGGCATTTCCGCTGGTCAACTTTGGATCGCCACCCATGCAGAGCTTTGCAATTACCTTCGATCAGAAGAGCTTGCTGGTTCGGCTCAACGCCAAACACACTGAGTTCATCCTCGCAGCCCCGCCCAGCCCCACGCGCCTGACCAACCAGCCAAAATCCGCTCCTCCGCCCCCAGACCTCGTGCCGTTGGGGTGATCGCCGGTCTACCGGACTCGGGTTGGTCCACACAAGCTCAGCCCTTCACCGCGCTCCACACCTGCTCTTTAGCCCTGCGCAGCGCCGCCACTGGCTCGCCCACCGGCAGAAACTCCATTGCTACATTCTTTCGATAGTTCAACTCCGCCAGCTTGCGATAGACGTTGCCGTAGTTGATCTCGCCAGTGCCCGGCTCATGCCGCCCCGGCACATCCGCGATGTGAATCAACCCGATCACGTCAATGTTCTTGTCCAGCTTCTCAATCAGGTTTCCGAATCCCATCTGTTCATGAAAAATGTCGTAAAGAAACTGCACCTGCGGGTGATTCACAGCACGCACTACCGCAATCGCCTCCGCGGCTGAGGTCAGAAAGTACTTTGGCCGCTCCTCCACGTGAATGCACTCCAGCAGCAGCCGCACCGGCTGGCCGTCGATTTGCTTACCCTCCACCAGCTTCGCCGCCTGCTTCAGTCCTTCGATGCAACTCGCGTGCTGCGACTCCCTGCTCAGTCCTGAAACTGTATCGCCCGACAGCACGATCATTGCCGGACAGCCGAGCCTCTCCATCGGCCCTAACGCCGTGTGCAACTCAGCGAGAAATGCTTCCCGCGCCGACGGGTCCGCAACCCCATGCCCCAATCCCGCCGTCGCATCAAATTTGATTCCAAGCCGCTTGCGCGCTGCATTGGCCCCATCAAAATCCGCGTCAGTCCACTTCCCGTACTCCCCCACCAGCTCCACGTTCCGGTAGCCCGCTTCGGCCACCTTCGCAAGCCGCTGCTCAAACGGCAGATCGCGAAACACCGTCCAAAGCATCACCGACAGGCCAAAATCCGGCCCCTTGCCAGCCGAAGCCGCATCCCCCGCGGAAATCGGCCTGGCCTCTGCCACAGCAGCCGGTCCAGCGGCCACCGCCACCAATGCCACCATCGATTGCGCAAACCTACGTCGATTCATGCCTGCTCCTTTTGCCGCCCAGCTGCCTACTCCCACCGCTACGACTTCTTCCCAGCCTTCCGCGCCCGCTTCAGTTGTTCCCAGTCCTTCTCCGTCTGGTCCGCATACGCCGCGCCAAACTTCCCCAGCGCCTCTGCAAATCCGCCGCCGGATCCCAAATAGCCCGCAATCACCAGCGGATCGCTCGACCGCGAATGTCCCCGCGCCAGCAGCTCTCCGCACACCTCGCCAAATGCCACCAGTCCCGCTCCCGCCAGGTCGTCAAGCTCCACCGATCCCTTGTGGTCGTTCAACTGACGAACCAGGTAGTCCCGGCTTCCAATATGCGTCCAACCCAGAAACGGGTCCGACTGTATCTGCATCGCGCGCTGCCCTTGCGCTGCGCGCTTTCCGTTGTGCGCAGGAGGATTCGCCTTGGGCAGATAGCTCGCATAACCCGATGCCGGCTCCTCCTTGATCTGCAAAAACAGCGGATCTCCCGGGCCGTTCCCCTCGAAATAGATGCAATAGTCCCGCAATCCCACCGAACCCGTCCCGACAACCTTGAACGCCACATCCACCGGTCGGTACAGCGACAACAGATGCTGTCGTTGCGGCTCGAGGGTGTTGATATACGGCTTAAGGGACGCGATCACCTCCTCGACTATCGATCCCGTCAACCGCGTCAACATCGGCTTTATCGTCTTGAACCGCCGCGCCGCGCCAGCCTTCTTGCTCACCGGCTCGGTCAGTTGTTCCAGCGTATGCGCCGGCGTCGCTCGCTCTGCCTTTAACAACGCCATGTGTACCGGCTCGACCCGGCTCATCCTGTGCACCTGGAAGCGCGCCACGTCAATGGTTGCCATCCCGGCAAACTCGCTCATCAGGGTGCAGTAGTGCTCAATGCACTCCTGCGCGGCCTGCCGAATGTTCGTCTCTTTTTGCCCTGCGCCCCTGCCGGCCAGCGTGATCGATGCAGCCATCCGTTTCAGGTCCCATTCAAACGGCCCACGAATCGTCTCGTCGAAGTCGTTGATGTCGAATACCAGCCGCCCGTCCGGCGCGCCAAACGCCCCCAGGTTCCGCACGTGCGCATCGCCGCATAGCTGACTGATGATCCCCGTGTTCGGCAGAGCCGCCAGGTCAGCCGCCATCACAGGCACGGCGCCTCTGAAGTACCCAAACGGCGAATCGGCCATCAGCTCGTACTTCAGCTTCACCAGCTCAGGCACGCGCCCGCGCGCCTGGCGCTCCAGCAGTTCCATTGGGCTCGCCTTCCGCGCCTTGATCCTGAGCTCATCGTGCTCTGAGCGGGCCATCTGCTTTCGATGCGCCTGCCCTATCTCTCTGCGTTCTTTTGGTGTTGGCGATTGCATAGCCCGGACCATACACGCTCCCATCCTTCCTCCGCAACCAATTCAACGCTTGCCGGCATCCCGCACTTTCAGTGATTTAAACTGCTGGCTGGAAGCCCGCGTCGTTCTCAGCCCGTCCCTGATTCCCGGTGGGGCCCACCCCGGAGGACTTTTCCTTGTCAGTTAAGCCAGTGGTCTTTGCTTCGCTCTCTCTCGGTCTCATCCTAGCTTCAGCCACGCTCGCTGCGCAGACCCCACCCAAACCGCTCACCGTTGCCGACATCTTCGCCCACGGTCCCATCACCGGCGAACCGCCCAGCGGCATCACCTGGTCCCCCGACGGAAAGCACGTCACCTACATCGATGGTGGCGAGCTCATCGACATCGACCCAGCTTCGGGCAAGTCCCATGTCCTTGTCACCCGCGCCAAGTTTGCGTCCATGTCCGGCGCTACCGCCTCTGAGAAGGACCGCGATCATCGCGACCGCTACAAAATGGCCGCCTACCAATGGGCACCGGATTCCGCGCACCTGCTCTTCGATTCAAACGGCAGCCTGTTTCTTTATGACTTGAAAAATGGCACCGGCATCGAAGTAGGTCACACTGGCTCTGCTTCTGGAGACGATCCCAAGTTCTCGCCCAACGGCGAGTACATCTCCTTCATCCGCGACCATGGCCTTGGCGTTCTCGGCCTGGGCAAAGCCTCGATGCCCGCCATGTTAGTAGCTCCCTCGCCCAAGCCAACCATCCTGAATGGAGAGGTCGACTGGGTTTACCTGGAAGAGCTTGAGGTTCGCAGCAACTACTTCTGGTCGCCTGACTCAAAGAGCCTGGCCTTCCTCGAGATGGACGAAGAATCCGTTCCGCTGTACCCCATCACCGACTGGATTCCAACCCACGCCACAGTTGATTTGCAGCGCTATCCCCAGCCAGGCGACAAGAATCCCGATGTCCGTGTTGGAATTGTCAGTGCCCGCGGCGGCAAGACCCAATGGATCAAGATTCCTTTCTCCGCCGGCCACGACTATATTCCTCGCTTTGGCTGGGTCAACCTCAAGACACTGTGGATCGAGGCCATCACTCGCGATCACAAGCATCGGACTATCTACTTTGTTGATGCCGGCTCATCCAAAGCACAGTCAGTTCTTGAGATCACCGACGACAAGTTTCTCGATGACAACTACGACCTCTCCGTCGCCTATGGATCCGTAATCCTCACCAATTGGACCGACGGCCACAACCATCTCTATCTCTACAGCTACGACCAGAACAATCCCCTTGGCGGTCCCCTCAAGCTCGAGCGACAGCTCACCAAGGGTGACTTCGAAGTAACTGACGTGCTCAATGTCGATCACGCAGCCAAACTTATTCGCTATGCCTCCAACGAGGGCGACCCGCTCCAGCAACAGCTATGGCAGGTAAGCTTCGACGGCGATCGCAAACAGCTCACCACCAGTGCCGGCGCCCATTCCGGTATCGTTGCACCAGCCGGCGGAGCCTTTGTTGACCGCGCATCCACGCGCATCGAGCCGATTTCCTTGCGCGTCTGCTCCGATCCTGACAAGTGCACTCTAATCTGGTCGACGCAAGCACTTGAGCCCTACCACCTCCGCGCTCCTCAGTTAATTCAGGTCAAGGCTCACGACAGCACCACCCTCTACGCAACCCTCCTGCTGCCAGACGGCGTCACCGATCCAGCCAGCGTGCCGCTCATCGTCAACCCCTACGGTGGCCCGGGATCCATAACCGTCGCCAACCGCTATGGCGGCGACGGCATGCTCTTTGACCAGTTGCTCGCACAGCATGGCTACGCCGTGCTCCATGCCGACAATCGCGGCATGGCTTTCCGAGGCCGCGACTTTGCCCAGGCTGCGTACCACAACTTCGGCCCAGTGCAGCTTGAAGATCAGTTGACCGTCGTCGACGCGGTCCTCGCGCAGTACCCTCAGCTCGATCCCAAGCGCCTCGGCTGGTGGGGCTGGAGCTGGGGCGGCACCTTCACTCTCTATGCGCTCTCTCACTCCGACCGCTTCCGCGCCGGCGTCTGCGTAGCGCCCGTCACCGATTGGGTCAACTACGACTCCATCTATACCGAGCGCTACATGAGCCAGCCATCTGAATTCGCAAAGGGCTATCAGGACTTCTCGGTAGTCAACTCAGCCGCCAACCTCAAAGGCCATCTCCTGCTCGTCCACGGCACCGGCGACGACAACGTCCACATCGAAAACACTGTGCAGTATGTTCAGAAGCTGATTGAGGCGCAGATCCCCTACGACCTCCAGATCTACCCGCGCAAGACCCACTCCATCGCCGGCCCCGACGTGCGCACCCATCTCTACACGCGCATCCTCGCCCACTTCGACCGGTACCTCAAGCCGCCGGCTGAGGTTGGACCAGTCGGAACCAAGTAGAGTGCCGCAGTCATGAATGATTCTCCGGCGAATGAAGGAATAACGAACCCTCAAGATCCTCAAGCCCACGATCAGTTGGCGGCTGATCTCTTCTCGCTGGAACTCGCGCTCCTCGACCCAGCCGTCCGCCGTGATCGCGCTCGCGTCGAGTCTCTGCTTGCCGACGATTTTCAGGAGTTTGGCGCTTCAGGCAGAATCTGGTCGCGAGATCAGATTCTCGACATGATCGAATCAGAGAATCCTCGACCGATCGCCGCGCATGAATTCGCCTGCCATCCCATTGCCGATGGAGTCACGCTGATTACCTATCGAGCGGTCAGCACGCCCCCTGAGACAGGCGAACCAATCCACACGCTGCGTAGCTCACTTTGGACCTGCGTGCAAGGGCAATGGAAAATTCGATTCCACCAGGGAACGCGGGAGCTGGGAACGCGAGTAACAGCAGCCTGAGCACATGAGAAATCGGGAATGCCTCTGGAATGTGGTCCGAGTCAAGGCCCTGAGCAAGCCCTATAAGCCGAGACAGCTTGGCCTACGCGTCCCGCCGGCGGAACAGGTCATCCTTCTCGCGAGCGGGGCAGTTCGAGCACCCCATGCAACATACGAGCAGGATCGCTACACCCACCGTCACAAGAATCGCCAGCAGGGTGCTGTTCGTTGTTATCCAGTGAATAAAGCTGTGCATTTTACCCACCACTTTCGGTTCCGACACGCACGTCACTGATCAGTTGGCTCAGTCAGCCAACCCATGCAAGTGTCGCTCCGTGCGCTGCATAGCCGGTGGGGGCGGCACTTTGATATTAGCATCGGCAGTTTCCTTCGGTCACGCCACATTTTCTTCTTGATTCAAAGAGAAGAAAAAGCGAAAATTAATTTAGAATGGCCGCCGCGATCAATCCGGTACCCTTTCAAACTCCGAGCAGGTTGAATCCCTGGCCCGATCTGGACGCATTGCCCGACAAGTTCGCCGTCGACCAAACCGGCCCCGAAGAACGTCTCGATTCACGTGACTCCGCGTCCAAGTCGGAATCACCAACCCTACACGCAGACCCCGGCCCGACCCTCAACTGGCTCTTCGTCGACCTCAACTCCTACTTCGCTTCAGTGGAACAAGAAGCCCGCCCCGAGCTGCGTGGCTGTCCAGTCGCCGTCGTGCCCATGACGGCCGACACCACCGTCTGCATCGCCGCCAGCTACGAGGCCAAGGCCTTCGGCGTTCGCACCGGAACCGTCGTCGCCGAAGCCAAGCGCATGTGCCCCGGCCTCATCCTCGTCGAGGCCCGTCACGAGATCTACGTCGACTACCACCACCGCATTGTCGAAGCCGTTGAAAGCTGCCTTCCCGTCACCGCCGTCCTTTCCATCGACGAGATGGCATGCCGCCTGATGGGTCGCGAACGCCCTTTGCTGGCCGCCATCGATCTCGGCCGCCGCGTCAAACAGAGCATTCGCCAGCGGGTTGGCCCCACTCTGCGCAGCTCCGTCGGCCTCGCCACCAATCGCTACCTCGCCAAGATTGCCAGCGACATGGAAAAGCCCGACGGGCTCGTCGCGCTCCCGCTCGACCTGCTCCCTGAGGCTCTCCGTCAGCTCACCCTGCGCGATCTTCCCGGCATCGGCGCAAAGACTGAGAAGCGCCTCAACGAAAAGGGCATCCGCACCATGGACCAACTTCTCGCGCTCGACTGCGAACAGGCCGGTCAGCTTTGGGGATCGGTATGGGGCGAGCGCCTCTGGCATTGGCTGCGCGGCGAAGACTTCGACATGTCCGAGACCGATCACCTCAAGTCCATCAGCCACCAGCACGTCCTCGCTCCCGACATGCGCACCGCTGAAAAGGCCTGGGCTGTCGCCCACAAGCTGCTCCACAAGGCCGCCATGCGCCTCCGCGCCAACGGTCTGTGGGCCGGCACCATCGGCCTCGCCATCGGTTTTGCCCCGCTCCCCGGCGAGAGCAATGCCGTCAGCAACTTCGGCGTTCCCAAACGCGGCTGGAAGGGCGAAATCAAACTCAGCGAGTGCCAGGACAACCAGACCCTCATCGCCGCCCTCACACGCCTCTGGGCCAGCAAGCCCAAAGGCTCTGAATTCGACCACCCCTACTTCATCGGCGTCTTCCTCGGCGAGCTCGTCCCCGACCGCCTCCACTCCCTCAACCTCTTCGACGGCCTCGAAGACACACAAAGCCGCAGCCGCCTGCTCGTCATCATGGACCAGCTCAACAACAAATACGGCATGAGCACCCTCGCCCCCGCCACCATGCTCACCGCCTACAAAGCCGCCCCCACCCGCATCGCCTTCCACAGCATCCCCGATTTGTTCTGAGGTGTCGCGGTGTAGCATTGCCGCGAGGAAAAACTCCAGTGCGTCTTCGTATGCTATCGATTCTCTTCGGCCTTTCCGCCATCGCTGCCTGCGCCTCACTCATAGCCACCGGGGAAAGCAACCCGAAACCATCCCCACTCATGCGCCAGCTCAGCCGATTCTCCGCGCCTGGCGTTCCCGACCTCGGCCCGGCAGAGACCGCCGTCGCACCGCGCACCTGGGACAAGCCCATTCCGCCCGGCCTGCCCGGCAACGGAATAGCCCAGCACCCCATGCTCTATGTCGGCGAAGGCTACAACAAAATCTTCGTAGTCAACAACGGCAAGATCTTCTGGACCTACTCCACCGGCACTGGCTGGGAATACGACGATGTCTGGATGCTCTCGAACGGCAACATCCTCTTCTCGCGCATGCAATACCTGGCCGAAGTCACGCCGGAGAAAAAGGTAGTCTGGCGCTATGACGCGCCGTCCGGCACCGAGGTGCACACCTGCCAGCCTATCGGCCGAGATAAGGTGATGTTTGTCCTCAACGGACTGCCCCCACGCGTGCTGGTCGTCAACATCAAGACCAACAAGGTCCTCGTCGATCACCCGCTCCCCGCGCCCAGCCTCACCGATCAACACGTTGTCCATGGCGAGTTTCGCCGCGTGCGCTACACCGAACAGGGAACCTATCTTGCTTCCTTCCTCGAAATGAATCAGGTGGTCGAATACGACAAGAACTTCAAAGAGATCTGGCGCTACGAGATCAAGAGCCCCTGGGCTGCAGTTCGCCTGCCCAACGGCAATACGCTCATCACCGACGAGCACGATATCCTCACCCGCGAAGTGAACCCCAACAAGGAAACCGTATGGGAGCTGCGGCCCACCGACCTGCCCGAGCCTTATCGCTACATCAACACACAGACTGCCACCCGTCTGGCCAACGGCAACACCATCATCTGTTCGCGCGGCGAAGATGGCAAAGGTCCTCAGTTAGTTGAAGTCACCCCAGACAAGAAAGTCGTCTGGGTTCTCTGGGACTGGGCCAACTTCGGCCCTGCAACCGCGGTGCAGATTCTCGACGAACCCGGCATTCCCGAGAAGCCCGGCCAATCGCAACATTGATTTAGATGCACATAACTGAGATGGTAATTCGTAGCCAACCAGCCCACCGACTCAGCATCAACGCTTTGCTATGATCCCTTCGCCGCGTTCAAGCGCAATGATCGACCGCCTGCAAATCAGCAGCGGGATACTCCCCTCAATCCCGAAGCTACAGTCGATGAGCCGCCACAGAATCGGAATGCCGCGAATGGGACCAGCGATCAGTGTCCTAGGAATTACACCCGCACAAGCGATCAGTCCGAAACTGATCACCCATTTGTTGCGCACGGGATCGATGAATGGACCAATGAAGGCAACCGCAATAACCAAGTGAGCAAAAGCAAGCCAGTCCGTGCCGTATGCAAGGAACGGATAGCGCACGTTCATTGCAATCAGCCCCTCGTTGACACGTTCGATCCACGCCCCGAGCCCAGTAAACTCAACAATTGGCCGCAGAAATCCCGAGTGAGCCAGTGATACAAGCGAGCTGGACTCCGCTTGCAAAGGGAATGCCGTGACGCCGCTAAGGACCAGCCCAACGATAAACAATCCAAGCCAAAAACGAATGCGGCGAAGATGATCAACTTCGGTCATTGTCCCCTAAGAGTAGCCAGAAGCGCTGAGAGCCGTCGATCCCGATCATTGAATTGAGCTGCTGATGCGATTCGTACTCCGATCAATGATCAAAACGCAGCGCCTATCGATGCAACTGCGGAAATAGCCACGGAACTCGCAACTCCACCAAATCGCCGCTCTCTCCGCCTGAATTCCTCGAGTGCTGCATCCAAATCCGCCTCATCAAAATCAGGCCACATGCGATCGGTGAAAAGCAACTCAGCATAAGCAGACTCCCACAACAGAAAGTCCGAAAGCCTCTTCTCACCACCGGTCCGAATCAGCAGATCCACATCCGCGCTCTGAGTTGTCATCGTCTGCATCATCGAGTGTGAGAGCAATTCAGGGCAGAGAACTTGTTCGTTATCGATTGCCGCCGCAGCACCCGCTGCAGCCCTCGTTATTGCATCGCGAGACGAATAATCGATCGCCACGCGCACATGAATGCGTGGTCCCATCCCAGTTGCGCTCTCAGCTTTTTCGATCTCACGCAAAACCGCATCCGTCAATCGATCTCGCCTGCCGATGATCTCCAGCCGAGCGCCACGCTGCCTCAAGCGTCCCGTCTCCAGCCGCAGAAACGCGCGTAGTAACCAAAAGATGCTTTGCACCTCCGGCGCTGGCCGTCTCCAGTTATCAGAGGAAAATGCGTAGAGGGTCAGGCACCGGACGCCAAGGTCCAGGGAGCGCTCCACCACCCTCCGCACTGCTGCCACACCGGCGCGATGGCCAGCGATTCGCGGCAATCCGCGTCGCGTCGCCCACCGGCCATTTCCATCCATGATGATGGCCACATGAAGCCCGTCGCCAGACTCACTTTGCACTATGATTCCTCCTCTAACTCGTCAATCGGCTGAACTAGAGTTTCCTTACTCCGAAGGTCCCGATATTGGCAACGAACTGTACCAGTCGATCTTGCGTGTGAAGTACATCGCTGCCGCAACTGCCACGAAGCTCGCGATCGCGCCGATCAGCAATGCGTCGTCCTGCATGCGCAGCAACATGTAGATCAGCGTGTAAAGCAGACTGAAGACGCCAAGCGCTCTCAATCCCTGAGCATGGCTGTCAAAGATCCAACTCGCATTCACTGAAAGCAATCCCACCGTGCCTCCGGCAGCAATCAGATACGCAAAATCAAAACCGATCTTCTCTGCAATCGATAGCAGAAGTAGATAGAAGATGATTTGCGCTGCGCCCACCAGCAGATATTGCGCCGGGTGCACCCTTTTGACGGTTGTCACTTCGAACATGAAGTAAGTGAGGAAGACAAGTCCGAGGAACAGGAGCACGTATTTAAGCGATCTGTTAATCGATCGGTAGGAGTCGACCATCTTGATGGATGAACCAAGGAAGGTATGCTCGCCGCTCACTTGGTTGCTGGAATGCTGAGCCGCGTTCTCCGCTCCCTGGCTCCTCTCATCCACCAGCCCCCCAACAAAGAACGATGGAATGGTCATTACCAGCGCCAAGGCGCAGACCACCATTAGTTTCAAGCCCATTGATCTGGACTTCAGGTTGATGTTCATAGCTGTTTGAAAAACTGTAGCTTCACTCATCTCTGACTCTCCTTCCGATTTCTCGTTGAATGTTGCATTCACGTGATTAACTTTGCAGTGCAAAGTAACTTCGCAAAAAAAAGGGTCAAGCCTCCGATGCCGTCAGCCCGCGTGTCAGGCTTGCCCCAGATTCATCGACGGTCCCCTTCGCCGCGTCCTTCACTACCTGCTCCAACGTGGAAAGGTATTCGAGGTAGCGCTTGCGCCCGGAAGCAGTGATCCGGCAAATGGTGAGTGGGCGATTGCGATCCTGCTTCTTCACGATCTCAACCATTTTTCCCTTTTCCAGCACGCTTAAATGCCTGCTCAGGTTTCCATCCGTAAGCGCGCAAAGCAGCTTCAAATCGCCGAATGCCAGCCCCTTCGGATTCGTGATCAGCGATGTCAGCACACTTAGCCGCGCACGCTCATGAATCACGCGGTCCAGGCCTTCATATGCGAATCGCGCCTCGCTGGCACGCTTAGAATTCATCCTTCGCCTCCTGCGAATAAAACAGCAGAATCCCAGCCACAATTATTTGCCCCGCCGCATAAGGCAATCCCATCGCCCATGGAGAAAGCGCGCGATTGTCCCCAAGAGCCAGACAACTCAAGCCGGTCAGCAAATACCAGGCGCCTGCAACCGCCATCGTTCGCGGCAGAAAGCGGACCGAAGAGAATATGCCCAAACTGAAAATAATCTGCCAGATTCCCGGAAGCATCCATTGCGATCCCGGCACGAACCGGACCAGCACAAATGTCACCAGCCCACCCACACCCGCTGATGGCAAGAACTGCTCCACTGCCATGCGGATCATTTCATCCGCCATCCCCGAGTGAATCCGCCGTGTCCGCGCATACATCTCCGTTCCGATCAACGCAGCGGAAAGCGCCGCAGTCCAGATCCATATGCTCAGGTAGCTAACGAGATGATTCGCCGCATCAGGCACCCACAAAGCCTGCGCCCCAGCGGCGGCAAGCGCCAATACAGCGGTGCTGGCCAACGTTGCCGGGCCGTAACCGCGAAACTCCGTACTCTGGGCCACTTGCCTGCGAATGCTGCTGATGTCGCCCAATGCTTTGTTCAGATCATTCATACCGATTTCACTTTACATTGCAAAGTAATCCAATTCCCAGCGGTTGTCCAGAACTTTTTTTCGTCCACCGCGTACTCTCTGCATCCCCACGTTCGCATTCTTGCGGATAAGAGAGTAGCAGCGAGAGATATGGCCACCGAATCACAACCGGACTGGCAAGCTGATTTCGAGGCAATCCCAAGCTTCGAAAAGCTTGTGGACCAGCACCAGTCCATGGTCTTCTCCCTCGCGCTGCGCATGACCGGCGACCGCGGCCTGGCCGAAGAGATTGCGCAGGATGTGTTTCTCGAAATGGATAGGCACTTGGCCAAACTCGAATCACCGCAACACGCCTGCTTTTGGCTGCGCCGCGTGGCCATGAGCCGCTCGGCCGATGCGCTAAGGCGGAGAAAGGTGAGAGGCACAGACCTGTGGGTTGAGATCGAAGAGCGGCACGGCATGCGCGTGGAAGAGCGTCCTTCGCCGCTCGGCTCGCGTCTCGAAGGCCTGCTCGCAATGCTTCCCGAGCCTCAGCGCGCAGCATTGATCCTTCGCTATCAAGAAGATCTGACGCCCGACGAGATCGCCGCCACTCTCGACGCGCCTGTGGCCACCATCAAGAGTCAGTTGCAGCGCGGCCTCAAGCTGCTGCGCGCCAAAGCCGCAACGCATTTGAAGGAGTACGTACGTGGAGCATGAACCGTTTGACGATTTCGAACTCGAACTGAAACAAGCCTTGGAACGCCGACCCGCGCCGCCAAGCCTCAAGCGCCGCCTGCTCGCCCAACGCGCTGCACGCACGCGCCAGCAGTCCATCCGCAGTACATTTGTCCTCTGGCAGCGCTTGGCCGCATCAGTCGTGCTGGTCGCTGCGTTAGGCGGTGGCCTTACCTGGCGTCATCACGAAGAGGAACAGCGCAAAGGTGAAGCAGCCCGACAACAGGTTTTTACCGCGCTCCGCATCACCAGCCACGCACTCGATCATGTTCAAGCTCAACTCGCGGCTCACGATAGCGAATCGCAAGACTCCCGCAATATTGCCTCACAGAATTAACCGCGATCGTGGCTTTCAAAAATTAGGAGAAGAACCAATGAAATTCCGAAATCAACTGGCCGCACTCGCCGCTACGGCTGCCGTTGCCGGCTGCGCTATCGCCATCCCTCTCCATGCACAGGACCCTCAACTCCCGATTCCCCCCGCGCTCGAAAAGCAGCTCGCAGCCCGCGCCTCCGACGTCACCGAAGTCACGCTCGGCAAAAACATGCTCTCCTTCGCCTCCAAGTTCCTTGACGGCAAAGATAAAGA
>Ga0182016_10005171_pt1 | contig 14139 bp, 11 predicted proteins | sample 712S2MmetaG_FD_120491 | JGI IMG/M metagenome (GOLD analysis project Ga0182016, IMG submission 120491) | Permafrost microbial communities from Stordalen Mire, Sweden - 712S2M metaG | ecosystem: Environmental > Terrestrial > Soil > Wetlands > Permafrost | place: Sweden: Stordalen | collected...
CGCCGGCGTCAAATCCCTCCTGGTCAATTTGCCGGTTCAATTCCCGCAAAAAGTCCTTTAAATCCGCGACCACGCCAAAGTCGGGTTTCACCGTCGGCTTATCCAACTCGGCGGGATCTACATCCACCTGAATTTTGCAGGCGTTGCGCGCGAAATCGGCCCAGTTGTAACTGATCTGCCGAATGTTCAAACGCGATCCCAAGACCAGGAGCAGGTCCGCGTTCTGCACCGTGAAATTGCCGGCCCGATCGCCGATGCTGCTGGCCCGCCCGCAAAAAAGCGGATCGCTGGAAGGAATGACATCCGGTGCCGTCCAGGCGGCTGTCACGGGCAGGCCAAGTTTGTGGGTGACTTGTTCAAACAATTCCATGGCGCCCGCCAACCGAACCCCCGTTCCGGGCATAATCACCGGGCGTTTGGCCTTCTTCAGCCGGGCCAGAACTTCGGTGCAATTCTTGACAAGATCCGTCCCGCCTCCCGGCGCGGGATCCTCCGCGGGATCATAACCAGTCAACGTTTCGGGCTCGACTATGGCCGACTGCACGTCCACCGGAATGTCCAGCCAGCAGGGGCCGGGGCGGCCCGTTTGGGCGAGATGGATGGCCCTTTCCAAATGATAGCGGATGCTCTTGGGGTCCTTGACCAGCGCGGCATATTTGGTAATTCCCCCGGCCATGCGAACGATATCGACCTCCTGGTCACCGAGTTGCCGCAATTTGGGCAGGTGATAGGAAGCCAGGCACGTTTCCAGTTTGACCTGGCCGGAAATCACCAACATGGGAATGGAATCGGTATAAGCGCCGAAGACGCCGTTCAAGGCATTAATCCCACCCGGACCCGTGGTCACGCTGACCACGCCCATGCGGCCGGAGACGCGCGCGTAACCCTCCGCAGCCATCGCGCAAGCCTGTTCGTGATGGCAGCAGAAGTAGCGCAAGCGGGTGTTGCGGCCAAGGGCGTCGTTCAAAAACATGGCCCCGCCGCCAGTCAGGACAAAAACATGGGTGGTCCCCGTTTCGGCTAAATGGTCAAAAATATAATCGGCTACTCGTTTCATCTCAGGCTTCAAAATAGGGACGGTTGCATAACTGCCTCAAGGCGGGAATTCAAACCTTTTGTCGCTGGTGCCAGCGCGCAGTGCGGAGGATGCCATCCTCCAGGCAAATCCATTCGCGCAGGCCCAATTCGGCTTGGGCGCGCGCAACGTCCGGGACGTACCTTGGCGGTGCTTGGCCGGGAACGGGTGTTTTGGCAATCGATACCGGCAAATGACCAGGAAGAACGCGGCTGACCGCTGCAGCGGTTTCGGCAATGCTCACTGCACGGTTCGAACCAACATTGTAGGCGCGGCGGTCCTGGCCCTGCAAAAGTATGCGCCAGAGCCAAATCACCAAGTCAGCCGCGTAGAGATAGGAGCGGAGAGGCGTGCCGTCCCCTTGCACTTTAATCGGCCCGCCGGCCAGCGCGTCGCGGATAAAATTGCCCACGGCAAAATGTATATCCAACGGCAGATAGGGGCCTACAAAGGCAAAACAGCGCGCGACTTTGATCTGAATCCCGTCCCGCCCGCCGCGCAGAAGGCAAGCGAGTTCGCTCAAACGTTTGCCTTCACCGTACGCGGAGGCCGGAAGGGAAATGTCAGGTCCGCCCAAGTATTCCTCCGCCACTTGCGGCAAGTTGGGCGGTTGCCGCCCATAAACCGCGCCGGAACTTGTCAAAAGAAACTTTCCCGCCCCGCAACGCGCGGCAAAATCCAACGCGCGGAAAGTTCCCAAGACAATGGTGTCCAGCATCGACGCCGGATCTTGCTCATTGAGTTTGGCGCTGGCGTCGGTCGCGGCATGGATGACGTGCGAAAACTTGCCGGCGGGAAACTCGAAATCTCGCACGTCGCCCAGGTGGAAGCAGATGTCGCCCCGGGTGGTTAGGTGCGGGGCCTTTTTTTGGAAGGCATCGAAGTTGCGCGTCAGCACCAGGGCCTCCGCGCCCAAGCCCAGGCGGTCGTTGGCCCAAGCCAGACTTTCCAGCATCCAACAGCCAATGAACCCGGTTCCGCCCGTGACAAAAATGCGCGCCCCGCGCAGTTCGTCCGCCACCGGACGCAACTGTTCGATGATGTGGTCGAGGTCAGCCGATAATGGATTGGCTGGGGCGCTCACTTTTGGCGGTGGCAAAAGGTTTGAAGGACTTCCACGACGTAATCGAGCATCGGGCGCGTCAGCCCTGGATACGTGCCGATGAAAAGCGCTTCGTTCATGATCTTGTCGGCCCCAACCATCGCCCCGACCACGCGAAAAGCTTCCGGCCGATCCTTCTTGAGTTGGATCAGCAGAGGCTGGCGGAGCAAATTGCCGCCGAAAAGCATGCGGTTACCGATTTTCTTCTGGTCAAGGTGCTGGGCCAGTTGTTCTTTGCGGAAAGGCCCGCCAGGTTTGACCCGCAGGAGGAAACCGAACCAGGAACAAACCGTCCGATGGCCGGAGGCATCCCAGCTAAACCCTTCCGGCGACCAGCCGGTGGCGTGCGTCGGGAGCATGAAGTCCAGCACGTCCTCGCAATCCCGCAGGCCGCGGCGCAGATAATTCCAATTATCGATCCGCGCCTGAATGAAGTGCGGCAACTTGCGCAACTGCGCGCGGCCGATGGCGGCCTGGAGATCCAACGGTTTCAGATTATAGCCCAGGTGCGAGTAAATATATTTGTGATCGTATCCCTTGGGCAGCTCGCCCAACTGCCAGTCAAAACGTTTGCCACAGGTATTGTCCTTGCCGCTGGCGCACCAACAGTCCCGGCCCCAATCACGGAAGCTCTCGACAATCGCTTTGAATTTGAGGCTGTTGACGACGTTTACGGCGCCGCCCTCGCCCAAAGTCAAATGATGGGGCGGATAAAAGGATTGGGTGGAGAGATCGCCGAAAGAACCGGTCGGTTTGCCATCGTAAAGGCAGCCCAGGGCGTCGCAATTGTCCTCGATCAGCCACAATTCGTGTTTTTGACAAAACGCGGTCACGGCGGAAAGGTTGAAAGGATTGCCCAGGGTATGGGCGAAAATGACCGCCTTGGTCTTGCCGGGGGCGTAGGCCGCTTCCAAGTCTTCCACTCTGGCATTGAGGGTCGCGGGATCGTTGTCGATAAAAACCGGCACAAAGCCGTTTTGCACGATGGGCGCGACCGTGGTCGGAAAGCCCGCCGCCACCGTGATGATTTCATCACCCGGCCGCAGCCGGCGCGCGCCCAGCTTGGGGCTGGAAAGCGCGGAAACCGCCAGGAGATTGGCGGAGGACCCGGAGTTGCAGAGAACACTCTTTTTGACTCCAAGAAACCTGGCCAGGCTCTCCTCGAAGGCCTCGCCCTCCGGGCCCAGCGTCAGCCAAAAATCCAGGGTGGAAGCAATGGCGGCAGCCACTTCTTCCTCGTCGAAAACGCGGCCCGCGTACGGAACGACCGTTTCCCCCGGGCTGAAGGGGCGGCGGGCCGCCTCCCCGTAACCGGGCAAGTTGCCTTGATGCGTCTGCCGGGAGTACTCACGGGTCAGGCGGAGAATCTCGGCGCGGATTTGTTCGGGAGAATTCACGAAATGATGGGCGGCACGGTCCAAGGCGCGCCAGCCAGGCGGGCGTCTTCAATGTACTGCGCGATCTGCCCTCGCGTGCGTTTGGGAATCTGCCGCTTGCCCTTGCTGGCGCCGCGGTACCATTCCACCGTTTTTCCCACCGCCTCGGAGAACGGCCAAATGGGGAACCAGCGCAACAGCCCATAAGCTTTGTCGGTGGACAACTGCAACCAGCCCGCTTCGTGAGGCGCTTTGGGATCGGTCTTGTCCTCCCATTTTCCCGGCCAATGCCGCAGCACTTCCTCCACCAATTCTTGGACGTTGCGATGCGCGTCGCGGTCCGGGCCAAAGTTAAAAGCGGAAGTCAACATCGCGGGATCGCACCGGTGCAATTTCGGCTCGGCCAGCAAAGCGCCCAGCCACAAATACCCGCTCAAAGGTTCCAGCACATGCTGCCAGGGACGGGTGGCATGGCGGTTCCGCACGGGAATGGGCTGCCGTTTTTGCAAGGCGCGGATGCAATCGGGCAGGATGCGATCTTTGGCCCAATCGCCGCCCCCAATGACATTGCCAGCCCGGCAACTGGCAATCTTGACGGGATGCCCTTGAAAGAAAGACTGACGGTAGGAAGCGACGATCAATTCCGCGGCCGCCTTGCTGGCGCTGTACGGGTCGCGTCCCCCCAAAGGATCGCTCTCGCGGTAGCCGTGATGCCATTCGCGATTTTCATAGCATTTGTCCGTGGTGATGAAAACGGCGGCGCATGGTTTGGCCAAATCCCGCAACGCTTCCAGCAGGTTCAGGGTGCCCATGGCATTGACGTTGAACGTTTCCCGGGGACGCACGTACGATTCGCGCACCACCGCCTGCGCGGCCAAATGAAACACAAAATCCGGCTGCGCTCCGGCGACGATCTTGGCCGGAACGGCTGGGTCCTGGATGTCGCCAATGGTGTGACGCAAGCGGCGCACCAGCCCCAATTCGTCCCAGAGAGAAGGATCGGTATTGGGCGGCAGGCTTAAACCCGTGACTTCCGCGCCCAGAGCGAGCAGCCATTCGCATAACCACGCTCCCTTAAAGCCGGTATGCCCGGTCACCAGGACGCGTTTGCCGTGAAAGGCCGAGCCAAAAAGGGTCCTCATTTCCAGATTTTCCAAGGCGCCTTGCCCTCAGCCCACAAGCGGTTCAACAAATTGTATTCCGAATAAGTGTCCATCGGCTGCCAAAAACCGTCATGCGGGAAAGCCATCAATTGCCCTTCGCGGGCAATGCGTTGCACCGGCTTTTGCTCGAACATGATTTGATCGGCGTTGTCGTCAAGATACTCGAAGATGGCGCGGGACGCCACGAAGAAGCCGCCATTAATCCGGCCTTCGGCTGCTTGCGGTTTTTCGTTAAACTCAGCCACCCGCCCTTCCGCGCCAATGCCCAATTCGCCAAACCGCCCCGGCGGACGGACCGCCGTGACGGTCAGCTTCTTGCCGTGTTGCCGGTGAAAAGCGAGCGCGGCGGCCACGTCAATGTTGCCCACGCCATCCCCGTAGGTCAGGAAAAAATCAGCATCGTCCCCGAGGAAGGGCTTGATTTGGCGAATGCGCCCGGCGGTCAATGTCTCCTCGCCGGTATCGACCAAAGTGACGGTCCAGTCCTCTTCATCGTGATGATTGTGAAAACAGACGTCCTGCTGCTGGCCCAGGCGCAAGGTGACATTACTGGTCATCCAAAGGTAATTGCGAAAAAAATCCTTGATGATTTCGCCCTTATAACCAAGGCAAAGGACAAACTCACGAAACCCCTGGGCGGCATAGATCTTCATGATATGCCACAAAATGGGCCGATTGCCGATCGGCACCATGGGCTTGGGCCGGTATTCGGTTTCCTCCCGCAGCCGCGTGCCTTTGCCGCCGCATAAGATGACAACTTTCATAAAAGGCGCCTCACAAAAGAAGGGTCAAGATAGCCAGCAGCCAACCGGTTGCAAGCCGGATGTTTGAGCGGAACAACACGGACCAGCCTCTTACCTCCGTGAAATCCGCGCCATCCGTGGTCCGTCTTCCTTTCCCGTTGACTTGAGCTGGGGCGGGCCGCATATCCTCGGCAGTGAAATTATGGCGTAGCGGGATAATTTGGGCGATTCTTAGCTTTGTCAGCGGGCTGGGCAACTATGCCTTTAGCGCGTTGGTCGGCAACCGGCTAACTCTCGAGGAATTTGGCTTTGCCAATAGCACGCTCGATTTCATCACGTTTCTTGGCTTGCCCCTGCAAATGGTGAGCACGGCGCTGATCCATTACATCGCCTTTTTTCGCGGCAAGAACGATGAAGCGCGCTTGCGCGGCCTGTTGGCCGGATGTCAGAAATTTCTCCTCAAAATTACCGTGGCTGGGTCGCTTCTGGTCATTGTTTTGGCCAATCCGCTAGGCCAATTCTTCCACTTTCCGCGCGGCAGCCTCATGATGGCGGCGCTGATTTGTGTGCTGGTCGGACTCTGGTCGGGCTTCGCGGTCGCGCTGTGCCAGGGGATGGCGTGGTTTAAGCGCCTGGCGGTCATTGGCCTGGTGGGGGTCTGCTTGCGCCTGTTTTTTGGCTGGTTCGTGCTGAAAAGGGCGGATACGGCTGAAATCGCCGTCTCGGCGACGACCTTCTCCCTCTTCGCCAACCTGGCCCTGCTCTATTGGTGGAAAGATATTTTTCAGCGGGACGCGGAAAGGATTTCGCCCTGGAACCGGGAGTTTTTGGGGTTTTTAGTCGTGACGGCCGCGACGGTGGGCGGAACTTATTTCTTCACCACGGGCGATGGCTTGGTGGCCAAGCGCTACTTTACGGGCAGCGACAACGGCGCTTATCAGGTGGCCGCGCGCCTGGGCCGGGCCATCCCGCAAACCGTCGGGCCATTGCTTCTGGTCATGTTCACTTCCCGCTCCGGCAGCAAGCATGGGGCCGCGATCAAGGACCAGCGTATTTTGTTGGTTCTTTACGCGCTGGGCCTGGCCTGCGGAGCGGGCGGCGTGGTGCTGTTGCGCGGTGTGCTGGTCAAATTCATGCTCAAAACCTATAACCCGCAAGCCGCGGCCATGATCATCCCCTATTCCGTGACGATGGTGCTGATCGGCCTCAACCAAGCCATTGGCATGTGGAGCCTGGCCAACCGCTGGCTGAAGATGGCCTTGACCTATGGAGGCTTGGGGTTGAGCTACTGGCTGGCCTTGATTTATTTCGGAAAGACACCCGCCATCTTGCTGCGCATCATGCCACTGGTGGCCGGGGGCGCCTTCTGCGTCCTATGCGTTTCCTGGCTCGCAACGCTCCGTCAAGCGCCGGCCTCGGCCGCAAAATAAATGCTCCGTCCAGCAAACTGATAAAACCGCAGACCACGCGGAATACGCGGTTTAAGAATCCTTTTTAGCCGGGCTTCCACACCCCGCTCTGGCTTGCCGCCGCTCTGCGCCAGGCGTAAGGTCGTTCCCATATGTATCCTCGCGCTGCAAGTTGTTTTCCTCGTCCGCTAATGTTATTCCTCCTCCTGCCGCTGGCGGTGGGCGGCTCTGACACGACCAGCCAGCTTCGGCCGTGGCGGGATTATCATGTCATTATGTGGGTGGGGGATTCAGCCTACAAAGAGCCGGACAAGATTCCGCTTTTTTTTCAGCGGCTGCGCGAAATGGGCGTCGATACCGCGATGGTTTTTGGCGAGGGCAGTCCGCAACCGCTGCTGGACAACCATTTCCCCTACTATGTGGAAAACGTCATCAACCGCGGGCTTTGTCTGAAGTTTAATTCCAATGTCCGCGACTGGGACCAATTCGTCACCCAATGGGCGCAGTCGGGCCGGCTGGATTCCGCTTTGGTGCGCGATTACTGTCTGGAAGACCCCGACTGGCGCGGCTGGGCGCGCGGCGAAATGCGGAAGGTGGCCCGTGAAAACATGGCCAACAACCCTCTGGCCTGCAATATCCGCGATGAATTGTCCGTAACCTATTCCGCCAATCCATTTGACTACGATTTCAGCCCGCTCGCCCTGGCTGGTTTCCGCGACTGGCTGCGCACGCAGTACCACGATCTGGCCGCGCTCAACGCGGAATGGGAGACGCCATTCAAGTCGTGGGAGGAGGTCAAACCCTTCACCACCGATCAGATGAAGAACCGCATGGCCAGCGGCGACGCGATCCCGCATGGGCATCCCGATTGGCAGGCGGTGGAAGCGTTGAAATATGACGCCGTGACCGCCCGGCAAAAACCCACCCGTTGGAATTTTTCGCCGTGGGCGGATTTCCGCACGTACCAGGACATTTCGTTGGCCGGGACCCTGGCTGATCTGCGCGACGCGGCGCACGCGGTCGATGCGCGAACGCCGGTCGGCATCGAGGGCACGCAGATGCCCTCGGCCTTTGGCGGCTACGATCTCTGGCGGCTTGCGCGCGCGCTGGATTGGGTCGAGCCTTACGACATCGCCGACGCGCGAGAGATTTTCGGCTCCTTCATGCCCGGCAAGCCGATCCTCACCACCGTTTTCGAGTCGGACACGGACCACGCCAGCCGCCGACTCTGGCATTTGTTGCTGGAAGGCGATCGCGCCTGCCTTATTTGGTGGAGCGAAGATTGCATCGATTGGAAAAGCCCGGACTACGCTTTGACCCCCAAAGCCAGGGCGCTCGCTCCGGCACTGACGGAAATGCGCGGACCGCTGGCCCAGCTCTTTCTGCGCGCGCAACCCATCCACGATCCTGTATTCATCCACTATTCGCAACCGAGCATCCAGGTGGATTGGCTTCTGGAATCAACCGTCGATGGCTCGACCTGGCTGCGGCGGTTTTCGAGTTTTGAAGCGGAGCACAACCGGCAGGCGCGGGTCCGCAACGGCTGGCTGAAGGCTTTCCAAGATTTGGGATTCTCGCCGGAATTTATTTCGGCGGAGCAAATCGAAGCCGGTCGTCTCGGCTCGTTGTCCAATGCCGCGCTGGTCCTGCCATCCTCCTACGCGCTCTCCGACCGTGAAGCCAAAGAGATCGCCGCCTTTCTGGATCATCCAAGTCAACAGAACAGCACGAGACGCGCGGTTTTTTGCGACGGTGTCCCCGGCGCCTTTGATGAACATGGCAAACTGCGGGCGACGGCCGCGCTTGAAAAGTTTTTCCCCGCCTCCGCGGCGGCCAACGCCACTTGGGCCCGCCGTGATGGAAGCGAACCGGCGGCCATTGGTCCAACCGATATTAGCCGTTATCCCGCGGAACGTCTCGGTACCGCCCCGCCCTCCGCCTGGGCAACCTGGCTGCGGCGGCAAATCGAACCGCTGGTCCCGGAAATCACCGTGACCGCCGGCACGCGCGTGCGGGTTCATCGCTTCCGGGCCGGACGCGCGCGGCTCATCGCTTTTGAGCGCAATGTGGATTACCAAATGAGCGAGGATTTAAAACAAGCGGGCGGGAACGAAGCATTGGAAAAGCCGGTCGAATTGGACGCCGCCCTGGCGCATCCGGGCCATGTCTTCGATTTGCGCGCGCAAAAGTACCTCGGCCAAACGGATCACATCCACTTCACGCTCGATCCGTGGAAGCCTTCGCTTTATGCCGTTACTGAAGAGCGCTTACCTGAAGAAACCATCGTGGCAAATCTTGTCCGCGCGCTCGAAAAGTGAGACGTGGACCTCTCTAACCCGTGTGCAAAACGAAGAGCAAACCTGGGCCGGGGAATGACACTGTCCTCCTTCGGCCTTAAAACCCAACCCCAGCCCAGGCGTGCTATCTTCCGAGGTGGCTACGGCCCAGCCCGGAAAATCAGGGAGCTACGGCAGGAGCCCCATCAGCACGGCTTGCGCCTCCTGCCTGGAGGTCAGAACACTTTTTAAATCGGCTTGAGCGGCCTCCAGTTTGCTCTGCTTTTCTTTGCGGGATGCGCGATACTTGGCGAGAGCGTCTTTAACTTGCGGAAGACTGGCGTTGTCGCTCAGGGCCTTTTGCAAGGCTTGCTGTTCGGCGCTGGCGGGCGGGCCAAAGCGCCGCGGCCTGTCCGAGCCGCCCTGCGCGTCGCTCGGAGGGGGACCGCCCGGACCACCGCCTGGCGGCGGACCACCCGGCCCCATGCCCATCCCCATCCCCCCCATGCCGCCGGCGTCCCGCCGCGCCTGCATGACCTTTTGCACCAGCGGTTGGACCGCCGTCCATTCTTCGTTATTGGTGATGGCGAGGTTTTCGCGCACGCGCTGCAACATGCGTTCTTCAAACTTGGCTGGGTCCCAGTTGCCTGGACCTCCGCCGTTGTCCTGGGCGAGCAAACTGCCGCCGCAGAGCCAGAGCGCGGCCACCGCGCCAAAAAGTTTAGAGATTGTTTGAGGTTTCATATGTCTTTTGCCTTTCACTGAATTGAGTTTTTCAATTTATGATTGACTGTTTCATCCCACGCAACATCCCTCGAACCCTAATTTCGCACCGCCCAGCCGAGACCATCGGGCCCCGGGCCGGTCTGGATGTGCCCGGCCACCTCCAAGCTTTGCAAGTCGATGACCGTAATCCCATTTTCAGACCCAACCGCAACATAGGCGCGCGAGCCGTCCGGCTGCATCAAAATTCCGGCCGCGCCGCCGCCGAGCTTGAGGCGCTTGAGTTCCTTGCGGCTGGCGGACTCCACCATAACCAGATCGCCCCCGCCAAGGTCCGAAATGAAAGCCAGCCGGCCATCGGGCGTAAACTTCAACCGATTGGCAAACCGGGTGGGAACATTCAACGTCCGCACCACCGCCTTCTTTTCCACGTCGATGACCGAAACGGTCCCCTCGTGAGAATTGGCCGCCCAAATCTCCTTGCCATCCGGCGAAAGGTCAAAACCTTCCGGGCCATGTCCCACCGCTATATTAGTGACATTCCAATCGCCAGGGCCGCCACCACCTGGAGGGCCTCCCGGCCCGCCGGGCGGTGGACCACCAAAGCCGCCAGCGGGCGGAGGTCCGCCGGGACCACCATCGGGTGGAGGGCCGCCAGGGCCGCCATCAGGAGGCGGGCCCCCGGGACCACCATCGGGCGGGGGTCCGCCGGGTCCGCCGCCAGGAGGCGGGCCGCCAAAGCCCCCGGGCCCGCGGTCGTCCGAGCTTTTGTCAATAATACTGATCGTATCGGAGTTCACGTTGGAAGTGAATATTCTCTTGGAGTCTTTCCCCACGACCACCATGTGGGTTCTGTTCTGGCCCAGGCCCAGGACCCAATCGATCTTTTGCGCCGAAGGGTCGTAACTGCCAATGACCTTGCTGCCTTCCGCTGTAAAATAAATTTTCCCACCCGCAACCGCCAGCCCGTGCGGTGAGCGCAAGGCCCCCAGTTCGATGGCCGGCAAGGCTTTTTGGGCCACCAGATCAACCACCGAAAGCGTGTGCCCGCCGCGATAATTGGAAATAAAAGCCAGCTTGCCGTCGGCCGAGGCCACCACTTCGTGTGGATCGTTGCCGGCAGGCGCGCGTCCCACGACCTTGAGCGTAGCGGGATCAACAATGGCTAGAGTGTTGTCGCCCTTATTGAGCACCAGCAAGGCGGTTGGCGGCGTTGTCTCGGCCATGCCCAGGGAGGCCGCCAAGCTGAAAGTCAAAAGGATCGAACTTAATTTTATCTTCATCGATTTTGGGAAGGTTCATTTCAATGCAGATTAATCTACTTGGCGCCTTGGTCAATCCACGCGCGAATCAATCCCACTTGATCCCGTGTGAAAGCTTTGGGCGGAGGACCAAATCCGCCGGGACCTCCCGGTCCGCCGTGGCCGTCTGGCGGAGGCCCGCCGGGAGGAGGTCCGCCACCGGGACCGCCGGGACCGCCGGGACCGCCGGGACCACCCGGACCGTGTTTGGGCGGCATGGCGGTCTCGTTATCGAGCTGTGCCGCGGCGATCACCAGGAGGCTTTTTTGACTATCGCCGGGGATGACAGCCTTGCCGTCTTTGCCGCCTTTTAACGCGGCGGAAAGACTGTCCAATCGCAACTCACCCTTGTTTCTTTCCTCGCCGTGACAGCGCACGCAGGATGCGTCCAAGAGAGGCTGAATATCCTGGGCGTAGGTAACGCCCTGCTTTTCCGCAACCGGCGGAAGCTTGCTGAGATCGAATTTCTGAATATCCCATTTATCCTTGGCCAGGACCGATGAGCTAAATATGATGCCGCCAAGAGCGGCAAGTGTGGCAACTGTTTTCACGGTGTTTTAGTATTTGATTTTAGCGGGTACTTGCGCCACCCAAGCCACTACTGCCGCTGCCGAAACCGCTCGACGTGGAAGTGGTGGAGGATTGGCTGTTATTGTTCGCGGTCATGCGCGCCTGCAAAGCGGTGGTCGTCGTGGTCTGAGATTTGGCCTGAGTTCCGGCGAAGAGCGCGGTCATCGTCTCCTGCACACTGGAAGGGTCGGCCGATTCGATGGCGAGGGCATAGACGTGTTGCACGCCGCTGGCGCTTTCGTCCAAGTCGGCAATAACACCTTTAATTTCCGTCATTAAATCCTTGGAAGCCGTCACGATGACCGATTCGGTGCGGCGGTCCGCCACCGCCAGCACAGTGGATTGCCGTTTGGCGCGCGTGCTTTGGGCGGAACTGCTGGAGCCTTGTTGCTGGAACGGGTTAAATTGAAAACCCATGGAGCGGTTGTTCTGGTCTGAAGAACTGGAACTGGAGGAGGGAAACAAGTTGGACAATTCGTCCGCAATCTCCGTTGGATCAGCATGCTTGAGGTGGAAGACGCGAATTTGCGTCACTTCCTGGCTCGGCAAGTCCAACTGCGCGATCACATTGCTGACCGTTGGCATATAGTCCGGCGGAGCGCTGGCCACAATGGCGTTCATCTGGTCGTCCGAGACGAACACGACATGGGTTTGGGTGTTTTTCGTGCTGTCGCTGCTGCTGCTGCTGTTGCCCCCGCCGCCGAAAAATCCCGGCGGTCCGCCACCGGGACCACCCGGCCCGCCGCCAAAACTATTGCGAGTGCTGGCGCGGGTCACTTCCGAATCGCTGGTTTGGAAAATATCCTTCAATTCGGCGGCCACCGATTTGGCATCGGCGAATTTCAGCGGAAAAACCACCACATCCGAGAGCGCGGAGCCATCCAGGGCCGCGATGATTTCTGAGATGCGGCGGACGTCCTTTTGCGCGGCCGTCATGATGATGGAATTTCCCGCCTCATTGGCCGTGACGGTATCACCCTGCGGCACCAAGGCCGCCAGGTCCTTGACCAGTTGCGCCGCGGTCAAGGAATGGAGCGGCAGGATTTCGGTCACGACGGCCTCATTTCTGGGAATGCTGGCGGGTCCCAAACGGTTGACCAGCACCGGGGTCAAGGCGCTGGTCTTGGCGACGGCGGCATCCATAATCGTCAAGGTGCGACCGTTGAGACTAACGGCGTAGTTATTGCGCGCCAATTGCACGCTGAGCAAATCCACCAACTCATTGGTGCTGACCGGTTGCTTGGCCACCAGGCTCACCTTGCCCTTCAAATCGACGTCTGAGATGACGATGAACCCCGCTTTGGCGCTCAAATAATTGAGCACCGAATTCAAAGGCGCATCGTGGAAATTCAAAACCAGGCCATTGCTCGGCGTCAACCCGCCGCTCAGCGGCCCGTCCGCCGCTACGGACTCGCTGGAAAGCGCGGCTTCCGCCGCCTTTGCTTCCAGGAGAAGAGGCGGCGTGGGGGCGCTCAACCCGGCATCCGCAATGGTCGTGTCCGCCGGAGCGCTGGCGTCCGCGGCGGCGGGCGGGTCGTCCTCAGCCACCGCCATCCACGTGGCGGCGAAACTCACCAAAAACAAAGCAAATAGACGTTGCATATCATTTACCTCCTGTTGCCGTGAGGTTGTTTGTTTTCTCTCATCAACAGCAATAGACCATCCCCTTGTTAAGGCACGATTTGCAGAAAGCGGGAAAATTGTTAAGCAAAGGTTAATTTGGGCAAAAAGAGGCGGTTGCCGGGTTTCTTTGTTCGTGACCGCGCGGGCGCACATCACTTTTTTGGCAAATCTTGCTCGCGAGGTGATGCTTTAGACCTCCGGAACGCTCGAGGGAGAATGGGCTGATGAGTATTTGCTCTTCCGACCCCTCTCCGAGCCGGGGTCTGCTGACGGCTTTAGCGGTCGCAGAAGGCTTGGCTTTTTGCGGCGAAAAGAGGCGAGGGAATTTGTGTTTTTGGTTCTTCGCTGTTTTCAGAGGAATAGATATAGTTGACATTCGTTACGCGGGCTGGCCCATTCCCCAATCCCGACGGGATTGAATCATTCAGCCCAGCGTTGGCCCGATTCCCAGAGGGCCTACGCTGGGTAACGGCGCCCCTCCTTCAAAACCCTGAAAGGGTTGCATCTCAACTTCTTGCAAAATCCGATGCAACCCTTGCAGGGTTGATGGGAATTCCGTTTGGATGACCCAGCGTAGCTCCTTCGTCGCAACGCTGGGCTGATAGATACAATCCCTTCGGGATTGGCCAAGGGCAAGGAACCTCGCCCACCATGCCAGTGCGCATCTTGACACTGCTACGATTTGGGTGTTTCCCAAAGGTCGTCCCAGTGATGGTTGTGTCTGGCTTCTTCCAAGGCGCAAAGGTTGCGCAATCCTTTGGCGGTCCAAAATTGCCCA
>Ga0182016_10005172_pt1 | contig 14138 bp, 17 predicted proteins | sample 712S2MmetaG_FD_120491 | JGI IMG/M metagenome (GOLD analysis project Ga0182016, IMG submission 120491) | Permafrost microbial communities from Stordalen Mire, Sweden - 712S2M metaG | ecosystem: Environmental > Terrestrial > Soil > Wetlands > Permafrost | place: Sweden: Stordalen | collected...
AAAGTCGGCCGTATTCATGGTGCTGCTCAAGCAGTAACACTCCAACTCAAGAGCCTGCCTTTGGCCTACAATAAAGACATGCAGGAGACTCAGGAGCCGGCTTTTGCCGTCGAATTCGTGTCCGCGATGCTCACCCTCGTCGCGCGCTTCACCGCGGCCCTTGAGTTCAATCGCGAGCGCATGAACGATGCCGCCCACTCCGGCTATCTGAATGCCATGGCCGCGGCTACGTATCTGGTGCACAAGGGCGTTCCCTTCCGCACCGCGCATGAGAAGATCGGCAATGCCGTGCGCTTCGCCCTCGAAAAAGGCGTAGAGCTGGACGATCTCACACTCGCCGAGCTGCGCAGTTTTGGCCCCGAGTTCGACTCCGACTTTTTCTCCGCTGTCGCCCTCACCGCCACCCTCGACTGCCACGATGTAATCGGCGGCACCGCGCGCGAACGCGTGCGCACAGCACTCGCCGCCGCCTCCGAGCGCATCGCGGCTCTCGTCTCAGTCCACCAGCAGGAGGCCGTTCATGCTGGTGCGTAAGGCCCTGCTCCACGATGCCTCCAACGTCTTCGATCTGGTGAACTCGCTCTCCGGCGACGGCACCTTGCTCAAGCGCCCTTTCCCTGAGATCTGCGAAAACATACGCGACTTCACCGTCGCCGAGTCCGATGGCGGCGTCTTTCTCGGCTGCGGCGCGCTCCACCTCTACGGCCCGCATCTCTGTGAGGTGCGATCGATCGTTGTGAAGCCTGAAGCCAAAGGCCAGGGCGCAGGCGGCCGCATCCTCGGCGCGCTCATTGAAGAAGCCGAAGAGCACGGCCTGCAAGCCGTCTGCCTCTTCACGCGCATTCCAGATTTCTTCTTCAAATACGGCTTCCGCATCGTCGAAGACAAGGTCGATCTGCCCGATAAGGTCTTCAAGGATTGCCAGAGCTGCCCGCGTCTGCACCGCTGCGACGAAGTCGCCATGGTTCGCGGTCGCATCCCACGCATCTCCGTCCTCGGTCCAAAAATCGAAGCCCAGCAACTGGTCCACCTCGCCGGCTAGTAACCGAGTGAACAGTTTCTATCGGCGCAAGCTCTGAGCACCTGATGCGTAGCTTCGGGCCGTGACCGGCATCGGCCCTCTGAGCGTACAGTAGAGACATCATGCAGAGAGAATTTCCGTCAGCGCCGCTTGTGGGTGTGGGCGCGGTGATTGTGGAGCAGGGCCGTGTGCTGCTGGTGCGGCGTGGAAGCGAGCCGCTGAAAGGCCGGTGGTCGCTGCCGGGCGGGCTGGTCGAAGTGGGTGAGCCGCTGCTGGCCGCGGTGGTCCGCGAAGTCCGTGAAGAGACAGGCCTGACCGTCGAACCAGTGGAGCTGATTGAGTTGCTGGACCGCATTCATCGCGAGGATGAGCGGGTTCGCTACCATTATGTGATCGCGGATTACCTCTGCCGCGTGGCGGGCGGCGCGCCGCGGGCGGCCTCGGATGCGGACGCGGTGAGATGGGTGGAGCGGGCGGAGTGGAACAGCCACAGCGCGCTCCAACTCGAACCGATCACCGTGCGGGTAATTGAGATGGGCTGGCAGAGGGCGCGGGCGTTGCAACAGAAAGAGGAGAGCCAGTGAAGCTGCTCAAGAGACTGTTTTTACTTGTGGTTGTGCTGGCGCTGGCCGCGGGAATTAGCTTCTGGCTGCGGCCGGTCAGCTACTTCATCGCGGCTAACGAGTTGCAGATGCGCTTTGCAGGCGCGGAAAACGGATATGTGGAGGTTGCCGGCTATCGCGTCCATTTTGTGGTCGAAGGGCCGGCAGACGGGTCTCCCGTGGTGCTGGTGCATGGGCTGGGCGGGCGCGCCGAGGACTGGCGCCACTTGGCGCCCTGGCTGACCAGGGCCGGCTTTCGGGTTTATATGCCCGATTTGCCGGGGTTTGGGCGCAGCGAGAGACCGGCGGATTTTTCTTACTCGGTACACGACCAGGCCGAGATTATTGTGGGCTTTCTGGACGCAACGGGGCTGAAGCAGGTGGATCTGGCAGGATGGTCGATGGGCGGGGGGATCGTGCAGCACGTGGCCGCGAAGCATCCTGAGCGGGTTCGGCGGCTGATCCTTTTGGACGCACTCGGCATCAACGAAATGCCAAACTGGGACACGCGCCTTTTTACGCCCACAACACCGGAGGAACTGGAACAGTTAGATGCACTGCTGGTTCCCAATCCGGCCAAGGTTCCGGGTTTTGTGGCGCAGGATATTCTGCGCGTCTCCAATGAGCGCGCATGGGTGATTCGCCGCGCCATTGCATCCACAAGCGCCAGCGACGCCACCGATGGCCTGCTTCCGCAGCTCAAGATGCCGGTGCTAATTGTGTGGGACGCGGGAGACCGCATTTTTCCGATCAGCCAGGGAGAGAAGATGCACAGCCTGGTTCCGCAGTCGCAACTTACGGTCGTTCACGGCTGCGGCCACATGGCTCCTGTGAATTGCGCCGCGCAAATCGGGCCGAAAATGATTGAGTTTGAGAGACGGTAACACTCTGACCGCAAGATTTCGTGCAGAGAGGTCGAGTGCTGCGGTATCCCACCCTAGGCACAAAAACAGAGACGCGCCGAGGGTGGGGCACCCGCAAATAGCTAAGAGCTAGAAGCTAGAGCAATTCCCGTAATAGTGTAGACTGTTTGTGGCGAGACTCTGCGGCGAATGAAGCGATGGGGAGACCCTATGGGGATGATTTGCGCCGGAAGTTTCTGAAGGCCTACGACGAAGGCGAGAGTTCTCTGGAGCACTTGGCGTCCCGCTTTTTTGTAAGTGTGGGTTGGGCCAAGAAGATTTCCGCGCAGCGCAAGCGCACGGGCCAGTGCGAGCGGGTGCCGCACAAGCCTGGGCGCAAGCCAGAGGCCGGAGTTGAGGCGCAGAAGCAGGTCCTTGCCTGGGTTCGCGAACAACCCGATCTGACACTGGCCCAATTGCAAGACAAACTGCACAGCGAAGCTGCGGTGGTACTGAGCCGCGGACGGGTTTGGTATCTGGTGCAAAAGTTAGGTCTGCGTTTGAAAAAAAGTCGCTCCACGCCACCGAACGCGACACAGAAGCCAACCTCAAGCGGCGTGAAGAGTTCATCGCGAAGATCCGTACGGTCGCGCCGGAACGGCTGATTTTCCTTGACGAAAGCGGTGTGACGACTTCGATGACGAGGTTGTATGCGCGATCGCTCGGAGGCCAGCGAATCCACGAATCGACGCCCGGAGGTCACTGGAAGATCATGACCATTCTGGGCGCGATGAGCCTTCGCGGCATGGTCGCAACCATGACGATCGAAGCGGCCACCGACGCGGAGATTTTCCTGGCATACGTCGAGCATGTACTGTGTCCGGCGCTGAAGTCCGGTGACGTGGTGGTGATGGACAACCTGAGTTCGCACAAGGTCGGCGGTGTCCGCGAATGGATCGAAAAAGCCGGAGCGGAGGTGGTCTATCTGCCGCCCTATTCGCCTGATCTGAACCCAATCGAGAAGGCCTGGGCCAAACTCAAGCAACTTCTCCGCTCAGCCAAGGCACGCACCAAAGAGACCCTCGACAAAGCCATAGAGGAAGCTTTCAGACTCATCTCCGCTGACAATGCTCAGGCTTGGTTCAGGCACTGCTTCAATGGTCTACAGTAAATCGGGAAATGCTCTAAAGGCTTCTCTTAAACGCCGATCACGGCGCAGAGTTCCTTCACGGCGGCTGCGCTCTTCTTCAGGGCGGCGTCTTCTTCTGGCGTCAGCTTGATCTCGATGATCTTCTCCAGCCCGGCCGCGCCCAGCTTGCAGGGTACGCCGATGTAGTAGCCGTCGATGCCGTACTCGCCTTGCAGATAAGCCGCGCAAGGAAGAATCTTCTTCTTGTCCTTGAGAATGGCCTCGACCATCTCGACGGCTGCCGCGGAAGGCGCGTAATAGGCGCTGCCGGTCTTGAGGTGCTTGACGATCTCCGCGCCGCCGTCGCGCGTGCGCTGGACGATGGCTTCGAGGCGGGCAGGTTCGATTAACTCGGTGATGGGAATGCCGGCGACTGTCGAGTAGCGGGGCAGAGGAACCATGGTGTCGCCGTGGCCACCGAGCACGAATGCGGTAACATTCTCGACACTGACATTCAACTCGGCGGCAATAAAGGCGCGGAAGCGGGCGGAATCGAGAATGCCGGCCATGCCGATGACGCGTTCGCGGTTGAAGCCAGCCTGGCGATAGGCGGCCTGGGCCATGGCGTCGAGAGGATTGGAGACGATGATGAGAATCGACTCGGGCGATTGCGCGACGACTTTTGCGACCACGTCGGACATGATCTTGAAGTTGGTGTGGAGCAGGTCGTCGCGGCTCATGCCGGGTTTGCGGGGAATGCCCGCGGTAATGACCACGATGTCGGAGTTGGCCGAGGCCGCGTAGTCGTTCGCTCCGGTGACGCTCACGTCGCGCTTCTCGATGGGCATGGCTTCAAGCAGGTCGAGCGCCTTGCCTTGCGGGATGCCTTCGACGACATCGATCAGGACCACATCGGCCAGCTCCTTGGCCGCAATCCAATGAGCGGCCGTTGCGCCCACGTTGCCGGCGCCTACAATGCTAACTTTTTTACGCATGTTGTCTTCTCCTTGTTGAAAAACAGCCTTTCGAAAAGCGCCGCTCGATTGGAGCGCGCGATCAGGAGCCGCACCTTATGTCCGTCTACCTTTGCTCTTAGTCAAGCCTGCGTCAAAGTACTTTGAGACTCCAATAGCTTTGAATCGTTCTCGGATGTCGTCTGGAACTTCGGCGCCGAGATCTTCGAGCGCGCAAATCAATGTGTTGATTTTGGCTACGAATGTGAAATCTTGCGGTTGAACCGATGCGTATGCCCTTAGGAGGTTCGTTATTGGTTTCACGGCCTCTACGACGCCAGCTTTTGCGAGTTGAATTGTTCCTCTTAGATGACTCGGATCCTCAATGTTGAGGGCACTAAGAACATCCGATAGCCCAGTTCGGCTTCCTAGAAACAGAAGTAGGTTAGCAAGTTCTGTCCTCGGCTCGCCCTTCTCGTAAGAAGTGTAGAGCAGTTCAAGATGGGGAACGATGGATCGGCCAAGCGCAGAGAGTCTGTCGGCGTAAATAACCGGGTTGTTCGTGTATTTGAAGCCCTCAACCGCGATCTTAGAAACTGCCTCAACAATAGCCTTAGCTCGCTCCAGTGCGGTGACCTGAATCTCCAGATCGCCCGACATTAGGCGCGCTTCTAAATCCGGAATGTCGATGCCACAGGCCATCCAGCCAAACTCCGCTTACATGTTGCCGATAATTCTCGTCGCAAACTCGCTGGTTCCCACCTTGGTAGCTCCGGCGGTTTGGCGCTCGAAGTCGTAGGTAACGAATTTCTGGAGGATGGTCTTTTCGAGCGACTCCTCAATGAGCTTTGCGGCTTCCTTCCAGCCGATGAACTCCAGCAGCATCACGCCTGAAAGGATGACCGAGCCGGGATTGATGACGTCTTTGTCGGCGTACTTGGGAGCTGTGCCGTGCGTCGCTTCAAAGACTGCGAAACCGTCGCCAATGTTTGCGCCGGGAGCGATGCCGAGTCCGCCCACTTGAGCCGCCGCCGCGTCGGAGATGTAGTCGCCGTTGAGGTTGGTGGTGGCCAGCACGCTGTAGTCCTCAGGGCGCAAGATGATCTGCTGGAAGATGGAGTCGGCGATGCGGTCGTTGATGAGGATCTTCGACTTCCATGCGCCGTTGCCGTGGCTCTTGCCGATTGAGTCCAACACCGTCTTGACCTCGGCGGCAACCGCGTCCTGATAGCTCTGCGAGGCCATATCGATGCCAGGCTCGATGAGCGCCGCATTCTGTTCGGCGGTGAGGCCGGGGTTGGCGTCGGCGTTGCCCAGAATCCAGCTCTCCCGCTCGGTGACGGTCTGTTCGCGGAACTCTTGCGTGGCGACCTCGTAGCCCCACTCGCGGAATGCTCCCTCGGTGAACTTCTGGATGTTGCCCTTATGCACCAAGGTCACGGTCTTGCGGCCGGATTCAAGCGCGGCGCGGATAGCGTAGCGCACCAGCCGCTTGGTGCCGAAGATGGAGATGGGCTTGATGCCCACGCCCGAGTCTGTGCGCACCCTCTTTTTTCCGCCCTTGAGCAGGTCGTCATTCAAAAAACCGATAAGGCGGGCGGCGTCGGCACTGCCCTCTTTGAACTCGATGCCCGCGTACACGTCCTCGGTATTTTCGCGGAAGATGACGATGTCGAGTTTCTCGGGGTGCTTCACGGGGCTGGGCACGCCCTGGTAATACTTGACTGGACGCACGCAGGCGTAGAGGTCGAGGAGCTGGCGCAGGGCCACATTGAGCGAGCGGATGCCGCCGCCGACCGGCGTGGTCAGCGGTCCCTTGATGGAGACGCGCAGGTCGCGGGCAGCGGCCACGGAGTCGTCGGGTAGCCATGTGCCGAACTGGCGGAAGGCCTTTTCGCCGGCGAAGATCTCAAACCAGCGGATGGCGCGCTTGCCGCCGTAAGCCTTTTCGACCGCCGCATCGAAGACGCGCTGCGAGGCCTTCCAGATGTCGCGGCCGGTGCCGTCGCCCTCAATAAAAGGGATGATGGGATGATCGGGCACAACAATCTGCCCGTCTTTGTAGTCGATCGGCTCGCCGTTTGCGGGCAATTCCAGCCCGTTGTAGGTAGTTTGCATGGGTTTCAGGGGATCCTTTTCCTTGCGGGGTTAAGGATGAGGCTAACACCTGGAAATCGGGGGTGGCAATGGCGGGAGGGAGCGAGCACGGCACTTTGTTCGCGAACTTTCAGTGGGCGGGCTGCGGCTGGGAGAACCATCGCCGGATCAACTTGCGCAAGGGCACCTCCACCAGCCTGTAACTGAGGACCGCCAAGACCACCGGCAAGAGGGCATTCCAAGGGAAGGACAGCCAACTCATTCCCTGCCACACGGTGAACGGCTGCTGCCAGAGGTAGAGGCTGTAGGAAATCAACCCCAACTGCACCACTGGCCAGGCATCCAGACTACGGCGCAGCCATCCGCCCTCGCCGGAGAGCAGCCAGAAGACAAAAAGCATGGTAGCGATGCACTCCATCGTAGGCAGAAGATAGCTCGAGAAGCCGGTCAACAGGTGCGCAAGTAAAAGCCCGCCCAAGGCAAAGACGATCGCGCTGCACAAGAGAGGATCGACAAACCGAAAACGAAGTCCTGACAAACGGTCCAGCAGGCCGTAGTGAACCGCAAAGGCGCCTAAACAGCCCCACATGATCATGTCCAGGCCTGTGTGAATCAGAAGCTCGAAGCGCAGTCCGTCCTGGCGAACGAAAAAAAACGCGATCCACCGGATCAAGGGGAACAGAGCAACGCAAACCACGGCCAGACGCAGTGTCCAGCGTCTGCCTAGAAAAACCAGCGAACTTGGCCAAAACAGGTAAAATTGTTCCTCAACGGAGAGGCTCCAGATGTGGTTAAAAACACCGGTTGGATCCCCATGCCCGCCAGGCCGAAGGCAAAAGAGATTCCATGTATAGGTTCCGGCAGCCCAAAAGGAGGCAGCCGGAACCTGCATGACATGAAAGGCTGTCAGGATGCCAATGACGGCGATGTAGAGATAAAATGGCGGAAAGATTCTAGCGATGCGGCGCTCATAAAACCCTCGAATGGAGATGCGTCCCGTCACGTCCTGCTCGTTGAGCAGCAGCGTGGTGATGAGAAAACCGCTCAGCACAAAGAAGACACGAACGCCAAGGGGAGCATTTGCCAGAAAAATTCTCAAATACCATTTCGCATTCAGCCAGGGATTTGATTCGATGGTATGGCCAAACAAAACTAACAAAATGGAATACGCGCGTAACCCATCAAGGTATGGAATCCTCGATGCCTTACTTGGGAAGCGCGTCATCTCTCGATTATATAGAGCCGAATGATGGCGTTAAGGAATCCCGCCGGTATCCTTGCTGCATCGCGGGCGCATTGTCCGCCGTCCAATTCTTCTGTAAGCCGTGCCCGGCTGAATTCCCGAGATGTGAAACTCTGGAACGTGGCGGAATGCCGGGAGCCGCCTCCGGCAAGGCAACGTTCGCATTGCCGGAAGCAGTTCCACCGTTGAAGGTTGATGGATGCGTCTCTCAACCGCGCGTGGGGAAGATGCCGACCAGCGCAATGATGAAGTTGACACACAGATAGGGCTGGATCACTGAGAACGGCTGGTTGCTTCCCGTCAGGCCGATTGCCGTACCTGCCATCTGCCCGGTAGCACTGGCCGCATAGGCTGGGCTGGCCACGGGCGATCTGCCGCCGCTATTCACCTCGGCCCAGAAACCACCGATGGGGGAATTGTTGCCGCCAGACGCGCTGCTCGCATTTGCCGGATGGCTGTGTGCAGGCAAGTTGCCCACAAGCAAGGTCTGGTTCTCGGTGCCGGCCACCTGGCCCATCACATAGGTGCTGGTCCCCGGGCTCTGGCCCTGGTGGATGGGAACGCGCCCCTGAAGATTCGGTAACGCAAAGGTGGTTCTGCCGTCGCCGCCATAGGTGGTTCCCAGAAGCGAGAACAGAGCGGTGTTCTGTGCAATTGAGAGCAACTGTCCGTTGCACAGCGCCCAGCCCACGGGGGCAAAGTTAAAGCCAACCATCATGATCTGACCGAGAAATGGTTCCATACGGCATGTCTCCTTGGAACCGGCAAAAGCGGTTCCGGCGAGTGGTTCGTTGATTCAATCCACGGCACAAAACACCTCCAAATCTGCCGTGAAACGGGGAAGGAAAATCACTGTTGTCAACCCGCAGGAACGATACCCTGCCCTGGGCGTATCCCCATCCGCCGCGCGGTTGACGGTAGGGAAGGCCGATGTTCCCGTTGAAAGGTGCGATACCGATTCCCCGACATCGGGGACGCGGGACATCCCCACCATGCACACCGGGAAAGTGCGCCATGCCGGAGCGCGGGGCTCCGCCGCCGTTCATCGAGAAGCAATTGTGCATAGCCGGTGGGGAAAGGAAGTCTCGGGAAGCTGAGACACAACGGATTGTAGAGCAAGTTTCCCGCTTCTGTCCCCTACCGGGAGGAAATATTTTGGGAAGCGCTCGATGAGGGGGGTGCGGGTGCGGCCCGCGGCCTGTCGCGAAGGAGAGCGCCCGGATTCGCGCTTTCCCGGCTGCCTGGGCGGCTGGGAGTCTCAATTCGGCAAACCTCCATTAAAATCGTTGCCTGCACTATTCGCGCCCGCTCAAATGCGATAGACTCATGCGGGAACGTTTAACGAAACCCCGATCTTTTCAACTCACGGAGGGTACATAGAAATTGGGAAAAAGCATGGTCCCCAAGCAACTTTTCTTTACCAAGGGCGTAGGCAAACACAAGGAGCGCCTGACCTCCTTTGAGCTGGCTCTTCGGGATGCGGGGATCGCCTCGCAGAATCTGGTTCGCGTCTCCTCCATTTTTCCGCCGCAATGCAAGGTGATTCCGCGCAAGGAAGGGCTCACATTTCTGAACCACGGCGAGGTGGTTTTTGCGGTGATCGCCGAGAACTCGACGCGCGAGCCGCACCGGCTGCTGGTTTCCAGCATCGGCGTGGCCATTCCCGCCGACCGCAACACATACGGCTACCTGAGCGAGCACCACAGCTTCGGCGAGACCGAGGAGCAGGCTGGGGAGTATGCCGAGGAGCTGGCCGCGGAGATGCTGGCCACCACGCTGGATGTCGAGTTCGATCCGGATACGAGTTGGGACGAGAAGAAGGAGATCTACCGCATCTCGAACAAGATCGTGCGCACCAGCAATGTCACGCAGTCGGCTGTGGGCGACAAACGCGGCTTGTGGACTACAACGATAGCCGCCGCCGTGCTGATTCTGGACGAATAACTAACGGGGCAATGCACCACTCGGCGACGGCGCAATGCCGCCGCCGTACCCCGTATAGATTGTTGTTCCCTCGGGACAGCCTTTGTCTTTGGCAAAAGGGAGTGAATTATGGACCCCAAAATCCAACTCGGCAGGCTCGAGCGCGTAACCGTTCGCGACGTCTGGAAAGACGAGGCGCAGGATTTTACACCCTGGCTCGCACTTGACGCTAACATAGCGCTGCTCTCCGAAGCAATTGGCCTAGATATTGAGGTCCAACAGACGGAGTTTCCGGTTGGCGAATATCGACTGGACATCCTCGCTCGAATCAGCGGGACCGAAGATTTTGCTGTGATTGAAAACCAGTTTGGCAAAACGGACCACCCGCATTTGGGCCAGGTTCTGACCTACGCGGCTGGAGTTGGCCAAGGAGGTACTGGGGCTAGTCTCGTGATTTGGCTTGCGGAGAGCTTTGCTGAACCACACCGAAGCGCCTTGGATTGGTTAAATCAGGTTACCGAGTCAAGGGTCCGTTTTCTGGGCATCGAAATTGAGCTTTGGCGCATTGGCCAATCCTTGCCTGCACCGAAATTCAACCTTGTTTGCAAACCCAATGAATGGCAAAAAGCGATCGCGCGCAAGACCTCTGGCCTAAGTGGCAGTGACGAGCTCTATCTCCAATTTTGGAAGGGGTTCCGGGATTACTGCGAGAAAGAGGGAACCACCCTGATGCTGAATGCGGCTCAGCCTATTTATTGGCAATGGTCCGGCGTTGGCCGGACTGGATTCGGGCTCAATTTCAGTGTTAGTGTGAGGAAGAAAAGAATGGGGGCCGAGCTATATGTCGATCACGAAGCAGCACATCGGGCTCTCGCTCAGCTTGAGGCTGATTCTGGGTTGGTTAATGAACTTGGACCCGGAACCGAATTTCAAAAACTAGCCAATAATGCGCGAATTGTGCGGTATTCAGATTGTGACGTGAATGATCGAAGGAATTGGCCCACAATGTTTACCTGGATGAAGAAGAACGGAGAGGAACTCAAATCTGCCCTCCAACACCGAGTGAAGGCGCTGGCCTTAGGCCCGACCGAGACCGAGGACGAACCTAATGAAGCCCGATAGAATTCGTGCCGCGGTGGGACTCGTTCAGATGCGCATGGGCGCAGACCCGGAGGCTAACTTCGCGTCGGCGGTCGAGCGCATCCACGAGGCGGCGCGGCTGGGCGCGAATATCGTCTGCCTGCCGGAGCTCTTCCGCACCCAGTACTTCTGTCAGCGCGAGGATGTGCGGCTCTTCGATCTGGCCGAGCCGATTCCGGGGCCTTCGACGAGCAAGCTGTCTGAGGCGGCCCGCAAGGCCCGGGTCGCCATCGTCGCATCGCTCTTCGAGCGGCGCGCGCCGGGGCTTTATCACAACACGGCGGTCACGCTGAATGCCGATGGAGCTATCGCAGGCGTCTACCGCAAGATGCACATCCCGGACGATCCGCTCTACTACGAAAAGTATTACTTCGCTCCCGGCGATCTGGGCTTTCAGGCCGTGGATACGGCTTTTGGGCGCGTGGGCACGCTGGTCTGCTGGGATCAGTGGTACCCAGAGGCGGCCCGGCTGACCGCATTGCAGGGCGCCGAAGTTTTGTTCTATCCGACAGCCATCGGCTGGCACCCGGCAGAGAAGGATGAGTTTGGCGCCGCACAATACGAAGCGTGGCAGACCATTCAGCGCTCGCACGCCATCGCCAACGGGGTTTATGTGGCCGGGGTGAACCGGGTCGGTGCTGAGCATGGCGATGTGCTGGGCAATCGCGCGGAAGGGCAAGGAATCGAGTTCTGGGGCGGCAGCTTTCTGGCCGATCCCTTTGGCCGCGTGATCGCCAAAGCTTCCCACGACGCCGAAGAGATTTTGCTCGGCGAGATCAATCAGGGACTGATTGAAGAGACGCGCCGCCACTGGCCGTTCCTGCGCGACCGCCGCATCGATGCCTACGCGCCGATTGCCAAGCGATTCATCGATCCGGTGAATACCTGGGCTGCGGATGGGGATTCCAAATAGCGATGACGAGTTCGATTCCGCCTTTGGAAACGCCGCGAGAACTTGGCTACGTCATGCCCGCCGAATGGGAGCCGCACGAGGCCACATGGCTTGCCTGGCCCCACAACCCCGAGGACTGGCCGGGCAAGTTTCAGGCCATCCCCTGGGTTTATGCGGAGATCGTTCGGCTGCTCTCGGCGCATGAGTTGGTACACATACTGGTGAACGACGCAAAGAGCGAACGCCGCGCGCAGCGCATCCTCGAACGCGCCGGGGCGCATCTGGATCGTGTGAGCTTTCACGAGTGGCCCACCAACCGCGTCTGGACGCGTGATTCCGGGCCTATTTTCGTGCGCAACGCCGAGGGCAAGGTAGGCGTCACCAACTGGCGCTTCAATGCCTGGGCCAAGTACGACGACTGGCAGCTTGACGACCAGGTTCCTGGCCGCGTGACGGAACTGCTCGGCTTACCGGCCTGGCAACCCTTCATACAAGACGAGAACCGCACGAAGTGCGTGCTCGAAGGCGGCTCCATCGACACGAATGGCGCGGGCATTCTGCTCACAACCGAAGAGTGCCTGCTCAGCGAGGTGCAGCAGCGCAATCCTGGCGTAAGCCGAGCGCAACTGGAGCAGGCTTTTTCTGAGTATTTAGGAATTCAGCAGGTCATCTGGCTTAATCGCGGCATCTCCGGCGACGACACCCATGGCCACATCGACGATATCTCCCGATTTGTTGCGCCCACGACGATTGTCACAGCCGTCGAGCCGAATACGAAGGATGCAAATCATGAACCGCTAGCTGAGAATCTTGAAAGATTGAAGGCAGCGCGGACACTGGATGGAAAGCAATTCACGCCGGTCGAGCTGCCTTTGCCCCGCCCGGTGGTCTTTCGCGGCCAGCGGCTGCCGGCGAGTTATGTCAATTTTTATGTCGCCAACGGCCTGGTTCTGGTTCCCACCTTCCACGACCCCAATGACCGCGTCGCGTTGAACATTTTGGCCGAGGTATTTCCGGGTCGCGAAGTGATCGGCATCCACTCGGTTGACCTCGTCTGGGGTCTGGGCACGCTGCATTGCATGACCCAGCAGCAGCCCGCCGCGCTATAGCATTTTCTAAGATCACGAAGCCTGGGTGCCCCACCCTCGCGACGCCTTTGTTTTTGTCGCTAGGGTGGGATAGCGGGATAATTGAAGCATGATCTCTGACCTCGAAGCCATGCAAGCCGCACTCGCCCAGGCCCGCCTGGCTGCCGAGGCGGGCGAGGTGCCGATTGGCGCGGTGGTGGTGCGCGAAGGGGAAATTGTGGCGCGCGGGCAGAATCGGGTGCTGAGCGACCTGGACCCCACGGCGCACGCTGAAATCGTTGCCCTGCGCGCGGCGGCCTTGGCGCTGGGCAACTACCGGCTCGCCGGCTGCACGCTCTATGTGACGCTGGAGCCCTGCGCCATGTGCGCCGGGGCCATGATTCACGCGCGGATTGCCCGGCTGGTCTTTGCCGCCGCCGATCCCAAGGCGGGCGCGGCTGGCTCGGTGCTTTCCGTGCTCAACCACCCGCAGCTCAACCACCAGATGCAGGTGGAGCAAGGGATTCTTGGCGATGAGTCGGCGGAGTTACTGAGGAGTTTCTTTCGGGAGCGGCGATAAGGTATATACTGTCCGGGCTGGATTGGTGAATGTTTTTCATTGGTCAAATTGAAGCTCGTAAGGGGACGCAATGGAAGAAGGTAATAGAACCTGGCGTGACTGGCTGATCGCATTCGCTTTTCCGGCGTGCGGCGCTTTTATGGTTGAGGTTGAGTTTGCCGATGTATTCATATTTCGCATGCATTCATATTTTTTGTCGTCTATGGAACACAAGGTACAGTCTTGTTTCTTCGTTTTGGCAATGTTCCTTGTCCTATTCCCTATTTTCTACATTCGGTTGGGGTTTGGAAAAATCGAGCGGAAGATGCGGAGCCTGGGAGCAGATGAGCAGGACATTGATTCCCTGTATAAGACTGTAGGCTACAACTTGGGAACAAGTTACATGATTCTCTTTATCTGTGTAGTAGCCTTTTCGGACCTCCTGCCTCGCCCGTAGAGACAGAAAGATACAAGTATTGGTCCGATTGGTTTCAAGTGCCTTTGGGCGGGAATGCCATTTTGGTATCAAAGTCAGGCAAAGGTTTGAACCCGCAAAAAATCCTCAGCTTCGCGTCAGCTTCCTGATCCGTTCCGCTTCTGTGGTCCATTTCGCGGCTAACTCAGCATAACTCCCGCTGCGGTAATCGGCATAATCGAACCCCGGCGTCAC
>Ga0182016_10005173_pt1 | contig 14137 bp, 8 predicted proteins | sample 712S2MmetaG_FD_120491 | JGI IMG/M metagenome (GOLD analysis project Ga0182016, IMG submission 120491) | Permafrost microbial communities from Stordalen Mire, Sweden - 712S2M metaG | ecosystem: Environmental > Terrestrial > Soil > Wetlands > Permafrost | place: Sweden: Stordalen | collected...
GTTTCGATCTGGGGACCGGCCTTCACCCTCCCGATAAAGACAGTCTCGAACGAAAAAAGAATACAGCCTTCAGACGCTTCGCGCCACCCGTCCATCTAAACTTTGGCCGGTATAAAGCCGTTTACCACTCGGAACACTCGAAACAGACCAAAGGCCGTTCCACGGGCCGTCGTTCGTAGTTGTGCCGAACGCTGGAATCTTCGTTTTTGCCGGCCAGGCTCCGCCCCATTCAAATTCAACCCAGCAGGGGCCTTCACATTATTCCACGTCGATCACCACCGTACGCCGCGCCGTTGCGCCGCTTTGCGCAGCCGTAACCGTGACCTCGTAAACACCGGGATCGAAGCCGCTGAACGGAATCCCGCTAAAAACCCGCACCGAACCGTCGGCCTCGGCCGGAGGTAAGTTCGCGCGCGCGGAATTCACCAGCTTGCCATCGCGGGAGATTGCAATTCTCAGCTCCGGACTCGTGCCCGAACCGGGATAAAGGACGAAATAAATGCCCTCCGCCGCGCCGCGGGACTTGGAGATCGTGCCGTTCATCTCCGGTGTGACTTTGCCGGCGGACGACTGCAGCGGGTCCGTGGGATCGCGATCCTCGCCGGAAGGATGGAAGCTCCGTACGAGCACGATATCGCTCAATGCCCCGGCGGATGGCACCACCAAGGCGATTTTGCGCGTGCTGGCAGCATCGCCGTCCACGTCCTTCGCCACGGCCTCCACACGATACCGGCCCGGCGGAAGAAACAGCGGCAACATGACGGTCGCCTCGCCCCGCTCAAACTCCGCGCGCTTGTCCGCGGGGGCTCGAAACAGCAAGTTGCGCGAAATCTTGCGCACCACCTGGTCTCGATCGTCTTTCACCAACGCCAGGAACGCGACGTGGATGTGAAAGAGCCGGGAGTCGCCGGTGAAATGCAGTGCCCGGCTGGGCACCGAAAACACCGCCCGACACTCTGTCTCCTGGGCCCCGGCGCGGAAGGTCAGCACTCCGGCGTGGAAGTCGAATGCGTGTGGCGATGGCTGGCTGTCAAGCGCCTTCAACGCGTCGAACTCGAAAGGGGCCAGGGATTGGCCGTCGAGCATGGGCAGCGCGAAGTAGCCATTGCGGCCTTGCAGCCGGATTCCGGGCTTGCGCGCGCGAATTTCGATGGCGCGAAAATGTCCGTCGTAATTGGACGACGTGGGCGCGTATGCGACCTCATAGTGTCCGCGCACTTCTTCCATCACGTGGCGCAACGGCACTCTGGCGTCATTGGTATTATCGATCGCAAATCCGCCCGTATCTTCCGCCAGAAAGCGCAGGTTTTCCTGGATGTTCGTGGGTTTGGCGTCCGAATCCCCGGGGTCCATGTCGCTCATCGCCTGCGTGGTCATTTCCGATAGCCTGACCCGCGATGTGGCATCGAGCCCGCTAGGGTCCACCGTATAGAAGGAGATATTGGCGCGATTGGCGGCGCTCACGACGGTGCGCAAGCGCTCCGGCTCCTCGGGCGGCACAATCAGGCCGGGCGAGAAATAAATGATGGTCTTGCGTCCGGGAAGTTGCGCCTGCGCTTCAATCAATTGCTGCAGCGCGTCGATCGACAGGTTGCCCACCTGGTTGGTGAGGACCGAGATGGTAAGCTCAGCCATCTGGGCTTCGGGACCCGCGAAACGGCTGGCATCCTGGGGCCCTCGTTCCTCAGCGGAACCCGGCTGAAGCATCCGGAACCGCTTGGCATCGCCCAAGCTGTTGAGTTTCATCACTTCCGCTTCGGTATCTTTGGCGTACTGCTGGTATGCGCCACCCATGGCACGATCCACCGCCCTCTTTAGCAGGGCGGGATCGTTGGTGTATTGTTGGAGCAGCGCGAGGCGGTGGTTAAGAGTAAATACGCCAATGTAGGTGTTCCGGTCGACTTCATTCGCCAGGAAATCATTCGCGGCCTGAGCGGCTATTCGCCGGCCTTCCGCGCCCAAAGCCTCGAAAACCAGAGACACCAGATTGATCTTGCGAAGCGGCGACGGCGGATTTGCCGCGGCACGCGCGGGCGCAGCTCCGTCCTGCGGTGCAGGCCCCTCCCGGCCGCCGCGATACTGGAAGCTCCGCGCGGTCTGCGGAACTCCATCCTCCAGCACCTCCACGTCTTCCTGACGGAGATTAGTAACCAGTTTCTGATGCTTATCGCGCGCGATGAAATCGAGCAGGACTTCCTGGGTAGTGGAGCGTATGACAGTCGGAGGATTAGGCGGCTGGTTCTGCCGACCAGTTCCCGTTAAGGTGGCGATCGCGGCTAGAAAGGCGATGGAGCGGCGTGACATGGCGCCTCCTGAGGAGAGTATAAAGACAGCGAGGGAATAGTGCTATCAGTATTTGGTTCCCCGGGAGCCTCCAACTGTCAGGAACGCCTCCACCAAGTTGGACCCGAAAAAAGGCGCTCAGACAGGCGTGGCCATGGGCGCTTCGGTCGGTCTGGGCGATTTTGATCTGTTCAAAGGCGTCGACGTCGAGGGCGTGAGCCTGAAGTTTCAAAATGCGTTCGACTCGGAAGACTTAAGGTGCCTCAACGTCTCCTGCGCAAATGAATTCTGCTTTCCGAAAAAACCGATCTTCATCATCGCCTCTCTCCTGTTCAAATGCCGGTGAATGACTTTGGCAGTGTGTCCTTGTACCCGTCTCGCTGATAAATAAGCTGAGGTATTTGGGAGCAGCACGCCCTCACTCGGAAGAGCCGCCGCCGACAACATCGTGATCGACGAGGCCCTAACCGAGATCAAGCGCCGCAGGTAGAACCTATCCGCACAGCACGCGGGCACCCCTGGACGCTTACAATACCGTTAACTTTTACGCGGCTTTACTGGCAGTTGGCTTCGTTGGGATCTGTTGCTGCCCGGTTTCGGATAGGCCCAAGCGAAATATTGTGTTGCTTGTCTTCCAGAACACCAGTTCGCGCTCAGCCGGACTCGGAAGCACGTCTTCGACGATTTGCACGTGCTCTTTGACCCCGTATGGCACCGCACCGTAGTCGGCGCCGTAAACCACGCGGTCCACACCGCACATTTCAACCGCGGCGCGCAGTCCAATTGGGCTGAACCCCATGCAGTCGACCAGGATGTTGGTCTTGAAATAGTCAGATGGCGGCCGCTTGTTCGTGTAAGGCCTGCCGGGCGGTGGATTGCGGACTCCGTTGTAATTGAGGTGCCAATTGAATTCGAGGCGTCCGAGGACCGACGTGAGTCCGCCGCCCAAGTGGACGATCAGCACCTGCAGCTTCGGATGGCGATCAAACAGGCCGGAGCCGATCATCCGGGCGCCGTTAACGGTTGAGTCGAACGGCCGGCCAACCGCCTCGTTGAGGCGATATTGCATAAGCGCCTCGTTCCCGATCGACAGCATCGGCGGATGGATGTGGACCACGATGTCATTTGCTTCCGCGAACTCCCACAGCCATTCCGCGTTGGGGCTGTCGAGGAAGGTGCGATCCGCGCCATTGCCGTAACTGGACGACACGGCAATCGCCTTGGCGCCGCCTTGGCGGATCATCTCCTCGACAATGGGCCGACAGTCCTCTTCGAGCGCATGAGCGTTGGCCATCAACTCGAACTCGCCAGGATAGCGATCCTTGATCTCCAGGTATTCGTCGTTCAGAGTCTTGAGGGCGTCGACCGTGCTGACTTTAAGTAGGTCCCGCGCAAACCATTCCACCTCGCCGCCATTGCTGGCAATGCTGAGGGTGACGCCGCCTTCTCGCTGCTTGGGCATGGCGTAGTCCAGATCGATAAAATCGCGGTAGCAGACAAAGTCCATAGGGTTGGTCTGCGGGAACGGCAGCTTCGGGTCGTACAGGCCCGCCTCCCCCATCTTGGCTGCGAGCTTGGGCCCGATGGGGTGCCGGTGGGTATCGATGATGCTTCTGGTCGCCTTGGGTTCAGACATGTGGTGTACCTCTGCTTGAAGTCTCAGCCAAATACCTGCTATCGGCTTGCACAAACACGCGAAAAAATGTCAAGAACTTGCGATTCTTAAACGAATTGGCTGAGACAGTTTGCCTTCCGAATTGAGGAAAGTGTAGATCGCCATTCACACCGATGCGTTAGTGACGTCGTTTGTTCTTAGCACTTGCCGAATCTCGCTTGGGGGCTACCGGACAGTATCCAGGTTCCGCCGGTCACATTTGCGCCAAGAAGCTCGCTGTGTGCCTAACAGACACCCTCCAGGCGCGACGAAGCGTCTCGAAAGACACAGTTTCGGGTAGCGAACATGTGGTATACAACGACCATATAGATTGCCCGTAGTCAAAAAACGTTGCGCTGACGTGAGCTCAGAAAATGCAAACTGAGAAGACTGCTCGATCGATTAGCCCGCCCGATAATGTGAACGCCGTGCTGCCCTATGGCCGTTATAAGGATGCGCTGACGAGCGATTCGGCGGGGTGGCGGTCACTTCATTTGCGCATCAGAGAGTGGGCGCCCTGCGTAGACTCGGTTGAGATGCCGACTTTTGATGATCCGGGGATCTGCCTGCTCCTCAATAAAAGTTTCCAAGTGGATCTCTTCTCTGAAGGACGGTGGCGCGAAATACAATACACCAAAGGCACGGGAGTGCTCTACCCCGCCAAGCACCCACGTTTTTTCCGTTACCATTGCAAGGACCAGAAGCCCCTTGCCATTGCGGCTTTGATCCTGCCTCAACACATTATCGATTTCGTTGCGGAAGAAATACGTAAGCCTGGGACCACACTTAACAGGTCTTTGAACTATATTCCGTTTCTGGATGACCCTCATATAAGTGGCTTGAGCTTTTCAGTATTGGCGGCACTCAAAGGCGGAGCGCCAGATTTTTACGCACAGGCTTCTGCGCAGTGGCTTGCTTCGCATCTTCTGCTTGGTCCATCCACAGGTCTTGAATGGCATCAATCGCTGTCCCGCGAACACATATCGGACCACCGTTTAGTAAGGGTACTTGAATACATCGACGCGCACTTGTCTGACCGCCTGGATCTTCGCGTCCTATCCAAGGAGGCCGGTATTAGTCCATTCCACTTTGCGGCTTTATTTAGCAAAGCTGTGGGAGCAACGCCTCACCGGCACGTGCTGCACCTAAGGATGCGGGTCGCGGGTTCGATGCTTCGCGAAACAGACAAAAGCATCCTCGAGATTGCGTTGACTTGCGGATTTGGAAGCGCGTCGCACTTCTCAGCAGCTTTCCGTCGACACTTCTCGCAAAGCCCTACGGAATACAGGTCGTCCCACGACAGCTTCCATCTTGCTCATAGATCGTTCGTGTCGGGCGTAGAAAAGTTTCCTTGCTCCTAACAAAGCACACTTCGCATGGGGTAAACATCACGCAGACTTTCAGTCGCAAGATGATATCTACCCCGGCCTAAAACCGAAATGCCCCACCGTTCGCCGGACTCTAGACCGATCTATTCCCGCCAGAATTAGGGTTGCCAGATTCCTACGCAGCCTTACCGAAAGCTCACGATTCTTAATGCCGCGGCCGCCGCCAGGAAGAGCGTCTTTGTCCCGGTGGACTTTACTCCGCCCTCGCCGTCGACTTTGCGCGGTGTCTGGCCGGTGCTCTCCATCCCTTGTAGGCTGGATGTCTTCATCCTTCAAGACGCCTTTCCATGAAGGCATGTAAAGCGGCCGGCCGGACCTTTTGCGTTTTCGACTGGAGGCGCCTCGCCGTTTTGGATCATCTTGATCACCTCTTCTTCGGTGTAGTCCTCCGAAGCGTGGAGAAGCGAAGACGGTGATGCATTCTCCAACGAAATTCTCTGTCTTTCACTATGAAAAGGGTTCCTCTCGGGGAGCCAATTCCCTTTTCGTACGATTGGCTCGCGTTTGGTTGACAGAGCTTTTCAGCAGTTCGCCGGAAATGGCCAAAATGAGAGAGACAGCGGTCTCTCTGGAGACCGTCCCGGTCACGCCCAACGGCCGAAGTGGTCTCTGAGCCACCCGGTTTCTCACATTCTCCGCATTGGCTTGCAGTTTTGGTTAACTGAGAATTTCAGGGCAGCGGCGATTTCACACTCTCGCGGTGGGCAATAGGGCACGGATCTCCATTTTTGCTCCCGGATGCCGTCAGCGCTACTTCGTTTTTTTCAATATCGGCATCGGGGCGCCCGGGGGCGGGGCCAGCGACCCGTCGCTTTGAATCGTAAAGACACCGCCTCCTGCTTGCCCCTGGCAGGTCACCGTGACTTGGTTTCCGTCCACCTTATATGTGCACGGACCCGAATTGCCCATGAACGTGATGGTCGCCTCACCGCCCGACTTCAGTTCCAGTGTGAAGCCGCTGGCTGGATCGTTGTACGTGCCGGTCACGCTCTTGCCGCAACCGGCAAGCGCGCAACACAGGCAAACCAAGATCGCCGTCAGGGCCGCGCAACGAAGCTTATGGATGCACATGGAACCCTCCTCCAGACCGAATTCGGGATTTCCGTTTTGGCTCCCGGGTTCCAATCAGTCTATCACAGGCCGCCGATTCTTGACTCTCCGAAGTGCACTCGGTGTCACGGCAGGGTGAGAAATTCCTAATTGGGCAAAGTAGAAAGTTGGGATGACGTTAACAACAACGGGACGACCCTGGGACTTTTTGTCGTGCCGACACCCGGAGCTCTCAGCTTGAATTTCACGCCAGAGGAGCCGATAATGACGATCGCGTCCTGCTATCGCCCCACCAACACGAACGCCCCCCAATAGTACGGCAGGTCGCGGCCGTATCGTTGCTTCACTGTCTCCCGTTCCTTCAGTTGCGCTCTGCGTAACGCCTCGTGCGCATCAAGCCCACCGAGCCATTGCTGGTAGAACAGAGTCATCAGTTCCTGCGTTTCCCGATCCGGTACCGGCCACATGCTCATCAGCACCTTTTCGGCGCCGGCTTCCTGCAGGCCACGGCGCAAGCCGAAGACACCTTCGCCGTTCGCCTGCTGTCCCAATCCGGTCTCGCAGGCGCTGAGGACGACCAGTTCCGTACCCTGCAAATGCAGTTGCGTCGCCTCGTACGCCGTCAACACGCCGTCATCGAGATCGGCTGCCGGGCCCTCGCCTGCGCGAGTGCGATCCGCTCCCGCAAAGAATAGGCCGGATCGCAACATCGGGTCGCCAGGTACGGTTTGAGCCGCGCTTGCCGCCGTCTTCTCCGTTGCGGAGTTGGCCAGAAAGAATCCGTGGGTAGCCAAATGTACCACGCGAGGGCTGCGCACGCGTCCCAGCACCTCTTCCAGGGCCAGGTTGCCGGTGTAAAGCGACACTTGCCATCCGGCGTTCTTGAGGGCCTGACCGATCGCGTTCACTTCGGCCTGCGTCGCCGGGAGCGGCGGCAGAGCGCCAGCGCGTTCATCGCCTCGCCAGGCTGGGGCCGATTCGGCGGGAGGCGCGGCTGAGCCGATTGCGGCGCCTGTATTGAGCTTCGACAGAGCTTGGCGCTGTGCCGCCGCGCTCAAATCGAATGCCGGGTTCCCGATCACCACCGCGGTCTTTGTGTTTCCGCCGCGTTGCGGCCGCAGCAGGTCTTTGGTGCTGTTGACCATTCGCAGGTCGTATTTTTCCAGCAGGAGATTTCCGGCCGGATCGCTGAAGAGCCCGATAGGAACCTGGTTGAGAATGCCGTCGGCCGCCACGTACACGCGCCTAGCGCCGCCCAGAGTCTCTTCGACGGACTTCCAAAACGCGGTGTACGCAGCGCTTGAGCCGGAGCCCGCCGCTTGACCCGCGCCTGTTTTCGAAGCGATCAAGATGCCTCTCGTGCGCTGCATGCCGGCACGGTAGGCCGCCACCGGCTCGGCCTCGAGCTTCTCCGCATTACCCAGCCACACCATTTTCGGCGCCGCCGTTGGCGTCAGCACGACAGCGGAGTAGCCATAGCCGTTAGTGATCCAGCCGCCGCCATCGTGAACCGGGAAGCGGACATATTCCACGGCAGCTTCGTCGGCTTTCAAACTCTTCTGCACGTCGCGCCAGGTGAATCGCGACAAAGCCTTCGCATCCGCCAGCGCCGCCGAACGCTTCACCAGGTCGGTTTCGATCGCGTTCGCCTCCTGATCGAGTTGCTGCATCGTCCGGCGCCATCGCGCCGCATCGCCCGCGGGAGTCGACGCCACCACAGCGAGTTCGGAACGCTTCGCCGTGAGCTTATCGAACAATTCCACCGCTTGTCGATCGCCGCTATCCAGGATCTTCGCGCGCAACGCAGCCGCGTTCGATGCGACCAGGCCTCTCTCCCACAGGAGCGCGTCGTACATCTTGTTGGCGAGCGAGGGATCGCGATTGCGATTCGCTATGGCGAAGCTGAAGAACAGAGGTAATGCTCCGGGGGCCAAGCCCAGAAACTGGAGCCTTTGCCGCTCGTTCATATAGCTGACGTTGGAATCTGCCTGCCTGGTCAGGTTCACCAAATCCCGGTCGAAATAGGTGGCGGCTAACTCGGTACGGCCCGATCCATAGTAAGTAATCGCTAAGTTAGCCAGGGCCGCGCGCGTGTCGGGGTGATCGGGCCCTTTGGATGCTTCCAGGATCGCCAGAGCCCGCTTTCCCAATGGCTCTGCGTCGCTGAATTTGCCCAGCCGCTGCCTCACCGTCGCCAGAGCAAGAAGCGGGTCCGCCAAACGGAAGTCCGAAGGGCCAAACGCTTTTTCTTCCATAGCGATGATCCGTTCGTACAGCGGCGCCGACTCATCCACTTTTCCTCCGGCGTCATAAACAACCGCAAGTTCAAAGAGGTCCGCAGCTACATCGGGATGCGCGGGCCCCAGCGCTTTTTCGTGAATCGCCAGGGCGCGCCGGAGCAGCGGCACTGCCGCGGGCACTTGAACCGCGTTCAGGTAAAGTTTTCCGAGGCCGTGCAGCAGAGTCGCTACTTGCAAATCGTTTGGCCCCAGCGCCTTTTCGGCAATGGCGAGCGCCTGTTTGTACATGGCTTCCGCTTCGGGCATCTGGCCCTGATGCATTCGGATTTGCGCCAGGTTGCCTAAAGTGGCAGCCACAAGGGGGCTTCCGGCCTTTTGCCGAATCGTCAGCGTCCTGCGGTACGCCTGCTCGGCTTCGTCATAGCGCGCCTCATTTTGATAGAGAGTTGCCAGATTGCTTAAGACCGCGGCAACTTGAGGATTGTCCGGACCTAGCCCCTTTTCGAGGGTCGCGAGCGCGCGCCGATAAGTGGCTTCCGCCAGGGCATACCTTTTCTCATCGGCATAAAGCACAGCGAGTTTATTCAGATCGACCGCGACCTGGTTGCTATCTTTGCCAGACAATTTCAGGTGGATGGCGAGGGCCTTAGCGTAAAGAGACTCGGCCTCGGCGTGTTTTCCCTGACGATGGCAATCGTCGCCGACCGCATTCAGATCGTCCGCGACGCCGGCATCGTCGGGACCCAATGCTTTTTCGTTGATCGCGAGCGCGCGCCGTTCCAGCGCCTCTGCTTCCGCGTATTGGCCTTGAGCGAAGGAAACCGCGGCCAGGTTGTGGACCGTAATCGCGATCGCGGCATCGTTCGGCCCGAGCGCCTTTTCCTGGACGTTGAGAGCCTGCTTCAACAGGTCCCTCGCCTCGGCCAGGCGTCCCATCTTGCGATAGAGTTCACCCAGATTGCTCAGGGAGGCGGCGACTTCAGAACTGGCCGGCCCCAGCACCTTCTGCTCAATTGCGATGGCGCGGCGATACAGGGGTTCGGCATCCGCCAGCCGGTCCAGGGCTTTGAGAGCCATGGCGAGATCGTTGAGCGAGACCGCGGCCTGGTGGCTTTCGGGGCCGAACGCGGCTCCCGCTGCCCGGACCGCTTGCTGGGCGGCGGCCGATGCCTGTTCGTACTTGCCCTGTTGATAGAACTGCCTGGCCGTTGCGGTCAGTTGAGCCCAACTGGCATTCTGTCCAGAGGCCGGGAAACAAGAAAGGATGATGCCAGTTAGAGCGGCCACTGGCGCGAGCCGCCGGCCAACCCACGCAGTTCTTCCAGCCACGGATGAATCTCCTTCTGGACATCGTACTGCAAAATGTCAGGCCGGTTTCGGCGTCGCTTCCCGGCTACCGTCAGTTGTCAATCGGGAAAAGTAACCGAGGCGGCCTTGACCGCACTCTGTCCCAATGCCCAACCGGGGCATGGATGGGCGCCGGATCCTGGGGAGTGGACAGTTGTTGTGCTCGCCAACTTCCCACCTGCCGCCTCATCGGCTCGAAGTTCCGTTGCATCCGGTCAACGCCAATTGACAGGCTGTCTTCAAGCTCTGCGGCCACTCGGCGAGACCTCACATGCACTCCACGCGAGCACCTTGGCAATCGTTCCCGAGTGAAGTGCCACTCGGAAACAGCTCCAGCCGCACAAAAGGGGAGTTGTCGACAAAAAACGGCCTTCGGGGAGATCACCAAGTTTCGTCTTGCGCAGGCTTTCGGTATTCGAATTGCTCATAGACTTGTATGCTCATTGAGGGATCCCGCCTCACGAAGCGGCCTGTACGGTCGCCTAAATGGCTGTGGATCCTCGGCGCGGTGCTTTTCGGAGTCATCGTCGTCGCTATTGTGCTCTTGGCCATCCATTGGCCGTTTACCGAGAAGGTTATTACCCAAGCGCTGGAAGCAGCGTCCGGCCGGCCGGTTCAGATCCGCACTTTCTCCAAGACATACTTTCCTCCGGGTTGTATCGCCGAGGGCATCCGCTTTCTCCGCCACAAGCACCCTGCGGACCCGCCGATCATTACCGTCGAGAAACTGGTCGTACAGGGCAGCATCGCTGGGATGCTCACTTCTCCCAAGCGGCTTTCCGCCGTGCGCGTCGTGGGTATGCGCATGGTGATCCCGCCGAGGACCCCTGATGAGGCCCCGGCAATGGTTCCCTTGAATTCCGGTCGGGGCGGAGAGGCGCTCGCCATCTCGAAGATCACGGCCGATGGCGTGATGCTGGAATTTCTTTCAGAGGATCGGGGCAAAACATCTTACCTCCTCAAAATCGATCGCTTGGGTATTACCGACGTCGGGTCCGGCACGCGCATGTCTTACCGCGCGACGCTCACCAATACCGAGCCGCCGGGCGTCATCCAGTCGGAAGGCAAGTTCGGTCCCTGGAATCCCAACGACGTGGGCGCCACACCCGTCTCAGGTTCGTTCACCTATGACAATATCGATCTGGGCATTTTCAAGAGCATCTCAGGAACGGGCCATGCGCGCGGACAGTTCGCCGGGCCCCTGGCGCGCGTCCAGACCCACGGCAACATCGATGTCAGTGCGTTTCACGTGGATGGCGGCGACCACTCGGTCCAGCTCGCCACCACGTTCGACGCTACCGTGAACGGCACCAACGGCGACGTGTCGCTGACCCCCGTTGTGGCGCGCTTTCGCGGCACCCGGATTGAGGTGCGCGGTTCGGTCGCCGGACACGAGGGCGGAAAGGGCAAGACCGCGGACTTCGACGTGGCGGTGCCGCAAGGCCGGGTGGACGATCTGTTGTACCTGTTTACCAAAGACGAGCCAGGGATGAGCGGTGACGTAACGGTGAATGGAAAGTTCCTGTGGCCGCCGGGACCGCGCGAATTCCTGGAGAAGATTCGCCTGGACCTGGCCTTCGGAATGGGTGGCAGCCGGTTCACGAATCCCAATACGCAGGACAGCATTGACCACCTGAGCGAAAGCGCGGGGGGCGAATCGAAGAAAGTGCAGACCGAAGATCCACGGACCGTGCTTTCGCAGCTCCGTGGCAATATCCAGGTTCGAAACGGGATTTCCGCAATTTCCAATGCGAGTTTCGATGTCCCGGGAGCGCATGCAACGGTGCGCGGCACCTACAATCTCTTGAACCGGCGCGTCGACCTCCAGGGCACGCTCGACACGAAAGGCAATCTTTCCGACGCCACAACGGGATTTAAAGCACTGGTGGTCAAAGCTATTACCCCGCTGTTCAAGAAAGAGAAGTCGGTGCGAATTGTACCCTTCCAGATTACCGGCGCTTACGGCAACACATCGGTGGGAATCGACTGGAAAAGGTAGAGGTGCGCGCTCCTGTTGGCGATCATCTGAAAGCGTAGCTTTCTGAACTTCAGCCGATGGCGAGCGACATCATCGCGCCGAGCTTCACGCAACTGGCCAGCAGTCATGCTTCGAGAGAGCGGCTCATTCGACGCTACTGGGGGCGGCGATGTGGCGGCGGAAGCGACGCATCATCGAACCTCGTAGGGCGACACGCATCCCTGAAACTCCCGCACCCCTACCCCTCGGAGGTATTCCGCGATCCATCCTAGGGCTTCCTAAGCGCGTCGGAAAAGTGCGGAAGTGCGGTGCGGACGCGATTATTGGAGCGTGCATCGTACTTCTTGTCGCGAGGGTACGATAAGTCGTGGACTTCAAAACACTGGCTGCTCCCTGAAAAAGGACGCGTTCGCGGTGGCTATGGAGCTTTACTTCGTCAACGTCAGCAACGGGTAGGCTGAGGCACCCGAAAAGGGCGATAATGACTCTGTCGCGTCCTCAGGGGTTCTCCATGTCCTTACGCATGTTCTCTCTATTCGCAGTATTGTCTCTCTCTCCTAGGCTGTTCGGTGCCGAGCGGGACGCGCTTGCCATCGACGCCAAGATTCAGGCGCGCCATATGCCTTACGGAACCATCATGGACCCGATGCTGTCGCTCCCGGATCTGGCTGAGATCGTAGATTATACCCGCTGCGGCGATTCCGCCATCTGGACGGGACATTATCTGGCCGCGGAGGCATTCCGCTATAACGTGACTGGTTCCGCGGATGCTTTGAACAACATCAATAACGCCATCAGCGCTATCGATAACCTGATCGAAGTGACTGGTGGAGATGTGCTGGCGCGCTGCGGATTGCCTGCCAACTCGCCCTACGCCGCCAGTATCGCCAGCCAGGAGGCTGCCAACGGAATCCACAACGGAACCATCTTCGGCGCGCCGTGGATCTGGGTAGGGAACACCTCGCGCGATCAATACATCGGCGTCTTCTTCGGCCTAACGGTGACTTACGACATGGTAAACGACCAAAGCGTCCGCAACTGGTGCTCCTATCTGATCACTCGCATGCTGCAGAACCTGCTCGATAACGTGTGGAACGTGGTGATGCCCGATGGCACCATCAGCACCTCTTTCTTAATACGTCCAGACGAACAGTTGTCGCTGCTGCTGATGGGCCAGCACGTAAACGGGGGCGCTTTCGAGAAGACCTACTCGGCGGAGTCGAACGCATTGGCGCCCACCGTAACGGTTGCGGTGGGAGTGGATTGCACCAGCCAGACCAGTTCCTACTTCAAATTCAATCTGGACTATCTGACGTTCTACAGCTTGATGCGGATGGGCAGCGGCTACTCTTCGTTCTGGTACGGGCTCGCTTACGACGAACTACGCAGCACCACGGCCAGCCATCAAAATGCGCATTTCAACATAATCGACCGCGCGATCAACGGCCCGAACTCCAATCGTGACGCTCAGACTCAGGCGTTGTTGGACGCTTGGCTGCTACGTCCGAAAACCGACGTTTACCGCGATTTCAGCGGGCAGTTTCCAGCCTGCAGCACAGACGAAGCCTGCCAGCCTCTGCCGGTTGCGGACAGAGCCACGACGGATTTTCTCTGGCAGCGCGATCCTTTTCAGCTCTCCGGCGGCGGCGAGGGCAACATAGAGTCGGCAGGCATCGACTACATCCTTCCCTATTGGATGGGGCGTTACTACGGCGTGATCACGGAACAAAAACCGCATCGTCGTATTCCTTTCTTCTGGTAACCGGGGCACCAGCCTCCTTGTGAGCGGCTGTAGCTCGGCTCTACTGATACGTCCGCTTTTTGAGCCCCATGTCCGCATTTTTCTCCGGCGGACGGGGGCTCCTCCCAGTTGGTGGCGGCCGCAGACGCTTTTGCACCTTGAGAGTCCGCGACAAGACCCATTCGGCGACACTCCGCCAGTTTAGCGGGGGTACAATGGCAAAATGTCTCGTCTCCCCTGTTGCGTGGCCGCATTGGCGGCTGCGATCGCTTTCGCCCAGCCGCCTGCCACTCCCAAGTCTTACGGACCCGCACAGCAACTGGGCCGCCGTATTTATCTGGTTTTTGCAAACAGATTTGGGGGACCCGGAAGGATTCGAACCTTCATGGGGTGCTTTAGAAGAGCACTGCCTTATCCGTTAGGCAACGGGTCCGTGGGGCGCGTGGCAGGAGTCGA
>Ga0182016_10005174_pt1 | contig 14136 bp, 15 predicted proteins | sample 712S2MmetaG_FD_120491 | JGI IMG/M metagenome (GOLD analysis project Ga0182016, IMG submission 120491) | Permafrost microbial communities from Stordalen Mire, Sweden - 712S2M metaG | ecosystem: Environmental > Terrestrial > Soil > Wetlands > Permafrost | place: Sweden: Stordalen | collected...
AATGGTCGGGGACTCCGTGAGCGGCACTTCCAGAATGAGCGCATCGGGGTCGAGCGGCGGCTCGCCCGCCTTCAATTCCCGGACAACAAATTTCTCTTCGAACAGGTGCGCGTGCGTCCTCCACCAGGCGTCGTAGCTCTCTCCTTTCTCCATCTCCCAGGAAGCATAGACCGGCCGACTCACCACGAGCGCCGCTCTGACCTTTTGATCCGTGCTTTGGCGGGCGACCCGGAGGTATTCAAACCAGAGGCGATAGGCACGTTTCTGGCCGGCCAAGGCTGTTTTAGGGCTCGGTTCCATCCGGCGCTTTCAGTCAGAACTTTGAATCAGACACCTGTCTGATACCACAGTACAGCCGGTTATTTCAGTAGCCAGTCGTGGTAGAATTACACCATGGGCAAATAGCGGGACGTTTATGCCGGTCCACGTTCCTCGGCGATGACGGACGTCGCCGTGAACGGCTCACTCTGCCCGATCGAAAGTAATACCGGCAGATAAATACACATGAAGATCACGAACGTCCGACGATGAGAGTCATCGCCGGCGAACGGATCCGTCCATCAATGAACAACAGGACGCCGCCACCGGCGCCCTGATCTTCAACTGTACCCAAAAGGCAGCAGCGGGACTTCAACCAACCGATCCGCCGAGGCAACAGGGCCAATTCGGATCCACCAGCCGCCGACCAACGACAGCGCCTGGAGGCGAGGCAACCGCTGCCCCAACCAACCGAGGGAGAACCATGATCCAACCGACCGTAACCAACGATAAAAGACCCGTTAGCCGCGGGCTGCGGGCGATAACCGTCCGACTGGACCAGCCGACGCGTGAACGGATCAACCGAAGGATTCCAACCGACTACCGAACGCTGTCGGCGCTGGTCCGTGCCGGCATAGCTGAGGTCCTTGATCGCCGAGAATCCGCCGGCCGGAGGACCGACCGATGACCGTCGACCGCAGCCGCGTCGGCAGACTCATAGCTTCGGCTAACGGGGTCCAACTCGTCTCGCTGAGTCCAACTGACTCCGGCCAGACCCGGCGGGATCAGGCCCGAAGGCTGACGGAAGACGCCGTTCGATCCTCCGACAAGCGAGCAGTCCTCTTGATCCTAGTGGAGCAGTGACCATGAACTTGGACCGCATGCCTTACACTGAACTGGTGGATCATCTCACCGACTGGACGATGGACCGCATCCGCGATCTGGCCGTCGCCGACCCTCGACCGCCCTTGGTGGTCCCGTTGACCGTCACTTTCAGGCCCTGCACCGTCCGTCCCAGTCGGGTCCTGGTGGAGTTCGAGAGGCTATACCTGCGGATCTGCCGCCTTCTCATGTGCAACCCCGAGCGGCCGTCCAAGCGCCGCCTGCTCCCGTTAGTCCTGGCGTTTCGTGACGAGGCTCACACTCGTCCCGACAAGCATCCCTGCGACCGCGACTTCTTCAACCGGCCGGCCGTCGCGCCCCACGTCCACTCGATCATGATCGTGCATCCCGATCTCGCCGACCGCTTCCTAGAGATCGCCGGTGATCTCGAAAACGTCTGGCGGGAGATTCCCCCAAGGCACGGCGGCCCATTCGGCTTTCTCAGCCAAGACAACGGCACCCTCCGGGTCGAGCTGGAGTTCACCTATCGGGTCCGGGGGGCGATGGCGGCCGACCCCGCCGGCTGTCGGCCGAGGGTCCGGGGCGAGGTCCGCGATTGGATCGACTACTCCGCCAAGCTGATGCGTCGACGGAGCGCCGCCGCCGACGGCGACCTGTTCACCGCGCTGCCGACCGAGACCGGCTCGCCGCTGGCCGGGCGGCCGGCTCTCGCCGCCCGGAACCGTTCGGGGGTTGAACTGGCGACCGCCGTCTGAGGCCTCGGCCCAGACCCTCAAGATCATAGGAAATGCAAGCCCGTCGGATCATCACGATCCGGCGGGCTTTTTGTTTGGCTAATGGTGATATGAAAGGATAACTGTCTCAGTTTATACGCGACAATCAAGATGGCAGCTCGTCATCCTGATTGTAGTTCGACCGACATGTCGCCGTCGCCACCTGACTTTGATGTCCCATTCGTGGAGGACGCAAATTGCGCACGTGGATTTTTCAGGGCAATCCCGAGACCTTCGACATTGATGGCTATTTGAGCGAGGCCGTTGGCGAGATCATATGGCGTGTCGCAAGGTATGCGGACCAGATTGGCATCGGCGACACCGTCTATATTTGGAAATCACAGGGCGGCGACAAGGAGAATGCCGGGATCATCGCCGAATGCGAAGTCGTAGAACAGCCACGTTCCCAGCTCGAGGATCCTATTGCGCTGCCGTTCTGGAAGGATCATGAGGAACTTGGCGAGGCAGGCCGCACTTGGTTGAAACTAGTCAGGGTAGCAAACAAAAAAGAAGTCTTGAAACGAGGATGGCTACGTGACGACAGCGCCTTGCAGAATCTACGCATTCTGCGGCAGGCGGCAGGAACGAACTTCCCCGTCACCGAGATTGAAGCCAGGCGATTGAGAGTCTTATGGTCGAAGATCGGACAGGACTGGTCACGAGATGAAGTCGTAGCTGCGCTGCACCTGTACGCGAGCCTTTGGGACAAACCGATTTCAAAGACGATTGGTTCGCCGGTCGAGCAGCTGGCGCAACAGATCGGGCGGGTTTCGACCGGCGTATACAATAAGCTCATGAATCTGCGTGCACTTGATCCCAGAGTTGATCAGAAAGGGCTGCCCGGTGGTTCTAAGACCGATAGGGAGGTCTGGGCAGAATTCTTTGATGGAGCCGCGAATGCCATTGATGAGCGCCGACTGGATCAAGAATATCCTCGGCTCTGGCAAGCGGTTGAGACTGCGCAAGCGACCGAGCCCCGTTTGGAAGAAGAAGTTCATCGGCTCAGCCAGAAGCCTCTTGAGCAGCTGATGGAAGCATATGGCAATAGAAGGGTGAGCGAAAAGCCGATACGCAAGGAAGCCCAGCAGTTGATTTACGAACGCAGCACGCTCGTCATCGCTATCACCAGGAAACGTGCCGGATATCTTTGCGAAGTCGAAGGCTGCACTTTACCGACTTTCATTACGGATGTCGGCGAGAGGTTTGTCGAGGTGCATCATCTCACCCCACTCGCACAGGGCGGGAAGGACACGATCGAGAACACCGCTTGCTTGTGCCCGACACACCATCGTGAGATTCATCATGGCAAATTACGCCAGCAGCTGACGGCGTCATTGCGAGCGAGAGGCTCGCGACGGGCATGATTGGCGGCCTAGTGGCCCCGCATCGTTGTCAGGATTTCGGGGGGATCCGCTCTATCCGAAGGGAGCGTTTGACGCTGTCGATCAGACGGTCGTGCGTCTTGTTCAGCAGGCCGGAAAGGATCCCCAGCAGCCGCACTTCGATGCGCAGTGAATCGTTCTGGACGTCGAACTGGGCAGTGAGAGTCTGGCCCAGCGCTGAAACCCGCATGTCTGCCTTGTTCCCGGACCAGCTAACCTCTGAGCGAGCTAACTTGTCGAGATAATCGGTCCGCAGGCGTTCGATTGACTTTGCGACCTGGCTCTTTGCAGCGTCCGCGCCGAGATCATGCGGGACGGTGACGACGATCGATTTGTCCATGATGCTCCTCCGACCGAGCCTATGTGGGTATTGCTGGTTCTGTTCGTAAGAAGGGAATTGTGATTCCCGCAAAGACCGGCGTCGTCGCCGTGGTGGCTTTTCAGTGCTGGGACACCGGCCATGGAATGTTCGATCATCCTGCAGTGCTGGTCGGGACGATCAAGCTGGCAATCGCCGTCTCGGCCGACCCCATGCCCCGCCGGAGCGCCGCCGCCGACGGCGACCTGTACACGCCGCCGCCGACCGAGACCAACTCGCCGCTGTCCGGGCGGCGGGCTCTCGCCGGGCGGAATCGCGTGGGGGTTGAACAGGGTTGAACTAGACGCCCGCTCATAAACCTGACGTCGTAGGTAAATTTGGGCCCGTCGGATCATGTCGATCCGGCGGGCTTTTTGTTTGCCCGGAGGTGGTCGCGATTCCGTCGACGGCCGGCAGACCGACCGAGACCGTCTCATTCGAGACTTCGTCAAGAAGACTGAGAGGGCTCACGACGGAGAGTTCGTGTCGGTCGTCGTTCGGACATGACTCAACTCTTCATCGGTGGGTGTCAATGTCTCAGCATTTTAATCTAGTGTATGACTTGGTGTCGAAGTCGTCAGCAGTTAAGCCGGCACGATCCAACATGTCTGCACCTACATATCCTTCCTCATCAGGATTTACCTCTATTCCGGCGTCGTAATCCCCATCGCTGTATATCTGACGCGCAAAATTCTTTATTACCGGATGGTAGCCAAAAACGGTGAAGGGGTATGATACGTATTCACTGACTTTCAGGAAATTGTAGTCCCAATGGTCGGAAGAATTAACAACGAACGCGATTTCGATTGCATCGTTATGGATGATTTCTGCGGAAGAAAAATTCAAACGCTTTATCGAATGAAGTAAGGGCCCGGGCTTTATCGCCGGAAAATGAGGCACGTCCTTCCCCTCTCTACCAAATTCAACCGGAGCTAAGCCACCCGCAACAGGCCTAATGCGAAGATAGAAGGTCGTGTCCGACTGCACGCGTAGGAGAGTTGCGTTGGCAAAATCCATAACAAGCTCAGCGAGAAATTGAAGCTGTTCGCTTTCCAGAATTTCACTTTTAAATTCATCCATATGGTCGACACCAATTTGGGTGATAAAAATAAAACTTTCATCCTGAACGGCGCTGCCTTTTTGATCCTCTTCAGCCCCTGATAGGGGGTCGCAACCAATCTTCGATAAAAATTTGACTGCATTCACGGTATCATCCGCGTAAAATTCGCGGCTCTTAATCCCAAAAGCAGCGCCAGGCGTTACTAGGATCTTGACATAGCTTTCACCCCTCGCCCACTCCAGCTCACTAAACAGTTCCGGCGAAGTGATAACGATTAGTTCACCTCCGATCCTGCTGCCAATCAGCTGTACAGGCTTAAGGTGTTCATCAAATGTTCGACAAGCCTCATCATAGGCATGGTAGATTGTTATCCGAATTTTTGTCGGCTCCACGGTGGTGTTCTCGTCGATTGATAAGGACCAGCCTTCGGGGAGCTCCGCTTTTCGAGCATCCACTTCATGAGCGTAAAAAAACGCGCCCGCGACACCATTTTCATCATGCTTCTCAAGGAGATCTTCGATGATCGCCCTCGGATGTTTAATCGGCGGTTTGAGATCCTCATAATTAAAGGTCAGGTCGTTCTGAAACATAGTCGCCTCCTTCGCGTCGGCATCGAATATAATCTAGCGGTCGAAGAGGTCTGCTCAACCCTTTTTACATTCGGCTCGAGAGCTGCGATTCCCTCGAGTGCGAGCAGACCGGAGCGGGACCGACTCGTTCGAGACTCTGTCAAGAAGGCTGAGCGGGTTCACGACGGCGAGGTCGTGCTGGTCATCGTTCGGAAGTGATTTTATAGGCGCGCGGCGACGGACGCTACGCATGCTGAAATCCATAGGACGAGCCGATCTGCTGATCCTCGACGAGTGGGGCCTGGAGCCGCTCGACGCAAGCGCCCGCCAGGACGTGCTCGAAATCCTCGAGGAGCGATACGGACGCCGCTCCAGGATCGTCACGTCCCAACTTCCCATGGACTGCTGGCATCAGACCATCGGCGACCCTACCTACGCCGACGCGATCCTGGGTCGCCTCGTCCACAACGCTCACCTCATCGAACTCACCGGCGAAAGTCTACGTCGCGCGCGCGGAAAACAGGCCACGACGGCTTGACCAAGCATCCTCGTCGGCGAGACAAAATCCATCGGCCAGCAAGCCTCGCCACCCGGGCGGCATCATTCCGTTACGGTGGGCGGCATCATCCAGGAATCCTACGCGGCATTATCGCGTTATAGACGGGCGGCTTCGTCGGAATCGGCACGCAGCAGCGGGAGCCGCGCCGCTGCAACCATTGGCCTGCCGCCGATTGAAGACGGTTCAGCTTTGTGCGATTAGGATACCTCTGATCGAAGCTGAAGAGGCCAATCACGTGCCACGTGTGTTGAGAGCAAGGCTTGCTTTGACAATTTTAGTGGTGGCGGGCGTTGTTGTCTGTCAGTCGATCCGCAGTTCAGCGCAATCTGGCATTGAAAGGCTGCGCACGTCCAAAGGTCTGCTTGTGGTCAAAGATGGGTTCAAGCCAGATTGCGGCCAATATCTCACGGAATGTAAGCTGATAACTCTGAATGGGCGCGTCCTATATTCTGATTTCATCGCCTCGATCGACGCGGCATATCCTTCGATAGATGATCCCAAGCTGGTTGCGGTTTCGACATCGACCGGGGGAAATGCCTGCTGTTGGACCAACGACATATTAGATTTCACGGGCAAAACGCTCATCACGATCAATGAGTTCAGCATCAAAGACGCCGTGATGGCGGCCGATAGTATCTTAGTTGATAAGACCTTGGAAACTAACAATTTTGGCGACGAGGTGCATGGTCTCTTCAAATACATCTTCGGTAGCGGCAAGCCCCTGTTGCTGAAGAAGTATACGAAATATTCGATGACCACGCTTTCTCAAAAGCAAAACACCTATGACGTGATGGGTGACCCGAAATTCAGAGCGCCGATCGTGAAGGTGGTAGGAGTTGAGAATTTCAAAGAACTCAGATGGGATTTGAATGTCTCGACATCACTGCACGTCGATGATCGGTTCATTGTAGGAACGGGTTTTCGCCCGCACTTCGCACCTCAGCGAGCGATGTTTGTAATCGACAGGGTGCGAAACGTTGCGTGGGTTCTACAAGTCGTTCCACCTGACGACGGCCCCGAGTATATCAAGCTATGGGGAGTTCTAACTAAGGATGACACCGCACAGATCGCAATCATTTCGAAATGGCTCAGGGAAGAACATTTGACATGGGGCGCGGTTAGACGTGTTTCACTGCCTAGCAGTGTCACAAACGATTTCATTGCGTCGAAGCAGAACGAGAACCAGCCAATCACCGAACGGCAGCCGGAAGGCGAGGGTAAAGTTCGGATCGCCGGGCTGTGGACCGAAGGCAATTCAACCACGCTCTCACCTGTAGATTTGTTTAAGACCGTCTCTCGCGCGATGTTCGTCATTCAGTCGAAGCGTGCTGACGGAAACGGCGCACAAGGGTCGGCGGTGGCCGTCTCGAAAGATACCCTCTTGACCAACTGTCATGTGGTCGAAGGAGCCAACGAAATTTTCATGAAGCAGGGCAAGGATATGCTGAAGGTCGAATTGCTTTCGGCGAATTTCAAAGCCGACCGATGTATTCTGAAGTCGCCAGCAGAGGTAGGTGCATATGTCCCCATTCGGCCATATTCGGCGCTCGAAATTGGCGAACGGGTCTATTCGATTGGTGCGCCATTAGGTCTTGAACTTACTCTGGCCGACGGCCTTTTGTCGGGCAAACGTCTCGACGGAGACACCCACTTGATACAGACCTCCGCGCCGATTTCTCCAGGATCTTCTGGTGGCGGATTGTTCGATGGCAAGGGCAATCTCATCGGCATCACAACATTTATGCTCAAGGGATCGCAGAATTTGAATTTTGCGATCGCCGCCGACGACTTCGCTCAGAAGTGACATCATGAACCTGCGACATGCATTGCTTCAGTAAGGCTTGGGGTGTGGCACAGTCGTCGCGCTCGATCGACATAGCAGCGCATCCGCAGCATCACTCCGGAGAGTCTGCCAATCACCCGTCCGCGCCGTTCGAGCTGACCTCGATCAATGGCGGTTTTGGGTCAATCGCGTGCTTCGACAACCTTTGCGATCTGTTCAGTTAGCGTGCAATAGCGGAAATGCCGGTTCTTTTCGGACTGATTACAGAATGGCAATTCTATCATCAGTCCTTGTATCGGCCTGAAAACGATGGCGGTTCCCAAAATCCGCCCTGTACACCGGTGCCCGACTGGTTATAATCGAGCACCAGATTGAACAACCGTCATCAGTCTGGTGGTAGCACGCGACTCGGCAAACAGGCGAAGACCCTGACGAAGGCTCAGGTCGATGCGGCTCAGCGCGAAAATTTACGAGGCGTTAGAAATACCGGTGACGATCATGGAGCGGGGGCAACGGATGGTTCGAATGGCAATCCGCAGAATGCTTAGCCCGGGGCGGCGAGAGCGGTTGATGTTTAGGGATATAGCGGACGATCAGACGAGATGTTCCTTTGCTGATCCTGGCTCCTGTGAGCGAAACCACTTGTCTGTCAAATTGACGATGGCGGCATTGATGCTCGTCGCGGCACCACTTGAGGCGGTTGCTCGAGAGCATGGGAAGCCACGTGACCCAAACACGATCATTGCAATTGTAATTCACGCCGTCGGCGGTCCTGCCTGCATTGCAAACACTGTCCAATTTAGGCCGATTCCCGTTCGCAGTGATGATGCGGAATTTTGGCAAAAAATTATGAAGGGGGCTCCAAGCGCGGAAGCTCATTACGTCATCGGTCGCGCCGGAGTTAAAAAGCAAGTTATGCTCACAACGGAAATTGCGAATCACGCTGTTGGCGTCAACCCAATCTCGATCGGCATTGAACTGGTCAACCGCGGCGACGGAATTGAGCCCTTCGAGGAGCCTCAAATCCTAACGCTCATCGAGACAATCAAGGAGATTAGGCGAGAATTGCCGAAAATTTCCATAGCGAACATAGTAATGCACAGCGACCTTGACCAAAGGACATGCCCCTGTGGAGGAGCGACTTACCCCCGACGCCAGGATCCTGGCGCAAATTTTCCAATGCAACGTATCATCAACGAAGTGCGTGTTCCTACGGATGGGGACGTTGGCGTGTCGACACTCCCGCGCCTTGTAGGCCCGGCGCCCATGGCCGCTTGTGCAACCTATCAACGCTAGTATCGTGCGTGCCGTCCAGTTGGGTTGGGGTCGACGACAAAAGAAGCGCAATGAATAATTCTAACAATTCGCCTTGATTCCTTGAATAAGGGTTTTCCCAAAAGCATATGTAGTCGTGACTTGCGACTTCCCGCTACAAACCTTCCCCCTTGCATGGACGTATTGATATTCAACCAAGACGTGGTCGCTGTCGATCTGCCGGAGGGATATCAACCGAAGCGGTTCTCTCATGTTACCAAAGAACTTAGCAATATTGACCTCGTTAAACGGACCTACCCCTCGCTTCTCGGGCACGACCAAGGCAGCGGCCGCATTGCCGTCCGCAGCGCTCAAAGCTCTATAGAACCTGGTTACAGCGGAGATCGGATCGTATGGGTCATTCGAAACCCCCGTCCCAGGCGAGGGCTGGTTCTGGGGTCTGCTGCGCTGCTCCATCCAGACAATATCGACTCCAATCGATCGCGCCTTGCTAGCATCCAACCATTCCATTCCCTGGGGTGGGGCTGAGGTAACGAAGGCAACGGCCTTTTGCGATAAACCGAGTTGATTGAGATAGGCCCCCACTAAGGCGTTGCCGACCCCACTTTCCAACAACTTTCCGTTCCGATCGATGTAGGACGCGTGAAAGCCGATTTGGGCTCCTTCCCCGGCAAACCTAGGACTCCCAGCCAGCCACATGAGGGCGCAAGCGGAAGCGCAAAGAGCATTTTCTGGAACCGCTGTGGCAAATCCCTTGATGCGAATTGCCTTACCCATTTCAAGCGCGGCCAGTGTCGCTCCCCCTTGACTATTCAGAACCACAACAGCGTTATTACTTGCAGTCGCCACAGATGCAAAATTTGCTTGATCTTCTAAGGAGATAACACCCTCGATGACGATGGTGTCTACTTGGGAATTTCCTGAAGAGTGTTTAGCTATATCGGCACCAATTGATTTTTGAACAGAAAATTGCAAAAGCAAGACAGTCAAGAGACACTGAAACGCTCGCATCCTAATCATGGCGGCGCCCTCATATCGAAATAGGTACGCGCCGAGGCTGGGCACCAGCCGGCGGCAGTTCGCTGCCAAATATCCGTTGTCCGACAAACCGAGTCAATCGGATGAAAACCCACGGGCTCTCCAAGTTCTGGCTCGCCCAAAGGGCTAACCAACGAGCTTGTATTTCCTGTTAGGGAATACGACCCACTGACGCCGGACAGCCCCGGAGCGGACTGGTTATAGAATACCAGTTTCCCTATAACCCTGAAAACGATGGCAGTTCCCAAAATCGGCCCTGTACTCCAGCGCCCGACTGGTTATAATCGAGCACCAGATTGACCAACCGTCATCAGTTCGGAGGCAATATGGGACTCGGCAAGCAGGCAAAGACCCTCACGAAGACTCAGGTCGACGCCGCCCTCAACTACCTCTCCAGCTCCCGCTACCCCCATCGGAACCGCGTGATCCTGCTGTTATCGGTCAAGGCCGGCTTCAGGGCGAAGGAGATCGCCTCCCTGACCTGGGACATGGCGACGGCCTCGGACGGCGAGGTCGGCACCGCCATCCGCCTGACGAACGACGCCAGCAAGGGCCGGGGCGGCGGCCGGGTCATCCCCCTCAACCGAGAACTGAGGACGGCCCTTCTGAGCCTGCGCCTGTCGCCCTCCCGAGGTCGCCCGTCGCCCTTCGTGATCGCGACGGAGCGGACTGCCCGAACCTCCCCGCAGGCGATCGTGAACCTCTTCTCTCGGTGGTATCGAGACCTTGGCTTCTCGGGATGCTCAAGCCACAGCGGGCGACGGACCTTCATCACCAACGCCGCGCGAAAGATCTCGACGGTCGGCGGGTCGCTGCGGGACATCCAAATGCTCGCCGGTCACTCTAACTTATCGACGACCCAGCGCTACATAGAAGCGCACGTCGAGGCGCAACGCAGGATCGTCGAACTGGTTTAAGGCCGGGAAGCCGGCTTATTTCGAATTCGAAATGAAGAGCAAAATCGCCGCTTAATTGTGTTAAATCAATTCGGTAAATGTCCGTTTTGCTGCGTCTTCGATTCTGGCCCGAGCCTCCATCGGCTCTGTTCGGGCGCGACGAGCTAACGCTTGAAGTCCACACCGCAAGGGTGGCGTCAGTTTCCCATTACCGGCATTTTTTCTGCAAAGGGGAAAAATATGGTTAAAGAAATCAAGCCCGACCAACTGAATGACATGTGGAAGAACGCACGTGTTCCGGACGATATCAATTTTAATGTGCCCGGCGAAAACAAAGTCTCGCTCGATCGGACCCTCGCCGAAGAGTTTCGTGAGCTCAAGCGGAACGCGAGCAAGAACCTGGTTCAGATGGCGCTGCTTGCGCAAGGCGTACGGGCGACCAACAAAAACCAGTCGGGTGATTACACGAAGCAGTTTCATGAATGGTACGCCGAGTACAATATGGAAAAACTCTTCGGCAGCAAGTCGAACTTCACGAGGTATGCTCAGGTTGGTGAAGTCATAGTGAAGCAGAAGGCGAACCTCGGAAGAGAGATATCGCAGCTGCCCCTGTCCGTGAACGCGCTCTACGCCATCCACGATATGACGGACGACGAGGTGTCCCTGTGTCTCGAGGACCACTACACGCGAAGCAGTATCACCGTCATCGATAAGAGTCAGTTCGTAAAGAAATCAAAGAAACCCCAGCCCGTCATCAATCCGAACGCCACCGCGGCATCGATAACCAGCTGGTTGAACAAGTGGCGTAAGCCTACGGTTCCCTCTACCGACAAGCGACGGCTCGAGTTCATCACCATAAAGGCAGACGCAACCGTATACGACTTTGACAAGAGCGAGGGCTCGTTCGCGGGCCGGACCACCGTCGACCAACTGAAGGCGATACAGGAAAAGATCGTCGCCCTTCTCAAGGGGGAAGACGCCCACGTCCTCGTGGTTTCGAAGCTCTCGGACATCGCGAAGGGACACGAAAAGAGGAAGCAGGCAGCGATGGACGCCGCATCAAAAAAGAAGACTCGGAAATAGGGGCGAATGCTAACTGGGCGGGCGATATTGGGTACGGCCGGTTTATGAGCCGTAAGCCGATGGCAGATACAGCGCGCAGCACTTCCGAGATGCGCCACTACCGGACGATGACCATGCGCCCTGAGAGCGGACCCGCGAAGAGACCGCGTAGATCAGATTTTGTCCGATAGGAGATCAATGCAGGGTCGGGGGCGATAATGCCGCCTCGCATCGAGCCAAGGTCGCCTCTTGCTCTGCGAGCTCAGCCATGAGCGCCGGCCTTTCTGCCCCGTCAGCGCCCGAGATTGCGGTTCTAAGCCGAATCACATCGCTGACGAAAAGTTCGATAATGAGAGCGTGGATGATGTCTTTGGCATCGTCATCAACTACCATGCGCCGTGTTCCTTATCGTGGTCAGGTATTCGGCTCAGCGCGTCAGCGCTGAACCTTTTAGGCGGCAGAAGCAAACCCTGGGCCAAGCCCCCCTGCCGAGTTGCGATGCTCGAGATCGGGTAATCAACAGTAACCGGATCTGCACATTGGTAGCGGCTGCGCAGCTCGGCGCCATTAGCGGTCATGCGCCGAGATTTTGCTCCTAACGTCCACATCGCGTAATTCATTGATTTTATTGGTAAAGTTTTCGCATGAAATTTGCTTATTTGATCGAGAATTTTGAGTCGAGGGGCCGTTTCGGCCTAGTCCTCGTCTTGGGTAAAAAGGGCCGAAAATGACAGAGGACGGTGAAACCCCGGTCGAAGGGCGACCATCCGCAGGCGCCGCGCGGCGGGACGGAAGTCGGGTGCGGCGACTCGGCAAAGAGCGCTCCCGAGCGCCAAGCCACCGGCCGATCCGGCGCGCCCCGCCGCCCAATCTCGCGGGATTTTTCGACTCGCCTCAGCGCAACCTAATCGGCGGCCTCGTTTTCATTCTCTTCGTAACGACTGTGGCGACGCTCGCGTACATGTCGCAAGGCTGGAGCCTGCGCGATGCATTTTACATGGTCATCGTGACACTTTACACGGTCGGCTATGAAGAAGTTAAACCAATCAATTCTACATTTCTTTATTTCGTAACAATCACATTGATCCTTCTTGGCTGTACGGGAATGATCTTCCTTACTGGTGTCGTCGTCCAGTTCTTCACACTCAACCAGATCAACAAAATCGCAGGACAGAAGAAAATGGAGCAACAGATCGAGCAGATTAAGGGCCATGTCATCGTCTGCGGCTTTGGGCGAGTTGGCATTGTGCTGGGTCAGGCGCTGCGGCGCAGCAGCGCCAGTTTCGTTGTCATCGAGGAGAGCGAGGCGCGGATCGCCGAGGCCCGCGCGGCCGGCTATCTCTGCCTTTGCGGCGATTCGGCCAGCGAAGATATGCTGATCGCCGCCGGCGTCAAACGCGCTCATGCGCTCGCCAGCTGTTTGGCCAATGATGCGCTGAATATTCTCGTGACGCTCACTGCGCGAGCGCTGAATCCAGACATTTTAATCGTCGCGCGCGGCGACAAGCCGAGCACGGAAAGTAAATTACTGCTAGCCGGCGCCGATCGCGTCGTGTTGCCGGAATATATCGGCGGCGAACGCATCGCCGAGCTTTTCCTGCATCAAGAGTCGGCGCGGTTGATGGACAATCTCGAAAAATCTCACGGGTTTCAGCGCGCCTTGCGCAATTTCGGCATGGATCTGCAGGCCCACGCCGTCGCGCCGCGCAGCTCGGCGTCGCGGATGACCGTCGGCGCGCTGGAGCGGCAAGCAAAGGGCGCATTTTTCATCATCCAGATCAACCGCGCCGACGGCGATGTGCATCTCAACCCGCCGGAGAGTGAGAGTATGCATGAAGGCGACACGGTTCTCACACTCGGCAGACCGGATCGCGGCGCCGCGGTCGCCAATCTGTTTGAGTCCCGCCAACTCGGCGGCGCGCGCAATCTCTAAGTCAATCGTTGCAGCACGTTGCCCGCCCCCGCGACCCTATGCCCGCGCCAGTCCGGCGACATGTTTACGCGTGAGGACCCGCACGCCGCCCAAGCGTCGACCTCCTTGCATTGGAGATCGGCCGCTTCGGGTCAACCCGCGCCGTGGGCGCATTATTCGAACGGGTCCGCTGAACCCCAACTTGCCGCCGCTACGGACACATCCTCACGCGGCAGAGGTGCGCCACTTGCGGACTTCGGCAGCGAGCCGACCCCGGGCGATTGGACGGCAACAACCAGAGTGCCGACAGAACCAAAGCGAAGCGTCATTCCGCCATCCACTGGGAGTTTTTAGTCCCGCCAAAGCTC
>Ga0182016_10005176_pt1 | contig 14132 bp, 13 predicted proteins | sample 712S2MmetaG_FD_120491 | JGI IMG/M metagenome (GOLD analysis project Ga0182016, IMG submission 120491) | Permafrost microbial communities from Stordalen Mire, Sweden - 712S2M metaG | ecosystem: Environmental > Terrestrial > Soil > Wetlands > Permafrost | place: Sweden: Stordalen | collected...
CCCTGACCGAATGGGTCGATTCGGATGCCGATGAGGCCGTGGCGCCGGTTGCGGCCGGCCCCTGCGCGAACGCCGGACTGGCGCCCAGGGCGGCGTTGGCCATCATGATCAGTACGATTTTTTTCATCAGGTCTGAGCCTTCATGGCCGAGGCGTAGAGCGCCAAAGCCATTGCAACCCGCCATGGTCCCGGCCGGAAGCCTGCATGCCGTTGGGTCGGGATTCCTTGCCTAATTGCGGAACTTTTGAGCACCGCAGGGGGAGGGCGCCGGCGTACGGTTCGAGTGGCCGGAACCGCAGCGCCCCACCTCCAAAACTCGACCAGTAATAATTACAAAAACTGGCGGTTCTGAGTAGCCAATGAGGACCGTACCCATGACAAATACAAATCGACAGTCGGCCGAATAAAAAATCCACAGGACGGAAATTTCGCGACCCAGAGATGCGGTTCGGCGCGTTCTACGAAGACATGCTGCTCGCCGACAGCTACTTTCAAACCTGATCGGAGAGGCCATCGTGAAGTCCGTTAGCATCATCCGGCATGTTCATTTCGAGGATCTGGGCGCCTTCGCGCCGCTGCTCAGGCGCCTTGGCTACGAGATTAGCTATCTCGACGCCGGCGTCGACGAACTGCCTGACGACGTCGCGGACCGGGCGGACCTGATGGTCGTCCTCGGCGGCCCGATCGGGGCCTATGAGGACGACCTCTATCCGTTCCTGCATGAGGAGTTGCGCCTGATCCAACGGCGTCTTGCCAAGGGCGCGCCGCTGCTCGGGATTTGCCTCGGCGCCCAGCTCATCGCTCGGGCGCTGGGCGCGAAGGTCTACCCCGGACCCGCCAAGGAGATCGGCTGGAAGACATTGGATTTGACCGATGCCGGCCGCCAAGGACCGCTGGCCTGCCTGGAGGATGTCGCCGTGCTCCACTGGCACGGCGACACCTTCGACCTGCCCGTGGGCGCGACCCGGCTTGCCTCCACCCCGCTGTGCCCCAACCAGGCCTTCTCCGTGGGCCGCCAGGTGCTTGCGTTTCAATTCCATCCCGAGGCCGCCGAAAGCGGTTTCGAGCGCTGGCTGATCGGCCATGCCTGCGAGATCGCCGCCACTCCGGGGGTCAGCGTCCAAGGCCTGCGCGCCCAAGCGCGAGCGCTCGCGGCGAACGGCGCCCGGCAGGGCCAGCTGTGCTTTGAGGCATGGCTTGCCGGGCTCAGCCCCGGCGGGCCCGTCTGAGCATGGATGGCCTGACTCTCCATGGCCGATCCGCAGTCACGTCGATGTTGTTTTGCCACACCCTGGCGAGCCGCGGTCGAATTTGGATCCTCGCCTTTGCGGGCTCCCGCTTCGCCGCCGTGTCCACCCGTCGCGCTCGACGCCCTGGCCATCGACCAGCTGCACAAAATCAAGGGGCCCCAGGGGCGTCAGACGTTCAGGTAGTGAACTGGACGGGCGGCCGGAGCAGGGCGCATCAGCCAGCTCACCCGCTCGAGGATGTCCTGGCCGCTGAACGGCTTGACGATGCACGACCGCGCGCCCAGCTGCATGATCTCCTGCAGGTTCTCCGGCGTCAGGTTGCGACCCATCAGCAGGACGGGAAATGTGAGCAGGCTCTTGCGACGCAACTCTTCCATCACGCCTTTGGCGCCCGCGCCCTGCAGATTGTAGTCCAGGATCATGGCGTTCGGGCGCGCGTTCTTGACGGCTTCCATGAGCTCGGCGCTGTCGCGCGACACATAGACGCGATGGCCGCTCAGCTCCAAACGGATCTGAAGCAATTCCAGCACGGTGCGATCGGTATCGGCGACCGCGATGCGGGAAGCGGTGGTCTTCATGGTGAGGGCCTTCGCCGGACGCCGCTGCGGCGCATTTCAGAACAGGTCGACATTCCCAGCCGACTCGCGTTCGTTGATGCCTTTTTCGCCGCCTCCGAGCGCCGCGGTCATTCGATCCGCCAGGGCGCCGAGAGTAATGCCTTGCAGCGCCTCATCGACCTGAGCCGAAACTTCGATGGGAACCTTCTCGCTCATCTTCCGCGTGAAGGAAGACAGGCCCGTGAGCTGCTGGCTGAGCAGGTCTACGATATGCATGCCTTCCATGAACTCGGCCTGATCCTCGTCGGCGAGACGGCCCATGACCCGCCCCAGCATGGCGTCGAGCATCAGACACCGCGCGGCGGCCAGCTCCATTTCCCACGCCACGACATCAAGGGTCGTGGCGACAGGCGCTTCCAGACGGGAAACCGCGAAAACATTCACATCCAGCCCTCCAGCCGCACATGAATCTGGAGTTGGTGTCGTTAACTTTGGCTGAATGGCCAGGGTATCTGGCGCGAATTGTGACGGAATGCCACTGAGGCGGGCCTAATCCTCGTTCTCCGCGGCGTCCGGCTCAAGTGTTTGCGGCGTGGGAAGCTGGCGTACGGCCACGATCTCGGCCCCGGGAAAGGCCTGCATCACCGACTGGACGAAAGGATCGGCCTCGATCTGGCGGCGAGCGGCCAGGCGTTCGCGCTGCTCGCGCTCGTACAGGCTTTCCCCGCCGCCGCCGCCCTCGGCCGCCACCAGCCAGGGCTGGCCGGTCCATTCCTTCAGGCGAACGGCCAGGCGCTGGGCCAGGTTGCCGGGCGCGCCGGGAGCGGGCTCGAAGGTGATGGCGCCGGGGCGGAAGGAAATCGGACGGGCGAACTTGGCCAGGTCGAGTTTGAGCGTGATGTCGCGCCGGGCGTCGATCAGGCGCATCACGTCGTCCATCGACTGCAAGACGATCTGCGCCGCCGGCTCGGTCGCGCTGCGCGGCTGCGCTAAAGCCCGGGCCATCGCCGTGGCGCCGCCGCTTCCCCCGCCGCCGGGCGCGGGCGGGCGGGCGCCCCCGCCGCCCGGCAAAGGCTCGCCCGCCTGCAACGCCTTGAGCGCCTCCTCGGGCCCCGGCAGGTCCGCCGCATAGCACAGCCGAATGAGCGCCATTTCGCACGCCGCGGCCGGGTCGGGCGCGCGGCGGCATTCCTCGTAGGCCTTGAGCAGCATCTGCCACAGGCGCGCCAGGGTCCCGGCCGAGGCCGACGCTCCGACGGCCGCCAACCGCGCGGCCTGATCCGAAGGCAGGGTCAAGGCGTCCGGACCGATGGCCTTGGCCACCGAGGCGCCGTGCGCATGCTCGAGCAGGTCCAGCAGCACCACCGCCGGGTCGGCCCCGAAGCCGTGCAGGGTGCGAAAGCCGTGCAGGGCTCCGGCCGCGTCGCCGTGCATCACCTGCTCGAACAGGGCGATGGTCTGGGCGCGGTCAGCCAAACCCAGCATGTCGCGGATCACCGCGGCGTTGACCGTCTGGCCCCGCTCAGCCTGGACCATGGCCTGGTCGAGCAGAGACTGGGCGTCGCGCACGGACCCTTCCGCCGCCCGCGCGATCAGAATCAGGCCCTCCTCGTCCACCAGGGCGCCTTCCGCCTGGCAAATGGCCTCCAGGTTACGCACCAGCACCTGCGGCTCCACGCGGCGCAGGTCGAAGCGCTGGCAGCGCGACAGGATGGTCACCGGCACCTTGCGGATCTCGGTGGTGGCGAAGATGAACTTGGCGTGCGGCGGCGGCTCTTCCAGGGTCTTGAGCAGGGCGTTGAACGCCGCCGTCGACAGCATGTGCACTTCGTCGATGACATAGACCTTGTAGCGGGCCTCCACCGGCGAATACCGGACGGAGTCCAGCAGCTCGCGCATCTCGTCGACCTTGGTGCGACTGGCGGCGTCCATCTCCAGCACGTCGATGTGGCGGCCCTCGATGATGGCGCGGCAGTGGCGGCCTTCCACCGACAGATCCACCGAGGGCTGATGCACGCTGTCGCTCTCGTAGTTGAGCGCGCGGGCCAAGAGACGGGCGGTGGTGGTCTTGCCCACCCCGCGCACGCCGGTCAGCATGAAGGCGTGGGCGATGCGGCCGGAGGCGAAGGCGTTCTTGAGGGTGCGGACCATGGCCTCCTGGCCGATCAGGTCCTCAAAGGTGCGCGGGCGATATTTGCGCGCCAGCACCTGATAGGCGGCGCCGGGCGCGGGATCCGGGGCGAGCGCCAAGGAAGCCGGCAGGGAAGCTGGCGTCGGCGCGATGGGCGTCTGGGCGACAGGCGTCTGGGGAGCGGTTTCCTCGCCGAACATGGAGAAGGTCTGGTCGTCGCGCTCTTCGGCCGCGCCAGGCACGTCCCAGGGGGGCGGCTCTTCCGTCTCATCGGCAAGGGGCGGACGGTCGGCGGGCATGGCTCTTTCGAACAGGAGAGGTGGAGACTGGACGACGACCCGCAGCGGAACTCGTTACGGCTGCTTCCTTCCGGACCTGACCGGGTTGGCGAGGACTACGCCCGTCGCCAGTCTCCGCCCCCAATATCAGGCGCCGGACGAACGGGCGCAAGCCGCACGGCGCCCTTTGTCGATCGACCCGCCATTGATATGGATCGAGACATGAGCGCCGATCCCCACCGACACACCTTTTCCGGCAATCGCCTGGACCGCGCCGGGGGCCTGCGCGGCGACCCCGCGTGGCTGGCCCAGCAGATGGACGATCCCCGCGCGGCGGCGCTCGCCCTGTGGAACGGCCAGCCCCTGCTGAACGAGGCCGAGGACGGCCAACTGGCCCCCGTCTGGCTTGAGGGCGGTTTCGCCCGGCGCATCGCCGGCGGCGACGAGAGGCTGGTTCTGCTGGGCCTGTCCGAAACCGGGCCGGTCTTCGCCGTCGATCTGGAAGGAACCGCCGATCCCGCCGAGGGCGTGCTGAAGGGGCTGGGGCGCTTTGGCGATCTGCGCGCCACCTTGGCAAACCTGGCGGCCGAGGACGCCAATCTGATCGGGACGGCGCGCAGCCTGTTCGAATGGCGGCGCAAGCACCGCTTCTGTTCAGCGTGCGGACATGCCAGTCGGACGTCCGACGGCGGCTGGCGGCGCATCTGCCCCAACTGCAACGCCCAGCATTTTCCCAGGGTGGACCCCTGCGTGATCATGCTGCCGGTGCAGGGTGATCGATGCCTGCTGGGCCGCCAGGCGGCCTGGCCGCCCGGACGTCTGTCAACCCTGGCCGGCTTTGTCGAGCCGGGCGAATCCGTGGAGGAGGCCTGCGCGCGCGAGGTGCGCGAGGAATCCGGCCTGGAGGTGACGGCGGTGCGCTACCACTCCAGCCAGCCCTGGCCCTTCCCCTCCAACCTGATGATCGGCCTGATCGCCGAGGTGGCCCAGGGCGAAGCGGTTCCCGATCTGGAGGAACTGGAAGCGGTGCGCTGGTTCACCAAGCCCGAGGCCCGCGCCCTGCTGGAAGGCCGCCTGGAAAACATCTCTCCCCCCGCGCCCACGGCCATCGCGCACCACCTGATCCAGTATTGGGCTTACGATCCGGCGTGATTTGCGAGGTTGGCTGTCCGGCGCCGCTGGAAGACGGCCTCATGGCGGCTGCTGCTGGGCGAGGGGTTGGCCGCTACCCCGCCCTGCGCCGGAACGGATCGGCCGGGTAGACGCCCAGCACCTCCAGCCGCTCGCAGAAGAAGCTCAGCTCCTCCAGCGCCAGGGCCAGGTCACGATCCTCGGGCCGGCCGTCGACCTCGGCGTAGAACAGGGTCGCGGTGAAGCTGCCGTTCTCCATGTAGCTTTCCAGCTTGGTCATGTTCACGCCGTTGGTGGCGAAGCCGCCCAGCGCCTTGTAGAGGGCGGCCGGCACGTTGCGCACCTTGAACACGAAGCTGGTGACGCAGGTGTCGGTGAAGGGCGGCGGCGGCGGATTGGGCTCGGCCGTCATCACCAAGAAGCGCGTGGTGTTGGTGTGCTCGTCCTCCACATGGCGCTGAAGGACGTTCAGGCCGTAGAGCTCGGCCGCCAGGGCCGGAGCGATGGCGGCCCGGTGCGGGTCGGGATGCTCGGCCAGGGCCTTGGCCGCGCCCGCCGTGTCGCCGAACGGCTCCAACCGCACCTTAAGTTTGCGCAAAACCTTGCGGCACTGGCCGAGTGCGATGGGCATGCTCTGCACCACCTGCACGTCTTCCAGCTTCACCCCCGGGTTGGCCATCAGGAAGAAGCCGATCGGCTTGAACCGTTCACCGACGATCTTGAGGCCCGACGCGGGCAACAGGTGGTGTACGTCGGCCACGCGGCCGGCGAGCGAATTCTCGACAGGGATCATGCCCAGTCGGCACTCCCCGCTCTTCACCGCCTCGAAAGCGTCCTCGAAAGTGGCGCAGGCGACCGGCTCAAGCTCGGAGAAATAGTCACGGCAGGCCTCATGGCTGTTGGCGCCCGGCTCGCCCTGGAAGGCGATTCTGTCCTTGCTCATAACCCCTCCGCCGCGGCCCGCGCCCGCTCCAGGTCGGCCGGGGTATCCACTGAGATAGGGGGTTTGTCGATCTTCGCGGCCCAAATGGACAGGCCCAACTCCAGCGCGCGAAGCTGCTCGAGCTTTTCCCTCAGTTCCAGCGGCGAGGGCGGGGCGGCGTTGAACCGCTCCAGCGCGGCGCGGCGATAGCCGTAGATGCCGATGTGGCGCCAGATTGGACCCGGGCCATGCAAGGTCGAGCGGGTGAAGTACAGGGCCTTGCCAGCCACGGCGCCCGGCGCCAGGGCGAGCACCGCCTTGACCACATCGGGATTGTTCCTGTCCGCCTCGGAATCCTCGCCCGCCACCACCGTGGCGATATCGCAAGCGGCCTGTTCGGCCAGAAGCTCCACACAGGCGCTGAGCACTTGCCCCTGCACGAACGGCATGTCGCCCTGCAGATTGATCACCGCATCGTGGCGGCCGTGAGGGTCGAGCTCGGCGAGGGCCGCGAGAATGCGGTCCGAACCCGACGGAAGCGCCGGATCGGTCAGCACCGCCTGGCCGCCCGCCGCGCGCACCGCGTCGACAATCTCCGCGTCGCCCGCCGCCACGGCCACGGGGCCGATAGCCGCCGCCTGCGCCGCGCGCAGCACCCGCACGATCATCGGCTGGCCGCCGATATCCGCCAGGGGCTTGCCGGGCAGGCGCGTGGCGGCCATGCGGGCCGGTATGATGACAATGGGGTTCATCGGTCCAGATCGGTCATGGCTGAGTTTTTTACGACGAATCGCCTCGTCTTCTTGCGTCCGGGCGGATGTCCGGATTTGCGCCTGGGCCGGTAGCGTGTAAGACAGCCCAAAGCAAGGATGGGCGTGCAATCGCACCCGATTCTATAGACGTCAGGTTTCCAAGGAGGGGCGACGGGCAGACATGAGCGACCTCACATTCAACAAGATCGCCGGAGCCGTTCTGGCCACGGCCCTGGCCATCGTCGGCCTCGAAGAGCTGTCGTCCATCGTCTACCAGAGCAAGCCTGCGGCCAAGGCCGGCTACGACATTGAGGTCGCGGCCGAAACGCCCGGCGGGGGCCCGGCGACCCCGGAACTCCCGCCCGACTGGGGTACAGTGCTGCCCACCGCCGACGTCGCCGCCGGTCAGGCCGCCACCGCCGTCTGCCAGACGTGCCACAACTTCGCCAAGGGCGGCCCCAACATGACCGGCCCGAATCTTTACGGCGTGGTCGGCCGCAAGCCCGGAACGCACGAAGGCTTCTCCTACTCGCCCGGCATGGTGGCCGAAGGGGACAAGCTGGGAACCTGGACCTACGACGAGCTGAACACCTTCCTCAGCGGTCCACAGGCCTATGTGCAAGGCACCAAGATGACCTTCGTGGGGCTGAAGAAACAGGACACGCGGATCAATGTGATCGCCTATCTGCGCAGCCTCAGCGACTCGCCCGCGCCGATTCCCCCGCCGGCGCCCAAGGCCGCAGCGCCAGCGGCCGCAGCTAAGCCCTAAGTCCGACCCGCCGAAAGGCGCTCGCCGGCCCGATGCGCGCCAGCGCATCGGCCAGGGGCTCGATGCTCACCGCCATGTCCCTTGCGTTGGCGTGGATTATCCGCGCGCCGTCCAGCATCATGCCCACGTGGCCGCGCCAGAACACCAGGTCGGCGCGCCCCAGCTCACCGTGGGCGATCGGCCGGCCGATGAGGGCCTGCTGGTCCGAATCGCGCGGGCAGGCAAGGCCGCATGCGAACAGGGCCTGTTGCACCAGTCCCGAGCAGTCCAGCCCCAGGCTCTCGCGTCCACCCCACTGGTAGGGCGCCCCCAAAAAGCGCTCGGCCACGGCGGCCGGGTCCGCCTCGAACCGTCCGACCGGCGAAAGCTGGCTGGTCACGATCCAGCCGCTGTCCAGCACACGCGAAAAGCGGCCCTCCTCCCCTTCCACCCTGACCAGGGCGTTGAGGCTGTAGAGTCCCACGGGCGTGGATTTGATGTCGGGCGCGGCGAAGGCATAGGCGCGCAGGGCGCCGATGCGATGCGTGGGCAGGGGCGCGCCCGGCGCCAGCTGAGCCATGGCCACGAAGCCGACATAGCCGTCCCGGCGGGCCTGGCCCCAGGCCCAGCCGCCATCGTCCTCCAGCACGTCGAAGATTTCTCCGAACAGGAGCTGATCGCACTGTTCGACGGCCGCGTCCGGCGCGGATCGCACAGCCGCGGCCGGCGCGATACAGCGGTAGGCCGTCGTGGGACGGTAGGCCGCGGCGGGAACCTGGCCCTCCAGGCTCGCCGCCGCCAGATCCGGCCGGGCAAGCGTGAACCGGGGATCGAGTTTGGCGGGATCGCTCACGCGTAACGGCCCTTGAGCAGATGGAACAGGGCCCGGATCGCCTGCGCCTCCCCGCCCAGCGGCCAGCCCGGTCGAGGTTTGGGGTTCCAGGCGAAGATGTCCAGGTGCAGCCAGGGGCAGGCCGGCGCGAAGCGTTGCAGGAACAGGGCGGCGGTGATCGAGCCCGCCTGGGCCCAGCCGTCGGGATCGTTCTTGATGTCGGCGATTTCGCTGTCCACGGCGCCGGCGTAGCCGCCCCACAGCGGCAGACGCCATAGCCCGTCGCCCACAGCCTCGGCGGCGACCTCAAGTTCCTTGGCCAAGGCCTCGTCGTCGGTGAAGAAGGGGGGGAGCTGGGGTCCGAGGGCGGCGCGGGCGGCGCCGGTCAGGGTGGCCAGGTCGATGGCCAAGGCCGGCTGAAGTTCGCCGGCGCGGGCCAGGGCGTCGGCCAGGATCAGCCGGCCCTCCGCATCGGTGTTGCCCACCTCTATGCTGAGGCCCTTGCGCGAGGCGATCACGTCGCCCGGTCGCATGGCGTCGCCGGAAATGGCGTTCTCGGCCACCGGCAGCAGCACGACCAGACGAACCTTCAGGCCCGCGGCCATGACCATGCGGCCCAGCGCCAGGGCGTGGGCCGCGCCGCCCATGTCCTTCTTCATCAGGCCCATGCCGGCGGAGGGCTTGATGTCCAGCCCGCCGGTGTCGAACACCACGCCCTTGCCGATCAGGACCACCACCGGATCGCCCGGATCGCCCCACACAAGCTCGATCATGCGGGGCGCCCGTTCCGGGACGGCCGCGCGGCCCACCGCGTGCACCGCTGGATAGCCCGCCGCCAGAAGGCCCTCGCCGACCACGCTGGTCAGGACGGCGGCGAACTGCTCGGCGATCTCCGACGCGATGGTCTCGATCTGCCGGGGCCCCAGATCGTTGGCCGGAGTGTTGATCATGTCCCGGGCCAGGGCGCAGGCGTGGGCCACGGCCCGCGCGCCCTCCAAGTCGCAGCCCGCCGGCGCGATCAGGCGGGGCCGCGCGGCGTTAAGGGGGGCGGCCTTGTAGCGGTCAAAGCGATAGGCCCCCAGAGCGAAGGCTATGGCGACCTGCGTCGGATCGAAGGGGGCCGGCGACGCGTCCAGCCGGTAATCGCCCGCCGGCAAGAGAGCGGGCAAGGCGCGCAGGGCCTGGGCGCCCCAACCGGGCGCGGCGGCGTCCTTTTCGGACACCACGAACAGCGCTAGCTCCAGGCGTCCCTCCGGCCCCGCCGCCTTGAACAGTTGGCCGGGCTTAGCGGTAAAGCCGTTCAGCTCCGCCTGGGCCCGAAGCGGCGCCGGCGCCGCCGCAAGCCAAGCCTGGGCGTCGGGCTCAGCCAGCACCTTCAGGGCGGACGGCGCACTGGCCTGATCGGCGGAGATCAACATTTCTGACATGGCCGTCCTTCTGGGCGCTCAGCGCCGGTAAGACTTCGTCAAGCTTAACGCTTCGTTGAGACGCGCGCGCCATGCTCGTCGCGAACGCCTTCCGGAGCGTCCTTCATGTGGAACAAGCTCGCCCTCGCCGCAACCGCCCTTGCGCCCTTGGCGCTCGTCCTGGCCCTGACCGGCCCAGCCATGGCCGACCCCGCCCCCGCCAAATCCGCCGCGCCTTCCACCGCCGCCAAGCCCGCCAGCGCCCAGGAGCGGGCCGCGGCCGACCGGTTGGAACCTTTGGCGCGCGCCGCCTTCTGGGCCTCGGAACTGGACAAGAGCCCCGCCGACGTCGAAGCGGGCGTCAAGCTGGCCGTGGCCCTGCGCCAGCTCGGCCGCACCCAGGAGGCTTATAGCACCACCCAGCAGGTGCTGGCCCTGCAGCCGGATAATGTCGACGCCCTGTTGGAGGAGGCCCGAGCGGCCATCGCGGGGAATCAGGGCTTCTACGCCATCGCCCCGGCCAAGCGGGTTGAGACGCTGCGGCCCAAGGACTGGCGCGCGCTCTCCCTGCTGGGCGTGGCCTATGAACAGACGCGCCAGCCGACGCTCGCGCTCGCCGCTCACCACCAGGCCTTGACCCTGGCGCCCGACAATCCGGCCGTGCTGTGCAACCTGGCCATGTTCCTGGCCGGCAACGGGGATTCGGGCCAAGCCGAGGCTCTGCTGCGCAAAGCCGCCGGAGAGCCAGGCGCCACCGCGCAGATCCGGCAGGATCTAGCCCTGGTGCTGGGCCTGCAAGGCAAGCTAGCCGAGGCCGAGCAGCTGGAGCGCCAGGACCTTCCGCCGGATGTGGCTGACAACAACATCGCCTATCTGACGGCCGCGGCCAGCGCCCCGCACGGCGCCGGCGTCCAGCCCACGGCGACGCCGACGTCGACCTCGCAGACCGAACCCAAGGATCGCAGCTGGAGCGCCGTCGCTAAGGCACAGGCGCAGGACGGGACGCCGATCGACTGAGCCTGATGGCGTCAGTGCTGCGCGTATGGGTTGTTCTGCTTGAGGGTGTCGCTGACGTGGATGATCGCCGGACCGAGGATCACCACGAACAACACCGGCAGGAAGAACACGATCATGGGCACGGTCAGCTTGGCCGGCAGGGCGGCGGCCTTCTTCTCCGCCACCGCCATGCGCAGGTCGCGGTTCTCCTTGGACATCATCCGCAAGGCACCCCCCAGCGGCGTGCCGTAGCGCTCCGCCTGGATCATGGCCATGACGACGGACCTGACGCCGGGATAGTTCACCCGCCGACCCAGGCCCTCGTAGGCTTGGCGCCGTTCAGGCAGGTAGGATAGCTCGGCCACCAGCAGCGAAAGCTCCTCGGCCAGTTCGATGGAGCTGGAGCCCACCTCCTGACTGACCTTCTGCAGGGACGCCTCGATGGACATGCCCGCTTCCACGCAGATCAACAGCAGGTCCAAGGCGTCGGGGAACACCGCGACGATGCTCTGCCGCCGTTTGGTGGCCAGGTTGGAGATGTACAGGTTGGGCGCATAGAAGCCGAGCATGAAGCCCGCGAACATGATGCAGAGCCTGATGTTCATCGCCAGGCCGAAATTTTTGACGAAGAACACATAGAAGCCGACCAGGGCCGCCATGAGAAAGGGGGAGACGAAGCGGAAAAAATAGAAGGTCGTCACCGGCTTGGGGCCGCGGAAGCCCGCCTCCGCGAGACGATCGACCACCTTGGGATCCTCCAGCAGCCGCGAAAGCTGCAATCGGTCCACCACCTTCTTGTAAAGCCCTCCGTCGGTCTGACGCAGGCTGGAGGGCTGCTCCTTGTTCATGGCCTGACGCGAGCGGCGACGCAGCTCTTCGCGGCGGTTGGCCACCGACTTGAGCCGCACCTCCAGGGTGTCGCGCTTGAGCAAAGGCGCCGCCAGGGTGACAAGCGTGGCGAACGACAAGGCGCCGACGCCGATACTGAGAATGTTGACGGGGTCTTCCAGGAAGTCGATCAGGCTCATGAGGCGCTCAGATTTTGAAGTCGATCATCTTGCGCATCACGAAGATGCCGAAGGCCATCCAGATCGCGCCGGCGCCCAGGTACATGTGCCCGCGCGGATCGGTGAACAGGATGGACAGATAGTTGTGGTTGGTGAGCTGGATCAGCAGCATCACCAGAGGCGGCAGCGATCCGATGATAAAGGCGGACGCCACGGCCTCGCCGGACATGGCCTTGATCTTCTCGCGCATCATGCGTCGCCCACGCACCACAGCCGACAGATTGGCCAGGGCCTCGCCCAGATTGCCGCCGGACTTGTTCTGGATGCTGAGCACGATGGCGAAAAAACGCATTTCCGGGATCGGCATGCGCTCGACGATCTTATCGAGCGCCTGATCCAGCGGCATGCCGAGGGCCATGTTCTCCACCAGCCAGCGGAACTCCCCGGCCAGGGGCTCGGGCGACTCCTTGCCGATCACCTTCAGGCAATCCTGCAGCGGCAGGCCGGACTTGATGCCGCGCACGATGATGTCCACCGCATCGGCGAAGATCAGCACGAAACGGGCGCGTCGGCGCTTACCCAGAAAACCCAGCAGCCACAGGGGCAGTCCCACGCCGGCCACGAATCCGATCGGACCGGCCAGGTACAGGGGCTGGCGCAGCATCAGGGCGATCAGCATGGCCACGACGCCGAAAACGGCCGCGCCGATGCAGAACGCCTGGACGGTGACGGGCAATCCCGCCTGACTGAGACGGTTGGCCAGGCTGAACGCAGCGGCGCGCTGCTTGCGCTCGTTCTCTTTCAGGGAACGGACGATCTGCTTGCGACGCTGGCCGGCATCCGGCGGGGCGGTGCGGGCGGCGGCGCGCTGGGCCTTGTCGCGCCCGCGCGACGAGGCGATCGCCTGGGTGCGCCTGGCGACGCGCTGGTTGGCGCCGGACGCCCCCGCCAGGGCCAGCCCAGCGCCGGCTATGGCCACGAAGGCCAGAATGGCGACCATGATCAGCAGCATGGGCCCTACTCCGCCGCGTCCAGGGCTTCGGCCAGTTCGCGCTCCAGGCCGAAATAGCGGGCGCGCTCCCAAAAGCGCGGACGGGCGATGCCGGTGGAGCGGTGTTTGCCGATCACGCGGCCCTCGGCGTCCTCGCCGGTGATTTCGTACACGAACAGGTCCTGGGTGATGATCACCTCGCCTTCCAGGCCCACGACCTCGGTGATGTGGGTGATGCGGCGCGAGCCGTCGCGCAGGCGCGCGGCCTGGATGATCACGTCCACCGAGCCGACGATCATCTCGCGGATCGTCTTGGACGGCAGGCCGTAACCGCCCATGGTGATCATGGATTCCATACGGCTGATCGCTTCGCGCGGGGAGTTGGCGTGCAGCGTGCCCATGGACCCGTCGTGGCCGGTATTCATGGCCTGCAGCAGATCGAAGGCTTCCGGTCCGCGCACCTCGCCCACGATGATCCGCTCGGGACGCATGCGCAGGCAGTTGCGCACCAGATCGCGCATGGTGATCTGGCCCGAGCCCTCCAGGTTCGGCGGCCGGGTCTCCAGGCGCACCACATGCGGCTGCTGCAGTTGCAGCTCGGCGGCGTCCTCGCAGGTGATCACCCGCTCGGTGGGGTCGATGAAGGCGGTAAGCGTGTTCAGGAGGGTGGTCTTGCCCGAGCCGGTGCCGCCGGAGATGATCACATTGCATCGGCAGGCGCCGATGACGCCCAGCACCCGCGCGCCCTCCGGACTGATCGAGGCGTACTCGACCAGATTCTTCATCGTCAGCTTGTCTTTGCGGAACTTCCGGATGGTCAGCGTCGGCCCATCCAGGGACAGGGGCGAGGAGATGACGTTGACCCGGCTGCCGTCGGGCAGCCGCGCGTCGCAGATCGGCGAGGCTTCGTCGACGCGGCGGCCCACCTGGCTGACGATCCGCTGGCAGATGTTCATCAGCTGGGCGTTGTCGCGGAAGCGCACGTTGGTCAGCTGGGTCTTGCCGCCGACTTCGATGAACACCCGGTTGGCGCCATTGACCATGATATCGGCAATGTCGTCACGGGCCAGAAGCGGCTCCAGCGGGCCATAGCCCAGCACGTCGTTGCAGATGTCCTGCAACAGATGTTCC
>Ga0182016_10005178_pt1 | contig 14130 bp, 10 predicted proteins | sample 712S2MmetaG_FD_120491 | JGI IMG/M metagenome (GOLD analysis project Ga0182016, IMG submission 120491) | Permafrost microbial communities from Stordalen Mire, Sweden - 712S2M metaG | ecosystem: Environmental > Terrestrial > Soil > Wetlands > Permafrost | place: Sweden: Stordalen | collected...
ATAGATATTACCCGGACCATTGACCCCGGCGGCACAATATGAATCCCCAACGGGCAAGGCGACTCCGCTCATGCAGTATGATGCCGCTGGGTCATAGAGGTAACCCGGCCCACGGGCCCCGGGGGAGCAATACAAATCCCCTGAGGGCACAACGATTCCGCCCGCGCAGTACGATGTCGCTGGGTCATAGATATTACCCGGCCCATTGACCCCGGCGGCACAATATAAATCCCCAAAGGGCAAAGCGACTCCGCTCACGCAGGTCGAAGTCGCCGGGTCGTAGAGGTAGCCTGGCCCATTGAGACCGGGGGGACAGTACAAATCGCCGAAAGGCACAACGACTCCGCTTGCGCAGGAGGAAGTCGTTGGGTCGTAGATGTTACCCAGCCCATTGGCCCCGGCGGCACAGTACAAATCGCCGAAAGGCACCTGCACTTGCATTGTGCCTGTCACATTGTAAAACGTTCTGTTGGGTCCTGGACCGTTGAAGTTACTCGCCGGCGGGTAGGCCGCGACACTGCCGGGGGCACCATCACCTGAAACGTAATAGCCATTCGCGCTCGCTCCGCTTCCGGTCGTAATGGAAGGCGAGGTAGGAAAACTGCCGGCCCATCCGCCGCCACCCCCACCGTTAGCGTTCAAGGTTAGGAAGTATGTGCCGGCCGGAAGACTCGCGAGGTTGAACAAAGACGTATCCTTGTAGTCGCCGTAATTGTTTGGCAGTAGCAGTGTGGTCTCAGCGATTTCGTTTGCTGCCGTTGTGCCAGGTCCGATCTGGGTTGTCAGATAGGCTGTTACCGTACTCCCAGACCCCGTAATGGTCGCTGAAATAGATACCCTCGTCGCGCTGGCCTGAGTCCAACTAACTGCGAGAGCCTGGTAGCCAGGACCGATCGCGAGCGGGAGAGTGTTCGCCCCTGTCACCGAAACAATTGCCCCTGTCACCGAAACAGTTGTTTGCGCATCTACTATAACCGCTGCCGACCACCCATAAAGAGCAAAGACGGCAGGGGCAAGCATGAAGCTTCTCAGTAAGGCAGTCTTTCTCGCTGCGCGCGGTGCGCAAAGAGCAAATCTGGCCATCGTCAGCGGGACGATGTGTGAACCGCACTCGCCACGCAACGTGTGAAACACAAAATCTCCATTTTCGGCCCCCAAGACGGGTCCGTAACCGGCCCAATCAGTCAAATTATACTAGACCTCACCCCTGGTGGTGGCACCGGATTCGCCCACGTTGATGTCGGCGTGGCGCCGGTTATACAGTCCGGTCGTCTTTGCGTTCGAATGTCCGGCAATGCGTTGCTGACACGCCCGCAAGCAGCCTCCCATAATCCGGCGTGATGTTGCGTTATGTAAACCCCGACCGGAGCGCACGACGCCGCGTCTCCCTGTTGTACTGCCCGGCGTGACTCACACGCCGTTACACTTGCCCAGCAGGCCCTGACGTACAACAATCACATTGGTGTTACTCATCTTTAGCGCCGGGGTGCTTTATGGAAGAAACCGTCCGCTGGAACATCAAAGTCTCGAAGGAAACTGACTTGCCACTGCGCACCTTTTGGGGCTCCCAGGGCATGAAAAAGGGCGACCTCTCGAAATTCATCGAAGAAGCTGTCCGCTGGCGCGTGTTTCATCGCACCGTGCAGGATATCAAGCAGCGCAACGCCGAGACGGACCCGAACGAGTTGCAGAGCCTCATTGACGGCGCCGTACGCGAGGTTCGCGTGGAGTGTCGCGCTCAAGCGGCGGCTGACAAAGCCTGATGCGTGTGGCGCTCGACACCAATATTCCCATATCCGCACTTGTGGTCCAATTGGGGCGCCCGGCCGCGATCTACGGCGCATGCCATGAGGGATATTTCAAGCTCCTGACCTGCACCGCGCAACTCGGCGAGTCGCGCGCCACGTTGCGTATGCCTGCGATAGCCTGCGGGGAAAATGGCCTGAGCCATTCCTTTCGATGGCTCACTGCGAATTCCACGACATCGGGATCTCTGACGTTGGACGCCGAAGCATCGGCGGAATCGGGAACCTGCCCGAGAGGGATCAATTGGCCGGGGCGTCCTGTTTATTTGCGAGAACCGGGCGCAGGTTGACGAGCTGCTTCAGCATGTTGAACCAGAAGGGCGCGCCCAGGCTCAGCAGGGCGGCGGTAAGGAGGACACCTGGAATCTGTGGCAAGCTGGGTTGGTCCGGCTTCCATCCGAAGTTCCGCACGTCGAACGACGCCTTGGTGAGAATCGTGCGTATGGCAGCGGCATCTTGCATGCGTTGGTCCATAAGGGCCTTATCGAACGCAGACAGCGCGGCGGACTGTTGGGCACTGGTAACGTGCGCGATGAGCCAGGAGCGTGCGGCATTCTCTGAGTCGATCCCGGACGGCGTGGTGTCAGCCGTGGCTCCTGAATCGGCGATCCCCTTGGTGACGGCGTCGGTATACATCTTGGTGACCACGTCCTGCGGCCCATTGGGCAGCACCTTGCCGGCGAGGTCCACCATCTGTGTTGCGGAGCCGGCGACGGACTGGCGGAAGGCGCCGTTGGTGTAGAGTTCGCTGAGCAGGGTCACCGTGTTGAGGCCTGTTCCGAGCGCGAGCGCGAGCGCGAACGCGACTGTCCACAAGCGGATGTAGGTGGTGAACCGTGCCGAGACGCGATCCATGGTGGCGTTGAACCATGCTTCGAGTTTTCCGGCCTCGGCCTCGATCGAATTCACCGTGTCCTCGAGCAGCGGCACCGCGCCGGCGATGGGAAGCGCGGCCAGCGCGGGTGAGCCGATGAGCAGCGTGAGGCGGCGACCGGCGGCGAGATTCTGCGCGGCGAGCAGGGCGTCGATCTCGGCGGGCAGGCCGGCAATGGCCGCGTACGCGGGCTTCGTCGAGAGGTCCTTCAGGATGGCGACGAGTTCGTCGGGACCTACTGCTGTTGCCAGCCGGAAGCGGTCCGCCAGCCACTGCGGTTTCAGCGAGAAGATCGAATCTGAAATCAGAGGATGGGTAAGCACATCTTTGGCGGCCATTGAGGCGTTCTTCGCCTGATTCAGCAGCGGACAGCCCGGAAGGTTCTTGAACATGGTCTCCAGACCCCACCTCAGGTTGGCGCCGCGATGGCTCAATAAGGACGAGATCATTTGCGTGAAGATGGTGATTATCAGGCTGGCGCCGAGCATCACTACGGCGAAACCGATTAGCGTGTCGAGGTAGGCGAGCATGTGGAGTCCCCTCCGTTCTCCGAGATGATAGCGCAGATCGGCCGTGCCGGGAGAATGATCCAACGGCTTAGTTAGCTTGCTGTCATGAAACTGCCTTCAAGTGGTAAGGACCGCTTGCTTGCGCGCGCGGCTCGGAAAACGCCGCGATGATTCCACGGGACTTGTTACTGAGCCGCGACCGCCAGGGAGCGGTCTTGCCGATTGGGACAGCAGTGAGGTACGATGAACGCCACTATAGGACATCCGATGCGGCCTTTCATACTTTTTCTAGGTTTCGCAGCAGTTCTTCTCGGGCAGGGCGGCGGCTCCGTACAGTTCCGGGATTGGACCCCACCGCCCGCCACCGCCAAACCGGTCACGACCTGCAGCCAACTGCTCAGCCTAACCGGCTTCGATCTCTCCGTCGTCAGTGCGGCCCTGGTTCCACCCTCTACCAGCGCTCCCGAACATTGCCAAGTGTTTCTCATGGCGCAGCCCGAGATCAACATCGAAGTCAATCTCCCGACCGGCTGGAACGGCCGCTTCTATATGTTCGGCAACGGCGGATGGGCTGGCGAATCGTTCGATGCTCCCAACAGAGTCGCCAACCACGCGCGGGCGCTTCGCGCCGGATTTGCCACCGCCTCGACCGACACTGGCCACTCGGCCGCGCTCGAACCCGACGCCAGCTTCGCGCTGAGCCGCCAGAAGCTCCTCGATTACGGCTTCCGTTCGCTGCACGTTACCGTGCTGGCTGCCAAGCGTCTTGTGCACAGTTACTATGGCGCGAATCCGTCCAAGTCTTACTATGACGGTTGTTCGCAAGGAGGTCGCCAGGGCCTCACGATTGCCCAACGCTTTCCCGATGATTTCGATGGAATCATTGCCGGCTCTCCCGCGCTCTATAACACAGGAAACATGCTTGCGCGCGCCTACTGGATGAAGGTTTTGAGCGCCAATCCATTCCCTGCCGCCAAACTCGGCCTGCTTGCGGCAACTGTTTACGAAAAGTGCGACGCCAAAGACGGTCTCAAGGACGGACTGATTGACGATCCCCTGCATTGCGGTTTCAAAGCGACACAAGACCTCCCGCGCTGCGCGGACGGAAAAGACCAGCCCGATTGTTTCACCGCTGCCGAAATCGCCGCTGCCGATCGCATATACAGCGACGTCTTCCGTCAGGGTAAACGTTTCTTTCCCGGCTGGCCGGTGGGCGCGGAAGTTGCCGGTCCGAACGGACAGAGCGGCTGGTTGGGCCAGGTGATCAGCGCGCCAAACGGCGGGAATGTCTGGGCGAATTACGCCCGGAGCTTTCTCCGCTACTTGGCGATGCCTGGCGCCGATCCGAACCAATCGATGGCGGATTTCGATATCGACAAAGACATCCCGCGTCTGGCATTCCTTCATGAGGCGATCGATGCTACCGACCCGGATCTCTCAATATTTCGCCAGCGGGGCGGCAAGCTCATCATGTATTTCGGCTGGGCCGACCCTCAACTCAATCCGCGCGTGGCGGTTGAATATTACGACGAGGTGACGAATCGCATGGGTGATTCCACTCCGGACTTTTTCCGCCTCTTCATGGTGCCTGGCATGTTCCATTGCGGTGGCGGGGTAGGAACCAGCACCTTCGATGTCGCCACACCGCTGTTGCATTGGGTGGAATCGGGCGATGCTCCGAAAACCATCCCTGCGAGTCGAGTCTCGAGCGGAACCGCGGTTCGCACGCGGCCGCTCTGCCCATATCCTCTAGTGGCGCGCTACAAAGGCAGCGGCAGCATCGACGACGCAGCGAACTTCAGTTGTGCGGCGCGGTGATCCGCGGAACCTGGCTAGAGGGAACGCAACGATACCGGATCATTGGGTCGCGGCCGCCCCTCCCAGCGTCCCGTTGCCAGTCCATACCCGCCAACGTGTTACGATGTGGGCGATGTCGCCCGCACATCGTCCCCCTTGGCACCATCTCCTGCTGGCCGGAATTCTGATCGCGGTATTCGTCCTGCAGAGCCTCTCGGCGAGTCTCCAAAAGAGCCCCGTGGTCGACGAGCCGCCGCATATCGCCGCCGGACTTTCGTACCTGGACACGCACGTATTTCGCGCCAACCTCCAGCACCCGCCGCTCCTCAAGGAGATGAGCGCGCTGTTCCTCCGGATGGCCGGCATCCACTGGCCCAAATCCGAACTCGCCGACGCGCTGATCAGCGGCTCCTCCGAAGGCACGAACCTGGAATGGCCCGTGGCGAACAACATCATCCACGACAACGGCGCCGATCGCGTGATGTTCTGGGCGCGCCTGCCATTCATTCTGTTGGCGGCCCTGCTGGGAGCGCTGATTTACTGGTGGGGGCGCGAACTGGTGGGCTCGGCCGCGGCCCTGGGGGCGCTGTTCCTTTATGCGCTCGACCCCACCATCGTGGCGCACTCCGCGCTGGTCACCACGGACGTCGGCGTGACGGCATTCACGCTGTTGTTCCTGTTCGCCCTGTGGCGCTACATCGAGCGGCCCGGCTGGCCGCGCCTGGTGCTGTGCGGCCTCGCGCTGGGTGCCGTTTTGGGAGCGAAGTTCTCGGCTGTTTTCCTGCTGCCAATCGCGGCGATCCTGCTGGCGGCCGCGGCCCGTTGGCCGGTCACGCCGGAGGCGGAAACGGCTGCGGAGCCGGAGCGGCCTGCCGCCAAAGTGGGGCCGAACAGCCCGTGTCCGTGCGGCAGCGGGAAGAAGTACAAGAAGTGCCACGGCGCAGGCGCCAGGACGGCCGCGGCGCCGCCGGGGCGCGATGCCGGCCGTACCGCGCGGCGGAAGAAGCTGTTGACGTACGCCGCCGCTCTGCTGGCCATGTGCGTCATCGCCGCAGTCGTGATCGAAGCGCTCTATTTCTTTCCCAGCGATCCGCTGCTGTACCTCACCGGCCTGAAAAAGGTGAATGCCGACCACATCGCCGGCACTCCGGCATACCTGCATGGCGAACTCGCGCTGCGCTTCTACAGCTACTTTGTGGCCGCGTATCTTCTGAAAGAGCCGCTGGCCGCTATCCTGCTGGCTGCCGGCGGGTTGGCGATCTTGTTGCGGAGCGAGTCCACGCCGGCTCTTGCAAAGTGGTTTCTGCTGCTGACGCCCGTGGTGTTCCTCGGTGCGGTCACGTTTCTAGCCGACGACCTGGGAATCCGCTACATCATTCCCACTCTTCCGTTCGCCTATCTGCTGGGTGGAATCGCGCTGGCTGCGCTGTTCCGGCCGCGACCGGCCTGGGGCAGATATGCGGCCGCGGCTCTCTGTCTGTGGATGGCGCTGGCGGCCGCCGGAATCTATCCCGATCACCTCTCTTATTTCAATGAGGCCGCCTGCCTGCTGGAATCGCCGGGCGATATGGGCCGGGACGGCGGTTCCCGCTGCGGTCCGCTGTGGCTCGACGACAGCAACGTCGACTGGGGGCAGGGCCTCAAGCAACTTCGCGCGTGGCTGGATCTTCACGGCAAGGGGCGGACCGTTCGCCTGGCGTATTTTGGCACATATCCTCCGGAAGGCTACGGGCTGCGGTATCAAAAGATGGACAACGATGCACTGTACGCGGAACCATCGCCCGGTTTGTATGCGATCAGCGCGCACATGGTCGCGCGCCTTCCGGCTCTGGGCGCCGCGGCGATGCCGGGAGCGGGCGCCTGGGTGCGTCGCATCGCCCCGGTGGATATTGTGGGCCACGCGTTTTACATATACGACGTACGGTGATGCCGGCGGCTGCCCGTTGCTTTCGCAGTACGGTGTCCGCGGTGGCGATGTGGCGCAGGCACTCCTGCCTACCGGGTCGAGACTCCGAACTCCTGAGGTCATGGAATTTGGGATGAGCCGGTGGCTAACGCTCCCTGACGGTCGCGGCTCCGAAAGAGGCCTCAAGCAGAGCCGCGACCGTAAGGGAGCGTTCGGCCCGTCGTCCGTTGGGCTCAGGTCATTTTCCCAAGCCAAGCGAAATTCCCGGTCGACATCAGGAGTTCGAAGTCTCGGCGCGGCGGACTGAAGAGTCTGCGCCACGACGCCTGGTGGGAAGTTATTCTCGCGCGATTGCTAATTCCCGGCCGGCCTTTCGGCGTGGTCGATGACGATTACCTCCACGGGGCCTTTTTGCGCTTTCAACTCCAGGCCCAACTGCTGCTTCAATGCCGCGTAAACGGTGGGTCCCGAAGTATCGGGATCTTCCCCGTTGATTTTCCCACCCTCGGGAAAACCGGGGGGCAGTTCCCGCGTGAACTCCAGATTGAAATCGTAGCCGCCTTTCAGTCCGGTCAGATCGACTACCGGTAGATCCATAAGCAGCGACAACTGAAACGCGAAGTAGTCCATGGGAGCGCAGGTCGCCTTCATCTTCAAGTGCAGGAATTTTTCGGTAGCGATATCGACCCAAGGCTCGCCGGCGTTGGCGGCTTCGTGCGGGGTCGCCCTTGGGCCGCTTTTGTCCACCGTGAGGGCGTACATGCGCATCTCCTTTTTCTCGTGGTGAAACTTCATTTGCATGCGGTCCACCAACATGTTCATCAGCATGACGTGCAGCTCGGCGGCGCTCGAGGCCTTTTCCGCCTTGGCGTCCAAGTCGAATCGATCGGTATCGAGCCATCCCGGCCCACCTATAATCTGCTCGGCCTTGACGCGATAGGCCACCTGGATCATGAGCTTGATTGGACAGTTGTTGGCGAGATAGCGCATGCCACCCGGCGCCGGACGGATTCCGCCGCCCCGGCCTCCCGGTTCGCTGAGCTTGAGCGAGGCAACTTCAAATCGCAGGTCGGGTGGGACATTGGCTCGTGACTGAGCGAGAAGAGGCGCGGCAAAGAGGACACAGACGGCAATGCGATGCATAGCACCCCAGATTATGTCACGCCGCGCGCCGCGCCGGTACTGGGCCGCCGCAAACGCCTCGCACTTCCCATCGGCCGTGCCGGAGAGTACAATGAAGTCATGGCTAGAGGTTGGGAAAGCAAGTCGGTCGAGGCGCAGATCGACATGGCCGAGACCCCTCGTCCTTACAAAGTGCATACCGCGCCGAGTCCTGAATCGCTCGAATTACTCCGCAAGAAGGAGACCATCCTTCTCTCCCGTACCAGGGTGGTACGGGAATTGGACAACGCGCAGAATCCGCGCTACAAGGCTGTTTTGACCAAGGCCCTGGCGGATCTGGACGCGCAACTGACTATGATCGCGGCAGTTTAGCGAACAACCAGCCGTGGCCCACTCCATGGAAACGCCTTTGAAGAGGGACCCGGCTCATACCCTGCAGTCATTTCCGCACTTGCCCGGCGCCAGATGGCACCGGGCAGGTATTTTTGTGGCCGGCCTGCTGTTCTTCGCACCGTCGCTGCCGGCCTGACTCACGAGGCCATCGTCGATTTCGCCTGGCACCACTGTTTCTTTGAATTTCGCGCCAGCACCGCGTCCTTTCACGTACGCGAGGCGTGCCTCCGCATCGCATGCGAAACCGCCCCAGGACGTTTAAGCGCTAGCGGCGGGCGGAGGCGGATAGAGGCGGCCGCAAGTGCAGCGTGCGGTCCCTCCCGCACCCGCGGTGGGAATGGAACGGTAGTCGGTGATGTCGAGCAGGCAGCCGATATAGCCGGCGAAACTGCCGTCATCGCGAAATCGCGGTGCGCCTTTGCCCAACATCCATCGGTACTGGCCGTCGTGCCGCCGGAAAGGAGCCTCAGCGGTGAACGGCCGCAGGGTTTCGAACGCCCTCCAGTATTCCTCCACCACGCCGTCGCGATACTCCGGGTGGATCAGCTCGATCCATCCGCTCGCCAGCTCGTCTTCCACCTTCCTGCCGGAGAAATCCAGCCAGGCCTGGTTGACGAACAGGCATGCGCCGTCCGCACGACTGTACATAAGCGGCACCGGGGCGCAGTTGGCAATGCCTCGAAAGCGCCGCTCGGTCTCACGCAGCGACAGCTCCGATTCCAGCGCCATGGAGGCGATCATCCGCAACTCCATCTTCCCGGCGAGCACGTCGGCCAGGTCGGCCAGGATTCGGGCGTCCGCCTGGGAGAAGTTCGGCCTCGGTGCACGGTCGGCAATCACCAGCACGCCGATCTGCATGCCACTGCTGGAACGCAGGGGCGCCGAAGCTGCGAAGCGCAAGTCCGCGAAGTCCGTTCCCGGAGGGAGATCGCTGGCGGAGTCGCGGACCAGTTGCGGCTTTCCCAGCAAATCATCCAGCCGCACACCTCCCAAACAGGACGCGTACCCGGTCCCGTTCCCGATGCGCGCCACTATGCTTTCGTCGGCGCCCAATAACGCCATATAGGCCACCGGGACCTGGAAGAGGTGTTCCACCAGCGTGGTCACACGTCGCAGGTCCGGGTGCTCCGGGGTGTCCAATATGTTCTGAAGATACGAACTGCTATCCGGCCGTGAACGATCCGATGCGGCAAGCATATCTGCTGTATATCTTTATCGGCTGGCGAACCGGGAACTTGAAGGCGGTCACTTTCCGTAAACCACCGCGACCGCAAAAGGACCTAGTTCGATGGCCGACCCTCCGAACGCCACCGTGTGCGGCGCGGCGGCGGAATCCACCACCGATACCTGGGCATCCTTCCATTCCTCCTTCAGCCGGACGGTCTTTGTGGCATTACGCTTGTTCACGACCAGCAGCGCGCGGCCCTGGGACGTTACCAACGCCTGCGCCAGCACGTCGCCATTCGCCCCTCGCGTCTCGACAAGTTTGTCACCCGGCGAGAAGTGGTCGTGGATCAACTGGAGTACCCGGAAGCGCGCATTCGGACTTCCCGTGTTCCAGTCCACCATGCTCACGCTGGGAAACTGCGTCGGATACCCCACAAGCTGCGACTCGCCGACAATATCGATCCCCATGCGCATCGCCTCCAGATAAACATACGCATAGAGCGCTCCCGAGGCGTTCCAGTAGATATCCGGAATGGTCTCCTTGCCGGCGGGATCGCCGGGGAGAATGTTGCCAATCTCGTCCAGGGTGGTACGCGTTTCGGGCGACAGCCGCTTACGGATCTGCTCGACATAGCGGACCGTGTTGAGGAATCCGTCTGCCTGGTTGAAGAAGGTGTACTGCCAATGGTCGGGTGTCTCGGATGCCGCCGGGGTCGCATAGAAGTGGTACGAGATCATATCGAGCGGGATACCGGGACGGTGGTTCTTGTGGTCCAGGAAGTACTCGAACATCTCCGGGTGCCGGCTGGGTTCCGCCAGCGCCAGACCGACGAACTTCGTCTCGGGCGACACCGCGTGGATGGCCGCCGCCACGGCGTCGTACCGCGTGGTGTAATCCTCCGGAGACGTCCCGTGCTCGAACTCGGGCTCATTGAAAATCTCCCAATACGGAATCTTGAAGTGGAAGCCGGAGGCGTGCCGATTCCCTTGCCGGTCCACGAAGCCGCCTTTGGTATACCAGCTCACCAGCCGGGCGTAGTAGTCGGCCATGTCCTGCAAGCCGCCTTCGCGCAGATCCTTGCCCTGGGTGTAGTTCCACACCGCCTCGTCGGGGTCGGCCGGATACGTCACCGGCGTATCGGTCTTGAAAAGCCACGCGGGAATGGTGCTGAAGTTGAGGATGGTGGCATGGCCTTCGGTGGCGTTGAAGAAATCGGCAGTCATAGGATCGATGAACGACGTATCCCATACGCCCGGCTGAAGTTCCGCGACGGCCAATTTCGGATATGGCAGCCAGGGGACGTAGCGGACATACTCCGCGCCCAGATCGTGCAGGGCTCGAAAGGCCGCGTCGTGAATGGCCGATCCACGCCGCAGGGGCGGATTGACTACCACCTGGAGGGTAGGGGTTGTCTTCGAAACCTGGGAAACGGCGTCCCATCGAATATCCAGAACCGGAATGCTCTGCGCTTGGACCAGCGCCAAAGGCAGCAGGAGCGGGGCGAAAACAGTTACTGCTCGCATGGCTAGTTCAAACGATAACACCGCGATTGCCGGCCCGGAGCGGCCTCGCGGCGCGGTCCATGGGAGGCTGAAACTCAGAACTTCCGATGTCGTGGAATTTGCAGGGAGCCCTCGGGGAGCCATCCCAGGTCTGGCAAAGAATCAAGAACTTGCGAGCAGTTTCCAGAGAGCTCTTGGCTTTTGACTCCAACCGCAGGGATTTTTCCGCGCCGGACTAAGGTACTTGCCCCTTGCGGCCGATAAGATTGTCAGGCACCTCTGTGATTTCGCTGAAGAATATCCTTCAGGACGACGACGCGAGCGAACCGGCGCTGTTACCGATCGTGCGACTGCTGCTACAAGGCATCGAGCGGCACCCCATCGAAGGCCAACCGGACGATTTGGCCGCCTTCCGCGCGAGCATACAAGGGTTTGCGAACTCGCTTGACGGCGGCCTGGCGGCGTCCGAGTTGCTGCTACAGGCCGGCTCGGCGATGCAGGCGCTGGAGGATTACAACCAGCGTACGGCCCGATATTTGAAGCGTCCCGCGGGCGAATGGCAGGCCGTGGTGACCATGTTGGCATCGGCATTGGCGGGTATGTCGGCAGCCGGCGAGGAGGAAATCCGCCGCTTGCGGGAAGTCACCGGACGGGTGCGTTCCGCCAACGGACTGGAAGAGGTCCATAAAATCCGGCTCCAGCTTGCGGAATGCCTCGCGGAGCTTCATGTAGAGACACGGCACCAAAAGGACCAGGGCGCCCGCATTCCGGCGCCGCCAACCGTGGAACCAGAGTTGCCCCCGGCCGGCAACGACCCGGCAACCGGGTTCCCCACACGGCTCCAAGCCGAGGAGGCGCTGGTACACGCCTGGCAAACCGATCCACCGTCGTATGTAGTCGTGATGGCGCTGGACCGCCTGCAGATATTCAATATGCGATTTGGCCGCTCGGTGGCCGACGAAGTCCTGCGCTATTTTGCGGGGTTTCTCCGCGGACGATTCCCCACCGGCGACCGGATCTTCCGCTGGAGCGACGCCTCGGTGGTGGTCCTGCTGCCCCGGCCCAACCGCCTGGAGATCGTCCGCGACGAGGTAGCCCGCCTGATGGATGCCACCTGCGAACACACCGTGCAAACTGCCTCGCGCACGATTCTGTTGCCGATCGTCGCTCGCTGGGCGGTCTTCCCATCAATGGCGGCGCCGCGGCTGCTAATCCACAAAATTGACGCGTTCGCGGAAATGAAAAGCGAGAAAAGCAGTTAGGGCCTGTGTGGAAATAACCTATTCAATCGCCACCTAGGCAAGCTTATTTCTTAACAGCCGATAGCTAGCAGCTAGTTTCTGTCGCAAAACTGCCTTCAAGTGGCAAGAACCGCTTGCTTGCGCGCGCGGCTCGGAAAACGCCGCGATGATTCCACGGGACTTGTTACCGAGCCGCGACCGCCAGGGAGCGGTGCTGCTCCGCCGCGTGGCAGTTTCGCGACAGAAACTAGCCAACAGCTAACAGCTAATGGCCAACAGCTAATAAAACAAATACTTGCGCCACTGTGCATCGCCCTTGCCGAGCATGCGCATCAAATGGCGGCTGGTGTGCAAACTGAAAGGCTGCGGCAACCTCGCCAGTTTCATGCCGGACTCTTCCGGAGTGCGATTCCCTTTGCGATTATTGCAGGGATGGCAGCAGGCCACCAGGTTTTCCCAGGCCGTCTCGCCGGCGCGCGACCGCGGTATCACGTGATCCAGCGTCAGTTCGCCCGAGGGCATCACGCGATGACAATACTGGCAGGTGTAACGGTCGCGCATCAAAATGTTCTTGCGCGAGAGCGCCCGCGTCTGGTGGGGAATCCGCCGGTATTCCAACAGCCGGATTACCGACGGCAGCCGGACCAGCGCCCGCGCGGAATGAACCGCATTGATGGACTCCTCTTCGGCCGACGCCACTCCCTTCAGCACCAGCACCAGGGCCCGCCGCGCCGCGCAGATATTGATCGGTTCATAGCTGGCGTTCAGCACCAGCACCGGCTTTTGCAGTCGCTCGCTCGCCATCATGAGACTTCTTCTCCTTCGCCTGAAAAAGGTCGCGCCTTACCGGCTTCCAGCCGCCGGTCGACGCGCGCCACCGTCAGCAGGACCACCCTGGCCACCCCGGCCTGCTTCAAAGCCCGCGCGCAGGCAGCCGCCGTGGAACCCGTGGTCATTACATCGTCAATCAATAAAACACGCCGGCCCGCCAATGTTCGCGCGCCCCGGCGGCACTGGAACGCCGCTGTCACATTCTTGCGGCGCGCTGTATTGCTGAGCCCGGCCTGAGCCTGGGTGGACCGCACACGCCGCAACGCCCGCACCACGGGAATCCCGCGGCGGCGGGCTATGGCCCGCGCCAGTAACTCCGATTGATTGAAGCCTCTTTGCCACTGTTTCCGCCAGTGCAGCGGAACCGGCGTCACGGCGTCGAAGCGCTCGTCCAGAGGCAGGGCGGCCGCCAGCAGACCGGCCAATGGCTGCGATAAGGTTTGAATCTTCCCGTACTTATATAAGTGGATCAACTCGCGCAGCGTGCCTTCGTAAGAACCGAAGCAGTAAGCCGCGTCAAAGCCGCGAAGCCCGCTCCGGCACAACGCGCAACGGCCTTCGGCATCCAGCGGGAAGCTATTGAGAAACGGCGTCCGGCAACTGACGCAGAAGAATTCCGCGATCAGCGGCTGCGGCTCCCGCAGGCATTTTCCGCAAACGGGGATGCGCGTGACCGCAAGGAGAGGCTCGCCGCAAATGCGGCAATCGTCGGGGAAGAAAAGGGAAAAAAGAGCGTGGGAGACTGTTCGGACGGCTGAAGGACCGATACTTGCGACTGCGGTTCGTCTGCTACTCGAGAAGACCCACCCCCGCTTGAATTTGTATTATAGCCGATCTTCACGGGAGCGGGTGCTTATCCGTTTTGGGGAAGCACGTCTCTGAACGACCGCTCCCTCGCGGTCGCGGCTCCGTAAACACTTACAAACATTGAGACGCCATTCTGAGCCGCGCGCGCCAGCAAGCGGTTCTTAGGCAAAATCCC
>Ga0182016_10005179_pt1 | contig 14129 bp, 11 predicted proteins | sample 712S2MmetaG_FD_120491 | JGI IMG/M metagenome (GOLD analysis project Ga0182016, IMG submission 120491) | Permafrost microbial communities from Stordalen Mire, Sweden - 712S2M metaG | ecosystem: Environmental > Terrestrial > Soil > Wetlands > Permafrost | place: Sweden: Stordalen | collected...
CCGGGGCCGGCAAGTCGACGGTGGCGCGCGCGCTGGCCGCGGCGCTCGGCTTTGACTACCTCGACAGCGGCGCCCTGTACCGCTGCGTCGCGCTCGCGAGCCTGCAGGCCCCCGAGATCAGCCCGGCCGAACACGCCGCCGCGCTCGATGTCTCGCTCGGCGAGCGGGTCCTGCTCGACGGCCGCGACGTCACGCAAGCGATCCGCAGCCCGGACGTTTCGGCGCGAGCGTCCGTTGTCGCCGCCGACCAGGCCGTCCGCCTCGCACTCCTGGCCCGCCAGCGCGAGTTGCTGGCGAAAGGAGATTGGGTCGCCGAGGGGCGCGACATCGGCACCGTCGTTGCACCCGGTGCCGAGCTGAAGATCTTCCTTGTGGCGAGCCTGCAGGAGCGTGCGGCGCGGCGCGCGGGCGAGCTCGGCGCCGATCCGTCGCAGGTGGAGGCGGAGATGTCGGTGCGCGACGCCCGTGACCGCGAGCGCGACCATTCGCCGCTGCAGGCAGCTCCCGACGCCGTCGTGCTGGACACCAGCGGCCTAGACGTCGCGACGGTCACCGCACGCGCCGTGGATCTGGTTGCGCGCGCGCGCGGGAGCAACCAGCCCTGAGCGGCGGGCGGCGGGCGGCGCCGCGGGCGCGCGGGCGGGTGCTGGCTATGCTGGTCCCATGACCCACGAGCCGATCGCCACGGCGTCTCATCGCGCGCGGGCCCGTGAGCGGGCCGGGCGAGCCACGCGCCCGGGGGGCTGAGCGATGGCTGACCTCGAACGGGCCGTGAAGGTGGCGGTCGTCGGCTACCCGAATGTCGGTAAATCTTCGCTCGTCAATCGCCTGACCGGCACGCGCGAGGCGATCGTGCACGAGCGCCCCGGGATCACGCGGGACCGCAAGGAACTCGAGTGCGAGTGGAACGGGCGCATCTTCACGCTGATCGACACCGGCGGCGTCGATTTCGCCGATGAGGATCCGCTGTCGGGCTCGATTCGCGACCAGGCGCGGGCGGGTCTCGCCGACGCCGATCTGGCATTGCTCGTTGTCGATGCCCGGGCCGGCGCGCGCCCGGGGGAGCACGAGATCGCCGACCTGTTGCGCCGCGGCCGCACACCGGTGCTGGTGGCGGCGAACAAGTGCGACACCGTCGCCGACATCCCGCTGGCGGCGGAGTTCCACGCGCTCGGGCTCGGCGAGCCGGTTGCGGTGTCGGCGGCGCAGGGGCTCGGCACCGGCGATCTGCTCGACCGGCTGGTGGAGATGCTGCCGGCCGTCTCGCAACGCCCGGCGCCCGCGCAGGACACCGTGCGCCTCGCGGTGATCGGCCGCCCGAACGTTGGCAAGTCGTCGCTCGTCAACCGCTTCGTCGGCGAGCAGCGCGTGATCGTCGCCGAGCAGGCCGGAACCACGCGCGACGCGATCGACCTGCCGCTGCTGGTCGACGGGCGCAGCCTCGTGATCGTCGACACCGCCGGCATGCGCCGCCAGTCGAAGGTCAGCGAGTCGGTCGAGTACTACACGACGCTGCGCTCGCAGCGCGCCGCCGAGCGCGCGGACGTCGCGATGGTGGTCTGCGACGCCGGGGACGGCGTGACGGCGCAGGATCTGCGCGTCGCCGACCTGGCGATGCGCAGCGGCTGCGCGACGCTGGTCGTGCTGAACAAATGGGATGCCCAGTCGCCGACGCTCGATCTCGAGTACGAGCGGGCGCGGGTTGCCGAGAAGCTTCGCCAGCGTCCCCGCGTGCTGACGGCGTCGGCCGCGACCGGGCGCAACGTGTCGCGGCTGCTGGCGGAGGCGATCACGTTGGGGGACCGCCGCGCGGGACGGATACCCACGCCCGAGTTGAACCGCTTCCTCGGGGAGACCGTCCAGACGCGCCAGCCGCCGGCCAAGCAGGGCCATCGCCTGAAGCTGATCTACATGGCGCAGATCGGCACGAGCCCGCCACGCTTCGCAATCCAGGTCAACTCTCGCACGCGCGTCACGCGCGACTACGCGTACTTCCTCGAGAACCAGATGCGCGAGCGCTACGCGCTCGACGGCGTGCCGCTGATCATCGACTTCGTCGAGCGTGGCTCACGCGCCGAAAACACGCGCCCGCGAGGCTCGAGACGCCCGGCGCCCGTGCTCTCGGCGGTGCCCGGCGACGACGAAGACGACCGCCAGTCGCTCTAGTCTCCGACGGTGGCATCGATCGCCCAGGTCGAGCCGCTCACGAGCGCGCGCGCGCTGCGTGGGCCGTTCGACTACGCCCTGCCGGAAGAGATGCGTGCCCGCGTCGGCGTCGGCTCGATGCTGGTCGTGCCCTTCGGCCGGCGCGAGTTGCTCGGTGTTGTCGTCGGCTTGAGCGATGCGAGCTCGGTCGCTTCTGAGCGGCTGCTCGCCCCGCGGCGGACGGTCGAAGCGGACGTCCCCGCGGACCTCGTCGAGCTGGCCGGATGGATCGCGCTGGAGTACTGCTCGACGCCGGCCCGCGCGCTCTCGCTGGTGCTGGCGCCCGGGGCCGGCGCGGGTGTGCACGGCCTGGCCCGCCTCGTCGCCGAGCTGACCGAGGCCGGGCGCGCGGCACCGGCGGGCGGGGTGCGGCTGACGGCGGTGCAGCGCGCGGTGCTCGAGCGGCTTGCGCCGTCGGGGGCGACGCCCGCGTCAGCTACGGGCGCGGCCCACGGGACGCTGCGGCGCCTCGAGGCTCGCGGGCTCGTGCGCCTGAGCCGCCAGGCGCTGGCGCGCGCGCCCGAGCATGTCGCCGTCGGGGCTCGCCGCGAGGGCCGCCCGGCGCTCAACGCGGATCAGCGTGCGGCGCTCGATTCGGTCTGCGAGGCGGTTGACGCGCGGCGCTTCGAGCAGCTGCTCCTGCACGGCGTCACAGGCTCCGGCAAGACCGAGGTCTATCTGCGGGCGGCCGAGGCGACGCTGGCCCAGGGCCGGGGCGTGATCGTGCTGGTGCCGGAAATCGGGCTGACCCCCCAGACCGTCGGCAGGTTCGTCGAGCGGTTCGGCGACACCGTCGCGCTCGCCCATTCGCGGCTCGGTGCGGGCGAGCGCTACGACGAGTGGATGCGGCTGCGCCGCGGGGAGGCGCGGATCTGCGTCGGCCCGCGCTCGGCAGTGTTCGCCCCGATCGAGAACCTCGGGCTGATCGTCGTGGACGAGGAGCACGACTCCTCCTACAAGAACGAGGGCGACCCGCGTTACGACGCGCGCCACGTCGCGGCCCGGCGCGCGCAGCAGTCCGCGGCGGTGCTGCTGGCCGGGAGCGCGACGCCGCGGCCCGAGAGCTACGCGCGGCTCGCGCGGATCGCACTGCCGGTTCGAGTCGACGGCGCCGCGATGCCGGCGGTGGAGGTGCTTGACATGTGCGGCGTGCCCGGCGCGCTGCACGAGGTGACCGCCGCCGCGCTCGGCGAGCTGCGCCGCGCCCGTGGCAAGGCGATCGTTTTGCTGAACCGCCGTGGCTGGTCGAACTTCCTCTCCTGCCGCTCCTGCGGCAAGGTCTGGGGCTGCCCCGAATGCGATGTTGCGCTCGTCCTGCACCGCGCGGAGGGCGTGATCAGCTGCCACCATTGCGGCCATCGCGAGCGAGCGCCGGCGCGCTGCGACGCCTGCGGTTCGACAGCCGTCGCGCGCCACGGCTTCGGCACCGAGCGCCTCGAGCACGAACTGCACGCCGCGCTCGGCGGCGGCGAGTACCCGATCTTTCGCCTCGACGCCGACGTGGCGGGCGCAAAGGGACGCGCTGCGGATGTGCTGGCGCGCTTCGAGCGCGCCGATGCCGGCGTGCTCGTCGGCACCCAGATGGTGGCCAAGGGACACGACTTCGACGGCGTCGCCCTCGGCGTCGTGCTCGACGCCGATGCAACGCTTCGGTTTCCCGACTTCCGCTCGGAGGAGCGCACGTTCGCGCTCGTCGCCCAGCTCGCCGGGCGCGCGGGCCGCGGCGGGACCGCCGGGCGGGTGCTGGTGCAGACGATGGCGCCAGACGCGCGGGCGATCGTCGCTGCCGCGCGGCACGACAGCGAGGGATTTCTCGCCGGGGAGCTCCAACGACGCAAGGCGCTGCGCTACCCGCCCTACGGCGAGCTGATCAGAATCGTCTGCTCGAGCGCCCGTGAAGGGGTCGCGCTGCAGGCGGCGCGCGAGCTGCGCTCGCGCCTCACGCTCGCGGACGCCGTGCTGCTTGGACCGGCGCCGTTGTTTCGCCTGCGCGGGCGCGAGCGGGCCCAGATCGTGGTCAAGTCCGCCGACCGCGCGGTCGCGGTCGCGGCGGTCGGTGAGGCCGTTGGGGAGCCTCTGCACCGCGACGCGTCGGTCAGCGTCGACGTCGATCCGCAGTAGCTCGCGGCGGATCCGCCGCCCAGCCCGGATCTCCGATCCCGGAAGCCGGTGACCCCTAGACTGGGGTCATGGCTGAAGAGCTGCTCGAAGAGGAAGAAGAGCTTCAGGGCGAGTCCGCGCAGGAGCGTGAGCGGCGTGAGAGCGCACTGGCGAGGATCCGCAGGCTCGGTGACCCGGTGCTGCGAACGCGTGCGCTCGAAGTGTCGGCGTTCGACGCGCGGCTGCGCGAGGACATCGACTGGATGCGCGGCGTGATGGACGGCGCCCTCGGCGTCGGACTGGCTGCTACGCAGGTCGGGATGCTGGCGCGCGTGCTCGTCTACCGCGTCGAGGCGGAGAGCCCGACTGCCGCGCTTGTGAACCCGCGGATCGAGTGGCAGAGCGATGAGACCGAGACGATGGAGGAGGGCTGCCTCAGCATCCCCGGGATTCGCGTCGACGTCGAGCGCGCGCTGCACCTGCGCGTCGCGGGCGCCGACGGGCACGGAGAGGCGGTCACGGTCGAGGCCTCGGGCCTCGAGGCGCGCGTGCTGGCGCACGAAATCGACCACCTCGACGGCGTGCTGATGCTGGACCGCGCGAGCAAGGCGCAACGTCGCGAGGCGATCCGCGCCTGGCGCGATCGCCAGCTCGACGCGTGAAGACCGTCTACATCGGCAGTTCCGACTTCTCGCTGGCGGTGCTCACCGCCGCCGCGCCGACCCTGGCCCCGGCTCTGGTGGTGACGCGCGCGCCGGCCGCGAAGGGCCGCGGCCGCCATCTCGCGCCGACGCCGCTGGCCGCCGGCGCGCGGGAGCTCGGGCTGGAGGTGCTCGAGCCGGTGGCGCTGGCCGACGCCGCCGAGCAGATCGACGCCGTCGCGCCGGAGGTGATCGTCCTCTGCGCCTACGGAGCGCTGGTGCGCGAGCCGCTGCTGTCGCGCTACGAGATCCTCAACGTGCACCCGTCGCTGTTGCCGCGCTGGCGCGGCGCCGCCCCGATCGAGCGCGCGATCATGGCCGGCGACACGCGGACCGGCGTATCGCTGATGCGTCTGGTGGCCGAGCTCGACGCCGGCCCCGTTTGCTCTGTCGCGGCCGTCACGATCGAGCCCGACGACGATTTCGCCACCCTCAGCGCGCGCCTCGCCGGCCTCGCGGGGGCGCTCGTCGCGCAGGCGCTGCAGGCGCCGCGCCGCTACCGCGAACAGGACGGCGACGGCGTGACCTACGCCGAGAAGCTGACGGCGGCCGACCGCGAGCTTGATCCCCGGCGCCCGGCCGAGGAGCTCGAGCGACGCGTGCGCGCGCTGCATCCCCACCTCGGGGCGCGTCTCCCCGACGGCCTCGGGGTCGCCGCGGCACGCGTTTCGAGCCGGCCGACGCCCGCGGGAGCGCTCGCCGCGCAGGAGGGCCGCCTCTACTACGGCGCGACGCCGGGAACGCTCGAGCTGCTCCTCGTTCAGCCCCCGGGCAAGCGCGCGATGGAGGCCGCTGCCTACCTGCGCGGCCATTCGCTCTGAGCGCCCGCGAGATGCGCCCGAACAGCCGACTCGAGATGCGCCCGCGGCGGCGCGGACATGCCGTCTGAAGCCCGCGCCGCCGCCTACGTCGTGCTGCGGCGGACCTTCGAGCAGGGGGCGTTCACCGACCGGGCATTCCACGATGCGGCGGCTGCGCTGAGCGGGCGCGACCGGGCCCTCGCGATGCGCCTGGCCTACGGGGCGGTACAGCGCGCTTTGACGCTCGATGAGCTGATCGAGCAGTGCGCCGGTCGCCCGGCCGCGAAGATCGACGCGCCGCTGCTCGCGGCGCTGCGGCTGGGTGCCTATGAGCTGTGCTTCGCCGAAAGCGCCGCGCATGCCGTGGTCAACGACGCCGTCGAGCTGGCGAAGAGCTCGCACGGGCACGCGCTGGTCAACGCTGTTCTTCGCCGGCTCGCCCGCGAGGGCGGCTCGCTGCTGGCCGCGCTGGACGACCGCGATCCGCGGTCCGCATCGATCCGCCACTCGATGCCGCTGTGGATCGTGGAACTCTGGTGGGACGCGCTCGGACCCGAGGCGACGCGCGGGCTGCTCGCCCGCGCAAACGAACCGGCTGAAAGCTCGTTGCGGGCCAACACGCTGCGTACGGATGCCGCGGGCCTGGTCGAGGCTTTGGCCGCCGCCGGGGTGAGCGCGAGCGCCCCGGGTGAGCCGCCCGAGGCTGTGATCGTGGCGGGCGCGTTCGACGCCCACGGCTCCGCGTTGTGGCGCGACGGCGCACTGATGCCGCAGTCGCGCGCGTCGATGATGGTCGCCCATTGCGTCGGTGCCGCACCGGGCGAGCGCGTGCTCGACATGTGCGCCGCGCCCGGAGGCAAGACCACACACCTGGCGGCGCTGATGGGGGCCCGAGGGGATCTGGTGGCCGTCGAGCGCCACGCCGGCCGCGCGCGCGCCCTTGAGCGCACGGCGGCACGCATGGGAGCGGCGAACGTGAGGGTTGAACTCGGCGACGCGACGGCCCGCCGCAGCTCCGGCGCGACCTTCGCGCGTGTGCTGCTGGACGCGCCGTGCTCGGGGCTCGGGACGTTGCAGTCGCGCCCCGATCTGCGCTGGCGCGCCTCGCCGGACACCGTGGCGGCGCTCGCCGCGCAGCAGGCCCGGCTATTGTCCGCGGCGGCCGCCGCGTGTGCGCCGGGAGCTACGCTCGTCTACTCGACGTGCACGATCTCGCCGGCCGAGAACGAGCACCAGATCGCAGGATTCCTCGATGCCCATCCGCAGTTCGCACCGATCGACCTACAGCTTCGCCACCCTGCCTGGGCGCACCCTGGCGCCGCGGATGAGTTGCTGGCGCTCGGGCACCGCCAGGGCAGCGACGGCTTCTTCATCGCCGCGATGGCTCGCGGCGGAGGCTGAGCGGCGGGCGGTTCGATGAGCGAGGCGGCGGGACTCGGAACGGCCTGTCCCAACTGCAGCGAGCCGTGGCTGCGTCCGACGAACCTCCCGGGGCGCTATCGCTGCGTCTACTGCCTGCACCGCTTCGAGCTGGTCTCCGTCTGCCCGAACTGCGGCGAGCATTCCACGATCGTGCGGATGGCCAGCACGGCGATCGTGATGTGCAACGTGTGCGGCGGCAGCATGCTGCGGGAGATATGAGCTTGGCGCTCACCGCTGTGCCGCGCGTCGCGCCGTCGGTCCTCTCGGCCGACTTCGCAGCGCTGGGCGCGCAGGTTCAGGAGGTGCTCGACGCCGGCGCTCGGGTCATCCACGTGGACGTCATGGACGGCCATTTCGTCGCGCCGATCACGATGGGCCCGCTCGTCGTCGCCGGCCTGCGCGAGCGCGTCGCCGCCGCGGGCGCGCGGCTCGAGGTGCACCTGATGATCGAGCGCCCGGAGCGCCAGATCGACGAGTTCGCGCGCGCGGGCGCCGACCTGATCACGATCCATGCCGAGGCGACGCCGCACGTCCACTACGCGCTCTCGCAGATCCGCGCCGCCGGGCTGGGCGCCGGGCTCGCGCTCTGTCCAGCGACGCCACTCGAGATCTTCCGCGAAGTCGCGGAGCTCCTGGATCTCGCGCTGTGCATGACGGTCAACCCCGGCTGGGGCGGGCAGCGTTTCATCGAGGCGTCGATCAGCCGGATCGAGCGCACGCGGGCTCTGCTCGGCGGCGCCGTGGCCGTCGAGGTCGACGGCGGCATCGATGCTCTGACCGGGCCGCGTTGCCTCACCGCCGGCGCCGGCGTGTTCGTCGCCGGTAGCGCCGTGTTCGGAGCGCCCGATCCGGCGGCGGCCTACGCGGCGCTTGCCGACGCGGTCGGCGACCCGCGGCGGTAGAGCGCGAAGAGGCCCGCGGCCAGCAGGCCGGCGGCGCCGGCGTAGCCCACCTCGGTGCGCAGGATCTGGTCTGCGATCACTCCGGCCAGCATCCAGCCGACGAAGACCGCTGCCGCCGCGAGCCACATCGCCGCCGCGCGTGTGGCCTGCCCGCGGGCGAGCGCAGCCTGGTTGAGCGCGCCGGCCGACAGGTGCAGGCCCATGCCGACGGCGATCAGGGCCAGGCCGAAGCGGCTGTAGGCGTAGTCGTTGTGGAAGAGGTGGTGCAGCACGAACGGCCCGATCGCCAGCAGGCCGATCGCCACGGCCACCGCGAAGGCGGCGATCGCGAGCACCGTCAGCCGGATCGCCCGGGCGAACGCCGCGCGGCCCCGGGTGACCTCGAGGCCCGCGAGGTGGGGTAGCAGCGAGGTCTGAATCGCCTGGAAGAGCTGTAGCGGCGCCCGTGTGATCAGCATCACGTTGAACACGAGCCCCGGCAGCGCCGAGGTTGAGGGTGTCGTGGCCGCGATCGTGAGCACGGCCGCGTTCAGCAGCGTCTGCTCGGCCAGCTGGATCGCCGAGACCGCCACCGCGAAGCCGCTGCCGCGGCGGATCGAGAGGTCGCTGACGGCCTCCTCGATGCCTTCGGCGGCGGGACCTTCGAGCGCCGCGTCGCTCGCCGGCGGCGCTGCGCTGCGCTCGCGGGTCGCCCGGCTGGCGAAGGCTGCGGGAACAACCACCAGGGACACGAAGGGCGCCGCGGCGATGCCGATGGCGATGGCCGACTGGCCGTGCGTGATGCCGGCCGCTGCCGCGAGCGCAAAGGCGATCCGCGAGGCCGACTCCATGAACACCAGACCGCCGTAGAGCGCGAAGTACTTGTGACCCGCCAGCCAGCCTCGGGCGAAGTAGCTTGCGGCGTAGGCGACGATGCCGACGACGAAGATCCAGTAGAGCGTCTCGGAGTCGAACACATGGCCGGCCAGCTGGTCGTGCAGCGGCAGCGCGACCGCCAGGAAGACGAGCGCGAAGGCGCCCTGGATCGTCATCGGGATCCGCATCGGCAGCGCGGCGATGCCGCGGGCGCGATGGTCGGCGATCGTGCGCGAGAGCAGCTGCTCGATCGGCCTGTAGATCACGCTGATGATCACGAACATCACCGACCACAGCACGTCGAGATGGGAGTACTGCGAAGAGACGTGGCCGCCGCGATCGAGGAGATGGCCCGCGATCGCGAAGTAGGCCAGCGTCAGGACACCGGTCGAAGCGATCCCGATCGAGAGCATGCGCGCCCCGCGCGCGTAGGTCTGGGCGCCCGGCTGTGCGCGTGACGGACGCGGCGAGCGCTGCTCAGACTCGGACAAGCACCATCGTCCAGGGAAACGGCGAGCGGGTCTCGATAACCTCGCCGTGGCGTGCGCACAGCGCGACGATCCCGGGCTTTGAGAAGTGGTTGACGTGACCTGGCGTGTTGCCCAGCTGCCCCCAGTAGGCGCCGCGCGCCATGTTCACGCCGCGCCACAGCGGTTCGCGCGGGACCGACACGAGCACGTTCCGCGCGGCGCAGCGCGCCATCTCCGCCAGCGTCTGCTCAGGGTCGGGAACGTGCTCGAGCACCTCGATCGCGCAGACCAGATCGAACTCGCGCGCCGCGAAGGGCAGCTGCTCCGCGCGCTGGGCGATGTAGGTCAGGTTGGGCGCCGGGCGCTGCGCCCACTCGGCGGCGAGCAGCGGATCGTCGAGGTCGATGCCGACGACCCGCGCCGGAGCAAGAGTGTTCGCCCAGCGGTGGGTGAGCACGCCCTCGCCGCACCCCACGTCGAGCACAGAGCCGGGATCGGTGGAGAAGAAGAGGTCGTCGAGGTTGCGTTCGAAGCCGCGCATCAGCGCGCGGGCGACGGGGTTGCGCGCGTTGTACTTGTCGTAGGTGTTGCCGGTGACGACACCGTCGGCCGAGCGGGTGACGGCGGTCACGAATCGGCCTCCCGGCCCGCGGCGCCGTCGCTCGGGTGAAGCGGCGGACGGTCGGTCAGCGCCTCGTAGTGCGACGGCGCGACTCCCAGCTGCAGCTCGATCCGGCGGACGCGTTCGTGGGTGCGCTGGATCATCGTGCGCTGGGCGCTGAGCAGGTCGCCGATCACGCCGAGGGCGGCGACCACGACGCCGGCGTTGAACAGCACCGCGCCCAGGATCAGCGACTGGACGTGGCCCGAACCCTTGCCCTGGACGTAGGCGACGAAGAAGCGCACCCACACGCCGAAGGCGGCGATCAGCAGGATCGCCGCGGCGCTGAGGAACACGCGAAGCGGCTCGTACTGGGCGTAGATCCGGAAGATCGAGGCCGCGTTGCGCCGGACGTAGGACCACATCGACGGGAACAGCCGCGACTCGCGCGTCACCGGGTTGGTTCGGATCGGGACGTGGTCGAGCGCGATCAGCTGCTTGCCGGACTGGATGATCGACTCGAGCGTGTAGGTGAAGCGCGAGACGATCAGGATCTGCAGCGCAGCCTCGCGGTTGTAGGCGCGAAAGCCGGAGGTCGTATCGGGCACATCGGTTGAGGAAGCTGCTCGCACGACGCGCGATCCGAGCCGCTGCAGGCGCTTCTTCAGCGGCGAGAAGTGCTCGATCGAGAGCACGTCGCGATCGCCGATCACCATGTCGGCGCTGCCGGCGATGATCGGCGCAACGAGCTTGGCGATGTCGGCGCCCTGGTACTGGTTGTCGGCGTCGGTGTTGACGACGACGTCCGCGCCGAGCTTGAGCGCGGCGTCCATGCCGGCCTGAAAGGCGCTGGCCAGCCCCTTGTTGTTGGTCAGGCGCACGATGTGCTCGACGCCGTGCGCCCGCGCGACCTCGATCGTCGCGTCGGTCGACCCGTCGTCGATCACCAGCCACTCGACCGAATCGAATCCGGGCAGCACCCGCGGCAGGTCGGCGAGCGTCGCCGGCAGTTGCTCGGCTTCGTCCTTGCAGGGAATCTGGATGATCAGCTTCATCGTGTGCGGTGCCGTCCGCGCGTTCCGTCCACGACGGTGCCGTAAACTGGCCGCCCAGTATCCCAGAGAAGCCGGGAGGCCGTCAGGCCCGCCGGCGGCGTCCGAGGCCCTGTGGATTCTCCCTTTTCGATGCCCAGAGGTTGCCTCAATACCGCGTGTGTGCAGCTGGCGACCGTAGCGCCCGCGCGGGTTGCAGTGCAACCGGCCGCGCCGGAGCGCGTGGCGCCTTGAGTCATTCCTCGGATGCGGCGAGCGCCATGAGGGCCAGGCGGCCGGCGTGGCTTGCGCCACTGCTGGCGCTGCCCGCGGCGACATGGGCGAAGTTGTGTTTCGCCGCGATGTCGCTCGCCGCGCTGATCGGCTTCCTCGCGATCCCGACCTACCCGATCTACGACACCGAGTACTACCTGCTCTGGGGACGCGAGATCGCCCACGGCCAGCTGCCTTCGTTCACGGTCTATGAGGCGCCGACCGAGCACCCGCTCGCCGTCGCCTGGGGCACCGTCATGTCGATCTTCGGCAACTCGGCGCTGCGCCTGTCGGTGCTGTGCGCGATCGCGTCGTTCCTCCTGCTGGCCTGGGGCGTCTACCGGCTCTCGCGCACGGCGTTCTCGCCGATCGTCGCCGCGACAGCGGTGGCGCTGCTGCTGACCCGCTTCAACTTCCTGTTCCTGGCGGCGCGCGGGTATGTCGATCTGACCTACTGCGCCGCGATCGTCTGGGCTGCGGCGTTCGAGATCGAGCGCCCGCGTCGCGGGACGCTCGTGTTCGCGGTGCTGTTGAGCGCCGAGCTGATCCGGCCGGATGCATGGCTGCTCGCCGGCCTCTACTGGCTGTGGTGCGCGCCGAAGGCCGGCTGGAGCCAGCGGATCCGCTGGGCCGCGACGGTGGCCGCCGGCCCCGTCATCTGGGTGCTGCTCGACTGGATCGTCACCGGCAAGCCGCTGCACTCGCTGACCAGCACGCAGAACACCGCCGTCGCGCTCGGCCGCACCGTGCCGCTGGCGCAGCTGCCCGGGACACTCTTCCACTACCTGATCCTCTTGACCAAGTCGCCTGTGGTCGCGGGTGCGATCGGCGGCGTCGTGCTCTCGGCCTGGCTTGTTCCGCGCCGGATGCTCGCGCCGTTCGTGGTGCTGCTGAGCGGCATCGGCACCTTCGTGGTGCTCGCCGGGGCGGGGCTGTCGGTCATCGACCGCTACCTGCTGATGCCCGCCGTGATCATCCTGGTGTTCTGCGCGTTCGCGCTCAGCGGCTGGACGATGCTCGAGCGCGGGCTGTTGCGCAAGGTCTGGGCGACGGGGGCGGCGGTGCTTGCGGGCATCGGCATCTACCTCGCTGCGAGCACGCTCAGCCTGAACAAGATCGAGAGCGAGCTGGGCTTCCGCGACAGCGGCCAGACCTCGCTGGTCGCGATCCTGAAGGAGCCGCAGGTCCAGCGGGATCTGGCGTGCGGGCCGGTGTCGGTTCCCGACCACAAGCTCGTGCCCGACGTGCGGCTGATCCTCAACCTCGGCCGGGCCGGCGTGATCGACCGTGGCGATGCGCGCTACCTGCTCCACACCGGCCGGGCGGCGGTCTATGACGCCGAGCAGCACGGGGTCGCGATCTACCCGCTCGGGCTCGCGGTCATCCGCTATGCGTTGACCAGTCCGAACGACAGCCCGCTGGACCAGGTGCCGCTGGCCGGCTTCCAGCTGATCGCGCACACCCGGTACTACGCGGCGTACGCACGCTGTTGAGCGTCCTGCGCCGGCGCTTCGACCTCCGCTACGGCGTGGCGCTGACGGGGGTGCTCGCCGTCGCGCTGGCGTTGCGGCTGTGGGGTGTGGGCAGCGGGCTGCCGTGGGTCTACAACGTCGATGAGGCACAGCACTTCGTGCCGCTCGCGGTCGGCATGCTCGGCGGCAACCTCGATCCCGGCGGTTACTTCGCCAACCCGCCGGCCTTCACCTATCTGCTCGCCGGGCTCTACAAGCTGCTGCTCGGCTCCCGCACCGCGGGCCTGTACTACTCCGACCACTCGACCGAGGTGTGGCTGATCGCGCGGATCGCCTCGGGCGTGCTCGGGACACTCGCCGTCTGGCTGCTCTATCTCGCGGGAGCGCGACTGCTCGACCGCCGCGCCGGGCTGCTTGCCGCCGCCGTGATGGCGGTCGCCTTCCTGCCGGTGTTCTACGGCAAGCTGGCCCTGAACGACTCGCCAACGCTCGCCCCGGTGTGCCTCTCGCTATGGGGCAGCGCCGGCGTGGCGCGGTTCGGTCGCCGGCGCGACTTCGCGATCGCCGGGCTCGGATTGGGGCTGGCGGCCGCGACGAAGTACACCGGCGGGATCGTCATCGTCGCGCTGATCGTCGCCGGCGCCTCGCGCGTGTACGCGCCGAGCGGGCGCCGGCGAGCCGCTCTATGGCTGGTGCTGTCAGGCGTCGTGGCGCTGGCGGCCTTCATCGCCGCCAACCCCTACGCCGTGATCGACTTCCACAGCTTCATTCATCAGCTGGCCCACCAGTCCTCGGAGAGCGAGACCAACGGCAAGCTCGGCCTCACCTACGGCAGCGGCGTCTTCTACTACCTGTGGTCGATCACCTGGGGCGTCGGCTGGGTTCCGGCGCTCGCCGCCGTCGCCGGCGCGGTCGTGCTCGTGCTGCGCCGCGCCTGGGTGACGGCGGCGCTGCTGGTGCCGGCGCCGATCGCCTACCTGGCGTTCATGGGATTGCAGGGCCGCTACTTCGGGCGCTGGGTGATGCCGATCGTGCCCCTCGTTTGCCTGCTGGCCGCCTGCGCCGTGGTCGGCGCCGCGGACCTCCTCGCGCGTGCACGACCGCGCCTGTGTGCCGCGCTGGTGCTTGCGGGCGCCATCGTCCTGTGCGGGCAGGGACTCGCCTACAGCGTGCATTCCGGTTTGGTGAACTCGCGTGCGGACACGCGCGCGCTGGCTCGCGCCTGGATGGTCGCGCACATTCCGCGCATGGCGAGGATCGTGGTTGAGCCGATCGCGCCCAACTCGAGTCGCGCCCC
>Ga0182016_10005180_pt1 | contig 14129 bp, 14 predicted proteins | sample 712S2MmetaG_FD_120491 | JGI IMG/M metagenome (GOLD analysis project Ga0182016, IMG submission 120491) | Permafrost microbial communities from Stordalen Mire, Sweden - 712S2M metaG | ecosystem: Environmental > Terrestrial > Soil > Wetlands > Permafrost | place: Sweden: Stordalen | collected...
ATCAACACCCTCCTAGGCTTCCACCAGCCCTTCTCCGGCACCGCCCGCATCTTCGGCAAAGACATCCGCACCGACGCCAAAAGCGTCCGCAGCCTGCTGGGCTACATGCCGGAAAACGATTCCTTCATCGCCGGGATGACCGGCGTACACTTCGTCCGCCTGATGGCCGAACTCTCCGGCTTGCCCGCTGAACAAGCCATGGAACGCGCTCACGAAGCCTTCTTCTGGGTCGGCCTGGGCGAAGCGCGCTACCGCAATCTGGGCACTTACTCGCTCGGCATGAAACAAATGGCCAAGCTCGCGCAAGCCATCGCGCACGGCCCCAAACTCCTGTTCCTCGACGAGCCCACCAACGGCCTCGATCCGCCGGCGCGCGCCCGCATGATCCAGCTCATTCAGGAAATACGCGACCGCGGCGACCTCCGCTTGATCCTCTCCTCGCACCTGCTGCGCGATGTCGACGAGTGCTGCGATGAAGTCCTCATCCTCAAAGACGGCCGCATCGCCGCCTCCTGCAACCTCGAAGAGGAGCGCCGCGCCAATCGCAAATTCCTGGAGCTTGAAACCCGCGGCGCAAACGGCACCTTCACCGCCGCCATCGAGCAACTGGGCTGCGAGGCCGCCGCCTTCCCTAATGGCCGCATGAAACTGGTCATGCCCGATGGCGTCGAGATCCGCCAGCTCTACGTCCTGGCCGCCGAGCAGAACGTGCAGATCCGCCGCCTCAATCATAAGCGCGATTCGCTCGAAGATATTTTCCTGAAAGCCATGGAGGTGCCCAATGGCGGTGTTTAAGCATGCCTACAAGGGCTACGATGGGCCGCTCACGCCCGCCTGGTCGCGCTTCCTGATCTTGCCGCGCTACGCCTTCGAAGAAATGCGCCGCAAGCGCTTCTACAGCATATTCTTCCTGGTCTCCATGATGGCGCCGCTCATTTTCGCGCTGATCATTTATATCCAGCACAATCTCAGCGCGGTGAAGATGCTGCAAATCCGCGACTTGGTCGAAATCAACGCGCGCTTCTTTCTCAACTTCCTGGGTTGGCAAAGCATGATGGCCTTCTTCCTCGCGGCTTTCGTAGGACCCGGCCAAGTCTCGCCCGATCTCGCCAACAACGCGCTCTCCCTGTATCTCGCGCGCCCCTTCTCGCGCGCCGAATACGTGCTCGGCAAGCTCTCCGTCCTGCTGATCCTGATGTCCATCATGACCTGGATTCCGGGCCTGCTCCTCTACATCTTGCAAGCGTCCCTGGAAGGTCACGGCTGGTTCATCGCGAACCTGCGCATCGCCAACGCCATCTTCTTCGGCGCCTGGATCTGGATTCTGCTGCTCTCCCTGCTGGCCCTGGCCCTCTCCGCCTGGGTGAAATGGAAGCCCATGGCTGGCGGCCTGCTCTTCGGCGTCTTCTTCGTGGCCGCCGGATTCGGCGGCGCAATCAACGGCATCATGCGCACCCAATGGGGCAACCTGCTGAACCTCAGCCACCTGATCGGCGCAGTCTGGGCCTCGCTCTTCGAACAGCCCATGCATCGCGGCACCGGCGCAGTCTTCTTCCGCGTGCATGGCGACGAGACCCCCATCTGGTGCTGCTGGATGGCCCTGCTGGCCATCTGCGCCTTCTGCCTCTACCTGCTCTCGCGCAAGATCCGAGGCGCGGAGGTAGTCCGATGACCCCGAGCCAACCCCCCAGCCACCAGCCACCAGCCACCAGCCACGGCGAGCGAAGCGAGCCCACCCCCCGCATCGTCTTCGACAACGTCTCGCGCTTCTACGGTGAAGTCCTCGGCGTCAATCGCGTGAACCTCTCCATCGGCTCCGGCATCACCAGCCTGGTCGGTCCCAACGGCTCCGGCAAAACCACGCTCATGAACCTGATGACCGGCCTCATTCGCCCCTCCCGCGGCACAATCACCGTCCTCGGCATCCCATCCGGCCGCCCCGAAGAGCTGTTCCGCAAAATGGGATACTGCACCCAATTCGATGCGTTTCCCAAAGGCCTCACCGGCTACCAGTTCATCTATTCGTTCCTGCTGGTGCATGGCATGATCGAGTCCGAAGCCGCCAAGCTGACCGACGAAGCCCTCCAGCGCGTTTCTATGACGGAAGCCGCCGACCGCCCTGTCGCCGCCTATAGCAAAGGCATGCGCCAGCGCATCAAGCTCGCGCAAGCCATCGCCCACCGCCCCACCGTGCTGGTGCTCGACGAACCCCTCAACGGTCTCGATCCCATGGCCCGCGCCGAAACCATCGCCGTCTTTAAACAATGGGGCGAAGAAGGCCGCCACGTCATCGTCTCCAGCCACATCCTGCACGAAGTCGATCGCATCTCCGACCAGGTCATCCTCCTCAGCCACGGCTATGTGGTCGCCGAAGGCCAGATCCAGGGCGTGCGCAGCGAGGTCAAGGATCAGCCCATGCAGATCCTGGTCCGTTGCGACAAGCCCGGCCTGCTGGCCTCCCGTCTCTTCGAGCAGGATCACGTCGTGGAAGCCAAGGTCAACGAAGATGGCAGAGGTCTGCTGGTCCGCACGCGCGACGCCGACAGCCTTTATCTACTGCTCAATCGCATCGTGCTCGACAACGGCCTCGAAGTGGAAGCCGTCGCGCCCGCAGATGACGACGTGAATTCCGTCTATCAATACCTGATCGGAGCCGAAGGAGGCACCACATGACCTGGAGCCAAATCGCCACCCAGCCCTGGATGCTCTGGCGCCGCCAGGTGGCCGCCATCCTGCGTCTGGAATTGAAGAAGAGCCTGTTCTCCAAGCGCGCCTGGTGGATCTACATCCTCACGGTCGGCCCGGTCGTGATCACCGGCATGCATTCGCTGTTCAGCGGCGGCAGTGGCGGCCACACCATGGGCGAAGACAACATGATTTTCGCCGGCATTTTCCAAGTCTATTTCTTGCGCCTGGGGATCTTCTTCGGTTGCCTGGGCATCTTCTCCAACCTGTTCCGCGCCGAAGTGCTGGAGCGCACCCTGCACTATTACTTCATGTCACCCGTGCGCCGCGAAGTACTGGCGGTGAGTAAGTATCTCGCCGGCCTGATCGCCGCTATAACTTACTTCGTAGGCAGCGTGGTGCTGAGCTATCTCTTCATGTGCGCACACTGGGGACCGGTCTTCCAGCAGTACTTGTTCCACGGGCCCGGCCTGCACCAGTTAGGCTGGTACGCGCTGACCGCCGCGCTGGCCTGCGTCGGCTATGGATCGGTGTTCCTGCTCACTGGCGTGCTCTACCGCAACCCCATGATCCCCGCCGCCGCGGTGTTCGTATGGGAGAACCTGAATCCCTTCCTCCCGTCGCTGTTGAAGAAATTCAGCATCATTTTCTACCTGAAATCGCTCTGCCCCGTGGGCGAGATTCCCACCGACGGACCGCTGGCCATACTCGCCACCATGACCGAGCCGACCCCCGCCTGGCTGGCCATCCCCGGCCTGCTGCTAGTCTCCGCCCTGATCCTGGCCTACGCCGCCGCCAAAGCGAGAAAGCTGGAAGTCAGCTACAGCGACTAAGCCGTTGTGGGGCAGGCTCTCAGCCTGCGGCGGCCTCTCAGGCCGCCCCCCCCGCGCTATCCTGGTCGCATGCCCCCGATCGAAATCGACCCTGACCTAAACCGCCAAGCCTTGGCCGAAGCTGCTCAACAGTATCCCGAGTTCGCGGGCAAAGCCGTGCGCGTCATCGCCCGTCCGCTCATGCAAGGATTCGCCTGGCAACTGGAGTGGAACGGAACGCCTCCAACCGGGCAAGCCGCGTGGGAGTTCCAAAACACGGCGATCCGCGCATACAAGAGACTGGCGAAAGTCACCTAGCTCCAATACTGTTCGCTTAAGGGTGTTTCGGTGGGGCAGACGATCGGTTTTTGTCGTCTGCCAGCGCTCCCGAAGGCGGCAGACCACAAAAGGCAATGGTCTGCCCCACCTAGCCCCAGCATGCAAAGCGCGCCCAAGACACGCAAAGCGCGCTCCACCCCCTGCTGACTCATAGAACAAGCGCAAAATCGGACTCCTCCACGGCATGGAATCCACCTTCCCCCCCGCCCTGGTGGACCGCATCAACTCCCTCAACGCGCCCGGCGTCCATGCCGAAAGCATCCTCATGGGCGGCGGCATGGCCGAGCCCAGCGGCTATCGCGTCATCGTCGACCGCATCTCGCAGGACATCCCCTTGTAACTGCAGCGGTCGTCTCAACCCAACCTGAAGCGATTTGCCAGCGCATGTCCCCTTCAGCGTGTTTTTACCGCTAATGTAAGTGATGCTGCACTTCAATCCTGCGGGGCCCCAGTGGCGGGGCCGCGTCGGACGGCATCCAAATACTTCGCTTAGGAGATTCTAGAAATGCGGGTTCCAATCTCGACGCTCTTGCTTGGCGTCCTTCTCGCGGCAGTCCCACAGCTAGTGAACGCTCAAGGCGCGCCTGCTCCAACGCCCTGCGACCCCTTCGTTCCCTACAACAACTGTCAAACGACTGTGGACTTTCCAACCGGAGTGCATGACATTATCGCCGTGACGCCGGGTGGATCGGCCAACGTGCACGTCATCAACAAGCCGGCGTTTTCCACTTGCCAGCTTAGTTTTGCGCCCGGGCCGCCGCCTCGAAGTGTGGATGCTTCAGTCGCCGCTTTCCTGACCGGCCTCTCCGGCATCGGTCTGTTCGCCGGCAATCCCCCAGCGGACAGGACAAAGGCTTTCGCCTCGCCCGCGCCGCGCGTTCCGCCGAATTCCGACGCAGCCAATATCGAACTGCAAATCCAGGCAGTCCAAACGGAAGAAACCAGGTTGACCAGCATCCTGGATGCCGACAAGCAGGCTTACAAACTGGGCGTGGCCGGCGACGCCGCTCACCCGATCAGCGTCACATCGGTTTGGAAGGAAACCGACGAAAGGAAGTTCCCTGACGAGGTTCCTGTCCTTAAGGGGATTTTGAGCGTACTGATCTTACGCCAGGAGCCAAGCATCGCAAGCCTGCAGGCTGAACTGGACGCCTTAAGCCGGTCCATGGGTGAATTTCATCGCAAGTACGACGGCACGTTCACTGCTTCGGGGCAAGCGTGGCTGGATAGCGTCAACGACACGATCAACAAGATCAATGGCCTGGCGGCGCGCTATCAAGACTATATCGCCGATATCCTGGCCATTCGTACCGGCCTCAAGCAGGCTCTTGCTCAACTCCCCGACCCACCCTACACAAAGGCTTTCACCATGCAAGACCTGCCCATTCCAGGTTTCGTCAACAACAACATGTCTGTAACCGTATCTTGCAAGGACAACATCACCCAAGTTCCCAGTCCGATCAGCGTTACCTTTACGGCCTATTACACGCGGCTTCCCTGGCTCGACTTCTCGGCGGGTCCGCTGTTCTCCCTCTTGGGGCGGCATCAGGTTGGCGTAATCGGGGCCACCGCTGCGCAAATGGCTGCGGCGCCAACAACCGCGGCCAATGGTTACCTTGGCGTTACCGACCAGTCCTCATTTCAGGTGGTCCCGATGGCCTTTGTGGAGTTCCATTCCCGCGGATTCCGGTGCCCCTGGGCCAACCCCAAGGACATCGAACGTCGCTTCGGTTACGTGTGCTCGGCGGGCGTAGCACTGGGAGCGGGCCCCAATAACGCCAGCGGTACGGTGCAAGCGGAATTCTTCGAAGGAGTGTCGTTCGCCATCCAGCGTATATCGTTCCTCGTCGGGTTCCACGACGGAAGGGTCGAGGAACTCGGGGGAGGATATGGCATCGGCCAGCCCGTTCCGTCCATGGGCTACACTCCCATAATCACCAGAAAGTTCAGCGTACGGCCGGCGTTTAGCATCACTTACCGGATCCCCATTCATTAGTTCTGCAATCGCGGAAAAGGAGCGAAATCGTGACCAATAAAGTGATCGTCTGCAACTCAGCCGCGCTGGCTGCCAAGTACGGGGCCAATGCCAACCTCATTCAAAATGGCGTCAACCGGCTGATCGCCGCCGACAACGCGCGCGGCATTCAAAGCCGGTACGTGGCAATCGACGACGCCGCCACCATGCAGGGCTTCCACGCGCCACCTGTGACCAACCCGGCAGACACCCGCCAGAACAAAGACGCGGTAGATGCGGTCTACGGCTCGGCGGCGCCCGATTATATCCTGCTGCTGGGTGGACCGGACCTCATCCCGCATCAGGATATCGTGAATCCAGTCTATGACGGAAACAACGATGTCGATCCGATCGCTTGGAGCGACCTCCCATATGCGTGTGATGCTCCTTACAGCCAGAACGCGCAAGATTTCATCGGCCCAACCCGCGTCGTAGGAAGACTTCCGGATGTTACTGGTAGTGCCGACCCAGAGTACCTGTTGAACTTGTTGGATCTCGCCGTCAATTACGTGGCTGGCTCGCCCGCGAGCTACGCTCCTTACCTGGGCGTCACCGCCTCGGTTTGGTCGGGATCGACAGCCCTGAGCCTGAACGCCATCTTTGGAAGCAGCACCGATATGCAGGTATCGCCACCGGCCGGCCCCGCATGGCCTCCCAAACTGTTTTCACGCAAATCGCACTTCTTCAATTGCCACGGCGCGGACATCGATCCACATTTCTACGGACAGCAGGGAACCCAGTTTCCAATTGCACTCGACGCCGGTCTGGTGGCGGGACAACTCACTGAAGGGACCGTCATGGCCGCCGAGGCTTGTTACGCAGCTCAACTGTACGCGCCTGCGGCGGAACCAACCGGACGCATGGGCATGGCCAACACATATATGTCCAGCGGATGCTCCGCCTATTTCGGCAGCACCACCATCGCCTACGGAGAGTTCACTACCAACGCAGACGCCGACCTGCTCTGCCAGTATTTCTTCGAGGCGATCCGGGCGGGCGCCAGCTCCGGGAGAGCCGCGCTGCAGGCCAGGCAAAACTATGCGCGGGCCGGCGCCTCGCTGAGCCCGACGGACCTGAAGACTCTCGCTCAGTACCTGCTGCTCGGCGATCCCTCCATCGTTCCCGTAGCGCCCCCGGTGGCAGCTCACCTGATTGCCGGAGCGGCCGGCGAGGATCGGGAGCACGCAAATCGCCGGAAGTTCCTGATCGCGACAGGACGCGAAATCGTGCGGACCAAGGCGGTATCGTCTGGCAGGCCCGATCGAGCGGCTTCGGCTACTCTGACGCAAGCACTGCGAACCCTCGCTCAGCAGTTCGAAATGGACGAACCCGCCATCCTTTCGTTCTCCGTTCGGAACACAGCCGGACTCGAGAGTGTGCCCCGAGCTTTGGCGGCGCGTGCACCGGTGGCATCCGAGTACCACATCGTCACATCGCGGCGGCTGGTCGATACCGCGCCTGTTCGATTGATCTCGCTGCTCGAAGTGGAGGCCAGCGGCGACGAGATTCTGCGCACCCGGCAACTCGTTTCGAGATGACGGATGGCTTAGACTAAGAGTACATGGCGGTTGAAGTCCAAGAAGTGGGGACTGTCGTTCAGAAGCGCTTCGCGGCAGGATCGAAGAGCGACCACGAAGCGGTCTGGCTCGAATGCAAAGACAAGCAATATATTCTGCGGCGTCCCGGCGGCAACCCATTTTCGGACCCGGAGTTAACAGCCCTCGTCGGAAAACGGATTCAGGCTCGCGGAAGGGTGCAGGATTATATTTTTTTTCTCACGGACTGGAAGAATGCCCCACCCGGCTGACCCTTCCGCGGAGCCTACAACCCATCACCCACAAACCACCACCACCCCTGCTAAACTCATAGAACATGCGCAAAATCGGACTCCTCTACGGCATGGAATCCACCTTCCCCCCCGCCCTGGTGGACCGCATCAACTCCCTCAACGTGCCCGACGTCCACGCCGAAAGCATCCTCATGGGCGGCGTCGGCATGGCCCAGCCCAGCGGCTACCGCGTTATCGTCGACCGCATCTCGCAGGACATCCCCTTCTACCGCTCCTACCTCAAGAACGCCGTCCTCGGCGGCACCATCGTCATCAACAACCCCTTCTGGTGGAGCGCCGACGACAAGTTCTTCAACTACGCCCTGGCCGAGCGCATCGGCGTCGCCGTGCCCCGCACCGTGCTCCTGCCCCACAAGCAGCATCCGCCATCAACCACCGAGCGCTCCATGCGCAATCTCCGCTACCCGCTCAATTGGGACGAGATCTTCGATTACGTCGGCTTCCCCGCCTTCCTGAAGCCGCACTCCGGCGGCGGCTGGAAGAACGTCTACAAAGTGGATAACCCCCAGGAGCTTTTCGCCGCCTACGATCAAACCGGCGATCTCTGCATGACCCTCCAGAAGGCCGTGGATTTCACCGATTACTTCCGCTGCTACGTCATCGGCCAGGAGAAGGTCTGGGTCATGCGCTACAATCCCAAACAGCCTCACGCCGATCGCTACGTCAAGAACCCGCCGCCCATCGAACCCGCCATGTACCAGCGCGTGGTCGGCGATGCGCTCAAGCTGTGCCGCGCGCTGGGTTACGACATGAACACCGTCGAGTTCGCCGTCGAAGACGGCGTGCCCTACGCCATCGACTTCCTGAACCCCGCCCCCGATGCCGACATTCACTCCGTCGGCCCCGAGAATTTCGAGTGGGTGGTCAACGCCATCGCCGAGCTAGCCGTACAGAAGGCGCTAAGCGATGAAAACCCCGCCCGCGCCTACCGCTGGTCCACTTTCCTCGGTAACACAACCACCAGCCACCAACCGCTAGCCACGGCGAGCAAAGCTCGCCCGGAGGCCACCCATGAAGCCTAGCCTAACCATCGGCATCGAGGAGGAATACCAGACCATCGATCCCGAAACCCGCGACCTCCGCTCCCACATCGGCCTGGAAATGATCGAACAGGGCAGAGCCGTGCTCGTCGAGCGCGTCAAGCCCGAGATGCACCAGTCGGTCATCGAAGCCGGCACGCGCATCTGCCGCAACATCCAGGAAGCCACCCACGAAATCCACATGATCCGCCGCAACCTGATCGACTTGGCCCGCCAGAACGGTCTGCGCCTCGCGGCCGCCGGCTCGCATCCCTTCGCCAAATGGAGAGAACAGGATATCTACCCGGACGAGCGCTACCACACCATCGTCGAAGACATGCAGATGGTGGCGCGCGCCAATCTGATCTTCGGCCTGCACGTCCACATCGGCGTCGAAGATCCCGAAACCGCCATCCACATCATGAACGCCGCGCGCTATTTCCTCCCGCACATCCTGGCGCTCTCCACCAACTCGCCCTTCTGGCAAGGCATGGATACCGGCTTCAAATCGTACCGCGGCAAGGTCTTCGACAAGTTCCCCCGCACCAACATCCCGGACTATTTCCCCAGCTACGGCGAATACGAAAGCTTCATCAACCTGCTCATCAAAACCAACTGCATCGATAACGCCAAGAAGATCTGGTGGGATATCCGTCCGCATCCCTACTTCAGCACGCTCGAATTCCGCATCTGCGACATCCCCATGCGGGCAGAGGAAACCATCGCGCTCGCCGCGCTCATCCAGGCCACCGTGGCCAAGCTCTACAAGCTGCACTCCATGAATCAGGGCTTCCGGCTCTATCGCCGCGCGCTCATCATGGAAAATAAGTGGCGCGCCCTGCGCTACGGCATTGACGGCAAGCTCATCGATTTCGGCAAGCGTATCGAAGTCCCCCTGCGCGATCTCATGGACGAATACTTCGAGATCATCGACGACGTCGTAGATGAATTAGGCAGCCGCCAAGAGATTAACTACATCCGCGAGATACTAAAGAATGGTACGGGCGCGGATCGCCAGTTGCGCGTCTGGAATGAAACTCACGATATGAAAAAAGTGGTCGACTACATCGTCGAAGAAACCGAAACGGGCATCTACCATACCGAGGAGAGGGCGGGGGCGGCATCGTGAACCAGGTGTCGAAGTCAGTGCCCGTGGAACCCTCGCTGGTTGAGGGAGCGCGCAACGCGGTCGGTGTCTGCCTGTGCGTTCAGCCGCACGAAAAAGTAACGCTGATCACCGACCACGCTTCGATGGAGATTGCCGCCGCTCTGGCCGCCGAACTGGATGCCTTAGGCGCACCGTATAGCTTCTGGACGCTCGAGGAGGTGGCCCCGCGCCCACTCGCCGAGATGCCGCAGCCGGTGCTCGACGATCTCGAGACCAGCCAGGTCAGCATCTTCGCCGCTCAGGCGCAGGCCAACGAGCTCCGCTCGCGCATGCACATGACCGAGGTCGTCACCCGCCGCAAAATCCGCCACGCCCACATGGTCAACATCTCCAAGCAGATCATGCGCGATGGCATGCGCGCCGATTTCCGCGAAGTGGACCGCATCAGCCTGCAGGTCATCGAGATCGTCCGCGCCGCCGCCCTCATCCGCGCCAAGACCCCTGCCGGCACCGACCTGGTCGCCGAAATGAACCCGGACTACAAGTGGCTCAAGACCAGCGGCATCATCAGCCAGAATACCTGGGGCAATCTGCCGGGCGGCGAGATCTTCACCACCCCCGGCGAGGTCAACGGTACCTTTGTGGTGGATGGCGTCGTCGGCGATTACCTCTGCGCCAAGTACGGCGATTTGCAGGGCTCGCCGCTCACTATCCTCATCAAGGGCAACCGGCTCGCCGAGGTGCACAGCGCCAACCACGCTCTCGAAGACGAATTCTGGCGCTATACTCATACCGATGAGAACAGCGACCGCGTCGGCGAGTTCGCCATCGGAACCAACATCGGAGTCCGCGACGTGATCGGCAATATACTGCAGGATGAAAAAATCCCTGGCGTGCACATCGCTTTCGGCGATCCCTATGGCAGTTACACCGGCGCTCCCTGGCGTTGTTCCACGCACATCGACGTGGTCGGGCGCAAGTTCGATATCTGGGCCGACGACCGCATGATCATGCGCGCCGGCGAATTCATCCTGGAGGGCGGGCTTTAGCCCGCGCGGGACTTGAGCCCCGCCAACTAACCAATGATCCCCACCCTCCGAGACCCGTTCAACGCCGCCTTCACGCCAGAGAAGTATGCGGCGTTTGTGTCCCGCATCGAAGCGCAGACCGGCACACCGCTGGCCTTTCGCCATAGCGAGACCCCCTGCTTCTTCCCCACCGCCCTGATCGGAGCCATGGAGCGCGAAGGCGGGGAACTAATCCAACAGTTGACCACCCCGGAGTACCAACAAATCGCCCGCCAGGCCGTCCCGCCACAATTCGATGTGCCCGCCGAGCCGGACCACCCGCTCTTCCTGCAAGTGGATTTCGGCCTCGTGCGCGAACCCACCGGACAAATCGCGCCGCGCCTGGTCGAAATTCAGGCCTTCCCCTCGCTCTACGCCTATCAGCCTGTGCTGTCGCAGGTGTACATCGACGCCTACGGCCTCGATCCCAACCTCCGCTACCTGCTCGGCGGCCTCTCGCTCGCCGGCTACAAGGCGCTACTGGGCCGCGCCATTCTCGGCGGACACGATCCCGAAAACGTCATCCTCATGGAGATCGATCCGCTGCATCAAAAGACGCTGGCGGATTTCGTTTTGACCGAGCGCATGTTCGGCGTGCGCGCCGTTTGCGTCACCCACATTCGCAAAGACGGCCAGCGCCTTTTCTACGAACGTGATGGCCGCAAGATCCCGATCCACCGCATCTACAACCGCACCATCGTCGATGAGCTGCAGCGCCGCGGCATCACGGCCGCCTTCGATTTCCGCGACGACCTGGACGTCGAATGGGCCGGCCATCCCAACGACTATTTCCGCATCAGCAAATTCTCAATCCCCTACCTGCGGCATCCCTCGGTGCCCCAGACCTGGTTTCTCGACCAGCTCCATCACATCCCGCAGGACACGCATAATTACGTGCTGAAGCCGCTCTACTCCTTCGCCGGTCGGGGCGTGCGCATCGGTCCCCCGCGCGAAGAAATCATGGCCATCCCCCCCAGCGACCGCCGCAACTATATCCTGCAGGAGCGCGTCAACTTCGAGCCGGTCATCGAAACGCCGCAAGGCAAAACCATGGCCGAAATCCGCATCATGTACATCTGGCTCGACGAACTCCGGCCCGTCTCCCTCCTGGTCCGCATGGGCCGCGGCGCCATGATGGGAGTGGACCACAACAAAAAACTGGAGTGGGTCGGAGCCTCCGCGGGCCTGATTCTGACTTCTGTCTTCTGACTTCCGTCTTCCTTCTTCTAGCTGCTCACCCGCAGCACTGCCGCCCCCCGCACCGCGTCGTTCTTCAACATGCCCAGCGCGCGGTTAGCCTCCGCCAAAGGAAACTCCTGCACCTCGGTATGAATCGGAATCTCCGCCGCGATCTTCAGAAACTCCTCTCCATCCTGCCGCGTATTATTAGCCACGCTGCGAATCACGCGCTCGTGATACAGCAGGTTGTAATCCATCGCGGGAATCGGACTCATGTAAATGCCGCCCAGCGCTACCGTGCCGCCCTTCTTCAGCACCCGCAGCGCCGACACCACCAACTCGCCCGCAGGCGCGAAAATGACCGCCGCGTCCAGCTTCTCCGGCGGCTGATCGTCGCCCGATCCGGCCCACTCCGCGCCCAATTCCCGCGCCAGTTCCCGGTGCCGCTCGTCGCGCGTCATGGCATACACCCGCACGCCCCAGTGCCGCGCCACCTGGATCGCCACGTGCGCCGCCGCCCCGAAGCCGTATAGCCCCAGCGCGCCGTCCGGCTGGATCCCCGACACCCGCAGCGACCGGAATCCGATGATCCCCGCGCACAACAGCGGCGCGGCGGCCATATCGCTGAAGCCCTCCGGAATCGGATACACAAAGCTCTCGGCCGCCACAATGTACTCCGCATAGCCGCCATCCACCGTGTAGCCGGTGAACGTCGCGGCCCCGCAAAGATTCTCGCGGCCCGTGCGGCAGTATTCGCAAACGCCGCAAGTGCGATGCAGCCACGCCACGCCCACGCGCGTGCCCGCACCGAAGCGCCGCGCCCCGGCGCCGCAACGTTCCACCGTCCCCACCACCTGGTGCCCCGGAATCACGGGACGCTTGCGCGGCGGCAGCTCCCCTTCCACCACGTGCAGATCGGTCCTGCACACGCCGCACGCATATACCTTGACCAGGACCTCATCCGCGCCCGGTTCAGGCATGGGCGCTTCTTTGAACGCCAACGGATTCTGCTCGATCGGCGCAGCCGATTCCAAGACGCAAGCCCTCATCCCAATGCCTCCTCATCCACCTGTGGGGCAGGTTGACAACTTGTTGACAACCCGAACGCCATGCAACAGTTTATCGCCAAATTCGAGAAGGATATCCAGGGTGCGATGTCCGGTGAGGATCATGTGAAGGGGATCGGTCAAAAGGTCAACCGAGCGGCGCTGGCTCCGCTTAAGCAGCAGAATGTCGCGGGAGGGCAGGATAGCCGCAACCAAAAAAGGCGGCCTGAGAGGCCGCCGCAGGCCGAGGGCCTGCCCCACGAAGACTAAACGCTGAAGGAGCTGCCGCAGCCGCAGGTGGACTTCACTTGCGGATTGCTGAACTTGAACCCGGAGCCTTCCAGGGTCTCGACATAGTCGACTTCGGCCCCGTCCAGGTATAGCAGGCTGGCCTGGTCGACGAAAAGCTTCAGGCCGCCGAAGTTATAGGTCTTGTCCAACATGTTGGGTTGGTTCTCGAAGGCCATCGAGTAGCTGAAGCCCGAGCATCCCCCGCCGACCACCGCGATGCGCAGTCCGGCCGGCTTGGGCTCCTGCGAGTCCAAAATCTCCCTTACTTTGCCGACTGCCTTTTCCGTCATTTGCACCATATGAAGTCCGACTCCTGTTTGAGAACTTGTCCCGCTACGCCATTATACACGAGGCGGACCGGGACAGCCAACTAAATGGATGCCCCCAAAGCGCTTAAGTTGCGGGAATCTGCTATTTTTGGGAATGGAAGTTGAAACCGCGGGTGATCGGTCCGCGTCGGAATCGGTGTATGGGAACACTGACCGGCGCGTTGCCATTCCCCGGCTTCGGTACCGGGGTTGCAACAAAAACCAGAGTGGATTACCTGAACACCCAGGAAGGCGCATTGGTCCGGCGCGCGCAGGCGGGCGAGGAAGCGGCTTTCCGCGAAATCGTGGAGAAGTATCAATCCAAGGTGTTCTCCATCATCCACGGCATCGTGCGCCAGCGCAACGACGTGGAAGATATTGCGCAGCAAGTGTTTGCCAAGGTTTACCTGTC
>Ga0182016_10005182_pt1 | contig 14128 bp, 14 predicted proteins | sample 712S2MmetaG_FD_120491 | JGI IMG/M metagenome (GOLD analysis project Ga0182016, IMG submission 120491) | Permafrost microbial communities from Stordalen Mire, Sweden - 712S2M metaG | ecosystem: Environmental > Terrestrial > Soil > Wetlands > Permafrost | place: Sweden: Stordalen | collected...
GCAACATCGAGCAGCGCGGCGCGGCGTAGCGTTCCGTCGCGCACGACGCCGCCGCGCCCGACCCGCCCGCGCCCCACTTCGAACTGCGGTTTCACCAGGCACAGCGCGTCAAAACGCGGCGCGGCGCAGGAGAGTATCGGCCCCAGCACCGTGCGCAGCGAGATGAACGCCAGATCGGCCACGATCACCTCGGGAGCGTAGGGCAACACGCCGGGCGCAAGCTCGCGCGCATTGAAACGCTCGAGCACGCTCACGCGGGAATCACCACGCAGCTTCCAGCTCAACTCCCCGTAGGCAACGTCGAGCGCGACGACCGCGGCGGCCCCCGCCGCGAGTAGGCAGTCGGTGAAGCCGCCCGTGGACGCGCCGACATCGAGGCAGCGGCGACCGGCGACCTCCACGCCGCTCGAGGCGAGTGCGTTCGCGAGCTTGATGCCGCCCCTCGACACGAAGCGCGGAACGTCGTCGACCGACAGCTCGACGTCGGCTGCGACCAGTGCCCCCGGCTTGGTCGCGCGCATGCCGTGGCTGCCGATCCGGACCTCGCCGGCGAGGACCGACGCGGCCGCGCGGGTGCGGGTCTCGAACAGGCCGCGCTGGGCGAGCAGGGCATCGAGGCGCACCTTCGTCGCCAACTCAGCGCTCCCCGATCGCGTCCAGAGGGCGAAGGAGGACCCGTGCCACGACGGGCAACGTTTCGGGCGCCCGCTGTAGGCGTCCCATCCGCCGCTACCGTTCGGCGAAGCTCGGGCGGTCGATCGCGGCGCGCACGCGCTCGGCTATCCGCTCCGGGGTGAAGCCGATCTCATCGTGCAGCAGTGCCGGCGCGCCGTGCGTGACGTAGCGGTCGGGGACGCCGACGCGCATGATTCGGGTCGGCGCGCCGCCGGCCTCGTTCAGCGTTTCCCACACCGCGCTGCCGAAACCGCCGCCCAGGACGCCTTCCTCGATCGTCACGAGGAGCTCGTGCTCGGCGGCCAGCTGGGCGATCAGGCCGCTGTCGAGCGGCTTGGCGAACCGCGCGTCGGCCACCGTCGCGTCAATCCCGTCGAGCTCCAGCAGCGTCGCCGTGGCGAGCGCCTTGCCGACGCCCGTGCCGTAGCCGAGCAGGGCGACGCGATGGCCGTGCCGGCCACCACGCTCGGGTGATTCGCGCAGGATCTCGCCGGTTCCGATCGGCACGAGCACCGGCTGCGCCGGGAGCGGCACACCGACGCCCTCGCCGCGCGGGTAGCGCAGCGCCGACGGGCCGTTGTGGGCCAGCGCCGTGTGCAGCATGTGAACCAGCATCGCCTCGTCGCGCGGCGCCATGAGGACGATGTTCGGCAGGCAGCGCAGGTAGGCGATATCGAACACGCCGTGATGAGTAGGGCCGTCGTCGCCGACCAGCCCGGCGCGGTCCATCGCGAACACGACCGGGAGGCGCTGGAGGCAGACGTCGTGGACGATCTGGTCGAAAGCGCGCTGCAGGAAGGTCGAATAGATCGCCACGACGGGCCGGGCGCCCTCGAGCGCGAGGCCGGCCGCGAACAGGACCGCCTGCTGCTCAGCGATGCCGACGTCGAAGTAGCGCTCCGGCATCGCGGCCTGCAGGATGTTCAAACCGGTGCCCGAGTTCATCGCCGCCGTGATACCGATCACGCGGGCGTCGCGGCGGCATTCCTCGACCAGCGCTTCGCCGAACACGGTCGTGTACTGCGGCGGCGGCGGGACGTCGACCGGCGCGCTCGCGTGGACGACCTCACCGCCCACGATCGAACGCGGCTTGGCAGCGTGCCAGCGCTCCATGCCCTCGAGGCCCCCGTTCTCGGCCGGCCCGAAGCCCTTGCCCTTGACCGTCGCGATGTGCACGACGACGGGACGCTGAGCGGCGAGCGCGTCGCGCACCGCGATCCGCAAAGCGCGTACGTCGTGTCCGTCGATCACGCCCACGTAGGCCCAGTCGAGCTCCTCCCAGAACAGGCCCGGAGCCGCGAACGCCTTGATCGATTCCTTGATGTTGGGGCCGAAGCGCTCGAACGCCGCGCCGATCCCGCCCGGCAGCTTCGTCAGACCACCCTCGATCCCGCCGCGGGCGTGCCACAGGCGCGGGTTCAGCCGCACACGGTTGAAGTAGCGCGACAGTGCGCCGACATTCGGGGCGATCGACATTCCGTTGTCGTTGAGCACGACGACGATCGGCGTGCCCAGGCCGCCGGCCTGGTGGATCGCCTCGAACGCGACGCCGCCCGTCATCGCACCGTCGCCGATCACCGCCACCACGCGCCCGGCGTCGCGGTCGCCGCGCGCCCGCATCGCCTCCTTGAGTCCCACGGCGTAGCCGATCGACGTCGACGCGTGGCCGGCGCCCATGATGTCGTGCTCGGACTCGGCGATCGAGCAGAACGGCGCCAGGCCGCCGTAGCGGCGGATCGTGCCGAGCTCGTCGCGGCGCCCGGTGAGGACCTTGTGCGGGTAGGCCTGATGGCCGACGTCCCAGAGGATCTTGTCGCGCGGCGAGTCCAGCAGCGAGTGCAGGGCGACCGCCAGTTCGCAGGTCCCCAGGTTGGCGCCGAAATGCCCGCCGATCTCGCCCACCGTCGCGATGATGTGCTCGCGCACCTCCTGCGCGACGCGCGCCAGCTCGTCCTCGCTGAGCCCGTGCAGGTCCTGCGGGCCGTCGATCGCGTCAAGCAGCCGCGGCGATTTTGGTGGGGAGGGGTTCAAGAGGTTCGTGTGTAGATGAAGTCTGTGATCTGCTCGAGCTCGGCGGCTCCCCCGGGCGCTGCGCCGGCGAGTGCGGCGCGAGCCGCGGAGTGGGATTGCGCGGCCAGCTCGCGAGCCCGCGCCAAGCCGTGCTCGGACACGTAGGTTCGCTTCCCGTGGCGCTCGTCGCTGCCGCTGGGCTTGCCCAGGGCCGCGTCCGTACCCGTCACATCGAGGATGTCGTCAACGATCTGAAATAGCACTCCGAGCTCCGAAGCAAACTGTCCGAAGAGGATTGTCTCAGGTTCGCCCGCCGGGACAAGCTCGAGCACGCACTCGACCGACGCCGCGATCAGCCGCCCGGTCTTCAGAGCATGCAGCCGGCGGAGCCCATCGGGCCCTGCGGGAGCGAGCTCGACGACGTCGAGGTATTGCCCGCCGACCATGCCGTCGACGCCGGTCGCGGCCGCCAGGCGACCGATTGCGCGCAGCACATGTGCCGCGTCGCCACGCTGGTGCACGGCGATGTGGCGAAGCGCCTCGGCATAGAGCGCGTCGCCGGCGAGGATCGCGACGTTCTCGCCGAACGCGACGTGGCAGGTTGGGCGCCCGCGCCGCAGGTCGTCGTCATCCATTGCCGGCAGGTCGTCGTGGATCAGCGAGTAGGTGTGGATCAGCTCGAGCGCGGCGGCGAGCGCCATGACCTCCTGCGGGTCACGCCCGAGCGCGAGCGCGGTCGCCAGCGCGAGGACGGGCCGGATCCGCTTGCCCGGAGCCAGCAGCGAGTAGCGCATCGCCTCCACGAGCCCGCCGAGATCGGCGTCGTGCGCGAACTGCACCTCGGCGAGATAGACGTCGACCTGCGCGCGCAGGTGGTCCGGGTAGCCCACTACAGAAGGCTGCCCTGCGCGCCTTGCGAGGACTGCTCGACCCGCGAACGGCGCTCGAGCTCGACGCTCGCCTCGCCGGCGAGGGCCGCGCACTCCTCGACCAGCGTCGCCGCCGCGTCGGCGGAGAGCTCCCCGGAGCGCAGCTGCTCGCCCGCCCGCTCGAGGCGCGCGATGAGCGCGTCGAGCTGGTTCTCAGGAGTGCTCATTGGGAGCATTCTCGCGCACCTCGCGCAGGATGGCGTCGAGGATGCCGTTGACAAAGCCGGGCGCGTCCGCACCGCAGAAGGTCTTGGCGCTCTGGACGGCCTCGTCGATCGCACCCTCGGGCGAGATCGGCCGCTCGGCGGGGACGCTGTCGCCGTAGAGCATCTCGACCAGCGCGACGCGCAGGATGTTTCGCTCGAGCGGCGCGATCCGCTCGATCGTCCAGCCGTGCGCGTGGCCGCCGATCAGCTCGTCGAGCTCGGGCGCGCGTTCGACGGCCGCGAACGCGAGGACACGGGTGAACGGCGCCGCGTCACGGCCCAGCGCCTCTGCGAGCGGCTGGCCGGTGAGGTCGTGCTGGTAGGCCGCGATCACGGCCGCACGCCGTTGCTCGCTGCGGCGCACTCAGTGGCCCGTCCTGGAATGGGCGCCATCCTGGTGCCGCCATTTCGGGTCGAACATCTCGAGACGGGCCACTACATCACGCGCGGGACACGTAGTCGCCGCTGCGCGTGTCGACGCGGATTCGGTCGCCGATGTTCACGAACAGCGGCACGTGCACTTCGGCGCCGGTCTCGAGCACCGCCGGTTTGGTGCCGCCGCCGGACGCCGTGTCGCCGCGCACGCCCGGCTCGGTGTCGCGCACCTCGAGGTCGACGGCGCTGGGCAGTTGCAGATCGACCGGCTCGCCATCGATGAAGAGGACATCCACCTCGTCGTTCGGGCGCGTCCACTGCAGCGCTCCCGACAGTGCGGCCTCGGGAATCTCGATCTGCTCGTAGGAGCCGAGATCCATGAAATGCGCCCCGCCCCGCTCGGCATAGAGGAACTGCATGTGGTGGGTCTCGGTGCGCACGGCGCGGAACTTCTCGCCGGCGCGGAAGGTGCGGTCGATCACCGCACCGTCGGAGGAGCGCCGCAGCTTGGTTCTCACGAAGGCGCCGCCCTTGCCGGGCTTGACGTGCTGAAACTCGATGATCTTGAAGACCACGCCGTCAACGTCGATGTGGTTTCCGTTCTTGAACTGGTTTGTATTGATCACGCTGGCCAGTCTACGCGGGGCCGCAGCGACAGCGCCGCGACGCGCCCGCCGCGGACGCACTCACGAGGAGCCAGTTCATAGCTGCGACGATGATCGGATGCTCACACGGCAGGTGTGTCCAAGCCCTCCGCGGAGCGTGCGCCGTCCGCTCGGGCTCGCCGCCGCGCTCGCGGCCGCCGGAGCGCTCGCGGCCTCGCCGGTCATGGCGGCCGCCGTCGCCGCCCCCGGGCGTACCGTCGGGACCCACGCCGGCAGTCACGCGCCGCGGGACTGCCGGGTACCCAGCCTGACCGGCTTGACGCTCGGGCAAGCGCGAGTGCGCGCGGTGCGCGCCGGATGCGCGATACGGACACGGGCGGTCCAGGCGCCCGGAGCCCGGCCAGGGCAGCGGATCGTCGCGCAGTCGCCCACGGCCGGAAGCAGCGCGCGAGCGGTCAGCGTGTGGCTTGCGCCGCGCTGCCCGAAGCCGGGGGTGAGCGCTCCGCCCGCGCACGAGCCCTCCGAGACGGCCGGGCCAACGGAGCTGATCAGCGGCTTCTACGTGATCGGAGGCCCGGCGACTCCGCCCTGGGTGTGCCCCCGCGTGCCCGAGCCGCTGGCCGACACGATCACCGTCACCGACCCCGCCACGGGCGCGACGGTGGCGAGCGAGACGGTCGGGCAGGGCGAGCTGGCTCGCATCCCCTTGGCGTCTGGCACCTACACCGTCCGGGCGACACCGGCGGGCAACCTGCGGGCGACGATCGGCCAGCGGACGGTCAGGATCCCGGCCGCGACGACGGTCCGCCAGGACTTCTTCGCCGACGTTCCCTGACGGCGAACTTGGACGGGCGGCGAGCTTGGACGGGCGGCGAGCGAGCGCCGGCGGGCGCGCGCGCCAGCCGTGCCGGCGAGAGGGCCCGAACCTGCCACGGCGCCCCGACACCGCCACTCTTCGCGGGAGTGGCGCCCCGCGCGAGGCGATCTCGACTTTTCCCAATGCCGGCTCGCGTTCGGCGTACAGTCGTCGCATCCAAACTGAGGGAGGCACCATGGCTGTGGGAATTCGGTTGAAGGGGAACGGGTGGACGGCGGAGCAGGTCGACCGCCTCAATGCGGCGATCGACCCGGCCGGGGCAGTCCCGGACGGGCTGATCTTCCACGCTTCGGGCCCCGTCGACGGCGGCTGGGGGGTTCTCGACTTCTGGGAGTCCCGCGCGCATTTCGACCGCTTCGCGGCGGAGCGCATCGGCCCCGCGGCGGCCGAGGTCGGCATCGCCGACCGGCCCGAGGTGCACGAGTTCGAGGTGCACGAGTACTTTCGCGGCCAGTGACGGGGGTCGCTCGGCGGCCCTCGCCACCGTGGCGGGGGTCGCGACGGGCAACGCCGCTTCCTCAGCCTGCGAACGCCGGTCCGCCGTCCAGGCCCGCGGCGAGCGCGGTCGCGCCGCCAAATCCGGCCGCCGTGCCCTGACGGCGCGTCCCGCCGCTCCCCGTTCGGACCCGACCGGACGCCTTCGTCACCGGGCACCTGCGCGCCGGCGCGCGACGATTGCGCCTGACTCGAGGATCGCCAGGGTGAGCGCGATCGGCACCGTTGCCGGCAGCTCATTGACGGCGAAGAACAGCAGGTCGAAGGCGAGGCCGATCGCTGCCGCGATCGCGGCGCCGCGACGGGCCACGCCCGGCTGCGCGGCGAGCAGGGCTCCGAGCAGCGCCGCGACGAACACGTCGCCGTAGCCCATCACCGCCGAGCCGAACACGACTCGCTGAAGTTGCGGCAGGTGCGCCGCCGGGGCCGCCGCGTTCAGCACGCCGTTGGGGGCCGCCAGCAGGTCGCTGAGCACAAGCCAGCTGTCCACGGCTGCCATCGCGACGATCCCGAGCTTGACCAGAACGCGTGGGCTCACCGCCACGAGCAGGACCGCCAGCGTCACGCACGACAACGCGTCCAGCACCACACCGGCGGTCTCACCTGCGAGGCCCTGGCGATCGGCCCACGCGAGCACGAAGAGCAGCGCGGCGCCGGGCGCGAACCAGCGCCTGCCGGCGCGCATCGCCCAGCCGAGACCCACCGCCGCGAGCGGCGGAACGGCGATCAGCGCCAGGTAGGTGAGGCCGTCGGCGAGCCCGCCAAGCGCGCGTTCACCGAACACGAAGGCGGCAACCGACGCGGCGGGGATCGCCGCCCACCAGCCGCTGCGCAGGCGCCTGAGCGCAGGAATCTCGCGGGGCGCCGGCAACAGGACGAGCCCGGCCTGGACCAGCGACAGCACGCAGATCGAGACCGCGAACGAAGGCACCGGGGCAGCATGCAGCACGGCGGCGCTCGCCGCAGAGCGACCGACGAGCGCCCCCAGCCGCAAACGACCGGCCTGCGGGCCCGGCGCACCTCAAGCGCCCTGGCGATCGCACCGATAAGTTTGGGGTGACCAGGCTGCGCGTGCGCGACCACGGAGCCGCGATCGCGTTCGCGGCGCTGGGTGTGTGGGCGATGTCGTTTCTCACCCTTTACGGGTTCGGCTGGAACGACTATTCGACGGAGGTCGCCCCGGCCTATGCCGCGCTCACCTCCGGCCACGTACTGAGCTTCCTGCAGCTGTCGCCCGCATACGGCGGCTCGCTCGAGCTGCGTGCGCCGTTCGCGCTGCTCCCCGGGTTGTGGGGCGGGGGCGCGGTCGCCGTCTACCAGGCCGTCTCGCTTCCCGCGCTGGCCGCTGCCGCGCTGCTCGGCGTGTGGCTGGTGGCGCGGATGCGCGAGATCGGCCACGGGCGGATCGCGCGGGCCACGGCCCTCGGGCTGTGCGTGGTGAACCCGGTGACGCTCTACGCGCTCCAGGACGGGCACGCCGAGGAGTTGCTCGGCGCGGTGGCGTGCGTGGCCGCGGTGCTCGCCGCTCAGCGCGGCCACGCCGGCTGGTCCGGCGTTCTGCTCGGTCTCGCAATCGTCAACAAGGAGTGGGCGCTTCTGGCGATCGGGCCGGTCCTCGTCGCGCTGCCGGCCCATCGCGTCCGCGCCGCGGTGATCGCGGGCGCGCTGGCCGCTTGCTTCTACTTCCCGCTCTGGCTCGCGACCCACATCGGTGGGGGGTCGGGCTCGCCCGGTGCCCTGGCCGTAGCCGGCGGCGGCGCGATCTTCCAGCCGTGGCAGCTGTGGTGGTTCCTTGGCTCGCACTCCCACACGGTCCGCGACACCTTCGGCGCCGTCAAGCTCGGCTACCGCACGCCGCCGGCCTGGATCCAGAGCATCGACCACCCGCTGATCGTCGCGCTCGCCGCGGCGGTAACGGTGCTCGCGGTGCTGCGCCGGCGCACCGACGCGATGCTCCTGCTCGCCTTCCTGCTGGCGATCCGCTTCGCCTTCGACACCTGGGACACGGTCTACTACCCGCTGCCGTTCATCTTCGCCCTGCTCGCCTGGGAGAGCCTGAGCCGCCGGCGCCCGCCCGTGCTCGCACTGGCCGCGAGCGTCGTCGTCTGGCTGGTGTTCATCGTCGTTCCCGAGCACGTTTCGGCGGACGGGCAGGCCGCCGTGTTCCTGCTTGCCGCGGTGCCCGCGCTGCTTGCGCTGGCGATCGCGCTGTTCGCGCCAGGCGCCTGGTCGCGCCTGGTCGCGCGCAGGGCGCGCGAGCGCCGTTCAAGGGCGCCAAACGCGGCGCCGATATCGACTGTGTGACCGCGCGCCATCGCGCTCAGCTATCCGCGGGCAGCGCCGTCTCGCGTCGCGAGATGGCTCTGTGGAGCGCGCTTGCGCTCGGTTGCGCAATCGCGTTGGCCTGGGGATGGCGGTGGGCCGCAAGCGCAAACGATTACGGCCTCGAGGCGGCGCCGAGCATGACGGCGCTGCTGCACGGTCACATCACCCAGTTTTTCCAAAGCGCGCCGTCCTACGGCGCGTCACTTCTGCTGCGAGCGCCGTTCGCGCTGCCCGGCAGCCTGGCCGGCGGCAGCGCTCTGCTGATCTACCGGCTCGGCGCGTTGCCGTGCCTGCTCGCGATCGGCGGGCTCGGTGTGTGGTGCGCTGTGAGCCTGCGCCGCGCCGGCGCCCGCGTGGCCGCGGCCGCGCTGGCGGTGCTTGTGTGCGCAGCCAACCCGATCACCTACCGGGCGCTGCAGACCGGCCACCCCGAGGAGCTTCTCGGCGCAGCGTTGTGTGTCGGGGCGGTGCTGCTCGCGCAACGTGGCAAGGTGAACCTCGCCGCGCTGGCACTCGGCCTGGCGATCGCGAACAAGGAATGGGCGCTGCTGGCGATCGGTCCGGTTCTCCTGGCGCTGCCCGCCCACCGCTGGCGCTGCCTGATCATCGCGGGATTGGTCGCGGGCGCCCTGGTCGCGCCGATGCTCCTGTCCTCGCCGAGTGTGGCCTCCGGGACGAACCGCATCGTCGTCACCGCCACCGGCGGGATCTTCCACCCGTGGCAGGTGTTTTGGTTCTTTGGCCCGCGCGGGCACTGGGTTCCGGCGATGCTCGGCTCGATCGCGCGCGGCTTCCGCGTCGCGCCCGCGTGGCTTGGCGGCAGCGCGCACATGCTGATCGTCTGGCTCGGTGTGCCGCTGACGCTGTTGGCGGCGCGACGCCGCACGCCCCGCGCCGACGCGCTGTTGCTGCTCGCGCTGCTGATGCTGCTGCGCTGCTGGCTTGACCCCTGGGATGTCGTCTACTACCCACTGCCGTTCATCTTCGCGCTGCTCGCCTGGGAAACCACCGTCGCACGTCGCGCACCGTTCGGCGCCGCCGCGGCGACGGCTGCGACTTGGCTGATCTTCTGGTACCTCCCCGGCCACATCGGCCTCGACGCCCAGGCGGTCTCGTTCCTGCTGCCGGCAACGCTGACGCTCGCGGTACTGGCGGCGGTCGTCTACCGGCTGCGCCCGCTGCGCAGCGCCCAGCGCACCCAACCGCGGCTCAGTCGAGCACCAGCAGTTCCTTCGTGAAGGTGCTGAGCAGCTGCGCGCCGCCGGCGCGAACGACGGTCAGGTCTTCGATCCGCACGCCCAGCTCGCCGGGCAGGTAGACGCCTGGCTCGACGGTTACGACGTTGCCGGCGAGCAACTCCTGATCGCCGCTGGTGCGCGAGAGCCGCGGCGCCTCGTGGATCTCGAGTCCCACGCCGTGGCCGAGGCCGTGGCCGAAGTACTCGCCGTAGCCGGCCTCCTCGATCACGGCACGCGCCCGCGCGTCGGCGTCGCGTCCGCTGACCCCGGGCGCGATCGCCTCAAGTCCGGCGAGCTGGGCGCGCAGCACAACGTCGTAGACCTCGCGGGCGCGGGCGGAGGGCTCGCCGACGGCGACGGTGCGCGTACAGTCGGAGCAGTAGCCGTCGACGAGCGCGCCGATGTCGAAGGTCACGAGCGTCCCGCGCTCGATCGCTACGTCGCGCGGCTGGGCGTGCGGCAGCGCGCCGTGCGCGCCGCCGGCGACGATCGACGAGAAGCTCGGCGCGCTCGCGCCGCGCAATCGCATCTCGTACTCGAGGCTGATCGCCAGCTCGCGTTCCGTGCGGCCACTCAGGCCGGCGGCGAACAGCCAGCCGAGCAGCTCGTCGATCAGCGTCGCGGCGCCGGCGATCAGCTCGATCTCCCGCTCGTCCTTGACCGCCCGCATCCGCTCGACGAGGCCCGGCGCGGCGACCAGCTCGACATCCGCCGGCGCCAGTTCGCCGAGCTTTGCGCGCCGGCTGACGCTCGTCCGCGTGTCATCGAACCCCACGCGGCCGCGATCGAGCGAGCGGGCCGCGGCGTCGAGCAGCTCGCCGGTCACGATCTCGCACGCGAAGGCGCCGTCAACCTCCTCGGCGACCTGGGCGGCGTAGCGGAAGTCGGTGTAGAAACGCCCGCCGCCGTCGGCGTGCGCGAGCAGGAGCCCGTTCGAGCCGGTGTAACCGGCCAGGTAGCGCAGGTTGGCCGCACCCTCGACGAGCAGCACGTCAAGCTCCGCCTCCGCGATCAGCCGGCCAAGACGCTCCGGGCGCCCGCCGCCCGCGCCGCTCACCCGTCCAGCTCCTTGCTGAGGCGGACCAGCGCTTCCCGGTAGCCCTCCACGCCCTGCCCACTGACGCAGGCGAGGACGAGGTCGCGGATCACCGACACGCTCCGCCACGGCTCACGCTCGTCGATATTGGAGAGGTGCACCTCGACCGCCGGCAGGGCCGCGATCTCGAGCGCGTCGTGAATTGCCCAGGAGTAGTGCGTCCAAGCGCCGGGGTTCAGCAGGACGCCGTCCGCTCGCGCCGGCAGTTCGTGCAGCTGCTTGCAGAACTCGGCCTCCGAGTTGGTCTGGAAGCAGCGCACCTCGAGCTCCAGCTGCCGGCCGAAGTCGGTGACGCGGCGCTCGAGCTCGAGCAGCGTCAGCGTCCCGTACTGCGCAGGATCGCGGCGCCCGAGCATGTTCATGTTGACGCCGTGCAGCACCGCGACGCGGTTGCGAACGGGGCTCATGCGCAGAGCTCCGCGAGTGCGGCCTCAAGCTGCGCGGGCGTGACCTCGCCGCCGTGGCGCACGGCGCCTGGGGCGTCCACGAGCACGAACGGGACACTCGCGCCGAGCCGCTTCTTGTCGCTGTGGGTGGCGGCCGCGACGGCCGCCGGGTCCACCCCGTCCGCGCGAGTTGGAAGCCCGTGTTCGGCGAGAAGGCCGCCAACGGTTGCGCGCAGATCTTCGCGTCCGGAGAGCGACAGCGCCGCCAGCAGGCCGAGGCCCACGGCCTCGCCGTGGCGGTAGCGGCGGTATCCCGTCACGGTCTCGAGCGCGTGTCCGACCGTGTGCCCGAGGTTGAGAACCTGGCGGCGCCCTTCGTCACGCTCGTCGGCGGCGACGATCGCGAGCTTGCACCGGGCGCAGTCGAAGATCACGTCGTCGTCGATTGGCCGATCGGCGGCGATCCGCTCCCAAAGTGCTCCCCCGGCGATGATCGCTGTCTTGATGACCTCAGCGTACCCCGCGCTCCACTCCTGCGCCGGCAGGGTCTGGAGCGTCGCCGGGTCGACGAGGACTGCCGAGGGATGGTGGTAGACGCCGACGTAGTTCTTGCCCTCCGGCAGATCGACGCCCGTCTTGCCGCCATAGGCGGAGTCGACCTGCGCAGCCAAGGTGGTCGGCACCTGAATGACCGCCACGCCCCGCTGATAGGCGCCGGCGCAGAAACCGGCGAGATCGCCGACGACGCCGCCGCCGAGGGCGACGAGGTGGTCGGCGCGCGTCATGCCGCGCTGCGCCAGCTCGCGCCAGATCCGCTCGGCCTGCGCGAGCGACTTGCTCGGCTCGCCCGCGGCGATCACGATCGAGGCGGCGAAGTCGCCCGCGGCGCCGAGCCACAGCGGGGCGACATTCTCGTCGGTCACGCAGAAACGCCGCGCCAGGGACCCTGGCGACGCCGGCTGCGCCGGGGACGCCAGCAGCCCGGAGCCGAGCAGACCGCGCCCGATCCAGACGGGATACTCGGCGCAGCCGCTGAGGGCCCACAGCAGGCGGGTGCCTGCCGGCAAGTCACGCAGCTTCTCGACCGCGTCGTGCAAACGCCCGTGGCTGAGGCGGGCGCTGGCCGGGGCGACGGCGTCGGCGACCGCTGCGTAAAGCGGCAGCCGCTCCGCGTGGCGCGCGTCAAATGACGCTCGTTCTCGCGCCAGCGGCCGGCCGGAGTCGGCCGCGCGACGCCAGGCGAGTCCCGGGTCGACGTCCAGCCACACCACGAGGTGAGCGGCCAGCGCGCCGCGGACGCGCTCCGAGCTCACCGCGCCGCCGCCGAGCGACACGATGTCGCCCCGGTGTGCGCGCGCGAGCAACTCGCAGACGACCTCCTCTTCGAGCCCGCGGAACGCCGCTTCGCCGTCGCGCTCGAAGAGCTCGGCGATCGTCGCACCCCCGCGTGCCTCGATCAGGCCGTCGACGTCGTTGACGCGAAGCCCGCGCTCGGCGCCCACGCGCTGCGCGGCGGTCGTCTTGCCGGCCCCCATGAACCCGACAAGCACGATCGCGCCGTCTGCCTTCACCGGATCCGCGCTCGATACGCGGCGAGGGCGCCGCGCACATCCTCGATGTGGTCGCCGCCGAACTTGCGCCGGTAGGCGTCGGCGAGGACGAACGCGACCATCGCCTCCCCCACCACGCCCGCCGCCGGAACGGTGCATGAGTCGGTCCGCTCGCGCAGCGCCTGTGCCGGCGCCAGCGTCGCGATGTCGACCGAACGCAGCGGCTTGGTCAGGGTTGGGAGCGGCTTCATAGCCGCGGCGGCGATCAGCGTCTCCCCGTTCGTCATGCCGCCCTCGAGCCCTCCGGCGCGGTTGGTCTCGCGATAGAAGCCGCGAAGCTCTGAGTGGAAGATCTCATCGTGGGCGAGCGAGCCGGGCTTGCCTGCGAGGTCGAACCCCTCACCCAGGTTCACCCCCTTGACCGCCTGGATCGAGCACAGCGCGCCTGCCAGGCGGCCGTCGAGGCGCTCCTCCCAGGAGACGTAGGAGCCCAGCCCGGTCACGAGGCCGTAGGCGCGGACCTCGAAGATCCCACCGAGGGATTCGTTCGCCTTGCGCTGAGCGTCGATGTGCTCGACCATCGCCAGCGAGGAGTCGGCGTCCAGGCAGCGCACCGGTGAGGAATCGACATCGGCGAACGCTTCGAGCGCCAGCGGCTCCGGGTAGGAGGGCGCGCAAACGACGCCGATCTGGCGCACGTGGGAGACGATCTCCACCCCTAGCGCCCGCAGGAACGCCTTGCAGAGCGCGCCGCCTGCCACCCGCGCCGCGGTCTCCCGGGCCGAGGCCCGTTCGAGCACGTCGCGCACATCGCTGAAGCCGTGCTTCATGACGCCGGCTAGGTCCGCGTGACCGGGCCGCGGGAGATGTACCTCTTCGAGCGCCGCGGCGACCGGCCACGGATTCATTCGCTCCTCCCAGTTGGCGTAGTCGCGGTTGACGACGCTCAGCGCGACCGGGGAACCGAGCGTGCGGCCGTGTCGCACGCCGGCCGTCGGCTCGGCCGTGTCCTGCTCGATCTTCATCCGCCCGCCGCGACCGTGGCCGAGCTGGCGCCGGCGCATGTCGCGGTTGATGGCGTCGCGGTCCAGCTCGAGGCCGGCCGGCAGCCCCTCGAGCACGCAGGTGAGGCCGGGCCCGTGAGACTCCCCGGCGGTGATCATGCGCAGCAGCGCCATCGGCCCGTGAGTTTAGAGTTCATCCGAGGGCTCGGCGTGTGGGGCTGGCGAGCGCCGGATCGCGCGGGGCGAGGACGCAGGAAGGAAGCTGTGGCGGCGCCACAGCAACGACCGAGGACGACGCATCCGTGATGATCCGCCGCCGCCAGACGTGCGCGGGGAGCACTCGGAGGGACTCTGGGA
>Ga0182016_10005186_pt1 | contig 14126 bp, 11 predicted proteins | sample 712S2MmetaG_FD_120491 | JGI IMG/M metagenome (GOLD analysis project Ga0182016, IMG submission 120491) | Permafrost microbial communities from Stordalen Mire, Sweden - 712S2M metaG | ecosystem: Environmental > Terrestrial > Soil > Wetlands > Permafrost | place: Sweden: Stordalen | collected...
AACCGGCGAGTCAACCTTGATTTTTACCGCCGCCGTCATACTTCGTAAATTCACCTGAAATGACCTGTTGACTTCAGGCGTGCATCTGATAGATTCCGCGTCCCTTTGTTGGGTTTTGAAATGAAAACGCATTTACCTAAAGTGAATTTGGATCAGCGCAAGTGGCACGTCATTGATGCCGACGGCGCCGTGCTCGGCCGGCTGGCCGTGCAGGTCTCGGATATTTTACGCGGCAAGAACAAGCCCGTTTACACGCCGCATCTCGACGCCGGCGACTTCGTGGTCGTCATCAATGCCGAGAAGGTCAAGCTGACCGGCAAGAAGGAGAAGGCCAAAGAATACATGAGCTACTCCGGCTGGAAGGGCGGCGAGAAATATGCCACCGTCGAGCAGGTGCGCGCCAAGCAGCCCGAATTCCTCATCACCCACGCCGTCAAAGGCATGATTCCCAAGAACCGGCTCGGCGCCCAGTTGCTCACCAAGCTGAAAGTGTTCAAGGGCGACAAACATCCGCACGCGGCGCAAATGCCCGCCGTGCTCGCCGTCGCCAAATAATTTTTTTGTATGGCCACCAAAACCACTGAAGAATATCTCGGCACCGGCCGGCGCAAAACCGCCGTCGCCCGCGTGCGTCTCGCCACCGGCACCGGCAAAATCACCGTGAACCGCCGGGCGTTCGACAACTATTTCCCGCTGGAAACCCAGCGTTCCGTCGCCACGTCGCCGTTGACGGTGGCCGGCGCGCTGGAAAAATTCGACGTGCGTGTGACCGTCGCCGGCGGCGGGCCGAACGGCCAAGCCGACGCCGTGCGCCACGGCATCGCCCGCGCGCTGATCAAGTTTGACGCCGCGCTCCGTCCGCCGTTGAAAGCGGAAGGATTGCTCACGCGCGATTCGCGCATGCGCGAACGCAAAAAATACGGCCAGCCGGGTGCGCGCAAGCGCTTCCAGTTCTCGAAGCGTTGATCGTTTCGGAATTTTCAAACCCTGCTGGATTATCCGGCAGGGTTTTTTATTTGGAACAAACAAGAAGCAAAGCAGCCAAGGCCGGAAAAAACTTTGTTCCTTGGTTCCTTTGTTGTTCAATTTTGCAGACAATAAATTATGAAAGCGAAAAAGGCCGCCATCGTCGGTGCGTCCGGTTACTCCGGCGAAGTCCTGGTGCAGTTGCTCTTGAACCATCCGCATGCGGAACTGGTCGCCGTGACCTCGCGCCAGAATGCCGGGCAGACGCTGGCACAGGTTTTTCCAAAATTTGCCAGCCACCCGAAATCCAAGACACTCCGGTTCACCGAGCCGAACGCCGAGGTTCTGGCGAAGCAGGCCGACGTGGTGTTTCTCGCGCTGCCGCACGGCGTCGCGGCGGAATACGCCATTCCGCTCATCGCGGCCGGCTGCGTGGTCATTGATTTGAGCGCCGACTTCCGGCTCAAGAGCGCGGAGATTTACAAAGACTTTTACGCACACGCCCATCCCGCGCCGGAGCTGCTGAAAAAATCCGTCTATGGCCTGCCGGAACATTATCGCGACGAGATCAAAAAATCTTTGCTCATCGCGTCACCCGGCTGTTATCCGACGAGCATTTTGCTGCCGGCGATTCCGCTGCTGAAGGCCGGGCTCATCAAGCCCGCCGGCATCATTGCCGATTCCATGAGCGGTGTCAGTGGTGCGGGCCGGAAGGCGGAAATTGATTATCTCTTCTGCGAGTGCAACGAAAGCGTCCGCCCCTACGGCGTGCCGAAGCACCGGCATTTGTCGGAAATCGAGGAGCAGCTTTCCTTCGCCGCCGGCACGAAAGTGACGATCCAGTTCACGCCGCATTTGATCCCGGTTAACCGCGGCATTTTGACGACGCTTTATCTCGCGCCGGAAAAACATTTTTCCACCGCGGCGGAAATGAAGTCGCTCGCCGGAAAAATTTCCACATGTTACGCCAAGGCTTACGGCAACGAACCTTTCGTGCGCCTGCTCGAAGGCAACGCGTTGCCGGACACAAAAAATGTTGTTGGCACGAACGTCTGCGAAATTGCCTGGCGGCTCGACCCGCGCACCGGCCGGCTCATCGTGATGAGCGCGGAGGACAACCTGGTGAAGGGCGCGAGCGGCCAGGCGGTGCAAAGTTTGAACATCTTGAACGGCTGGCCGGAAACGGCGGGATTGGTGTGATTTGAAATCACCAATTTCAATTTTGAAACCGCCCGCTCCGGCCGCCACGTGGAACGCCGCCGAATATGCGGCGAACTCCGCCGTGCAGCAGAGTTGGGCGCGCGAACTCATCGCCCGGCTCCATTTACATGGCGACGAGCACATCCTTGACGTCGGTTGCGGCGACGGCAAGGTGACGGCGGAACTCACCCGCGCCGTGCCGCATGGATTTGTCCTTGGCACCGACGCTTCGGCGGAGATGATCGCCTTCGCCAAGAAAACTTTTCCGAATTCCAACATTTCAAACCTGAAATTTGAAGTTGCCGATGCACGGGAAATTGGTGGCTGCGTCGCCTCGTCGCCACCGGCTGATCGCCGCGCCCATGCGGCGCGTGGCGACGGGGGCGTCGCCGTTACACGGACATTCGACCTCGTGTTTTCCAACGCCGCGTTGCACTGGGTGGACGATCACCAGGCTATTCTGCGCGGCGCGGCCTCGGTATTGAAACCCGGCGGACGGCTGGTGGTTTCCTGCGGCGGCAAAGGCAACGCCCACGACGTTTTTCTCGCATTGCGGCCGGAGATGCGGCTGAAGCGCTGGTGCGAATTTTTCCGTGGGATGCCGATGCCGTATTTTTTCTACGCGCCGGGAGATTACGAGAAATGGCTGCCGAAATTTGGTTTCAAAATCAACACCGTCAAACTCGCGCCGAAGGACGCGACTTACACCGGCGCGGATGGCTTGGCGACTTGGCTGCGCACAACGTGGCTGCCGTTCACGCAGCGCGTGCCGGAAAATCTGCGCGAGGAATTTATCGCGGCAGTCACGCAACGCTACGTTGCCAAACATCCGCCGGATGCGGCGGGCGAAGTCGGCGTCCGCATGGTGCGGTTGGAGATTGATGCGGTGAAGATTTAGGCTCAAGTTTCACGAATTTGCTCTGTTGAAACCTTGGTCACAAGGATGTGGGGACGTTCCAGATTTACCCCCATGTCATGAGAAGCCGGGTTGGGCTTGAAAAATCCGGCTGGTTTGAACTTCGCACCAGTGCCGACACATTCCCTGCGCGAAGGTGTTTCAGGTTGTTGCGATCCTGGCTTCGGTGAACCGGCCTGACTCCGGCACGGCTGAATGGCACACTGCCATTGCACCGTTTGTCAATTTTCTTCTGACGCCGGTCGGGAGAAAATCCGGCCGGCGTTTGTTTTCCGGCAACAAATTGATTTACTTCATGCTTCACTGAAATATATTGGATGTCTTGGTGGCCGATGTGGCGGAATTGGCAGACGCGCTAGACTCAAAATCTTATTACGGCCTTTGGACTCCTCTGGAAACGCTTGGACAGCAATCGCCTAACCTCGACATCAAAAATTTCAAACTGGCCTTGTTTGGGCGGTTTTGGCCTGCTTTTTAAGCGCGCGGGGTGCAATACGGGGTGCAATGGCGTAAATTTTGCGCGTCCAAAGTTTAACGAAACAATAACAGGAATGTTTTTGTTTTCAATTGCCCCGCCGACGCATTCCGTTTAGAACCATTCAAGTTACAATCGCATGAACGATCAATCTCCAGTTCCCGCTGCCGATAACACTTTTGAGCGCATCAAACGTATCAGCCCCGCCGGCAACGAATCATGGTCGGCTCGCGACCTCGCCCAAGCACTCGAATATTCTATATTCCGAAACTTTCAGCCGGTAATTGAAAAAGCAAAAGAAGCGTGTGTTAAAAGCGGCCATCCAGTCGCTGACCATTTTGCGGAAATGCGCAATATGGTCGGCATCGGTTCGGGTGCAAAACGCGAAATTGAAGATTGGGCGCTCTCTCGCTACGCCTGCTATCTCGTCATTCAGAATGCTGATCCAAGCAAACCGCTTGTAGCATTGGGGCAAACTTATTTTGCCGTGCAAACACGCCGCCAGGAATTGGCGGACGACGCAGCCATCAAAGAGGACAAAACGCGGCTCCTGTTGCGGGCGGAAATCAAAAAGCATAACAAATATCTGGCGGGCGTGGCCAAGGAGGCTGGTGTAATTCAGCCGTTGGATTACGCCATTTTCATGGATCATGGCTACCGGGGGCTTTACGGCGAACTCACCCGACGCGACATCCACCGCCGCAAGAAGCTGACGCCAAAACAGAACATCCTTGACCACATGGGCAGCACCGAACTGGCAGCGAATCTGTTTCGCGCCACGCAAACCGAGGAAAAGCTGCGCCGGGAAAAAGTTCGGTCCAAAAATCAAGCCAACCAAATTCACCACCAGGTTGGGCGCAAGGTTCGCCAGACAATCCGCGAGCTGGGCGGCACCATGCCGGAAAACCTCCCCGTTGCCGAGAGCATCAAAAAAGTGGAAAGCCGCGAGAAAAAACGGCTGAAAGCCGAGCTGAAAAAGTCATTGCCAAACCCCGAAGGGGAAAAGTAATAGCGAACAGTCCCCAAGTGAAAGAAATTTTCGACAAGCACGGGGAGAAATACCAAGTCGTTATTGACAATGATGAGCGTCATCCTACTTTCAAAGTGCTGACTGCGGACGCCAGAATTCAGGAAACGCAGGTCGGTTATGCCCATTGTCTGTATGATGAGGGTGACGGAACTCTCATGCTGGCAGACATTCGTTTTAGAGACGATTTAATCTTGGTTCATCGCCGAACTGGACTGTTTTGGCGATTCAAAAAGGTAAGACGCGAGCCAAAGAATTTTCAAAGGATTGGTCTTGGCACCGAGCTTTTGAAATGTGTTTTCGCTTTTGCGAAGGAGAAAGGCATGAAAAAGATTGTCGGCAATATTAAAGAGGTGGATTATCCAAAAAACCCGAATCTCCCGAAATGGTATGCCGACATGGGTTTTACGGTGGCAAGGGAAGCAAACCCGATTAGAGTTATGGGAAGAATCTCAAAGATGCTTTAAGCATTTGCTAAAGCCTTTCTGACAAACCGCACAAATTTTCGATTCTTAAAGCCTTTGTTTTTCTCCCAAACGGCATGGGGCAGGGGGAGGGACAAAAACCATTTTACATCAGTCCTTAATTCATTGAGCGTGGTTATTCCGCCAGACTTGGCAATGCGCCAACCTGTCATATAGTGGGTGATGGCCTCGTTAAGAAACAACTCCTCTGCCACGGTTAGGGGATTTTTTAGGACATCCGCATCGTTTTGAAAGATTCGCCCTAATTCTGGCTTGTGAGCAACTCCGCCCCAAAGGTCGCGGTGATGGTCGGAGAGCGTAAGGATGTTTTGAATTTCTCTGGCTTTGGCTTCCCGTCTTGAAGCCGCCGCAGTCATTAAAAGCGCAACTGCGGTCATCAAAAGGCTCCCCATGATGCCAACCGTCTGAATGAGATTGAAATTGCCGTTAACCCAAGAAGAAAAGCCGTCCATTACCCGTTTCTAAAGCGGGCGATGGACGGTTTGCAAGCAGACTTTACGCGGCAGGGATTTCCGCCCGCGAAGCAATCAGCACTTGGCGGGGAATCCGAACGACACGCTCATTTGCGCCAACCCCGGCACCGGGCAGCATGGCCGGGATTGCCTCGGCCGTTATGTCCGGGCCGACCGCCGCGAAATCGCCGTCAGTCATTTCCAAAAGTTGCGGGCAATGATAACCCGATTCACACAGGTTTTTATCATTTCCGCCGAGTCGTTTCTTAAACATGCAGAGACTATGCTTTTAAGCATATCCTCTGTCAAATGGAAAATAATGTAAAAACTGCCTGTGATAAATGCTCAACGCCGTGACGCTATCTGCGCTGAAATCGCCCGTCTCATGGGTGAGGAACGCAAGCGGCTCAAGCTTTCCAAAAATAAAGTGGCCTATCTGACCGGTCTGAATCAGTCAACGGTGAGCCGCTTGGAAAATCACCATGAAAATCCGACGATGGACTCTCTTTTGCGCGTGGCTGACGTGCTGAAAATCAATCTTGGTATCGTGATTAAACAGGCGATTTCAAACGTGGAAAACGATTTGAAATTCTCCCGAAAGCTTGCCGCAAAAGCTAAAAAATCATCGCCGTGAAAAGGCGAGGGGAGGGGCTATTTCTCCCAACGAGCCGGAAACAGGGAAATTCGTTTTCCGCTTTGAAAGGCCGGCCCAATTTCTTTCAGCGGCATTTGTTTGGGGAATAAATCACGAAAATCAATGCGCAGCACCCGTGCCAGAAAAAACAGTTCGCAGTCGGAAACTCGGCGCAGCCCCAATTCCAGCTTGGCGAGCGAATGCCGGCTGATTGACCAGCCCAGCAATTGCAGCTTGCTCGCCATCGCCTCTTGCGACCAGCCCCGGTTGTCGCGCCATTTGCGCACCTGCAACCCGACCAGATTCAGCCTGCTTTTCATCAATTGGCGGCAGGGTAACGGCTTTCAATGAGGGAAATTGTTTCCCACGTGGGCACAAATGAAAAATAGTGCTTGATATTTCCCATTAGACAGCTAAAACAGGGCAGGCTTTTTTGTAGGAAACCTTAACAGGACAAGGCAGGCTGGATTATGAAGACGACATCAGAAGAAAAACCAACTTCCCGCACGTTAATCCATGTATCTGCCCGCGCGCTCATCGTCGCGGGCTTTTTGTTTGCCCTGTTACTTGCGCCGAATCGTGCCGCCGCTCAAGGCATTCCTGCCAACACATCGCCGCTCGATACCTGGTCATTCGGCGACACCAACGGCTGGGCCAGCGATTATGGTCTCACACCCATTTCGTTCACGAATCTCAACGTGTCCTTTTACGGCGATCCAATCAACGGCAGTGGACTGGCGCTGGTCTTGGACAGCACGAACGCCGCGTGGCTGCAATATAACGTCTATGACAGTGGCAACACGACCAATCTGACTGTCAGCCAAGGAAGCGCGACCCTGTGGTTCGCACCATCTTGGGGAAGCACAAATGCCGGAGGCAACGGCCCCGGCGGGTGGGGACAATTGATTGGCGTCGGGCAATGGACGACAAATGCCACTTACGGTTGGTGGTGCCTTTACACTGACCCTGCGGGAATAAATCTCTATTTCAGCGCGCAGAACAATACCGGGACGCAAACCAATTATCTTTCTGCTCAGATTTCTTGGACGCCCGGTCAATGGCATTTTATCGCGCTCACATATTCAGCCGCGCAAACGTCGCTGTATCTGGACGGCCGACTTGCGACCAACGGAACAGGCATGAGCATCTGGCCTACATCGGATGTTCTGTCCAACGGGTTCTATATCGGCAGCGACACCAACGGTCAGGAGCAAGCCCACGGAAAGTTCGACGAGCTTTACACCTATAATTTTGTTTTGGACTCGAACACGATCAGCAGCACGTTCAATTCCTATCAACCGGGTTTCGTCCTGCTCGATTCGTGGGCGTTTTGGGACATCAAAGGCTGGACGAGCGATTATGGTTATGCCCCGGTTTCGTTCACCAATCTTGCCGTATCCGACCTTGGCGACGCTTATTCTTCCATGAGATCCGTGGTTGTGGACAGCACGAACGCCGCGTGGCTGCAATACAATGTGGTGGAAACCAACGGCAGACCCAATTTAACGGTGAATCAGGGCACAGTTACAATGTGGTTTGCCCCTGATTGGGCCAGCACCAACGCCGGGGGATTTGGTCCCGGCTCGTGGGGGCAGTTGATTGATGTGGGGCAATGGACCAGCGACGCCTCCTACGGCTGGTGGAGTCTTTATACCGACCCGGCGGGTGCGAATCTCTATTTCAGCGCCCAGAACAATACCGGGACGCAAACCAATTTTCTTTCAGTTCCCATCTCGTGGACGTTCAACGCCTGGCATTTCATCGCGCTCACCTATTCCGCGACCAACACGGCGCTGTATTTGGACGGCCAACTGGCAACCAACGGTGTGGGCGTGAGCATCTGGCCCGGCACCAACGTGCTGGCCAATGGTTTTTACATCGGGAGCGACACCAATGGCGAGGCACAGGCCCGCGGGCTCTTTGACGACATTTACACTTACAGCATTCCGTTGAGTTCCAATGTCGTCTTCAATTTGTATGCAAATGAAAAAATGGGCTTCGGGATGAACCCGTTTAACACTGCCAGTGACGCCATTTTTTCCGCGTTTTCCAGTCCGTCCACGGCCCCCGTTGTTCCCGACGTGATCACCGGGTCGGGCAATTTGACCTGGGTGGGTGCGGCCACTCCGGTTTATAGCACGAACGCTTACTACGTCTGGATCACCAACGTCACCGCATCTGCGGCGAGTGGCGGAACCGTAAACATAACCTTCACCATCCAGGGCGGGCAGGCCGGATATTATTACGATGTGTTTGCCAATTCCGTGCTGTCGTTCGGCACGAATGGCGTGCCGTGGGCGTGGATGGGGCAGGGCACCAACAGCGGCATCTACACCCTGAACATCGCCAGCCCGGACGCCCTTCTAATTCTCGGCACGCCACTCGACACTGACGGAAACGGGCTCACCGATGCCTACGAATTGCTCGTCAGCAAGACGAACCCTTATGTTGACGACCAAAACGGCGCGGGGATTCCCGACGGCTGGCAGGTGTTGCTGGGGCTTAATCCGCTGGTCAATCAATTTGCCCAGCCGGGGACACGGTCGAATTACGGCTATACGTCGGCAGATTGGTTGAACGGGGTATCCGGCGTCAAGACTGGCTCCGTTAGCTTGGACAATGAGGGCAACGTGCTTTCCGTTTCGCAATAATCAGAGGATAAAATGAAATCACTACGATTCTTAGTTTTGGGATTGGCGGCGATGCTGCCATTGGGCGGCATGTGCCAGTCGGGCGTGCCCGCCGCGCCGGTGGCCGAGGTGGTCACACCGCAGATTCAGGCGCTGGCGCAAGGGCTGCAAAACGATCCGGTGAAGATTTTCAACTATGTGCATGACCACATCCGCTATGTGCATTATTTCGGTTCCAAGAAAGGGGCGGAACTGACTCTGCTCGAAAAGAGCGGCAACGATTTTGACCAGTCCGCCTTGCTGGTCGCCCTGTTGCACGCGGCGGGCTACGCTAATGCCGGCTATCAATTTGAGTGGGTTGTAACGTCCTATGACGACCCGTCTGACGTGGATTTGCAACATTGGCTGCAGTTGACCCTGGTTGATACCAACTGGACAAATACGCTGAATTATTTGGACGCACTTTTCGGCACACGCGGCTATCCTGAATCAGGTGGCCCTGCCGATTACGACAACCAGTATTTTTTCCAGCATGTATGGGTTACGCTTCCGATTAGTGGATATACCAACTGGCTAGACCCGTCAGTCAAAGTCAGCCAGTTGACGACCGGCATCATCAATTTAACCAACGCAATGGGATACAGCAGCAACGCGCTGATGTCGGCTGCCGGCGGGTTCGATGCCGGCAATTATGTGACGAATCTGAATGAAGCCAACATTCGCAGCACGTTGACAAGCTACACGACCAACTTGTTGAACTATCTGCAAAACAACGCCCCCAATGCCAGCGTGCAGCAAATTCTTGGCGGCTGGCAAATCGTGCCTTCAACAAATACCACGTTAAGCCAGATAGACCAAAATTTTCCATTTTATGCCGACGCTACTGATTTCGACCCGCCGCTCAGTTGGACTTACGAGCCGACGAACCTGATGGCAACTTTGGCCGTCACCTTTGCTGGCACAAATTATCAATGGTTCGTGCCGCAATTGCAGGGCCAGCGAATTTCAATGACGTTTAGCAACAACGGGCTGGCGCAACTTTGGCAGGAGGACACATTGCTGGCGCAGCATTCCACCAGCGGATCAGGAACAACCAATGTGGTGTTTGCCTTCAACCAGCCCTTTGGATATTGGGATGACACCAACAATGTGCTGGTGGATACCGGCGTTGGCGACGAACTGGTCACCAATCTTTGCCAAAGCACCAATTCAACCTACGTAATATCGTATGCGTTTGAACCAGATTGGGGCTGGTTGCAGCAACGACAAAGCCAACTGGACAATTACCGAATTCAAGGGCTGGCGGATTCTTCCCGGCAGGTTTTAAGCGAGACGCTGAATGTTATGAGCTTGAACTGGCAATTGCAGGCGGCATCGGCGGAACGGTTGCTGGCGGTGCAATTGGGCATACTGCCGCAATATCACAATCGTTTGGGCCGGGTGGCGCAGGAGGCCGGACGCGGTTATTTCGTTGATATTGGAAGTTTGAGCGGTGTATTTGCCAATTCCGGCGTGGATACCGCCAGCTTGAATCACCAGTCCACCCACTACGATTTGAATTCCTATTTCTCCAGCGCCTTCGAGCACGGCATCATCGAGGAATTTCAACCCAGCAATCTGCTGGCGGCTTCCACCGTCAAGATGCTCCAGATCGCCAACACCAACAAGCAGGCGGTGTATCTCGCCAGCAGCACCAACTGGACAACCGCGGCAAATGTAAAAAACCAACTAGTCAATTACGATGCCAACACGCTGGCCACCATCACCGCCAACATCAATAACGGCTATTATGTTTTGCTGCCCAAGAACGGTTCCAATTATGTGTCAGGAACGACGGGTTGGTCAGGTTATGGTTTTGTATCACGATTGCGGACTTTGGGTTTTCCCATGACCAATTCGACGGAAATGCTTATTTCCGGCGGTTATCGCGGCGGGTATATTGATGACCCCAATGCCGGTGCCAATCCTTCCACCACCGCCCAAACAAGCGATGCCCAGCCCGATGCGTTCATCTCAAATCCTCCTTTTACGTTGTCCCCCACGGGTGCTGACCCGGTGGACATGGCCGATGGCACATTCCAGGTGGAGCACACCGATCTTTCCGTGGGTCAGGCCGAGCCGCGCGGGATGACTCTTTCCCGCTACTACAACGGCACCCGGCGTTACAGCAATCCGGCGGGCATGGCCGGCGGTTGGGTGCATAATTATTCGGTGAATGCCTATGTCGTGCCAGCGGCACAGGCCGCCCTGGGGGGCACCACGCCGCAGCAAACGGCAGCCATGATTGTTGCCACCTGTGCGGCAGCCAATCTGTATGACAGCGTGAATCCCGACCCCAAGAACTGGATGGTTTCGGTGTTGATCGCCAAATGGGGCATTGACCAGGTCATCAAAAGCGGCGTGTCGGTCGTCCTGGGCAAGGACACGGTTCAATTCGTCAAACAGCCCGACGGCACATTCACGCCGCCCGCGAATTGCACCTTGACGCTCGTGACCAACAGTTCGGGATACAGTTTGCAGCAACGACATGGCAACACGTTCAACTTTGATGCGCTTGGGCGGTTAGCCACCATTGTTGACCCATATAGCCAGGCCGTGACCGTGACTTACACTACCAGTAATTTGGTCAACACCGTCACAGATTGGAAAAATAATCGCACGCTGACATTCACCTACACGGGCAGCCAACTGACTTCCGTGAAAGATAACAGCACGCCCAACAACCGGACGATTCATTACGCTTACAGCACGACCACCGCCCAAGGGGATTTGACTTCTTTCACCGACGCCGAAGGCAAAGTCAGTAATTACACTTACGACACCAACCATGAAATCACCGCCACATTTGATGCGCAAAGCCGGTTGGTGGTCAGCAATCTGTATGACGGTCAGGGGCACGTTGCTACCCAATACACGCAAGGCGATACCAATAAAGCTTGGAAAATCTTCTGGTCGGGTTGCCAAAGCATTGAGCAAGACCCGGTCGGCAGCCAGCGCGTGTTCTCCTACGACGACCAAGGGCGTTTGTTCAGCCTGCGGGATCAGCTCGGCAATCTCGCGCAGACATTTTACGACGGTCAAAACCATGTCGTGACGACCATTTCGCCGTTGAACGAAACCAACCAGTATGTTTTCGACGGCAACAACAATCTCATCTATTCGATAGACGCGCTCGGATTCACCAACCAGTTTTTTTATGATGGTCAGAACAATTTAACTCGTTCAGTTGACCCGCTTGGCAACCCCAGCACCTTCGGCTACAACAATAGCTTTTCGCTGACCGGCCAAACCAACGGTGCCGGGGATTGGGTGAATTACACTTACAATGGCGACGGCACGCTTCACACACGCGTTGATGTCGCTGGCACGACAACTTTTGATACCTACGATAGTTACGGCCAATTTACGCACATCACCTATCCTGGCAGTCTCGGTGGCGAAACTTTCGTTAATAGCTTGGCGGGCGATCCAACCAGTCACACGGACGCCAACGGAAACGTGACAGCTTTCGCCTACAACAGCCGGCGTGAATTAACCAACTCAGTTGCGCCAACCAACGTGACGGTGAAGGTCAGCTTCGATCCTGTGGGAAATGTCAATAGCACCACCGATGCGCGCAGTAATGTCACCAGTTCCACTTGGAGTCCGACCCGCCATCTGCTCGCCACAGTCATGCCTGCTACCCCGCAAGGCACGCCTATCGTGACCAACATTTATGACAATCGTGACTGGCTGATACGCACCGTTGACCCGTTGCAAAAACCGACGCTCTATACCAATGATCTGGCCGGGAGGCTGATTTCATTGACGGACCCGGTTCAACGGACAACCTTGTTTGGTTACGATGCCGATGAGCGAAAACTTGCCACAACCAATGCAGCGTTGGAAGTGACCAGCCAGACTTGGGATGCACGCGGCAGCTTGCTCAAATTGACCGATGGTGCGGGACATTATTCCCTGCGCACCTACGATGGTGCCGGAAACCAAATCATCCTCACCAACCGCAATGGCAAGAAATGGCAGTTCCAGTTTGATGGTGCGAACCGGCTGACCATGACTATAACGCCGCGTGGCTACTCAAATTCGGTGGTGTTCAATCACCAGGGGTTGGCCGCCACCGTCAAGGATCAAGCCGGCCAGCCCACATCCCTTTATTACGATGCCAAAGGGCGTTTGACCAACCGCACGGACAATGTCGGAACTACTCTTTATAGTCACGACGCTAACGACAATCGCACCAGCGTCGTCGAGAACGGCCAGACAAATTCGTGGACGTTCGACGCCTATAACCACGTCTCAACTTACCGCGACACGTCCGGCTATCTCATCCAATACCGTTACGATGCCAACGGCAACGTGACGAACCTGATTTATCCGGGCAACCGCCTGGTCAATTATTCGTATGATAGCTTGAACCGGCTGACGAACGTGACGGACTGGTCAAACCGGAAAACGAGCATTGGATATGATTTGAACAGCCACATCACGAGCCTTACCCGCCCGAACGGTTCCTACCGGACGATTGGTTACGATGCAGCGGGGCAGGCGACCAACATCATGGAGCAGATGTCCAATAGCCTGCCGATTGCCATTTTCGTATGTAGCTGGACAAACTCCGGCAGCATGGGCTGGGAATTTGCCGCGCCGTTGCCGCACTCGACCAATGTGCCGACGCGGACGATGACGTATGATGATGACAACCGGTTGGCGACGTTTAACGGTTCGTTGGTGTCGAGCGACGCCGACGGAAATTTGACCAGCGCGCCGCTGACGAACAGCACGTTTGCTTCCTACGTTTACGATGCTCGCAACCGGTTGTTAAACGCCGGCGGCGTTACGAACACATACGATGCTGCCAACAATCGCATTGGTCAGGCTTACGGGACGAACACTGCAACCTTTGTGGTGAATCCCAACGCGAAGCTGCCGCAAGTTCTCATGCGGATCAAAAACGGCGTCACGAATTATTACATTTACGGGGCGGGTTTGCTGTATCAAATCACAGAGACGGCCACGGCCACTAACACGTTGACGTATCACTATGATTATCGTGGCTCAACGATTGCGCTGTCGGGTGATAATGGTTTGGTGACAGACCGGATTGAATACTCGGCTTATGGCCTGACGACTTACCGCGCCGGAACGAATGACACGCCGTTCTTGTTCAATGGTCGCTACGGCGTGCAAACCGACGTCAACAGGCTGCTTTATATGCAGACGAGATATTACAACCCGTATCTGTGCCGGTTCCTGAATCCTGACCCGTCAGGCTTTTCCGGCGGATTGAATATGTATGCGGCGTTCAACGGGAATCCCGTCAGCTACATAGATCCATTTGGCC
>Ga0182016_10005187_pt1 | contig 14126 bp, 14 predicted proteins | sample 712S2MmetaG_FD_120491 | JGI IMG/M metagenome (GOLD analysis project Ga0182016, IMG submission 120491) | Permafrost microbial communities from Stordalen Mire, Sweden - 712S2M metaG | ecosystem: Environmental > Terrestrial > Soil > Wetlands > Permafrost | place: Sweden: Stordalen | collected...
GCTCTACGTCATCGCCGTGTTCGGCACGATCATCGCGATCGTCCTGATCGCCCGCGCACTCTAGGCACCCATCGCGGCGAAGCCGGCGACGCCACCGGGGCTCGAGGCGCACGCAGGCGTAGGGCGCGGCGCGGGCGTAGGGCGCGCGGTAGGGCGCGCGGGCGGAGAAACAACCGCCCATACGCCACCGGCGCGGGCACCGCGGGCGCGCCACACCGCAGCCGGGTCCCGCTCACGCGCGGGCGCGCAGCAGACCGCAAAGGCGGCCGCGAGCACCCCTATTTGACGGTCAGCGTCCCGTACATGCCGGCGGCGCGGTGGCCCGGGACCTGGCAGAAGAACGTGTAGGTGCCGGGCTTGAGGTTCAGCGTGATCGAGTTGGTGCCGCTCGAGCTGATCGGCGTGTGCGCCAGCACCGTGCCGCTCGCGCCCGTACCCTGCTGGATCGCGAGGTTGTGAGCGACGCCCGACATGTTGGTCATCGAGATCGTGATCGGGCCGGCGGTCGCGCTCGCCGCCTTCACGTTGTAGAGGAGCTGCCCCGTCGGGTTGGCCGAGATCGCGAGCTTGCCGTCCTTCTCGACGGCCGGCGGGCCGACGCTTGAGCTGCCGACGCTCGCGAGCAGTCCGGTGTCCTGGCCCGGCCGGGCGGCCGCGTAGGAGACGTAGGAGGCGATGGCGGCGGCCTCGCGGGTGCTCAGCGGGAGCTTCGGCATCAGGCCGGCCGTGCTCGGGTACTCGACCTGCTGCTCGACGATGCCCCTGATGACGTTGCGGCCGAAGCCCTGCTGCAGGCTCTCGAAGAAGGCGTCGTCAAGGTCGGGGCCGATCACGCCCTTGGCGTTGGCGCGAGCGAGCGTATGACAGGACGCGCAGTTCTTGATGAACAGCGTCTTGCCCTGGATCAGACTGACGTTCTGGCCGCCCTTGAGCGCGCACCCGCCGAGTGCGGTCGCGAGCAGCGCCACGACCGCCCCACCAGCCAGCTTTCTTCCTCCGGACGTGCGTTCCGCCATCGCGGCGCGAACTCTATCCGAGCCTGCGGCACCTGTGCGACCCCGCTCCGGTCGCTAGGATGCCCTTCAAATGAGCGACCGCAACCGTTACCGCATGCGCACGCCTTCGACCGGGCGCGAGGTGATCGTCGAGGCCGAGCCGGACCGCATCTACACCGACCGCGAGACCGGCGAGCGACTCGAGGCGGTCGGCAAGCTGCTGCCGCTCGCGCCGTCGCAGTCGAAGCTTCCCTGGGCCATCGAGAACCTCCGCTTCTGCCCGTGGTGCGAGCAGCTTGCCCAGCGCGACCTCAACGACTGCCCCACCTGCGGGCGTCGCATGGGTCCGCTCGGAGGGTGAGACGGTGACACGCGCCTCGCGGCCGCTGGCATTGCTCGGCGCCGCCGCGGGCGCGCTCACGCTCGCCGCGTGCGGCGGCTCGACGGTCAGCGACAGCGTGCCGTCAAGCGTGCCGCCGCTCACGCCCGTACTGAGCAACAGCGCGCTCGACAACAACCCGGACGCGTCGAGCAACTCCGGCAACTCCTCGTCTGCGAACGCCGGCACGGGCGCGACGGGCTCATCGTCGGTGTCTTCGCTCACGACCTCGTCGAGCAGCTCATCGACCGTGGCGGTCACGACGACGCCTGTCACCTCCACCTCGAGCGCCGGCGCGACCGATGGCGGCACCGGGACGGGTTCGACGAGTGCGGCGGGCACGACGAGCGCAGCAGGCAGCACGAGCTCCGGCGGCGTGCTGGCGCCGACCGGCTCGACCTAGTCCCCTCTTTACGGCGTCGAGACCAGCGTGGCCGTGTAGAGCAGGCGCGCCGTCTGGTAGAGGCAGGAGTACTCGACCGCCGAGCCGGCGGTTGTCTGCGCCGTCTCCGTCGAGGCTTCGGTGGCGCTCGTGCAGGTCTTCGCCGGGCGGCTCGCCCGCCAGGAGGTGGTGTTGCCGAGCTTGATCGCGAGCGCCGGCGCCCAGGTCGGGACGGTCAGCGCGACTCGCTCGCCCTTCTGGACGGGGATCGTGTTCGTCAGCGGGAACTGCGCCGTCTCGCCGAAGTACGGCTGAAGCTGGATCAGCGGGCTCTGGGCGACGAGCTGGTAGGTGAGCCCCTTGGTCTGCTTGATGATCGCGATGCCGGCCTCTGCCGGTCCGCCCTCGTTGTGGTCGAAGAAGGCGATCTGGCTCGTCGTCGGCAGGCTCAGGCGAATCGTCCATGCCACGATCGTGCCGTTGCGAGGGATCGTGAGCGGGGAGTCCGTGGTGCCCACCTTGACCTGCATCCCGGTCGTCTCGCTCAGCACCTCGCAGGGGGCGGAGGGACAGCTCGCCAGCGGCCCGGTCACGGTGGTGCCCACCGTTGAGCCACCGGTCGTGCCGGTCGTGCCGGTCGTGCCGGTGCTACCGCTTGCGCCCGTCTTGCTGCTCGAGCCACTCTTGCTGCTCGAGCCGGTCTTGCTGCTCGAGCCGGTCTTGCTCTTGCCGCTGCTCCCGGTCTTGCTCTTGCCGCTGGTCCCGGTCTTGCCGGTGGCCCCGGTCGCAGAGGTCGAGCCAACGCCGAAGCCGACCGAGCCGATCTCGGTCAGCGTGCCGGTGGCCAGTGCGGGGATCGCGAGCATCACAGCGACGGCGACGGCGATTACGAGCCTGAGCTTCATATTCATCCGCCTATTGAACACCACCTGAGCGCGCGGGGAGCGCAGTAGGACAAAACTTGCAGCCGGGGTCCTGGCGCTGCCTGCAGCGGCAAACCGCTAATCGGCGGCCATCGCGGCGGCTGCCGCGGCGATATCGCCCGCCTCGCCCGCCGCCGGCACCCAGGGCAGCTTGAGCGGGTCGGCGGCGTAACGCGGGATCACGTGGATATGGAAGTGAAAGACCGTCTGCCACGCCGCTGCGCCCGCCGAGTGCAGCAGGTTCACGCCGTCGGCGCCAAGCCGCGCCCGGGCGCGTCCGGCGACCACCTGCGCGAGCGCTGCGCACGCCGCCAGATCCTCGGCGCCGATGTCATGGATGTCCTGCGCGTGCGCCCGGGGGATCACGAGCGCGTGTCCGCGCGTCGCCGGGTTGATGTCCATCAGCGCGAGCGCGCGCTCGTTTGAGGCGATGATCGTGGCCGGCAGCTCGCCGGCCACGATCTTGCAGAAAATGCAGTCCGCCACCATACGCGCAAGCCTACGCAATCCGCGAGGCCGCGAAGGCGACCGCGTCCTGCGCGCTGCGCAGCTCGCCGCTGAAGGCCTCCTCGGCGATCGCCGCGAGCAACTCCCCGAGGCGCGGGCCGGGCTCGATACCGAGCGCGGCGGCGAGTTGATCGCCGCGCACAAGCGCCGCCGGGCGCCCGTGGAGCTGCCACGCAAGCGCCTCGCCGATCACCGAGCGCGCCAGCTCCAGGTGGCGATCGATCGCCTCCTGCGAGCCGGCGCCGCGGGTTGCGAGGCGGTCGGCGACAGACAGCAGCGTGACGTCCGCCCCCACGGGGTCACAGGCGTCGAGGTAGCGGTAGAGCTCGCGGCGGCTCAGCGGCGCCGCCGGCACGAGGAAGCCCAGACGCAGGTGGTTGAGCGTCAGCGCCGCGACGTGTGCGCGCATCGGCTCAGCGGCCCGCAGGCGCGTGAGGATGGCCCGCGCGGCCTGCGCGCCGGCGCGATCGTGGCCGGGGAAGCCGACCCGGCCGTCGGGCGCCACCGCCCGGGTCGCCGGCTTGGCGATGTCGTGCACGAGCGCGCCGAAGCGCAGCGCGTCGCCGCGCGTCAGCAGGTCGGCGAGGGGAGCGGCGAGCAGGTCGCTCAGCGCCTGCGCGTGCTCGCCCCCGAGGTACGCCCCGGGTTCGCGTTGCAGCGCCACGACGCAGTCGAGTGCAGCGAGTGTGTGCTCGAGCACATCGAGGTGGTGGTAGCGGCTCTGTCCCACGCCGCGCAGCGCCTCGAGCTCGGGAAGCACGACCGCGCACAGTCCCAGCTCGAGCGCCAGCCGCATCCCGGCGACCGGCTGCTCGCTGGCGATCACCCGTCCCAGCTCCGCGTAGATCCGCTCGCCGGAGACCCGCTCGAGGCCGGGCGCGGCGGCGCGAGCAGCCTCGCGCGCCGCCGTGTCGGCTTCGAGGCCCAGTTCGCACGCGAAGCGCACGAGTCGCAGCGTGCGCAGCGGGTCATCGGCGAGGGCTCCCGGAGCCACGATTCGCAGACGTCGCGCGGCAAGGTCGGACGCTCCGCCGAGTGGATCGATCAGCTCCCCGCCCGCGAGCGGCTGCGCCATCGCGTTGACCGTGAAGTCGCGCAACCGCAGGTCGTTCTCCAGCGTCTCGCCGCGAAGCGGGTTGATGTCCGCCTGCCAGCCGCGCGCCCGCGCGACCACGCGCCAGGCGCCGAACTCCTCCGACAGCGAGAAGGCCTTCGCGCCGGCAGCGCGTGCGAGTGCATGGGCCGCCGGGGCCACCTCGCCGGCGATCACGAGATCGAGATCGGTGCTCGGCGGGCCGCCGAGCAGCTCCTCGCGCACGGCTCCGCCGACCACCCAGCACGCGGAACCGCCCAGCACCTCGCGCGCGAGCTCGAGCGCGCTCGCGCGCGAGCTCATGGACGTGGGCGTGCGCCGTCGCGGTGGTAATCCCGCGGCACGCGCGGGCTGATGGCGCAGGTGATCTCGTAGTTGATCGTGCCCTGGCGCGCCGCGATCTCCTCGGCGGCGATCCGCTCGCTTCCCTGCGCGCCGAGCAGGATCACCGGGTCGCCGACCGCGACGCCGCTTGCGAGCCCGACATCGACCGTCACGTTGTCCATGCTGACAGTGCCGACGAGCGCACGCCGGCGCGCGCCGATCAGCACCTCGGCGTTGTTTGAGAGCACGCGCCGCACGCCGTCGCCGTAGCCGATCGGCACGACCGCCAGCTCGGTGCGCTCGCCGGCCACGAAGCGCCGCCCGTAGCCGGCGCTCTCGCCGGCCTCGCACACCTTGAGCGCCGCGACCCACGAGCGCAGCTCGAGCGCCGGCTCAAGGGCCCAGTCGCCGGGATCGCCGCCGTGGGGGTCCAGGCCGTAGACCGCGCCGCCACAGCGCGCCATGTCAAAGCGCCCCCGGCCGCCGCCGAGCAGCGCGGCGCTGTTCTCGGCGTGCGCGATCAGCCCGGGATGGCGATCGCGCAGCGGCTCCACCCAGCCGGAGAAGCGCTCCAGCTGGCCCTCCATGAAGGACCGGTCGGCTTCCTCGGCGGTCGCGAGATGCGTCATCGCCCCGGCCAGTTCGAGCCCCTCGCCGCCGGCGATCCGCGCCGCCAGCGCGTTGGCCAGCTCAACGTCACGCGTGCCGAGCCGGCCCATCCCGCTGTCGAGTTTGACGTGCACCCGCCCGCCGCCCAGCCCGGCCACCCAGTCCAGGAACTCCTCGCTCCACGCGACGACGTCCGCGTCAGCCTCGAGCGCCGCGCCCAGCTCGCCGCGGGTCATCGCGCCCATCACGAGGATCCGTGCCGCCACACCCGCGGCGCGCAGCTCCGAGGCCTCGGCGGCGGCGGCGACAGCGAGCCACGACGCGCCGCCGGCGAGCGCCGCGCGCGAGCACTCGACGGCGCCGTGGCCGTAGGCGTTGGCCTTGACCACCGCGCACAGCCGCGGCGTGGCCGCGGCCAGCCGGGCGCTGTTGCGCTCGATCGCGGCCAGGTTGACGCGCGCCACCGCGCGCACCTGGCTCGCCTCGGCGGAGGTCGCCGCGGCCGCCACGCCGCCCCGCTGCGCCGGGGCGACTATCCCCGCACCGCCGCGAGCGACTCGATGACATCGGATGCGATCAGGCCCTCGCCGCCGCGGCGCACCGCCGCGTGGACGCCCGCGAGCGCGTGCAGCCGGACCGCGGCGGCGGCCGCGGTGAACGGCTCGAGCCCCTTCGCCAGCAGCGCTGCGACGACGCCGGAGAGCACATCGCCCGTCCCGGCGGTGGCGAGCGCCGGCGTGGCGCCGCGGCTGACCGCGACCCTGCCGTCGGGCTCAGCGATCAGCGTGTCGTCGCCCTTGAGCACGACGACGGCGCCGGCGCGGGCGGCCGCCTCGCGCGCGCTGCCCAGGCGCGCGGCGCCGACGCGTGCCGCCGGGATCCCGAGCAGCCGGCCAAGTTCCCCCTCGTGCGGAGTCAGCACCGCCGCACGCCCGCCCAGCGACTCAGGGTCGCCGGCGAAGGCGTTCAGGCCGTCGGCGTCGAGCACGACCGCCACCGACACCGCCTCGAGCACCGCGCGCGCGAACGCCGCGGCACCGTCACTTCGGCCGAGGCCTGGACCGAGCACGAGCGCGCCGCCGCGCGCGGCCGCTGCGCCCGCCAGCACCGCGACGCCGGCCGGTGTGTGCGCGCCGTCCTCGTCGGGCAGCGCGATCGTCATCGCCTCGAGCAGCCGGCTCTCGAAGACCAGCGAGAGCGACTGCGGCACGCAGACCGTGACGTAGCCGGCGCCGGCCCGGGCGGCGGCGAGGGCAGCAAGGCAGGGCGCGCCGGTCAGTCCCGGTGAGCCGCCGGCGACCAGCACCCGGCCGCTTGTGAACTTGGTCGAATGCGCGCCCCGGCGGGGGATCAGCTCCAGCACCTCATCGCTGATCAGGGCGATCTCGGCGCTGGCCGGGGCACCCGGCGGAATGCCGATGTCGAGCACGCTCACACGCCCGGCACAGCTGCGGCCCGGCTCGATCCACAGGCCGGGCTTGGCCGCATGGAAGGTCGCCGTCGCGTGCGCGGCCACGGCGGCGCCGGCGGTCTCGCCGGTCGAGGCGTCGACGCCGCTTGGCACATCCACCGCCAGCACCGTCGCGGCGCTGCCGGCGATCAGCTCGATCGCCGCGGCGACCACGCCCCGCGGCGCCCCGGTCGCGCCGGTTCCCAGCAGCGCATCGATCACGAGCGTCGTGTCATCGGCGATGCCGCCGCCGTCAAGCGCCCGCGGCGCCGGCCCGTCCAGCCGCTCGAGCATCGCGGCGGCGTCGGGCGAAAGCTCCCCAGGCTCGCCCGCGAGCAGCACGTCGACATCGCGGCCGCCGGCGCGCAGCAGGCGCGCAACGACGAGGCCGTCGCCGCCGTTGTTGCCCTTGCCCGCGACCACGACGATCCGCCCGTCGGGCGCCATCGCCGCCGCCATCCCGGCGAGGCCCTCCCCCGCATGCTCCATCAGCTCAAGCGACGGCACTCCCTGGCGATCGATCGCCCAGCTGTCGATCGCGCGCATCGCCGCCGCGTCGTACAGCGGCTCGAGCCAGTTCGTCATCGCAGCACCGCCACCGCCGCCGCCATCCCGCGCGTGTGCGTGAGCGACACGTCAACCTCGACCCCAAGCTCGCGCGCGCGCTCACGAGCGGCTCCGTGCAGCGCGAGGCCGACCCCCTCGCCGCCGCCGGTCACCTCGATGTCCTGGGGCGCGAAGACGCGCAGCCCGAGCGCCTTGGAGACCGCCTCCTTGGCGCAGAAGCGCGCAGCAAGATGCTGCGCCGCCCGGCCGCGGCTGCCGGCATAGGCGAGCTCGCCCGGGCGAAACAGGCGCTGCGCGAGCGCGGGCCGGCGCGTCAGCGCGCGCTCCATCCGCTCGATCTCGAGCAGATCCAGACCGATTCCGCCTAGAGCCGTCTCAACACCTCCCACGCATGCTCACCACGATCACGAGGCTATCCCACAGCGGACCTGCGCCCGCCCGCCCGCCAAGCCGCCACCGGGGCGCGAGCCGGCCGTCACTCGACGGTTACCGTCTTCGCGAGGTTGCGGGGCTGATCGACGTTGAGGCCGCGACGGCGAGCGATCGTGTAGGCCAGCAGCTGGAGCGGGATCACGGCCAGCAGCGGCGCGAGCATCGGGTCGCTCGCCGGCACCGGGATCGTCCACTCGACGTGGCGGGCCACCTCGGTATCGCCGTCGCTGGTGATCGCGAGCACCTTCGCCCCGCGCGCCCGAACCGTCTCGACGTTGTCGAGAATCCGCCCGAGCACCGGCGAGGCGGTGGCGACACAGACGACCGGGGTGTGCGCGTCGAGCATCGCGATCGGGCCGTGCTTCATCTCGCCGGAGGCGTAGGCGTCGGTTGAGATGTAGGCGATCTCCTTCAGTTTCAGTGCTCCCTCAAGCGCGATCGGCAGCCCCGCCTGGCGGCCGATGTAGAGGAAGAACTCCGCGTCCCACCAGGACTCCGCAACCGCCTCGACGGCCGGCGAGACGCGCTCGAGCAGCTCTTCGACGAGCGTCGGCAGCCGGCGCAGCTCCGCCACCAGAGCGGCGATGCGGGCCGCCGGCAGCGTGCCACGCAACTCGGCCAGGCGCAGCGCGAGCAGATAGGTCGCGCCGATCTGGCAGACGAAGGTCTTCGTCGCGCAGACGCCAACCTCGAGACCGGCTCGCGTGTAGAGCACCGAATCGGCGTCGCGCGTCGCCTGCGAGCCCATCGTGTTGGTCAGCGCGAGGACTCGCGCGCCGCGATCGCGCGCGAGGCGCATCGCGGCGAGCGTGTCGGCGGTCTCACCGGATTGCGAGATGCCAACCACCAGATCGCCGGGGCCGAGGATCGGATCGCGGTAGCGGTACTCCGACGCCACCTCCGCCTCGGCCCGGATCCGCGCCCACTCCTCGAGCGCGTAGCGGCCGAGGAGGCCGGCGTGATAGGCACTGCCGCAGGCCACGAACGCGACGCGCTCGACACCGCGCAGGATGTCCTCGTCGAAGACGCCGGGATCGTCGAGGTCGACGCCGCCGCCACGCGCCGTGCGGTCCGCGAGCGTCTCCGCCAGCGCCTGCGCCTGCTCGTCGATCTCCTTGCGCATGAAGGTGTCGTAGCCGCCCTTCTCGGCGGTCTCCGCATCCCAGTCGAGCGTCTCGATCGACCGCTCGCGCTCCACACCGCGGGCGTCGCAGATCTCGACCCCCTCGGCACGGAGGATCACGATCTCGCCGTTCTCGACGTACTGGACGTGGTTGGTGTGCGCGAGGAACGCCGGCACCGCCGAGGCGATGAAGGACTCCCCCTCGCCTCGCCCAACCACCAGCGGGCACTCGCGCCGCGCACCCACCAGCACGTCGGGCTCATCGACCGCCATCGCGACGAAGGCGAAGTAGCCCTCGAGCGCCGCCAGCGTGTCGATCACCGCGGCGGCGAGGTCGTCGCGGTAATGCGAGGCGATCAGGTGGGCGATGACCTCGGCGTCGGTCTCGGTCGCGAACGCCGTCCCCTCCGCCAGAAGCCTGTCCTTGAGCGCCATGTAGTTGCCGACGATCCCGTTGACGACGACGTGGATGCGGCTCTCGCCGTCGACCAGCGGATGCGCGTTGCGCTCGCTGACGGCGCCGTGCGTCGCCCAGCGGGTGTGGCCGATGCCGATCGTCGCCGGCCGCGTGAGCGTGGCCGTCGCGGCGGCGGGCTGACCGGCCAGCGCCGCCTCGAGGCGGTCGAGATTCCCGACCGCGCGAACCGAATGGATCTCCCCGTCACACAGCAGCGACATGCCGGCGCTGTCGTAGCCGCGGTACTCGAGCTTGCGCAGCCCGTCGAGGATGATCTCCTGCGCAGGGCGCGAACCGACGTATCCGACGATTCCGCACATTCCCCGAGACTACCCGACAACCTCTCGCACGACCGCAACGAGGCGCGCGCAAACGGCCTCGGTCTCCTCGGAACTGGGAGCCTCCACCATCACCCGCACGAGCGGCTCGGTGCCGCTGCGGCGCACCAGCACGCGCCCGCGACCATCGAGCGCGGCCGACTCCCGGGCGACGGCCTCCTCGACCGCCGCCGCGTCCACGAGGGCGGCGCGGTCGCGGACCGCGACGTTGATCAGGCGCTGGGGCAGTTTCGCCATCGCCGCGCGCTCATGCAGCTCACCACCGCCCAGCGCCTCGAGCACCAGCAGCGCCGAGGCGATGCCGTCCCCGGACGGTGCGAAGCCCAGCTCGATGATGTGGCCGGACTGCTCGCCGCCGAGCGTCCAGCCGCGCTCGCGCAGCGCCGCAAGCACGTAGCGGTCGCCGACGGCTGTGGTCGCGACCTCTATCCCCGCGGCCGCCATCGCGGTGTGGAAGCCGTAGTTCGTCATCACCGTCACCGCCACGCCCCCGCCCGTGAGCCGGCCCCGTTCGCGCAGATGGATCGCCGCGAGTGCGAGCAGCTCATCGCCGTCGACGCGCGTTCCGTGACGATCGATCGCGAGCATGCGATCGCCGTCGCCGTCGAAGGCGAAGCCGATGTCGTGGCCGCCGTCGCGAACCTCCGCCGCGAGTGAGTCGATATGCGTGGAGCCGCAACCGGCGTTGATGTTTCGCCCGTCGGGTGTGACCGCGAGCGCCGTGACCCGCGCGCCGAGGCGCTTGAAGATCACTGGCGCGACCTCGAAGGTGGCTCCGTTGGCGCAGTCCAGCACGACGTCGAGCCCCGCGAGCGAAAGGCCGCCGAAGCGCCGCTCGAGCTCCCCGATGTATTGCTCGGCCGTGCCTGCCAGCGCCACGATGCGCCCGATCGCGGTGCTGCCACCCGCGGCGTCGGCTTCGATGTGGCGCTCGATCTCCTGCTCGGCCTCGTCGGTCAGCTTGAAGCCGTCGCTGCCGAAGAACTTGATGCCGTTGTCGGCGTAGGGGTTGTGCGAGGCCGAGATGACCGCAGCCAGGTCGAAGCTGTGGCGCGCGAGGAGCAGCGGCGCCGCCGGTGTCGGCAGCACGCCACCGAGCGTCACCTCACCGCCCGCCGACGCGATCCCCGCCGCGAGCGCCGCCTCGAGCATCGCGCCGGACTCGCGCGTGTCGCGAATCACGAGCACCCGCGGCGCCGGGCGGCCGGTGTGCAGCACGACGGCGCGCCCCAGCGCGAGCGCGAGGTGCGCCGTGATCTCCTCGCCCGCAACACCGCGGACACCGTCGGTTCCAAAGAGCCTTCGAGCCATCAGACCTTCCGCGGGGAGTTTGCGCGGGCGCGCGGTCAGCTAACTAGCGCTTCGAGAACTGCGGCCGCTTGCGCGCCTTCTTCAGGCCGGCCTTCTTGCGCTCCTTGGCGCGGGCGTCGCGCGTCAGGAAACCACGCCGCTTCAGCTCGCCGCGAAGATTGGGGTCGGCCTCGAGCAGCGCGCGAGAGATGCCGTGGCGCAGCGCTCCGGCCTGGGAGGAGACGCCCCCGCCGTGCATGCGGGCGACGACGTCCATCCGCTCTTCGTAGCCGACCGTCTCGAGCGGCTGGCGGATGTTTCGCCGCAGCGTGTCGCGCGGGAAGTACTCGTCGAGCGTGCGGCCGTTGATCAGGTAGGTGCCGCTTCCCGGGCGCAGCGTCACACGCGCGATCGCGCTCTTGCGCTTGCCTGTCGCGCGGTAGCGGGCACCGGCGCCAAGGTCGATCGCCACGGCCTCGATCGGCGCTGCGACGACGACGTCCTCGAGCTCCTCCTCGCCTGCCGCCTCGTCCTGCTCATACTCCGCGTAGGGGTCGATGTTCGCGCCGGCGAGGGGATCCACGCCCTCCGGCACGATGTCGACCTCGAGGTCGGCCCCGGGCACGGCCGGCTTCTCACGCGGTGCGCGCTCGGGCACGTACTCCTCAGCCTCGACCTCGACCTCCACCAAGCCGGGCGTCGGCTCCTCCACAACGCCTGAGATGATGACCTCCGGGCCTTCGCCCTCCGGTGGTGAGACGGTCGCTTCGGTCTCCTCCGCGGGTGTCTGGGACTCGTCGGCCATCAGCCTCGCAGCTCCATCTCGGCGGGCGTCTGCGCGATGTGCGGATGCTCGGGGCCGGCGTAGACCTTCAGCTTCGTGAGTTGCTTGCGGGCCAAGCGGTTGCGCGGCATCATGCCCTTCACCGCGATCCGGATGACCTCCTCGGGCCGGCGCGTGATCATCTGCTCGAACGTGCGCGTGCGCAAGCCGCCCGGGTAGCCCGAGTGGCGGTGATACAGCTTGTCGGCGCGCTTGTTGCCGGTCACCGCGATCTTCTCGGCGTTGACCACGATCACGAAGTCGCCGGTGTCGATGTGCGGCGTGTAGGTCGGCTTGCGCTTGCCGCGCAGCACGTCGGCGATCTGTGTCGCGAGCCGGCCGAGCGTCTTGCCCTGGGCGTCGACGACGTACCAGTCCCGCTGGCGGTCCGACGGCTTGGCGACAAAGGTCTTCATGCGCACAAAAAATCAGCCACGCACCAGCGTGGCCGGCGGCGAATCATAGCCCACCGCAGGCAGCGACGCCGAGCCGCGAGGGCGGCGGCCGGCGGCGCCGGCGCCAAAGGTGCTCGTGTCAGGACTTCAGCGCCCCGCGCGAACCCGGCGCGGCCACGCAAACCACCCCGCGCCGGCAAGCAAATGAAAAGCGGCCCGAAGCGGCCCGCTTTTCATTCCCACTCGATCGTCCCCGGCGGCTTGCTGGTGATGTCGAGCACGACGCGGTTGACGTCATGCAACTCGCCCATCATCCGCGAGGCGATCTGCTCGAGCAGGTCGTAGGGCAGGCGCGCCCAGTCGGCGGTCATCGCGTCGTCGGAGGTGACCGCCCGGATCACGATCACGCTGCCGTAGGTGCGTTCGTCGCCCTGCACGCCAACGGTCCGGATGTCCGGCAGCACGCAGAAGGACTGCCACAGCTCGCGGTAGAGGCCGGCGCGGCGGATCTCGTCCTGCAGGATGTGGTCCGCGTCGCGCAGCAGGTCGAGCCGTGCCTTGGTCGCCTCGCCGCCGACGATGCGGATCGCTAGGCCCGGCCCGGGGAAGGGCTGGCGCCAGACCAGCCGCTCCGGCAGTCCCAGCTCCGCGCCAACCGCCCGCACCTCGTCCTTGAACAGCATCCGCAGCGGCTCGACCAGCTCGAAGCTCAGATCGTCCGGGAGCCCGCCGACGTTGTGGTGGGACTTGATCGTCGCCGACCCGCGCCGTCCGCCGGACTCGATCACGTCGGAGTACAGCGTGCCCTGGACGAGGAAGTGGGCGCCGGCGAGCTTCGCCGCCTCCTCCTCGAACACGCGGATGAACTCGGCGCCGATCAGCTTGCGCTTGGACTCGGGGTCGCTCACCCCGGCGAGGCGTGCGAGGAAGCGCTCCTCGGCGTCGACCGCGACCAGCGGCACCTTGAAGGTGTCGCGGAAAGCGGCGACGACCTGCTCGCCCTCGCCCTTGCGCATCAGGCCGTGATCGACGAAGACGCAGGTCAGCTGGTCGCCGATCGCGCGGTGCACGAGCAGCGCCGCGACGGAGGAGTCGACGCCGCCGGATAGGCCGCAGATGGCCCGCCCGTCGCCGACCTGCGCGCGGATCCGCGCGATCTGCTCATCGACGATCGAGGCTGGGCTCCAGCCGGCCTCGGCGCCGCAGATCTCCTCGAGGAAGGTCGTGAGGATCTGCTGGCCGAACGGCGTGTGGGCCACCTCGGGGTGGAACTGGATCGCGTAGATCCCCCGCTCGGGGGATTCGAACGCCGCCACCGGCGAGGCCGTCGAGGAGGCGAGCTCGGTGAAGCCGGGCGGCGCGCGCCTGACGGTGTCGCGGTGCGACATCCAGCAGGCCTGCTCGTGCGGGAGGCCGCGCAACAGGCGGCCCTCCTCGCGCACGGTCAGCTCCGAGCGCCCGAACTCGCCAACCTCGGCGCGCTCGACGAGGCCGCCGAGTGAGTGCGCGATCAGCTGCATGCCGTAGCAGATGCCGAGCACCGGAACGCCCAGTTCCAGCAGCGCCGGATCGAGCGCGGGGGCGCCCTCGGCGTAGACGGACGCCGGACCGCCCGACAGGATCAGCCCCTTCGGCGCGCGCCGCGCCACCTCCTCGGCGCTCACGTCGCTGGCCAGGAGCTCCGAGAACACGCCGCATTCGCGCACGCGGCGGGCGATCAGCTGCGAATACTGGCCGCCGAAGTCGATCACCAGCACCTCGTCGCCCGCGCTGCCCACAGCCGGCTCCAGCGCGGGCTCCGCGGTGACGAGGCTGTCGCTCACGCTCGCGGCGCCGCCCAGCTCTCAGAGTTCTCGCACGGACTCTCAGGCATTGACCAGCGCCGAGCCCTTGCCGCTCGAACCCATGCCGACGCCCTGGTCGCGCTGCAGCTGCTTGCCCTCGGTCTGCAGGGCCGGCGCCACCATCAGCTCGGCGCGGTTGAACTCGGCGAGGTCCTTGTAGCCGCAGGTCGCCATCGAGGTTCGCAGGCCGCCGAA
>Ga0182016_10005191_pt1 | contig 14123 bp, 4 predicted proteins | sample 712S2MmetaG_FD_120491 | JGI IMG/M metagenome (GOLD analysis project Ga0182016, IMG submission 120491) | Permafrost microbial communities from Stordalen Mire, Sweden - 712S2M metaG | ecosystem: Environmental > Terrestrial > Soil > Wetlands > Permafrost | place: Sweden: Stordalen | collected...
AGACCCAGCCACTGCGAAGGATATCGATCAGGCGATGACCGATCGCTTCGGAGTTGTCTACACCATCGGCCCCTCGCCACTCGACGCGAAGACCATTTGGGTCGGAACCGATGATGGACTCATTCATGTGTCGCGCGATGATGGCGCAAGCTGGCAAGACGTTACGCCGCCCGCGATGACCGCTTGGAGCAAAGTCTCGCAAATAGAGGCTGGCCATTTCGACGGGCAGACCGCGTATGCTTCGGTCGATCGCCACCGCTTGGCCGACGATCGTCCCTACATCTATCGTACCCACGACGGCGGCAAGACCTGGAACAACGTGGTGGACGGAATTCCCGTTGGCGCTTTTGTGAACTCCGTCAAGGAAGACGCGAAACAAAAGGGACTGCTCTATGCCGCGACCGAGCTGCGCGTCTATGTGTCGTTCAACGATGGCGACCATTGGCAGCCGTTGCAATTCAATATGCCCGTCACTTCTGTCCGCGACATTATCGTGCATGGTGACGACCTCGCCGTGGCAACCTATGGCCGCGGTTTCTGGGTACTCGACCAGATGGCCGCCCTGCGCAAGATTGCCGCAAAGGGCAAGGAAATCGAAACCGCAAAGGCCTATCTTTTCGCGCCCGGTGAGACCTATGCCATCCATCAGGGCAGCCAGAATGGCACACCCTTACCCCATGAAGAGCCGCAGGAGATGAATCCACCCGCTGGCGTCCTCGCCTATTACTGGTTGAAGTCCGCACCCGGCACGCCCGTCAAGCTTGAACTCATTGATGGAACCGGCGGAGTCGCCGCCTGTGTCGCCAGCGATACTCCGGTCAAACCTGTCGATACCGAAGCGATCAACGTTCAGGCCTACTGGGAACAGCCAACCCCGCCGCCCTCAGCTGAGCCAGGCATGCATCGCATCGCTCTGAATGTTGTCGCGCCAAGAGGCTTTGGCATGGGCCAGCGACGACCTGCGACTCCGCCAGTCGATGCCTGCCACCCAGCCGGCAGCCCCGCGCCCACTCCTCCTCCCATCCGTCCAGGCCGCGGCCCCACAGGCTTGCAGCCAGGCAATTACACCGTCAAACTGACGGTCGATGGCCAGGAGTTCAAACAGCCAGTCACCATCAAACCCGACCCGCGCGATCTTCCCAATGGCGCTGAAGCTTCGCCCGATGAGGACGACGACGAGTAGATTGTTTCCCAAGCCGTCTTCTTCTCGCACTTAGGTCCCGCAGAAAGTCCGGCAGACATATTCCTCGGGGTTGGCTGGTGTGGCGTACCGTTCAATACCAAGCCTGTCCTCGAACGGTCGAGACACAACATCCAGCATCTCCTCAAACGGCTGAAAGTCCTGTCGCCATACGGCAGCTTCGAGCGCTGTTTCCACCATGTGGTTGCGCGGAATAAATGCGGGATTCACCATGCGCATGGCCGCGGCGCGTTCCTGCCCAAAACCGGGCTCTTCCTGCAATCGTCGCCGCCATGCAATCGCCCACGCGTCATAGGCGCCTGGATCAACAAACAACGCTCGCACTCCTACATCGCCTTCCGGCCCTTGAGCAGCACCACAAAGCCGCCGGAAAGTCAGCGTAAAGTCTGCCCTGTTCACAGCCATTCGTTCCAACAGGTCCTCAGCGAGTATTGAATCCCCTTCCCGTACCGTGACCAGTCCAATTTTGCGCCGCAATCCTGCGAGGCGAGCAGTCTCGTACTGCGGTTCAAAAGACGAAAGAGCTTCATTGGCAGCAGCTACTGCTGCATCTTCGCTACCCGCCTCCTGCTCAAGGACGGGCAATAACGCCTCGGCGAGTCGCGCCAGGTTCCAGAGTGCGGCGCGAGGCTGGTTGCCATATGCATAGCGCCCTTGGCCATCGATCGAGCTGAACACGGTGGCCGGATCGTAAGCCTCAATGAAAGCACATGGGCCGTAGTCAATGGTCTCTCCCGAGATAGAGGTATTGTCGGTGTTCATCACGCCATGAACAAAGCCGAGCAGCATCCATTTCGCCACCAGGCTAGCCTGACGTGCGATCACGCCCTGCAGCAAAGCTCGGTAAGGCTGCTTCTCCTGTGCAACTTCGGGGTAGTGTCGTGCGATCGCGTAATCCGCCAATACGCGAATAGCTTCCGTATCGCGCCGGGCTGCAAAATATTGAAAAGTCCCCACGCGGAGATGACTCGCTGCTACGCGCGTCAACACCGCTCCAGGGAGAGCAGTTTCGCGCAGCACTCGTTCTCCCGTCGTTAATGCGGCAAGCGCCCGCGTGGTCGGCACGCCAAGGGCCGCCATTGCCTCGCTCACCATGTACTCCCGCAACACCGGACCCAACGCGGCTCTGCCGTCGCCCGCACGCGAGAACGGAGTCGGCCCGGCCCCCTTCAACTGGATGTCGTATCGCACGCCATCGCGCCCCATCACCTCGCCCAACAGGTTGGCGCGACCATCACCGAGTTGCGGCACGAAATGCCCAAATTGGTGGCCTGCATAAGCCTGCGCCAGCGGCTCCGACCCTTCGGCCACGCAGTTTCCCGCCAGTACCTCCACACCGCGCGCACTCGACAGTTCATCCGAATCAAGCCCCAGATTCCGCGCCAGGTCCGCATTGATTTTGACAAGTTGCGGAGCCGCTACAGGTGTCGGGGCTAGTCGAGTGTAGAAGCGCTCCGGTAGCCGCGCATATGTGTTTTCGAATCCGAATCGGACTCGGTTCTCGGCCGGATCAGAAGTGGCAGCAGGCATAATCGGGGAAGCTTCCGATGAACTCATTATGTGTTTTATGTTTGCACATTCTCTTGAATGAGCCGAGACCAATCCCACAAGCGGCGAAGCCTGCCGTTTGGTTAGTCATGCGATTTGCAAGTACTTTGCATTCCCTACTGCGCGGTGTAGGTGTAATCGTTATACTCCCAGGCTCCAGCGATCTTTGAGTAGAGACGCACGTATAAAGTCTCTCCGTTCGTTGGCAGGCCGCTCACCGTTTCACCAGTGCCCGTGGTTATACCGGGATAGTAGATGTTTTTCGAGCCGACACCGGAGGAGCCAACCCAGAGTTCGTACTCCGTCGCTCCGGTCCCGGTCGTCCATGTGAACGCAACGTTCGAACCCGCCAACAGGCTCCCCGTAGTGGGCGAGGAAAGCACGGCCAGTCCCCCTGCTGCGGCGGCGGTATAGGTGTAGTCGTTATATTTCCAGACTCCCGCGATCTTCGAGTAGAGCCGCACGTATAACGTTTCTCCATTTGTCGGAAGCCCGCTCACCGTTTCCGTCGTTCCCGTCGTTAGGCCGGGGTAATAGATGTTGCTCGAGCCAACGCCTTCGGTGCCCACCCAAAGCTCGTAGTCTGTGGAGCCACTCCCAGTCGACCACGAAAAGGCAACGCTCGAACTCGTCAGCTTACTAGCCGGCGCAGGCGAGGTGAGCACAGCCGGTCCCATGGCATTGTATGTGTAGTCGATGTACTGCCAAGCTCCATTGATCTTCGAGTAAAGCCGCACGTACAACGTCTCTCCATTTGTCGGCAGACCGCTCACGGTTTCCGTAGTCGCATTCGTTAAGCCGGGGTAATTCAAGTTACCCGAGCCAACCCCCGTGGTGCCCACCCAGAGTTCGTACTCCGTCGCTCCGGTTCCGGTTGTCCAGGTGAATGTTTCACTGGTTCCCGTCAGCGTTGAACGTGGGACCGGAAAGGTGAGTTCCGCCGAACCATTCGCCGCTTGTGTAACGAAGCTCTGCACTGGACCCACTGTCGTACCACCCGCTGTAGTCACTTCGACCTGGTAGTAGTACGTCGTCATCGCCCCGAGCGTCGAAAGCGTTGCGGTTGCCGTCGCGCGGTTAACAGACGCACTCAACCCCGTCGTCGCTGTGGCGCTGGTAAGCGCAGTTTTGTTTGTGCCGTAGTGGAAGGAATACGATCCATCCACACCCGCTGTGTTTACATAGGCATTGAGCGTGGCGGCGGTGGTTCCTACCGCAGTTGCGGGTCCGGCCAGCACCGTCGGCGAACCCACGATCGTGTACGTTGCACTTGCGTCGGGGCTGGTCGCGTCATGCTCCGCTACCGCAACAACGTTCAGAGTCTTCGAATTGTTGATCACAAGCGGCGTTGTATAAAGCGTCGAGAAAACCGTCGGTGTCACACCGTCCAGCGTGTAATACAGGGGTGAGCCCGCAGTCGCCTCCGTAATACTGACCGTTTGCTGCGCGTAATAGGTCCCGCTCGCCGGCGAAATCACTGGCATAATCGGCGAAACGATCTCGTTCAACCCGTCCCCGCTCGCCCCAAACGTTGTGCTGCCCGTATAGCTGGCCAACACATAATGCTGCCCGGCCACCAGCGTCGCATTCTTGTACGTAGCGGTGCCGGCGCTGAGAGCCACCGTCGCCACGATGGCTTCATCGACGCTGAATACCACATTTCCTGTCGGTATCACCGCCCCTGAAGCCGGCTTTACCGTTGCTGTAAACGTCACTGACGTACCGGGAGTTACCGAGTTCGCGCTTGGCGTCAGAGTCGTCTCCGTATCGGTAGTCGCCGGCGGAGTAGCCGCAAGATCGAAGTCCGCCACAAATCCCGTATTCTGTTGCGTGTGGTACGCCGTTTCAAAAGCGCCCGCAGTCACCGGGAAGTTCGACGAGGTGGTATAGCCCACCAAATAGACATTGCTGTTCGCCCCAAGTGCCAGTCCGTACGCCGTGTCGCCTGAGCCGCCCGGACCCGCTGGATTCTGGGTTCCAGTCCCGCCGAAGTACGTGGAATAAATTAGCGTGGTTCCAGCCGGATTGAACTCGGTGAGAAACCCATTCGACGTATACGCCGTGTAATCGCAGCAGTGCGTCGCCCCCTTGTTCGTCGCTTGATATGCATTCGACGTTACTGGAAAATCCGCCGACATCGCCGATCCAACAACATAAGCATCGCCAGACGCGTCGATTGCCAAATCGTAAATCTGATCGCCGCCCCAGGGCCCTGTGCTCCCGCCCAGATAGGTGGAATACACCAGCGCAGTTCCCGTTGGATTGATTTTAGTTAGAAAGCCGTTCTGATTCGAATCCGGAGAGACGCTGGTATTCGTATCAGCCTTGTTCACCGTCTGGAACGCGCCCGTGGTCACCGGGAAATCCAGATCCGATGTATATCCGGCCACATATGCATTCCCCGAGCTATCCACCGCCAACCCCTCGCAGTAGGAAGTGGTATTGCCGCCAAGGTAGGTGGAATAAATCAGCGCTGTGGCTGTTGGATTCAACTTCGACACGGTGATATTGATAGACCCATTATTCGCCGGCTGATATGCCCCAGCCGTAACTGGAAAATCTCCGGAACTGCTGAAGCCGGCCACATACGCATTGCCGCTTTTATCCACGACGATCGGGTTCGTCCAGTAAACATTGCTCAGCGTACTGCCATCCGTGCTGCCTCCCCCCAGATAGGTTGAATAGATCAGCGCGCTCCCGGTCGGATTCATCTTGGTAATTACGGCGTTGTAGCCGTTCGCTGTGAATGAATTGTTCACAGTCTGCAATGCCCCGGCGGTCGTTGGGAAATTCGAGGAGAACGAAATACCTGAGATATACGCGTCTCCCGCGGAATCAATTGCAAGCGCCGTCAACTCATCCAGAGTGTTTCCGCCCAGAAACGTCGAATACACCAGCGCCGTTCCGCTCGGGTTCAACTTGGTCACAAACCCAGTTGCTAAATGCACAATTGCAGCCTGATTAGCCGTCTGAAATGCTCCGCTCGTAATCGGAAAATCCGTAGAATACGTGTAACCGGTGACATAGGCGTTCCCAGCGGCGTCAACCGCAATTGCTTTGCCGTAATCGCCTTGCTGATGCAGCGTATTCGAAATGGCTACACCGCCCAGGTATGTCGAGTAGAGCAGCGCTGTCCCCGATGGATTGAACTTGCTGATAAACGCCGTGCTCACATTGTTCGAAGGCGTCGCATAATTCACCGCTTGAAAAGCTCCGGCAGTAAGTGGAAAATCCTCAGACAGCGTTAGCCCTGTAACATAGGCATTCCCCGAAGCGTCTGAAGTTACAGCCACAACATACTCGGCGTCCGTACCTCCGAAGTAAGTCGAGTAAGCCAGAATCGGGTCAATGACTAAGGGAGCCGCATGATCGTAGTTACCCACGCTAAATCCCACTTCGTTATTGACAAGCAGCTTAAACCGGCCCGCAACTATAACTCTGGCTCCGTTCAAGTTCTGGTAAACGACCGGCTTTCGGAAGGCAATGGTGCCATTCGCCGCCACAATCGCGAGATCTCCATTGCCATCTAGTTTCAGTTGACGAGCGCCGGAGAATTGCAGCCGGATCGCCTCCGCGCTTACCCCCGGAGCTACCACAAAGTCATACTCCAGTTGCCTCTGATTGCCGTAATACATCAGGTCCACGCCGGGATACACGCCCGCGTAACGCACCTTTGCATAGTTAGAAATGTCGCTGTGCCACTTGGCCGAGTCGTTTCCCAAAAAATAATTGGAACTCCCCGGCAGCCTGTCCACCCCCACCGGCTCAACCGCGGCATCCGCCCCCACCAACTGCATACGCACCACATCTGTCTTCCATTGCGGGTCGGCGGCGCTAGAAAGGGCTTCCGTTTCTCGCCTCCCGGTCGCTGTGACGCCAGACGGCGGAAATGACACGCCATATGGGTGAAGCCGCGTAGTCGTGCCCTTGTTCATCGGGGTACGGAGCGTCAAAACCGCCCCCTGCCCAGTTAGAAACAAGCCGTACCCGTCGCCCCGCGCCAGAAACCTGACCGGCTTGGCCGACTGCCCCCGGTTTGCCTCAAAGCTCATCGGCAGTTGGCCGTATTCGCGTCTTACCTGCGCATTTCGGGCTGACGAAGACGAAGGCTGCGGCGCCTGTGCCAACGCCAAACCGCAAATCCCCAGCATCGCGAGAGTCCCGGCTCCAGTTCGCCAACCTCGTAGCTCAATTCCCTTGAACATTCCAAACTCCCGATTGAAAATTCCCGGCACCGCTAATTGGTGGTAAAGCTCTGCACGATCCCTGAACTCGTTCCCGCCAGAGTCGTCACCACTACCTGGAAGTAGTACTTTGTTTTTGTGGCGAGCGAAGTTAGATTCGCGCTCACTGCCACTGGAACAAAGTTAATTCCGCTGCCTAACGATGAACTAGTCAGCGGCACCGTCGGCGTGCTTTGTGTCAGCGCAGTCGGGCTCGTTCCATACACAAAGTGATAACTCCCCGACATGCCATAAGTGTTCACCAGCGCATTCAGAGTCGCATTCGGGGTGCTCACTGCGGAGGCCTGAGCTGCCAGCGCCGTCGGTGCATTGATAAATTTGTAGCTTGCCGAAACGACATTGCTGTTCGGCGCGCCGCTCAACTCCGCCACCGCCTGGACCGTCTCCGCTACGCTCGCCACAAATGGCCCTGCGTATTTGATCGCAGTCGTAGAAGTTCCCGGCGCGCTGCCGTCGGTGGTGTAATAAATCACCGCGCTTGCCGTAGCGTCATTCACCGTCACAAGTTGTGCCGCGGGATAAGCCCCCGAACTCGGCGAGATCACCGGCGTTGCCGCAGTAATGCTCTCCACGATATTTCCGCCGCTTGGGGAGTATGTCGTGCTTCCCTGATAACTGGCCAGAATTGCGTGTTGCCCGTTACTCAGCGACGAAACTGTAAACGACGCATACCCCAGGCTGTTCAGCGCCACGGTCGCCACATTGCTCTGGTCGATGTTGAAGATCACATTTCCAGTTGGAACCACCGTACCGGCGGCCGGTGTCACGGACGCCGAAAAAGTCAGCGCGGTGCCTGTAGTTGCCGGGTTTTGACTTGAAGTCAGGTATGTCGCCGTCGGCGCTGTCGCCGGCCCCGTGCTGAACGTGAACTCCGAAACAAAACCCGTTGTGAAGTTTGTCGAGTTAAAAACCTTCTCGTAAGCACCTGAAGTAATTGGGAAGTTAGAAGCGCCTGTTATTCCAGCAAAGAATATTGTGCTATTCGCACCCAGAGCAACGCCATTCCCAATGTCGGAGAAGGAATTCGCGCCTCCAAAGTAAGTGGAATAAAGTTCCGCGCTGCCGGCAGGATTCAACTCCGTAAGGAAGACCACCGAACCGTTATCGTTCGCCGCAAGATTGGTCGTCTGGTACGCATTGCTGGTTACCGGAAAATCACTGGAACCCGCAGACCCGGTGATATATGCATCGCCAGAGCTGTCAACCGCGACACCCTCCGCACGATCGGAACCGCTCCCTCCGAGAAACGTCGAATACACCAGCGCCGTCCCGGTTGGATTCATCTTGGTCACGAAGCAAGTTGGCAAGCCGCCCGCCGCATGATCTGTCGTTTGGAAGGCCCCAGTGGTTATCGGGAAATTAGCTTCATAAGTGGTTCCCGTCAAGAATGCATTGCCTGTGCTGTCGATCGCGAGGCCATTTGGAGCATCCCCAAGGTACCCCGCGCCACTCCCACCCAGATATGTCGAATAAATCAAACTCGAAGCGGTGGAATTCAGCTCTGTCAAGGTGAGGTTGCTTCCGCCACCAGCATTCCCCTTATTGGTGGATTGATAAGCTCCCGTTGTCACCGGGAAATCTGTCGAGCCCACAACTCCAAAAAGATATGCATCGCCCGATGAGTTAATGGCAACGCGAACGATCGACTGAGAGATATAGTCCGTGCTGCCACCGACAAACGTGGAATAAAGCAACCCGCTACCTGTCGGGTTGAGCTTGGTTACAAAAGCAATTCCGTAGTAGTCGGCCGCGCCCTTGTTGGTTGTTTGATATGCCCCTGTCGTTGTCGGATAATTCGCGGAAAACGCAACCCCGGCAACGTAGGCATCGCCAGTTGTATCAATGGCGATCGAAGTCGCATCGTCGCCCACGTTGCCGCCCAGGTAAGTCGAGTACAGCAGCCCCGTCCCAGTCGGATTGAGCTTCGTAACAAAGCTATTCGAGCCCGAAGCCGCGGCTGCATTGTTGGTAGTCTGATAGGCACCGGTGGTTGTCGGAAAGCTGCTGGAGTACGTGTAACCCGTCACATATGCGTCCCCGGCCGAATCGACAACAATCGACTGTGCTGAATCGCCGCCGGAGGGTCCGCGCGCGCCGCCCAGATAAGTCGAATATATGAGCGCGCTCCCGGAGGAATTCAGCTTGGTCACAAACGCGCTCGATGCCACGTCCTGGTCGGTCGTCTGATAAGCCCCAGGAGTTACTGGGAAGTCCGTGGAAGCAGTGTAGCCGGTAAGATAGGCGTTGCCCGAGCCATCCAAGGCAATCGCCGTAATGGTATCTGAGTTACTGCCGCCCAAATAAGTTGAATACACCAGCGTTGGATCTATTGTCAGTGGCTCGCTCCGGTCAAATGCGCCTAGCGCGAACCCAACCGCATTGCCCGCCAACAGCTTGAATCTGCCTGCAACCGAACGTCTGCGCCCACCGATCCTTTGGTAAACCACCGGCGCATGAAAGGCGATCTGCCCGTTTGCAGCATCGATTTCAAGATTTCCATTCGCATCGAGCCGAAGCTGCTGCGCACCATCGAATTTCAGTTCTATTACTTCAGGATCAGCCCCAGCCGCAACCTGAAAGTCGTATTCAAGCCTCTGTCTATTGCCGTAATAAACCAGGTCAATACCCGGATACACGCCCGCATACCGCACTTTCCCGTAGTTCGGCACATTCGTATGCCAACCGGCCCGATCGCTCCCCATCATGTAATTCACGATTCCCGGCAGCCGCTCCAATCCCTCGGGTTCGCTGTCAACATTGGCCCCACTCAGGCTCATCCGCACCACGTCGGTCGTTCGAGAATCCACGCCCGGCTTGCGCAGCGAAAGCACCGCATCTTGCCTGGTCAAGAACAGCGAGAATCCGCTCCCCCGGGCAAAAAACTTCACTTGACTGTTTGTCTGTCCCTCATTCGCTTCAAAGCGCAGCGGCAGACGCCCATATTCGCTAGCAATCTGCGGATTGACGGCGGCAGCTGATCCTGAACTGGCTCCCAAACTGGACGGGACCGAGCCCGCAAGCACGCCAAAGACGAAAGCTGGAACTAGCCACCGGCCCATGCTTCCGATACGAATTTTCCGCGAATCCCACATGTCCTTACTTCCCCGTTCCTGTTAGCGTGATCTACTTCGGCGGCATGGGTGTCGGGCGACTAACCGCCGGCGCCACCGCAACCCCGCTCACCGCCAATGTCTGCGGTGAATTCGCCTCGTTGTCTTTCACATTGAGCGTCGCCGTCAACGTTCCCGCGGTTGTCGGCTTGAACGAAATCACAATCCCGCAGTTCGCACCGATTGCCAGGCTGGTCCCACAAGTGTTGGTCTCAGAAAACGCAGTTGCATTCGCTCCGACGAAGCTGATGCTCGTAATCGCAAGAGCCGCTGTCCCGGAGTTAGTCAGCGTAATGCTGGGCGCGGTATTCGTCGTTCCCACCGTAGTTGAATTAAAGCTCAGCGTCTGCGCCGACAGCGTGGCCACTGGCGCCGGCGTTACACCCGTTCCATTCAACGTTATTAACTGCGGTGAGCCAAACGCGTTGTCCGAAAAACTCAACGATGCTTTAAGTGCCCCAATTGCCGCTGGCTTGAATACCACAGTCACGGCGCAGGATGCCCCCGCCGCCACGCTCGTCCCGCAAGTATTCGTTTGGGTAAACGAACTCGCATTCGTACCGACGATCGCGATCCCAAGGCCAGTTCCGCTCAAACTCAGTGCAACCTTGCCCGAGTTTTTCAGCGTCACAGACTGGCTGGAACTCGCGAATCCCTCCGAAGTCGCCGCAAACGTCAATGCTGTTGCCGAAAATGCTGCATAAGGAGCAATCGATGGCCAGCTATTCACAGCATTCGCCACATTGAGCGAGCCCAGCCCGGTCGCTTGATCGTATCCCGTAACCGCGCTGAATCCCGTCAGAATTCCCGCAGGGTCGCCCGCATACTTCACCGCGCAATTTGGACTCTCTTGCGATGCTGGATTCACGCAGGCCATTGCGTTGGTACCGGTATCAATATCGTTGAATACGCAGCTTGTGCTCGTCGCCTTCACAGTCTCCGCGCTGCACTCCGCGTAGCTCTCTCGCGCCGCCAGTTCATACAGCACGGTGTTCGGATTACCCTGTGCGCTTCCCGAACGCTGATTGATCAACGCCATCACCCCAGCCATTGCCGGCGAAGCCACCGAAGTCCCACCAACCTCCTGTGCGGTGGGCTCCTGCGTGCCGGAATATGTGCAGCCACTCCCCGCCTCCGCCACGCAGATCAGGTACGAGCTTCCCAGAAATCCATTGGAGGCAAAGAACGCCACATCCGGCACATCCCGGGCTCCATCGGCCGGAATCCCCGCAACCCCTGCCTGCCACGTCGGCTTCGCATAGTACCCGGTGCAGCTCTCCGGATTTCCGTTCAAGCTGACCGTACAATTGCTCGCCCCACCTCCGCCGCCAATGGTATCCACCAATGGCGCCAGGTCTACGCCAAAGTTGGTTTGGATGTACGCCCCGCTTTCAATCACAAAGTTGCAGGCCGACTCCGCATCCACCACCCCGGCAACTCCGATATATGCCGCATCGTTCGCGAGCGCCGGCAACACCAAAGGATTCACACAGGTCGAGTTCCACGGCACCTCCGGGATATACCCTGTGGCGCTCGAGAGCCCGGTCCCGTTGCTCGCACTCCAATATGGAGCCGCCGTCGCATCCCAGTTGAGGTCTGTTCCGCCCACCGCGGTGTTGTAAGGTGTAGAGCCGATCCCATTCACAGCCAACCCAAACTGTGCTGGGTAGGGCACTCCATATGTGGCGTCGAATCCTTGGTCACAAGCAGGCGAACCCGCATCTCCCGAAGCTACAAAGACCGCAATTCCCGCTGCCGCCGCCGTCTGCCACAGATTGTTGTACAGGGTATTCCCCGCCGTTCCCAGGGTCAGTTCGCAAGATCCGTAACTCACGTTCATGATTGGAGCCGTCATGTGCTCCACGATGTAGTTTTCTGAAAGATACAGCGGGTCTGAAGTCGAAGTCGGCGCGCTCGATGTTACCAGCACAATATTGGCGCCCTTGGCCACCGCCCCCGCCCACTCCACATCAAGTGTGTTCTCAACCAGATCGTCCGCACAGGAAGGCGCAAATCCAGGACAAGTGCCGGGATCGTTGTTGGTGATCAACACGGATGGAGCCTTGGCGGGTAGTCCGAATGCGCTGCGAAATGAAGCCACATCGGAAAGGTGGATGTTGCTCGTGCCGGCGATGGCAATGGTCTGTCCGGCGCCATCGATAGGAGTGCTTGCTTTCCACAATGGCAGCACGTTATAGATGGTGGCAAAGTCGTAGGGCGCCACGTCTTCAATCACGTCGTCATACGCATTGACCGTACCGAATTGCGGCCGTATCCCGGTCGGCGCCATCTCTCCGGGCCGTTTCGTCGGTACGGAATTTGGAGCCCCGACTCGCTGCCAGGTTCCCGCCGCTCGGTCGAGTTCAACGAGCGAGCCTAAACGGTGAAGCGGATGGGGAAAGAAGTTATGCAGCGCTTTTATTCCCACCACCACGGGCGCAATCGTTGCGGGAATCTGGGCATCCCTTATGTTGGCGACGTGCGATTCGCCTTTTACATCGAAGTTATGAATCTCGGTATGAAAGGCGCTCTCCACCTGCCCTGCCGTACCGCTGAAACGAATCGTTAGACGGTCCGGCGACACTTCGTCGATCACAAATCCACGGCGGATAAGCCAGTCCACAGCAGCATCAATGTCCGACTGGGCTGGTCCGTACTCTTTCCCCAGTTCGCCCGGTGCAAGCCACCGGTGAAAATTCGGCGACTTCACGTTGTACTGGCTGGCAACAAACTTGTCGAAAGCGGCCTGCATCTCCGCATCGCGCCGCAGCACCATCACCAGGTCACCCATTACCAGTTCCCCGCCTATCGGCCCTTTGTCATACTCCGGTCGCGCCAGCGGATGCGTACTGCCCGTCAGCGTCACCAGCCGAGTGTCGTCAATCGGATCGACAATGCGGATCAACGGTGCCGGTCGCTGCACCGAATTCGCCGCGGATGCGTGCGCCGACACTTCCACCGCGCCATCGCTGAACGGCTGGGAGGTACCTTGCGCCGCGGCGCAACACATAAACGCACCGGCCAGCAGATCGACGAATATAGTACGCAGATAACCGACTGTTGAATCCATAAGCCCCTTCTTATCGCTCGACTTCGCCCGATGAAGCTCGAACCCGCCAACCCACTCTGAAAAACCGCACTGCGCGGCTCCTTCCGGGACGACATCCCGAACAGCAATCTTCACTCGCCTGCGAGCCTGCTGAGAGCGCCTTTTTCGGCGATCGACGCAGCTGAACCGTGTCCCCCTCTGGGAACCGGCGGCTGAGCAGGGACCAATATCCGGAGTGCTTCATACAGGTAGGCGGCAACGGAGACACTTTTGTATCAGGTTTTTTCGCAGCATGGAATGATTCTTTATATTGCCCCTGTCCGCCGGGGCCTCCCTGAGGCTGTTTTTCGACGTAATCTATTTATTTTCATATATATAGGAGGAAAAGGTCGGGGGGGGAGGGAGAGGAGCCGTCTGAGGCAGGTTAGACTGACGGGAATTGGGGGATTTGTGGCGCTGCATCGACCATAAATCGATTGTGCACTTTTCAGCGAAATGGACTGCAAACTCCAGAAAGATTTTTGAAGATTATTTTTGCCAGCGGATTTCCTCCTGCGATTGCGGAGGCCGTACGCAAAGGCTCACTCAATGCGCAAGGCCTGTACAGGATTAATGGAAGCGGCGCGGCGGGCGGGAATGATACCGGCTATCGCGGCTGCGACGCCAAGGGTGACGATGGCGCCGGTCATGACCGTCGGGTTGACGCTGGTGATCTCAAAAAGCTGCGACTTGACGTAGCGCACGCAAAGCATGGCGACAGGCGCGCCGATCGCGAGCCCGGCAACAGCCTGAACCATGGCGCCTCGCATCACCATCGCAATTACGCGCCCGCGCTGAGCGCCGAGCGCCATGCGTATGCCGATCTCCGGTGTGCGGCGGACGACGGTGTATGCAGTAACGCCGTATAGGCCGATGGCGGCGAGCAGCAGGGCGAGCAGACCGAAGAGCGAAGTAAGGCGCGCGATCAGGCG
>Ga0182016_10005193_pt1 | contig 14120 bp, 14 predicted proteins | sample 712S2MmetaG_FD_120491 | JGI IMG/M metagenome (GOLD analysis project Ga0182016, IMG submission 120491) | Permafrost microbial communities from Stordalen Mire, Sweden - 712S2M metaG | ecosystem: Environmental > Terrestrial > Soil > Wetlands > Permafrost | place: Sweden: Stordalen | collected...
GCGTCGCCTGCGAGACACCCTCGACGAGCTTCAGCGCGACGTTGCCGGTGAAGCCATCGGTCACCACGACGTCTGCAACCCCCTGGGTGAGGCCGCTGCCTTCGACGTTGCCGATGAAGACGAGCGCATCGCTGCCGGCGCACTGTGCCGCGAGCCGTGCGTGGGTCTCGAGCACCAGCTGGCTGCCGCGCTGGGCCTCGGAGCCATTGGAGAGCAGGCCGACGCGCGGGCGGGCGACGCCCAGCATCGCGCTGGCGTAGGCGGCGCCCATGAAAGCGAACTGAACGAGGATCTCCGGCCGCACGTCGGCGTTCGCGCCCACGTCCAGCAGCGTCACAGGGCGCCCCGGGACCGGCAGCGTCAGCGCCAGCGCCGGCCGGTGCACGCCCGGCGCCCGCCGGATCGCCAACTGCCCGGCGACCAGTGCCGCGCCGGTGGAGCCGTTGCAAACGAGCGCCGCAGCGCGCCCTTCGGCGACGGCCCGCGCCGCCTGCACGATCGAGGCGTGCGGCGTGCCGCGGACGGCACGCACGGGGTCCGGGTCCTTTGCGATCGAGACCGGGGCATCCACGATCTCGATCCCGCTGACGGCGTCGCCAAGTTCGGCTGCGGGTCCGAATAGCAGGATCTCGACGCCCTGCTGCGCGGCTATCCTCGCCCCCGCAGCGACCTCACCCGGTCCGAGATCGGCGCCGTTGGCGTCGACCGCGACGACCGTCATGCCTAGTGCTCCACTCCCACCCTGGTCAGCCTGCTCGGGCGCTCGGGGTGCTCCGGGCCGCTCACCTAGTGGTCGTGCTCGTGGTCGTGCTCGTGCTCGGCCGGCGCGAGCACCTCGCGCCCGGCGTAGGTGCCGCAGACCGCGCACACGCGATGGGGCCTGCGCGGGCTGTGGCACCGCGGGCAGGCGTTCAGGGTCGGGGCGACGATCTTGTGCTGCGAGCGTCGCTTCGCGGTGCGGCTGTGGGATTGCTTCTGCTTGGGAGCCTGCATGTGCGGGCAAGCCTACCAGCCGGGCGCGGCGCTCACGCGCCGGGGCAGCGCCGCCCGTCCTGGCGCTCCGGGGTGACGATCACGAGATCCCAAGCCAGGCCGACCTTCGCGAGCCCGCGGATCACGAGCGCCGAGAGGTCCAGTTGGCCGCGGCCGAGGCCGTGCACCGCCGAGCGCGGGAACGCGTGGTGGTTGTTGTGCCAGGACTCCCCGAACGACAGCGGCGCCAGCCACGCCAGGTTGGTCGAGTGGTCTGACGTCTCGAAGTCGCGGTTGCCGAAGTAGTGGCAGAGCGAGTTGATCGAGAAGGTGACGTGGTGCAGGACGAGGATCCGCACGGCGCCGCCCCACAGAAGCCCGGTCAGAGCGCCGTCGAGCGTGCCGCCCGTGATCGCGTAGCCGAGCCCGAATGGGATCGCGAGCCCGGCCAACACCCAGACGATGAATGTACGATCGACGAAGCGCACGACCGGGTCGGCGAGCAGGTCCGGGGCGTAGCGCGCCTCGTTCGCCATGCCGCCGGCGAACACCCAGCCGAGGTGGGCGTGCCAGAGGCCGCGCAGCGCACCGAACACGCCGCCCGCGAAGTTGACGTGCGGGCTGTGCGGGTCGCCCTCCTCGTCGGAGTAGGTGTGGTGCTTGCGGTGGTTGGCGACCCACTCGATCGGCGGTCCTTCGATCGCCATGCAGCCGAAGATCGTGAACATCCCGCGGATCGCCGGCGTCGTCTCGAACGCCCGGTGTGTCAGTAGCCGGTGGAAGCCGATCGTGATCCCAAGGCCTGTTGGGACGTAGCACAGTGCAAAAACGATGACGTCGTAGAAGTGCAGCACGCTGCCCCAGGCGAGGGGAATGGCGACCGCCAGCGCGATCACCGGCAGCAGCGTGACGATCGCCGTCGCGATCCGGTCGGCCCGGTCGTGGCTGCTCGGCGGCTGGAACTCACCGGGAGGCGCCGCGAGCACGGCGGGCGCTTGGCGAGTGGTTGTCGGTCGGGGTTCGGTGACTGCCAACTGTATTCCACGCGGACCACCAACCCCACGGCAGGGCCTGTGGATCGCGGCGGACTCCTGGACGCGGCGCGGACGCCGGCTGGCGTGCGCGGGGGCGCTGGTTGAATCATCACACACTCTCCGGCGCGAGCGCGCGGGGATCCGGAGGTTTTACCCATCGCGGTTCGGGTGGGTGCATGCACCCACCCGCGGGTCGGCGCATGCCTGTGCCGCAAAACGAGGTGCCCCGACCCGAAAAAGCCTCCTGCGGTCTAGGACAGATCGAGCTCGCGCAGCTTCGCCCAGCGCGGGTCGGGCTCGCTGTCGTGGCGATGTTGCGGGCCGGCGCTCGCGAGCGGCACGGCACACACCGGACACAGTCCCTGGCACCCCTCGTCGCACAGCACCTGGTCGGGGGCCGCGAGCGCGACCGCGTCATGGACCCACGCGCGCACGTCGAGCAGCTCGCCCTGTACGTAGGGGCTGTCGAGCTCCTCCCCGCCGCCGGGCATCTCCACCTCGCGCGCGTCGACCTCGAACCGCGGCCGTGCGCCTTCCAGGCAGCGCATGCAGGGGCCCTCGAGGCAGGCTGTCAGTCGCAGCCGGAGCGCGTAGCCGCCGCCGGTCGTGCGCGATACGTCCACGATCACCGCCACGAGCTCCGGCAGCACGCGGTAGGTGGTACCCGCCAGCTCCAGCGGGTCCTGCACGACGTCCAGCTCGAGCCGGCGTCCCTCGCCCGAGCCGAGGCGCAGGCCACCGAGGTCGAACAGGTCTGCCTTCACCGCGCCCGCAGCTCCCGTTTGAGGACCTTGCCGGTCGCATTGCGCGGCAGCACATCCACGAACACGACGTCGCGGGGGACCTTGAAGCGGGCAAGGTTGTCGCGCACGTGGCTGCGCACCGCGTCCTCGGTCAGCCCGGAGCCTTCGGCCGGCACGACGAACGCCTTCAGCCGCTGGCCGAATTGCTCGTCGGGCACGCCGATCACGGCCACATCCTCGATGTCCGGGTGCTCGGTGAGAAGGTCCTCGACCTCGCGCGGGAACACGTTCTCGCCGCCGGAGACGATCATGTCGTCGTCGCGCCCGGAGACGAAAAGGTTGCCCCGCGTGTCGAGGTAGCCGACGTCGCCGGTCGCGATCAGGCCGTCGATTTCCGCCTTGCCCCCACCACCCGTGTAGCCGTCCATCACCATCTCGTTGGCGGCGAAGATGCGTCCAGTCCGTCCGGGCGTCGTGATCCGGGCGTCCTTGTCGTCGAACAGCGCGACGACCGTTCCGCGCGGCGGCGTGCCGGCCGTCCCGGGGGCGCTGCGCAGCTGCTGCGGCGAGGCGATCGTCGCCCAGGCGACCTCGGTCGTGCCATAGAGGTTGTAGAGGACGTCGCCGAAGGTATCCATCACATGCAGCGCGAGGTCGCCCGGGAGCGCCGAGCCGCTGACGGCGATCACGCGCAGCGAGCTTGTGTCGTAGCGCTTGATGACCTCCGGCCCGAGCTCCAGGATCCGCGTCAGCATCACCGGCACGACGACCAGTGCGCTCGGCCGCCAGGTCGCGATCGCCGCAAGCGTCGCCTCGGGCTCGAAGCGGCGCTGGAGCACGAGCGTCGAGGACAGCGCGAGCGCCATCGTGAAGTGCCCGTAGCCCCAGGAGTGAAAGAGCGGCGCGCCGATCAGCGTCGTCTCGCGCGCCCGCAGCGGGATGCGCGAGAAGAACGCCGCGGCTGGGTCGAGGCTGCGCGGCTGGCGGCGGGAGGCGCCCTTCGGCGCGCCGGTCGTGCCGGAGGTCAGGATCACCACGCGACCGCGGTCGCGCGGCGGGGAGAGCGACGCCGTGGAAGAGGCCGCGATCAGCTCCTCGATCGTCGCGTGCGCCGCGCGCGGCGAGTCCTGCCACGCGATCACGTTCGTGCGCCCGGCGCCCGCGGCGGCGCAGAGATCGCTGAACTCCTCGTCGTAGATCAGCACGCGCGGGTTTTCGTTCGCGCAGACCTCGGCGATCTGGGGTCCGGCAAAGGACGTGTTCAAAAGCAGCAGCGTGGCGCCGAGCTTGGAGGCCGCGACCGAGGCTTCGACAAAGCCCCGGTGGTCGCGGCAGAAGATCGCAATCGAGTCGCCCTCGCGCACACCCAGCTCGCGCAACCCGTGCGCAAGCGCGTTGGTCTGCGACTGAAGGTCGCCGAAGGTGATCGTGCCGCGGTCGTCGTGGATTGCCGCGCGATCGGGCGTGCGCAGCGCCGAGATCGCGTAGCCGGTGGCGGGAGTCGGCCCCCAGCGCAGTAGCGTCAGACCGACGCGCGCCAGCTTGTCCGGGCGGTCGGGACGCAACACGCCGGCGCGGGTGAGCGTGATTCCAGTTCGCAGCGAGGTGTTGATGCGGGCTAGGTTCACGGCCGATATCCAAGCAGGTCGCCGTGGCGCGGCCTGCGGCGATCGCCCGCGTGTGGCGGCCTCGCGGGCGCGGTCAGCTAGGCGGCTGCGGACTCGTCGCGCCCGGCGAGGCGGTCGCGACCGCGCTGAACGGCGGCGATGAACTTCGAAAGGTTGATCTCCAGCGTGTTGAGGATCTCGTCGGCGTAGTCCTCCGCTCCCAGGCGGATCTCGCGCTCGCGTGCCTGTGCGTCCTCGACGATGTCCTCTGCGGTCCGCTCCGCGGCCTTCGTGACCTCCTCGTTGGAGATCAGGTGCTCCTGGCGCTCGCGAGCCTCCTTGACGATCCGCTCGGCTTCACGTTTGGCCTCCGCCAGCATCTCCTGGCGTTCCTTGACGATCCAGCGCGCCTGCTTGATCTCCTCGGGGATCGTGGCGCGCATCTGGTCGAGCAGATCGTAGATCTCCTCCTTGTCGACGCGGACCTGATCGGTCAGCGGAACCTGCTTGGCGTTGTGCACCAAGTCGTCAAGCTTGTCGATGAGAACGAGAACGTCCATGGCTACAGGGTAACGCGCATCAAATGCGGCGCGTTGTCCTCACGAGTTTCGCGTTCGCCCGAGCTCTTCCTGCAAACGCCGCGCGACGTCTTCGTGTACGAGGCCTTCGATGCGCCCGCCGAAGGTCGCCAGCTCCTTCACGCCGCTGGAGGAGACGAAGCTGAACTCGGGGCTCGCCATGATGTAGACGGACTCGATCTCCGGCGCCTGGCGGCGGTTGAGCTGATTCATCTCGAATTCGTATTCGAAGTCGGAGATCGCGCGCAGGCCCTTGACGATGGCGCTGGCGCCGACGTTGCGCGCGAACTCGACGACCAGGGTGTCGAACGGCTCGGCCCTCACGCCGTCGAGATGGCCGGTCGCGGCCGCGATGAAGTCGAGCCGCTCGGGCAACGCGAACAGCGTCGTCCCGGCCTTGCGCAGCGAATGAGCGACGACCGCCACGACCACCTCGTCAAAGAGCCCGCGAGCGCGCGTGATCACGTCCACGTGCCCGTTGGTGATCGGGTCGTAGGAGCCGGGGCAGACGGCGATGCGGTGGTGCTCGCTCATTTTCCTCTCATTTCGTGGATTCGGATCATCGTGTCGCCGTAGCGCCGCTCGCGGAAGATCGGCAGCGCCTCGAGCTCAAGCGGGGCGCGGCGGCCGGACTCGCTGACCACGCGCGCACCGGCGCGCAGGACGCCGGGGAGTGCGCGCGAGAGCCCTTCGGCCAAAGCCGGCGCCATCGCGTATGGGGGGTCGAGGAACACAAGATCGTATTTGTCATCCCCGCGCAGTGCCGCGAGCGCGTCGCCGCCGAGCACCCGCGAGCGCTCGCCGAGCTCGAGCGCCGCCACGTTCGCCCGCAGCGCAGCGAGCGCGCGGGGGGCCCGCTCGACAAAGGTAGCGTGCGCCGCGCCGCGCGAGAGAGCCTCGATCCCCAGCGCCCCGGACCCGGCGAAGAGGTCGAGCACCAAGGCCCCCTCCAGCGGACCGAGGATCGAGAACAGCGCCTCACGGACCCGCTCGGCGGTCGGACGCGTCGCACCGCCACGTGCACTCGCCAGCCGTCTGCCACCAAGCTCCCCCGCGATCACACGCATCTGGGACACCGTCGCCGTCGCGGTCCTGTCGGGCTCAACTCAGGCCGCGATCGGGTGTGCCTCGATCTCGCCGTAGAGCTCGGCGAGGCGGTCTGCAAGCAGCGCGTGCTCGGGCAGGGCAAGCTGGCGATCGGCGGCGATCAGGGCCGCCGCGCACTCGCGCGCGGTCATCAGGAGCGCCTCGTCCTCCGGCAGCTGCGCGAGCGTGAAGCGACCCGCGCCCGACTGCTTCGTGCCGACCAACTCACCCTCCTTGCGCAGACGCAGGTCGATCTCCGCCAGCTCGAAGCCGTCGTCGTGGCGCTCGAGCGCCTTCAGCCGGGGCGATCCCCGTGGCCCGCACAGAAGGCACAGCGAGTCGTGCTCGCCGCGGCCGACCCGCCCGCGCAACTGGTGCAGCTGCGAGATGCCGAAACGCTCGGCGTTCTCGATCAGCATCACGGTCGCGTTCGGGACGTCGATCCCCACCTCGATCACGGTCGTGGCAACGAGAACGTCCGCCTCGCCGGCCGCGAACGCGGCCATCGCCGCCTGCTTCTCGCGATGGCCAAGCTGCCCGTGCAGGAGCACGAGGCGGAAGTCTCGCAGCTCGCCGGCGCGCAGCCGCTCGAACTCCTCGGTCGCGGCGCGGGCCTGGGCGGACGCCCCCACGCCCTCCTCGAACTCGCCCGCTTCGACCAGCGGACAGACGACAAACGCCTGGCGCCCGGCGCGGACCTCCTCGGCGATTCGCTCGTAGGCCCGCACGCGCTCGCGCTCGCCGGACACGAGATGGGTCGCGGTCGCGCGGCGCCCCTGCGGACGCTCGTGCAGGCGTGTCTGGTCCAGATCGCCGTATTCGCAGAGCGCGAGCGTGCGCGGGATCGGCGTCGCGGTCATGTGCAGCACGTGCGGCGCGCGGCCCTCCGGCGCCTTGCCATGCAAAGCGGTGCGCTGACGAACGCCGAAGCGGTGCTGCTCGTCGACGACCGCGACGGCCAGGTTCCGGAAGCGCACGGAGTCCTCGATCAGAGCGTGCGTGCCGACGATCAGTGAACACTCGCCGCCGGCGAGCCGCGAGAGGATCTCGGCGCGGCGGGCGGCGGGCGTGGACCCGGTCAGGAGTGCGAGCGTCGCCGGCTCGCTTCCGAGCAGGCGCTGGATCGTCGCGAAGTGCTGCTCGGCGAGCGTCTCGGTGGGTGCCATCAGCGCGGCCTGGTAGCCGTGCTCGACGGCCCGCAGCATCGCGAACAGCGCCACGACCGTCTTGCCACTGCCAACCTCGCCCATCAGCAGGCGCTGAGCCGGCCGCTCGCCGGCGAGCTCCGCGCGCAGCGTCGCGATCGCCGCCAGTTGGTCGGCGGTCAGCGTGAACGGCAGCCCGTGCTCGAGCCAGCGCCCGGTCAGGCTGGGCTCGCCGTCCAGAGCGACCGCTCTCGCCCCCGAATCCTCGCGCGCCCGCCGCGCGAGCAGCGCCAGTTGCACGAGCAGCAGCTCTTCGAAGGCGAGCCGCCGGCGCCCGGACTCGACCTGCTCGGGACCGGACCCGAAGTGCATCGCCTCAAGCGCCGCCCCGCGCGTGGCCAGCGACAGCCGTGCCAGCAGCCGTCCCGGCAACGGCTCGACAACTTCAGCAAGCGCCGGGCGCTCCGCCGACACCAGCGCCAGGATCTGCGTACTCGAAAGCCCTTCGCTCGCCGCGTAGTGCGAGACCTCCTCGGTGCTCGAGGCGGCCTCGTCGGTGGTCGCGTGATTGGCGACGCGAAAGCGCCCCCTGCCCTCGTATTTCCCGTGCAACACCAGGCGCGTGCCGGGCTGATAGCGATTCGCCAGCCACGGCTGGTTGAAGAATGTCGCCTGCATCGGCCCTGTGGCGTCGGCGACGGTCGCCTCGACCAGCGGCCGCATCCCGCGCCGGCGCACCGGGCGCGCGGTGATCGAGCGGACCTCGACCAGCACGGTGGCCGTCTCCCCCGTCGTGAGCGCCGCGACCGTGCGCGCCTCGCGGCGCGCGCGCGGCACGTGCTCGAGCAGGTCGCCGACGTTGTGCAGGCCGAGCGCCTGCGCGCCCTCGGCGGCCTTGGGGCTCAGCTCCAGCGGGCGTGCCAGTCGCGAGGCGCGCGGCGTGTGCACCGCCGCGCCAAGCAGCGCCGCGCGCGGCGGCGCGGCCATCCCGGCAAACCCTCGCGGCGCCAGCGCTGTCGTGGACGTCGAGCTCATCCTGCGGCAATGATGATCCGCGCTGCGGTCACTACTCGGCTGAAAGCAGCCACCAGTAGCTCGGCTGCCCACCGTGGCGGTGCTCCAGCTCCACCGCTTCCGGGGCCAGCGCCGCGATGCGCTCCGGGCTCAGCGGAGCGCCGGCACCGGCGATGCATGTGATCAGTTCGCTGCCGTCGCCGAGGCTCGCCAGCACGTGCGCGAGCGTGGTCGCCGGATCTCCCCATGCCACCAGCGACTCGCCGACGAAGCCAACCGCCTCGCCGATCGCGAAGCGGCCCTCGGCGTCGTCGCGGGCCGCCGGCGCGACCGAGCCGCTGCGCATGCGCCCGAGCGCGGCCGTGATCGCCGTCGCGTTCTCCACCGCCCCCTTCGTCGGCGAGAGCGCGACGAGTGCCGCGAGCGCTGTCTGCTGGCTGCGCGAGGGGACGACGACCACCTGCTTCTCCGACAGCTCGGCCGCACGCTCGGCCGCCATGATCACGTTCGGGCTGTTCGGCAGCACGACGACCTCCTCGGCAGCGACGGCGTGGATCCCGGCGAGCAGCTCGTAGGTCGAGGGGTTCAGAGTCGGGCCGCCATCGAGCACATGCGCGCCGAGGCTCTGGAACAGAGTTCCGATGCCGGTGCTCGCAACCACCGCGAGCACGCCGCAGCGGGCGCCCTCGGCGAGCTGGCGCGCCCTCGCTGCGACCTGGGCGTGCATGTCCGCGACGTCGAGGTGCGAGACCTCGCCGGCAGCTGCCAGCACCGCGATCGCCTGTTCGGGCTGGTCGGTGTGGACGTGGATCTTCAGCGTCCGAGCGTCGCCGACGACCAGCACCGAATCGCCCAGCGCCTCGAGCGCCTCCGCGAAGCGGCTCGGCTGAAGCTCGCGCCCGGTGACGGCGAAGTTCGTGCAGTAGCGAAACGTCGAGGAGAGGTGCTGGGGGTGCGTCACCCGCGCCGGCGCGTGATGCTCGAGCGCCGGCGGATCGTCGCCGCGCAGGGCCGCCACAATGCCTGCGAAGATCACGACCAGCGCGTAGCCACCGGCATCGACAACGCCCGCGTCGCGCAGCACGGCGAGCAGGTCCGGCGTGCGCATCACCGAAGCCTCCCCGGCCGCCACCGCCCGCTCCAGCACGGCCGCGATCGCGTCGTCCTGCTCGAGCGGGGTGACCTGCGGACCCAGGCGCGTGTCCGGCATGTGCGCGAGCTCCACCATCACGCGGTGGGCCATCTCACGCACGACCGTGAGAATCGTTCCCTCGGCCGGCTCGCGCACCGACGCGTAGGCGCGGTCGGCGGCACTGGCGAGCGCGGCGCCGATCAGCGTCGGGTCGATCAGCTCGCCCGGCCGGCTGAACAGCTCCTCCGCCGCGCCGTGGATGAGCTGCGAGAGGATCACGCCGCTGTTGCCGCGCGCCCCGAGCAGCGCCGCCCGGGCAACGTTCTCGACGATCTCGTCGCGGCCGATCTCGTCGATCGTGCGGTCGCCGCCGGCGGCGAGGCGGTCGACTTCGGCGAGCACCGCCTGCATCGTCAGCACCATGTTGTCGCCGGTATCGCCGTCGGCCACCGGGAACACGTTGAGGTCGTTGACCTCCTGCCGGCGCGACTCCAGATGCGCGAGCGCCCCGGCGACGAGGGCACGGAAGCGGATCAGGTTAGGGTCAGGCACGACCCTGTCCGGCTATCTGGCCTTCGTGACCTTGCCGGCCTTGAGGCAGCGCGTGCAGACGTACACCCGCCGGGCGGTGCCGCCCTCGACGATGCGTACCTTCTGCAGGTTGGGGTTGAAGCGGCGGCGGGTCGCAACCATCGAGTGGCTGCGGTTGTTGCCGAACGCCGGCCCCTTTGCACAGGTGTGACAGACCTTGGCCATAACGCGTGTCAGTCTAGCCGCTCGCGAGCGCGGCGCGGATCTCGGCGAGCGACAGCGCCGCCCGGGCGGCGTGCGCGCCGCTGTCGCGGCGGTCGCCGCCGGAGCGCGCGAGCGCCTGCTCGTAGGTGTCCACCGTCAGCACTCCGAACGAGCAGGGCACGCCCGTTTCCAGCCCGACCGCCTCGATCCCCCGGGCCGCGGCGGCACAGACGTGGTCGTAGTGGTCGGTCTCGCCGCGGATCACCGCGCCGAGGCAGACAACCCCGTCGAAGCGCCCGCTCGCCGCCGCGTACTGCGCGGCCGGCGCCAACTCGAACGCGCCGGGGACGTCGAACACCTCGACTGCGCAGCCGTGCTCCTCGAGCACGGCTCTCGCTCCGGCTTCCAGCCGTGCCGCGAGATCTTCGTAGAAGCGAGCCACCACCAGCGCATAGGTCGCCATCAGCGCTCGCCGGGCGTCGACTGGGGCGTGGCCTCGCGCAGATCCGTCGCCAGGTCGAGGCCCTGGTGGTGGAGTGTGTGTCCGAGCTTTTCCCGCTTCGCCCGCAGGTAGGCGACGTTCTCGGGGTTCGGCGCCTCCTCGATCGGGATCTGGTCGGTGACCGAGAGCCCGTAGCCCTCCAGCGCGTGGATCTTCTTCGGGTTGTTGGTCAGGATGCGAATCGAGGAGAGTCCGAGGTCCACGAGGATCTGCGCGCCGATCCCGAAGTCGCGCAGGTCCGCCGGCAGCCCGAGGCGCTCGTTCGCCTCCACGGTGTCGAGGCCCTCCTCCTGCAGCTTGTAGGCGCGCAGCTTGTTCAGCAGGCCGATCCCGCGCCCCTCCTGCGCGAGATAGAGCAGCACGCCCTGGCCCTCCTTCTCGATCTGCTGCAACGCCGACACCAGCTGACCGCCGCAGTCGCAGCGCTCGGAATGGAACACGTCGCCCGTCAGGCACTCCGAGTGGACTCGGACCAGCACGTCGCTGCGGCCCGCGACGTCACCCTTGACGAGCGCCAGGTGGTGTTTGTCGTCAACGAGCGAGCGGTAGCCGACCGCCTCGAACACTCCGTACGCCGTCGGCAGGCGAGTCGACACGACGCGTTCCACGAGCCGGTCGCTGCGGCGGCGGTAGACGATGAGGTCCTTGATCGTGACCATCTTCAGGCCGTGGCGTGCGCAGTAGGCGATCAGGTCGGGGACCCGCGCCATCGAGCCGTCGTCGTTCATCACCTCGCAGATCACCCCAGCCGGTATGAGGCCGGCCAGGCGCGCCAAATCGATGCTCGCCTCGGTGTGTCCGGTGCGCTCGAGCACGCCCCCAGGTTTCGCCTTCAGCGGGTTCACGTGGCCCGGCTGGACGAGGTCGCCAGGACCGCTGCGCGAGTCGATCGCGACCTGGATCGTGTGCGCACGGTCGTGTGCGGACACGCCGGTCGTGACGCCCTCGCGGGCCTCGATTGTGACCGTGAACGGGGTTTGCATGTGCGACTCGTTCTTGGCCGTCATCAGGTTCAGCCCGAGTTCGACGCAGCGCTCGGGTGTCAGCGCGAGACAGATGAAGCCGCGCGCCTCCTTCGTCATGAAGTTGATCGCCTCGGGCGTGACGAACTGCGCCGCCATCACCACGTCACCCTCGTTCTCGCGGTCCTCGTCGTCACAGACGACGACCATCTTGCCGCGGCGGATCTCCTCGATTGCCTCGTCGATCGTCGAGAATGGGCTCTTGGTGGACACCTGCGTGCTCACCGGCTCACCAGGCGCTCGAGGTGCTTGGCCATGATGTCCACCTCGACGTTCAGCCGCGCGCCCACGGCCGCCTTGCCGAGCGTCGTCGACTCGCGCGTCGCCGGGATCAGCGCGACCGTGACCGTCGAGGCGTCGACCGCGGCGACGGTGAGGCTGACGCCGTCGAGCGCGATCGAGCCCTTCTCGACCACGTAGCGCGACAGCTCCTCGTCGATCGAGACCTCGATCTCGCCCGAGTCGCGCCGCGCCCGCACCTCGCCGACACCGTCGACGTGGCCGAGCACCACGTGGCCGCCGAGCCGGTCGCTCAGCCGCAGCGGCAGCTCCAGGTTCACGCGCGAGCCTCCGGCAAGCTCGCCCAGGGTCGTGCGCCGCAGTGTTTCGGAGACGATGTCGGCGCGGAAGCGCCCGCTGTCGATCTCGCGGGCCGTCAGACACGCCCCGCTGACGGCGATCGAGTCGCCGGGCGCGAGCTCGCCGGCGATCGGCGAAGCGATCTCGATCACCACGCCGCGCTCGTCACGCTCGACGCCCACCACCTCCCCCACCGCCGCGACCAGGCCGGTGAACATCACCACTCCCGCAGCCGCGCCGAGATCAGCAGATCTTCGCCGACCCGCTCGCAGTCGAGCGTGAGGGCGCTGATGGCCTCGGCGATCCGCTCGACGCCCTCGCCCTCGAGTGGATCTCGCGCGCTGCGCCCGCCCAGCAGCATCGGCGCAAGGAAGAGGCGCACCTCGTCGATCTCGCCGGCGTCAAGGAACGCGCCGGCCAGGTGCGGGCCGCCTTCAAGCAGGATCGACGAGATCCCAAGCGACCCGAGCTGGTCGAGCGCGGCACGAATTCGCGCCGGCTCGTTCTCGCCGGTTGCGACCAGCACCTCGGCCCCCGCAGCTTCGAGCGCGTCGGTTTCGGAGCGCGCCGCCGCCCGGGAGACGACGACGATCAGCGGCACCTCGGCCGTCAGGCAGACGAGCTGCGAGGAGAGCGGCAGGCGGGCCAGCGAGTCGAATACCACCCGGCGGGGCTGGCGGTGGACGTTCTCGACGCGCGCCGTCAGCTGGGGGTCGTCGGTCAGCGCGGTGCCGATGCCGATCGCAACGGCGTCCACCGACGCCCGCCAGTGGTGCGCACGCTCGCGGCTCTCGACGCCGGAGATCCACTTCGAGTCCCCGTCTCGTGTGGCGACCTTGCCGTCGAGCGTCATCGCCGACTTGAACAGCACCCACGGGCGGCCCGTTCTCGCGTGTTTGCGGAAGCCCTGGTTGAGCAGCCGCGCCGTGTGTGCCAGCTCGCCGTCGGCCAGCACGATCTCGACACCCTCGTCGCGCAGGATGCCGAGCCCGCGGCCGGATGCCTTCTCGGTCGGGTCGTCGCTTGCGACGACGACCCGCCTGATGCCGGCGGCAAGAATCGCGTCGGTACAGGGCGGCGTGGCGCCATGGTGGCAGCAGGGCTCGAGCGAGACGTACAGCGTCGCGGCGCTCAGGTCGCTATCGCCGCACGCGCTGATCGCGTTGACCTCGGCGTGCGGGCCGCCCAGCTCGTCGTGCCAGCCCTCTCCGAGCACGGCACCGTCGAGCGCGATAACCGCCCCGACCACGGGGTTGGGGTTGGCGCGTCCGACGCCGTTGCGCGCCAGCTCGATCGCGCGCGCCAGGTGCGCAAGATCGCTCTTCGTGCAGGTTTGCATCCAACCTGAAGCATACGGCGCTCCCGTGCACCCTCGAGTTCGCCGCTCAGGACGAGCTGCGGGGCCGCTTGGCGCGCTTGCCGGGGGCCCGCTTGCGGCTGGCGCAGGCTCCTGCGTGCAGGCGCCAGATCGTGATCGCCGGCCCGGGGCGCGCGTAGGCGATCGGGTAGTAGTCAAACGACCAGTCGAAGTTGAACGGAAGCGAGCCGGTGCCACTCGAATAGGGCGAGACGATGAACACGGGGGTGGCCTGCGTGGCCAGGGCGGCGTAGTAGGCGATCGCCTTGGGCACCGCCCGCGGGTCTGCGAGCGCGCGACCCTCCTGAATCGAGCCTGTCACCACCCAGCAGTAGCCGTCCCGCTCGTACAGGCCGACCAGGGCCGGCTGCAGCGTTCTTTCATAGTCCTCTAGCTTCACCTCCCGGCCCGCCAGCACGTAGAGGATGCCGCGCGGGCCGATGTGGGTGAGGAAATCCGGGAACGCCGCCCAGCGCCCCGCCCAGTTGTTAGGGGCGCGACTCGAGTTGGGCGCGATCGGCTCAACCACGATCCTCGCCATGCGCGGAATGTGCGCGACCATCCAGGCGCGAGCCAGCGCGCGCGTGTCCGCACGCGAGTTCACCAAACCGGAA
>Ga0182016_10005195_pt1 | contig 14111 bp, 11 predicted proteins | sample 712S2MmetaG_FD_120491 | JGI IMG/M metagenome (GOLD analysis project Ga0182016, IMG submission 120491) | Permafrost microbial communities from Stordalen Mire, Sweden - 712S2M metaG | ecosystem: Environmental > Terrestrial > Soil > Wetlands > Permafrost | place: Sweden: Stordalen | collected...
GACACCGGGTTTTCTCACCCGACCGCCTGCATCCTGCCGGCCGCACTGGCAATGGCCGAAAGCACTGGCGCGAGCGGCGGCGAGCTGGTGGCTGCCGTGTGTGTCGGCCTGGAAGTTTTCGAGCGGTTGTCGTCATCCGGCCGACAGCACGAACCGGCACTGCGGCGCCGCGGCTTTCATCCAACGTCGTTGTATGGCTGTTCGGCGGCGGCGGCGGCGGCGGGCAACATTGTCGGACTGAATCCGACGCAGATGGCCGTTGCCATCGGACTTGCGGCGGCAAACGCCGGCGGGCTGACGCAGCATTTCGGCACCTGGGGCAAGGGCATTCACGCCGGCAATGCAGCGCGCGCGGGCGTCACGTCGGTGTTGCTGGCCCGGAAAGACTATGTCGCCGACCTGGAAGGCATCGAGGGCGACTATGGGTTCTTCTCGGCGTTTCACGGCCCGGGCAATTATGATCTTGGCAAAATGGCCGACGGGCTGGGCACGCACTGGTCGATCGTCGATCCTGGCCTGACCATCAAGAACTACCCGTGCTGCGGCGGCAATTTGCGCGCGCTCGATGCCGCGCAGGCACTGCTGCGAGAGAACGACATCAAGTTCGACGACGTGGCGAGGCTGGAGGTCGATGTGCATCCGGACCTGCTGCATGTTGTGCGGTTTCACAAGCCCAAGCAGGGCTTTCGCGGCAAGTTCTCGATCGATTATGTGCTGGCAGCAATGCTGCTGGATGGGCGCGTCGATCTGGACTCGTTCACCGATTCGTATTGCAACGCGCCGCGGATGCGGGCGTCGCTGGACAAGGTGCAGGTCAACGCCCACCCCGAGTGGCCGAATGACGCGACGGCCCGCCGCAAGTCCCCGGTTACCATCACCATGAATGACGGAAGGACGTTCACCAAGATGGTCGAAAAGGTGCGCGGCAGCCCGGGCAATCCGATGACGCGCGACGAGTTAGTGGGCAAGTATCGCGGTTGCGCCTCGCGCGTTCTGCAAGGCGAACGGTTGGAGCAGTCGGTCGCGATATTGGAGACGCTCGATAAGGCAAAGGAGGTCAAGGAGTTGATGGACGCGCTGACGATCTGATTGACGAGTGGCGGGCGGGCGAGCGGCGAGTTGCGTGACCGCAGGCCTGCCGCGTGTCATTGCGAGCACAGCGTAGCGACGAAGCACATTCCCGCCCGCTGAGCCGCCTGCAGCACGTCACGCAGGAGATTGCTTCGTCACTTCGTTCCTCGCAACGACAGAGGCGGACGCCCGCGACTATTCCTCGGCTGGCACGCAGGCACTCGGCACGATGCAGGCGCCGGTGCCAACTGCGGTGACATCGCCCTTCTGGTTGGTAGCCGTCACATCCACGGCCACGCGGCCGCCATTTGTCACTTTTGTGATTCCGGTGACGCTGCCAGTGAAGGTCACCGTGTCCCCTGGCCGCACCGGCCGCAAAAATCGCAATTCCACCATCCCGCCGCGATTATAGATTTCGGAGCCGAAATACCGCCGCAGCATCTCCGTCGCGAAGGTCAGCGACATCCGCCCCGACGCGACCGTGCCCCGGGTGCCCAGCGTCTCGCGCGCCGTCGCCTCGTCGGTGAACTGGCTCGGGCCGGTCTTGCCGCCGCTCTTTTCGAACAGGTTGATCGCCTCTTGGGTCATGGTCTTGCTCAACGACGTGACCTGGTCGCCGACGTTATAGATGCGCGTCATTGCCATTTCTTTCCCACCTCGGACGGCTGCTTCAGTTCATGCGTGATGACGCGATCCAGCAGGCGGCCGTCCTCGTCAACGGAAACCGCTTCGGTCACGATGTAGTTCTTGCCGCGGCGAGCGTATTTGTCGGCGATCCAGGCCTGCACGGTGATGCGCTTGCCGGCAATCGGCGGGTTGTAGCAATAGAACGCGCAACGTGCATTTACCGAGCCGTTGTCGCGATAGACCACGTGGTATGGCTGAACATCCACCTTTTGCGAGATGGTCGGAAACGCCGCCTCCGGGTCCATCACACCCTGGCGAAACTCGTCGATCATCTGCTGCGTTATGACATAGGAGTACGATGGCAGTTGTTCGCCCACCACCAACGCGTCCCAATCCAGTAGCTTGCGTGTATCGTCCTCATGCGCGTGCGCCATGCTGATTTCCCCTGAATGACTGACCTGACGGCTAATAGACTACGCCTTCTCGACTCCCCAGAAAACGGGGGCTGATCCCTTCCCCATCCCGGTCAGGTTCGATCGCCACGCCGCGTGCGGCAGATATTGCCCCACGGGGATGGTCGGCACGCAGTTGAACGCCTCGATCTGATACGCGCGCTCCAGCGGGCGCCGCGTCGCGTCGTCGGGGGCATCGATCCAGGCTTCGTAGATCGCTTCCAGCTTCGGATCGTCTGGCCAACCAACCCAGGCCTGGGCGCCGTTAGTACGGACGGGCCCCTCGGCCAGCGGATCGACGAAATCTCCGCCAGGCGCGCCGCCGGGGAACATCGACCAGCCGCCTTTGTCGAGTGGCGCCTTGGAATTGCGCCGTTGAAGTATCGTGCCCCAATCCGTCTGCTGGTCGTCGATATTGAGACCGACCTTGCGGAAAGCATCGATCGCCACGGTTGACAACGCATCGTAAGCAAGCTGATCGGTCGGATGCATAAAGGCGATGCGGCCGCCATCATAGCCCGCCTTGTCGAGCATCGCCTTGATCTCGTCCACGCTGTGCCGCTTGGTCACTGCTTCCATGCCGGCATCATTCGCGCATTTCGAACTGGGCACGAAATAACCCACCGGCACGCGCCAGGTCGAAGGATCGTCACCCATTGTGGCGATCATCTCGTCCTTCTGGTTGATCGCTGCCACCATCGCGCGACGCACGCCGGGATTGGCGGTCGGCCCCTGAATCTGGTTCGGCCGCAGATGTCCGTAAGTGCCATAAATGTCCAACAGTCCCGTGGTCACGCCGGACTGCTTCTTCAGCATCGCGATCAGGTCGGGCTGCGGCAGTTCCAGCCAGTCCACCTCGCCGGTGGTCAGCGCATTTGCGGCTGTTGACGGATCCGGAATGATCCGCCACTCCACTCGCTCCAGCTTCACGTGGTGTCCTCCTGCGGCATAGGACGCCGGCTCCTGCCGCGGCTTATAGCGGTCGAACCGCGCGAACGCGGCGCGACTGCCGGAGACGTATTCGTCGGCAAGAAAGCGGAACGGTCCGCTGCCGACGATCTCGGTCTGCTGCTTGTAAGCGTCCAGCGCAGCCAAACGCGCCGGCATGATTACAGGCTGCGGTTGGGCTTTCGACAGGAATGATGGAAGAGTCGGGAACGGCTTGTTCAGCCGCCACACCAGCGTGCGATCATCCGGCGCTTCCAGCGCGGCGACGCGGGGAGCGAAGATCGTTGCGGCCTGGTCGCGCTTCAGCCATCGCTGCAACGATGCGACGCAGTCCCGCGCGAGCACCGGCGTGCCATCGTGGAACAGCAGGCCGTCACGCAGCTTCATGGTCCAGCGTTTGCCGTCGTCGTCGATCACGTGGCCTTCAACCATGAACGGCTGCGGGGTGTAGGTGATGTCGCGCGCGTACAGCGTCTCGTAAACCATCATTGCGAAATTGCGTGTGACCGTGGCGGCGGTCCAGACAGGATCAAGGCTGGTCAGGTTCGACTGCGGCACGAAAAGCAGCGGCTTGCTGCCGGCGGCGATCGCCGGTCGGGCCAGAGCCGCCGCGGCCACGGCCGCCATGAAGGCACGTCGTTTCATCGTTTCCTCCGCGTGTCCGGGATTTCCCCGACGATCGTTGCTGGTGCCCGATCAAGGCAAAGTCTAGCCGCTCGCAGACGAATCCGAAAATTTGCCACCATGGACTGGATGTTGACGTTACCTCGAATTTTCGTGCCCTAACCGACTTGCATGTCAGACATGCGATCATTGCGCGCGCAACTACCCCACGCCCTACGTCCCGGTCCGTGGGCGACATTGCGCCCTGTAGCACTTGCGTGCAGATTTACCGAATTAGGGCTTCCGACCCCCAACCCGACTCCCGAGGAGACGTAAACTCATGCACTTCGCATACACCCCAGAGCAGGAAGCGTTGCGGCGCGAGGTCCGGGCTTTCATCGCCGAAAATGTGACCGAAGAGGTTTTGGCCGCACGCGGCTCCTCGGAATCAAATACTGCTGCCGGCCGCGGCCCCGGTGCCACCGACGCGATGAAGGAGCTATACGGCAAAATCTATGAGCGTGGCTGGCTCGGCATCACCTATCCTAAGGAATATGGCGGCCAAGGTGGCGACCGCATGACGCAGTATATCGTCGAGGAAGAGTTCACCCGGATGGACATTCCTGTCGGCATGGGCGGCAGCGGCGCGCCGGCGATCATGGCGGCGGGCACCGAAGAGCAGAAGCAGTATTATATTCCGCGGCTGATCAAGCGGGAGATTTCGTTCGCGTTGGGCTTCACCGAGCCGCATGCTGGCGCCGACCTGGCGTCATTGCAATGCCGCGCGGTGCGCGATGGCGATGAGTACGTCATCAACGGCCAGAAGATGTACACGTCGTCGGCGCATGTCTCGACGCATATCTACCTGATGGCGCGCACCAATCCGAACCTGCCGAAACATCGCGGCATCTCGATCTTCCTGTTTCCGATGGACACACCCGGCATTACCGTCCGGCCGCTCTGGACCATCCAGAACGATCCTCCCGCCCCGGTCGGCACCACCTATGGCCATCAGCGCACCAATGAAACCTTCTTCGACGATGTACGCATTCCGGCATCCTCACTGCTCGGCAAGGAAAACGAAGGCTGGCGCGTCGGCTCTATGGGATTGAACCTCGACCGGGTCGGAGCGTCGCGTTACCTGATCTCGGTCCGCCGCGACGAAGACATTGTGAACTTCGTCAAATCGAACTCGTTCGACGGCTATTCTCCGGCAAAAAACCCGGCGATCCGTGACAAGATCGCCGAGTTGTGGATCGAGGCACAGGTCTGCCGCCTGATGACCATGCGCAGCATGTCGATCGTCAACCACGGCGGCAATTTCACCTATGAAGGATCGGCGGAAAAAGTCTGGGCGCCGGAGCATGGCGTGCGCACAACCGAAGCGATCAGCCAGATGCTCGGCCCGTATGGGCAGTTGCTAAACGGCTCGGCGCATGCGGTCGAAAGCGGCGTGTTTGCGCACAATTTGATGGGCGCGTTCCAGTCCGGCATCAACCACGGCAGCACGCAGGTGATGCGCGACCAGGTGGCACGCCGCGGTCTGGATATGCCACGCAAGTAGCGCGACCTGGGGCGACTGGCGGCGCCGCGAGGGTCCCGCCGTGATGGATACTGTTGTCAGATAACACTGACCCACGATTACATCGTGGTCAGGGAGTAAAGTGATGCTCGGGCCTTTGGCGCTGGACGACTTACGGGTTCTCGATCTGAGCGAAGGTATCGCCGGCCCGCTGGCGGCACGTCTTATCGGCGATTTTGGCGCAGACGTCATTAAGGTCGAGCCACCCGATGGAGAGATCGGACGGCGGATCCCGCCGTTCTTCCGCAACGATCCCGATCCGGAAAAGAGCCTGTTCTACCTGATGCTGAATTTGAACAAGCGCGGCATCACTTTGAACCTGAACACTGAAGAAGGCGCCGCGATCCTGCGCCGGCTAGCCTCCGACGTCGATGTCATCGTGGAGAGTTTCTCGCCCGGCTACATGGCGGATCGAGGATTGGATTATGCCAGCCTTGAACAGGAGAACCCAGGCCTGGTGATGACTTCGATCACGCCGTTCGGACAAACCGGGCCGTACGCCCATTACAAAGGCGATGAGATCACCGCCTACGCCACCAGCGGTATGATGGCAATCAGCGGCACAGCCGATCGCGAGCCACTAAAACATGGCGGCTTTCCGGGCCAATATGAATCGGGGATGAACGGTTTCCTGGGAACTCTGGTGGCGCTTTACACGCGCGACCTGACGGGAGCCGGCCAGCAGGTCGACCTGTCGATCCAGGACATCATCGCCTCCAGCCTGGTGCTCAACCAGCCCTATTATAGCTTTGCCGGCGGCATTCAGGGACGGCGTCATGCGGAGGGCAGCAATTTCGGCCAGGTGATGCCATGCAAGGACGGATATTTCGTGGCGCAGCCCGGCGGCGGCGTCACCTGGGACGGCATCGCCGACTTCTTCGGCAAGCCGGAAATGAAAGAGCACCGCTTCGCCGACGTGGCGGAGCGCGTGCGGCACGGACCCGAGCTTGACCAGGTCATCCTGGACGCAACCAAAGACCGCACCATGGCCGAGATGTTCAAGACGGCATCGGAGAAATATCGCATGCTGATCGGCATCGTGCAGACTCCTGAAGACTTGGCGAATTGCGAACACTTAGCGGCGAGAGGATATTTCGAGGAGGTCGAACATCCGGTAGTAGGCAGAATCAAGGTCCCATTCCATCTTTGGAATATGTCTGCCAGCAAATCCACCTATCGTCGTGCCGCGCCGTTGCTCGGACAGCATAACGATGAGATCTACGGCGCAATGCTCGGTTACGATGCCGCGGCGCTGCGTGCCCGCGGCGTAATTTGAAGGACGCGATCGTGAGCCCCGATCATTCTCCCACTGACGACGCGAAACTGCCACTGGCCGGCCTGCGCATCGTCGATATCAGCAATGTCATCTCGTTGCCCTATGCCAGCGGCTTACTGGCCGACCTCGGCGCCGAGGTGATCAAGGTCGAGGGCCACGGACGGCTCGACACCTCGCGTGGCGGGGCCATCACCAGCGTGCTCTGCGACAATCGCATCGGCGACGACCCCTGGAACCGCATCGGCAGTTTCAATCTGCTCAACCGCGGCAAGAAATCTGTCGCGCTGGATCTGAGTAAGCCGGAGGGCCGCGTCGTGCTGACCGATCTGATCAAGGTCAGCGATGTGGTGATGGAAAATTTCACGCCGCGCGTGATGCGCAATTGGGGCCTGGACTATCCCAACGCCGCGAAGCTACGCCCGGGGCTCATCATGGTCTCGTGCAGCGGCTTCGGACACAATGGCCCCTATTCACAATATCCCGGCCAGGCGACCACGTTGGAAGCGACCCACGGGCTGGCTGCCGTCACCGGCTATCGCGGTGGTGAGCCGTCGAAAGCCGGCCAGTCCTTCGTCGATTTCCTCGCAACCTGGGCCCTTGTCAGCGGCACCATGCTTGGGCTGCGCTACCGGCATCGTTTCGGTACCGGGCTTTGGGTCGATGTCGGCATGTATCAACTCGGCACCTACATGTTGAGCGAGAGCGTCCTGGACTGGGAAGCCAACCGCCGGCTCGCGGAGCGCATCGGCAATCGCCATCCGTTCCTGGCGCCGCAAGGATGCTATCGCTGCGCCGGCGATGACGCATGGTGCACCGTGCTGGCACGTGACGACGAGGAATGGGCCGCACTCTGCCGCATCACCGGCCGGCCAGAGCTGGCGATAGACGAACGCTTCGCCAGCAATGACGCACGCATGGCGAACCATGATGCGATCGACACGATCATCAGCGCCTGGATGGCAGGACAGACGAAGTTCGGCGCGATGGAAACGCTCCAGGCGGCGGGTGTGCCGGCCGGCGCGGTGTTCGATGGCCGTGACCTGCATCTAAACGAACACGTCAAAGCGCGCGGACTGTTGGAAATGGTCGAATTCCCACCCGAGCGGCAAATGGGTAAGCGGCGACCGATGATCGGCCGGCCTTGGCGACTTTCGAAAACACCGCTTGTCGTGCGTGGGCCGGGGCCGCGGCTTGGGGAACACAATCAGGAAATCCTGGGCGGCGTGCTCGGCTACAATGCGGAGCGGCTGGCTGAGCTAGCAGCGACTGGGATCATTGCCACCCGGCCGACGACGAACGCGCGCAAGCCGGTGTCCATGTCGATGGAAGAGCGGGTCAAGTCGGGCCGCCTGGCGGCATGGGACCCGGATTACAAGCAGCGGCTCGGCATCGAGGATTGAGAGCCCGCAAGCAGGAAACCTCAACCATGCCTGCGCCATTACGCCCGCGTCGCTCGGTCCTGTTCATGCCAGGGTCCAATGCCCGTGCCCTGGAGAAAGCGCAAAGCCTTGCTGCCGACGGCCTGATTTTTGACCTGGAGGATGCTGTCGCACCCGACGCGAAGCGCTCAGCGCGCGACAGCGTTGCCAGGGCGCTGGCGGCGGGCAACTACGGCAGGCGAGAACTCATGCTGCGAGTCAATGCACTGACAACCGAGTGGGGTCATGCGGATCTGGTTGCGGCGGCTTCGATGCCAATCGATGCCGTCCTGCTGCCGAAAGTCGAAAGCGCCGATGCCGTCCGACAGGCGCAAGCCGTTCTGGTTGAGGCGGGAGCCCCAGAGCGCCTGGCCATCTGGTGCATGATTGAAACGCCGCGCGGCGTGTTGCGTTCCGAGGGCATTGCATCGGCAGGTACGCGGGTCACGGGGCTGGTCATGGGAACCGCCGATCTGACCAAGGATCTTCGAGCGCGACACACCCGCGATCGTCTGCCATTAATGACAGCATTCGGGCATTGTCTCCTGATCGCTCGCGCCTTCGGTCTCGCAATTCTGGATGGCGTTCATCTCGACCTTGCCGATGACGAAGGTTTTCTCGCTGCGTGCCGCCAGGGGCGCGACCTTGGGTTCGACGGCAAGACACTGATTCATCCAAAGACAATCGCTGCCGCGAACGCTATCTTCGCGCCATCGTCGGAAGAAGTTACCTCTGCCCGCCGGATCATTGCTGCGCACGCCGAAGCGATCGCAGCCGGCACGGGCATCGTGGTCGTGGACGGGAAGCTTATCGAAAGCCTCCATGTCCAGAGCGCGCAGCAGACTGTAGCGCTGGCCGAAGCGATCGCATCGCTCGATCATGGGAGCCAATCATAAAGCAGGAACGGCGGTTCCTTCGATCGGTGTCCGGTTGATGCGAGACTCCTAACCGCCCGCGACGCCCTGCGCCTCAACATAGAGCGCATAGACGGATTGGCTCGCGGTCATGAACAGCCGATTCCGCTTGCGCCCGCCGAAGCACACATTCGCACAACGTTCCGGCAGCAGAATGCGGCCGATCATGGTCCCGTCCGGAGCAAACACCGCAACCCCGTCCTGACCTTCGCCTCCCGAAAAGCCACACCAGATGTTGCCTTCGGTGTCACACCGGATTCCGTCGGTATAGCCGGGCGTCGCATCGAAAAACACCCGGCCGTTATGGACGGACCTTCCGTCATCGCCGACATCGTAAACATGCGTCGTCTTTCGGCCTGACGGGGTATCGACCACATAGAGCAGCTTTTCGTCCGGCGAGAAACAAAGGCCGTTCGGGCGTTCCATGTCGCCGACTACGACGGTCATTCCGCCCGTCTCGGCATCGATCCGGTAAACCCGGAATGGCAGCTCCTGCGCGGCTTTGTCGCCGAGGTAATTGCCGCGGATGCCGGCGCCATTGTCGCTGAACCAAATGGAGCCGTCGGACTTGACGATCACGTCATTGGCGCCGGTCAACCGAGTGCCCTCGAAATGATCGGCGAGCACTGTCACTGTCCCATCATGCTCCGTCCGGGTCAGCCGGCGAGTACCAAGTTCGGCTGTGATCAGTCGGCCCTGCCGGTCACGGGTATTGCCGTCCGGGAACCCGGCTGGCTTGCGAAACAGACTGACCGCCCCGGTCTCCTCATCCCAACGCATCAGTCGATCGTTCGGGATGTCGCTGAACATCAGTTCGCGCAGATCTCCAAACCAGACCGGCCCTTCCGTAAAGCGACAGCCGGTAGCGATCCGCTCGATCGCCGCGTGGCCAAGCATAAGGCGCTCGAAGCGCGGGTCCAGTGCGATGACATCTGGATCAGGATAGCGAATCGGCGACGCCGTATCCCAGCGCCGGTCAGCAGTGAAACGGCCGTCTTTTGTCATACCAGGTTCCCCCCTATTCTACCGAGCAATCGGGTTGCGAATTCTTGTCGATGGAACAAGCGAGCTGCAACGCGTGTCGGCACGCCGACAGGGCATGCGGATATCGGCCGATGTCCAAACGGTATCGCTGTCCTCTCACTCCCACTCGATTGTTCAAACAGTCCATAACCATATGATTTTGCTGTAAAATTTGTTCGGCAGATCGCGAAACACCGACACCGATCACGTCAAAATCCTACGCTACTGATTTTGCTAGGAAATTCGGCGGAAAATTTTTTCCGTGGTTTCAGCGACTATCGCGATGCGCTGCGAGCCGCGGGGACTTCAGATCGCATCATCCATATAATCTGCTCCTCCAAAAACTACCGTCAAGACACTGTGGCGCTGAGGCCCGATGATGAGCACCATGTCTACGCCATAGCCCTATCGTCCGCGCCTCTGACGGCCGCTAGTTAGCCGCAGAAGTCAGGAAAATATCCTCTCGGTCTCAAGCATGGTGGGTGCCGGCGATCCGAAGCTCACCAATCGTACGTCTAGATCGCATTTGTGGACCTTGCTTAGCGCGCGGCGCATCGCCGCGTCGATCCAGGCGTCGTCGTTACCGAAGGCGCCGCCGCCAAGACGGGTGAGGAGCAAAATATTGGAGGCGCCCCTCCGCGCGTTGAGGACGGCGGCCAAGACGGTTGCTTCATAAGCCGCGTCGAGCACCAGTTCCGCGAACGGTCGCCACATCGCCGACGGGTGGCCGCAATACGCCACTGGAAGCGCGGAGCAGAATGCCTGCGAGACCAGTTGGGGAGGGTGAGCATCTGAATCAGTCACTTCAACGTCTTGGTGGACGCCGATCTGCAGAAGCCCCCGAAGTGTGTCGGTGGCAGCCGTGTCAAGAGCGTCGAGGTAGGCGCTGATCTTCCTGAGCCCTTCTGAGCTGCAGAGCGCATAGCCGTTCTTCATCGTCCAGAGATGCTCGACCGACTGCGCGAGCGCTTCCGCCAATGCCGCACCGACCGCCTCCAGGCAATCCAGTTGGCGCTCGGCCGTTTGCCCCTCTCCACCACTTAGTGGCGCGAAGTAGTTGCGGTAGATCGTCGCCGCCCCAGCGGCGATCGCGCAGGCAGGCCCTTGAGTTCGGTCATGCTGATACCGCGTTACCCCCTGCTCCGGCGTCACGTTCGGAGAAACCATTTCCAGGAGATTGAACTGCGACGCGACCTGGAACAGCGCGCCGCTGAACTCCGGCGTTTGATGCATCCGGCGGACATCGCCGCTGACATTTCGGACTGCCAGTCGACCAGGCAAGCTGTGCCCCGAGGCAACACGCTCACGCAGCGCCTGAAGAGACACGACTTCGAGCCGCCCGACCGCAAACCTCCGGCCGGTGACGCACGATCGCAACTCTTCGCCCTCGACGGCCAGGCGGCTGCGCGTTTCGCCATAGCCTGTCTCAGTGAACCCGGCGATGCGCTCAAACCAGTCCATGATCTTCTCCGGCTCCCGCTACCTGTTCACGCGGATACCCAGGACGTATTTTTCCTGTTCCCGCGTCTCGATTGCGCCGGGGCGCACCGCGCGTACGCGGCTGATTGCGATGGCTGGCTCCATGCCGAGTTCGATCAACAGCCGAGCTGCGATTGTACCGGCGCGACCGAGCCCGCCTCGGCAATGGACCAGAACGTCCCGCCTGTTGTGCAGCAGGGTGCGAAGCTCATCACCCGCAAGAGCCCAGTTCCGTTCGAAGCCTTCGTCCGGCGTAGACACATCGGCGATGGGCAGGTGGAACCACAACATCCCTCGACGACGTATTTCCTCCCCGAGGTGTTCCACCCGAAGCAGGAGGACTTCCTTCGGCTCTAGCAAAGTGACGACGGCGGCCGCTCCCCAATTTCGGATGGCATCAAGATCGATGGAGAGATCGCGATCCCAATATCCGGTCATGGCTTGCAGGTCATATTTGCCTGGACAAAAGGTAATGCCAACTCGTCCGAGGACCGGCCCTGCGGATACGGCCGCGATCTCTAACGGATGGGTCAAAGAGGTCCTTTTCATTCCGGCTCTCCGGCCTTTCGATGGTCTGTTCCGAGAGGTGACAGAAACGCCCAACCCACCAACGAACTTGGCGCCTTACGCTTCAGACCCATCATCCGGTCTCAACTTGAGGCCGCCGAGGCTCCGCACCGACGATCGTGACTGGTGTCGTCATCGCGTTTCTTTCAAAAGCTTATTTACGACAATTCTACTTCGCTTTCCCTTCGCGGCCGTCCAGGATTCGTCGCCAGGTTCGGTTCGCCACCTGGATAAGGTAGAGGTCGGCGACTTGCTTGGCGGTCCGCAGGTTCGCCAAAGAGGTTTCAGCCGGATTCCCTTGAACGGTAAGAGACTTGAAGAGCAGCTCTCGGTTCTCGCGCTCGGGAACGATCGGCGAGAACGCCTCGTGCAGCCGGCCGTCAATCTCCTCCCGGGCGCCGTTCCAACCTCCATATCGCCGCAGCGCGCCGAAAAGGCTGAAGATGAAGGCATTCCGGGCGAGCTGATCGAAGTTATAGTAGACGTCCGATTTGGCGATGAAGGCCAATCCGTGAAAGTAGTGGCTGAAGATGGGCTCGGCCTCTTCTTCCGGCAGGGACAAGAAGGCCATCATGCAGGTAACGGCGCGGTCTATCATCTCGTCTGTCATCGCGACGGCCCTGCCGGTCCCCCAGAAGCTCTCACCAACGCCGATGTTGATGGAGAGATTATGTTCAAGGTCACGCACGCCCTTGAACATCTCCTGCTCAAAGCCAGGCGGCTCGAACCAAAAATAGCCAATGGTTGCGATGTTGAGGCAGGCGACCACGAGCTTGGCGAGGCTGGCCAATCGGCCGTGAAGGGAAGACACAGGCAGATTATCGTGCAGCGTGATCTGCAGCGTGAAGCGATCCTTCTTACCCGCCCAAAGGAGCTGCACGTGGTCGACGCGCTCATTCCAGCGCGTCAGAAACTTGGCCCTCACGGAATGCGACGGCGTGTAGACCGTCACATTCGCCCGCCAGCGTGGCTTCTCTGCGCCCTTCGCCGCGGCCGGTCGCTTTAGCTCCTCCTCGGCGAGCGCGCGCATTTCACGGTCCTGCCGCTCCATGTCTTCTCGCACCCACCTAACCCACTCCCGCGGTTCGCCGTTCAGTTCCTCATACTTGGCGATGAAAGGCGGGCTCAGCATGATCCGCGAGCGCTCGGGGTCGGCCATGGTGTCGAGGAACCACTCGGTCAACTCATCCGCGTCGCCACTGCGGATGCCCCGGGCCCGCTCGTGGTCCAGTCGCGCGCGCGCCAAGCCCAGGGCTTTCCCTGCATCGTCGGGCTGGACCACGTCGCTCGGCGGCAGGTCGGTGAGCTCGGCATTCGGATCCACATAGAGCGACGCCAACCGCATTGTGTGCGCGCGCTCAGCGAACTGCCTCGCCGCTTCGAAACCCGCCGGATCGATCCTGACCAGAGGCGACCAGACCGCCCACTGCAGTTTGCGTTTGTGGCTACCGAGGGACCGCTCGACCCAGGTCCCGTCAAGGCTGTCGTGGCCGATCGTCCGGGCGCCCAGCATGCTGGCTTTACCCACCTCCTCAAGCGCCAGGAGGCTTAGGTGGTAGACGATGTGGGGCCACTCCACGCCGCCGCCTAGGCGGTCAGCGGCTGCGATGAAGCTCTCCGCCTGATCCAGGCAGAGGCCTCGCGCCCGTTGAAGCTTTTCGTCCATGGAGGAGCGTTACCGTCAAGTCAGGTGGTTCGAGGAATCGCACCATAGACCCATCATCAGGTGCTGGGATGAACCAGCGACGGAGCGCCTCCCTCCGATCCGTCTGTTCTGTTCGGGACCCGCCGGTCTACATCAACAGGCGATAGTCGTAGCTGGCCTCGCCGTACCCCTCCATCAGCCGACCGATCCGCGCGATCTGACCGGAGGTTTCAATCGTCGCGGGGACCTGGGTGTAGAGGTCGAAGCTGTTCCAGTTCATCTTCGACAGGCCGAGCACCTCCGTGGCGAGGGTCTGGAGATCGGTCTTCCCCGCGTGCCGGCGGATCAACAACGGAGCAGGGATGCGCCGCTTGCCCTGATAGTGAGCACGATCACGTTGTCTGATGGTGCTCTGGTCGCGGAATTCGATGGGCTTCCCGCTTCCGCTTCCCGGGTTCTGTAGAGGATCTGGGAAGCGGAAGTGGGAAGCCCATCGAATTCCGCGA
>Ga0182016_10005200_pt1 | contig 14106 bp, 15 predicted proteins | sample 712S2MmetaG_FD_120491 | JGI IMG/M metagenome (GOLD analysis project Ga0182016, IMG submission 120491) | Permafrost microbial communities from Stordalen Mire, Sweden - 712S2M metaG | ecosystem: Environmental > Terrestrial > Soil > Wetlands > Permafrost | place: Sweden: Stordalen | collected...
CTATTTCCCGGATGACGGGTACGGCTATCTGAGCGCTCGCTCCCTCCAATTCTAATGAAGAAAAGAACGCCGCGGCCTCATCTATCCCCAGTGCGGACACTTCAGCAATTCCCTTACCCCCAACGGTTACGGCCAAGAACTCCGGCTTGAGGCGCCCCCCCTTACACCCGTGACAGGTAACCTCACGCATAAAGGACTCAGCCGCCGCCCTGGCCCACTCGCTGTCGGCCTCAGTCCTCTGGCGCTCCAGCCACTCTACGATTCCGTTGTACGTTGTAGAGTAACTAACCGTGCGTCCGTAGCGGTTACGGTACGTGGTTGGCTTTTCCTTGCCCTTTTCCCCGTACAGCAACAGGTTTCGTACTTCTTTGGTCAATTTATCCCAAGGAGTGCGCAGGGAGAACCCGTAAGTTTTAGAAAGAGTCCCGAGCACGCTATCGAACCGGCCAACACCCGCCCAGGGCTCCAACGCCCCCTTGGCTAAGGATTTAGAACCATCCCCCACCACAAGAGCAGGGTCTACCTCAAAGCGGGTGCCGAGCCCACTGCATTCGGTGCACGCCCCGTAAGGTGAGTTGAAAGAAAAGTCCCGTGGACTTAGTTCTGAGAAACTAAGTCCGCAGTTAGTGCACGCTCGGTTTTGAGAGAACACTTCATCTATAGAGCTCACATTGTCACCGGTCCCAGAAAGAAATGACACCGTCACCACACCCTTGGCGAGTCCCAGAGCACTCTCTATGCTCTCAACCAGGCGCTGACTTTGATCGCTTCGAACACTAAGACGGTCAACTACGACCTCAATGGTGTGACGCTCATATCGCGCCAGGTCCAATTTATCACGCTCGCTGAGTTCAACTATAGCCCCGTCAACGCGAACCCGTGAATACCCCTGCCCCGCCAACTCCTCAAACAGAGCGGTGTACTCACCCTTACGACCCTCGACCACTGTCGCCAGCACCAGAAACCGGGTGCCGTCTTTGTGTGCCAGCACCGCGTCTACGATCTCCTGGACGCTCTGGGACGAGACCACGCGTCCGCACGTAGGGCAATGCGCTGTACCGATGCGCGCGTACAAGAGGCGCAGGTAGTCGTGTACCTCAGTAACCGTACCAACCGTAGAGCGAGGATTGCGAGAAGATGTCTTCTGATCGATGGAAATAGCCGGGCTGAGACCTTCTATGAAGTCAACGTCGGGTTTGTCCATTTGCCCTAAGAACTGACGAGCGTACGCCGACAAACTTTCTACGTAGCGCCGCTGCCCCTCGGCGTATATAGTATCAAAGGCGAGTGACGACTTCCCAGACCCCGACACCCCGGTAAAGACCACTAACTTGTCTCTCGGAATGTCCACGCTCACGTCTTTTAGATTGTGGACCCGGGCCCCAGAAACTCGGATAATATTACTCACGCCAATCCCCCGCACCAACCGCCGCTTCTTCTCCGAGCACCGCCTCTTTCATGTTAGCCAACGCATCACGAAGCGCCGCCGCCTCCTCAAAGCGCAATTCGGAAGCCGCGCGCAGCATCTCTTCTTCTATTCGACCCATCTCAGCCTCATCATCAGACAAAGCACGAGCCAGCACATCCTCGACACCGGTGGTCTTGGCCCTGCCCGGACTGCTTTTTAGCCTACCCAGGATGTCGGCTACGTTTTTGGTGATCGTAGTGGGTTCGATACCGTGAGCCTCATTGTAAGCAATTTGTACGAGACGTCTGCGCTCAGTGGTACTGATAGCAGCGCGCATTGAGTCAGTCACCTTGTCCGCGTACAGAACAGCAACTCCGTTAGAGTTTCTGGCCGCTCGTCCTATTGTTTGGATAAGAGACCGCGCACTGCGCAAAAACCCTTCTTTATCCGCGTCCAAAATAGCGACCAGGGACACCTCAGGGAGGTCCAGACCCTCCCTGAGAAGGTTGATGCCGACAAGTATGTCGAACTCACCGAGGCGAAGAGACCGCAGGGTCTCTATTCTCTGTATTGTGTCTATGTCGCTATGGAGATACTGCACCTTGTAGCCGGCCTTTACCAAAAATGCAGTAAGGTCTTCAGCCATGCGCTTGGTAAGGGTGGTGATAAGCGCTCGTTCCTTGCGAGCTATCACCGGATCAAGGCGAGTTCTTAGATCATCAATCTGCCCCTTGGTAGGAACCACAATGACCGGGGGATCAAGTAGGCCGGTGGGTCTAATCATCTGCTCAACGATCTGGTCCGAGTGCTCTAATTCATAATCTCCCGGAGTGGCCGAGACAAATATCGTCTGACCGCACAGTGCTCTGAACTCATCAAAATTAAGCGGACGGTTGTCCATTGCACTGGGGAGCCTAAAGCCGTGGGCCACCAATGTCTCTTTGCGAGAACGGTCCCCCGCATACTGGCCTCGTATCTGGGGAACAGCCACGTGGGACTCATCGATGACCACTAAGAAGTCTTTGTCAAAGTAGTCAATCAGTGTGTAGGGCCGCTCTCCACGACCCCTTCCGTCTAAATGGGCTGAGTAGTTCTCGATCCCAGCGCACGTGCCGGTCTCTTGCAGCATCTCTAAGTCATGTTCAGTGCGCGACCTCAGGCGCTGCGCCTCTAAAAGTTTCCCTTCTTTATTAAATACCGCTAACTGTTCACCAAGTTCTTTTTCAATTCCCACCATGGCTCTGGTAATGGTCTCGGGAGACGCGGCATAATGGGTGGCCGAAAATACCGTAGCCTCATCCAAGGCCCCGCTGGTTTCCAGGGTCGTAGCATTGAAAACAACAATGCTCTCTATCTCGTCATCAAAGAAAGATATACGCAGGGCCTCTTGGGAATACGCCGGCCATATCTCTAAAGTATCACCCTTTACCCTAAATTTGGTACGCTCGAGGACCACGTCGTTTCTACTGTACTGCATCTCTATAAGCCGGCCCAGCAACCACCTCTGCTCCACGCGTTCGCCCTTGGCCAGCACCAGCATGTGGGCCCGGTACTCTACTGGAGATCCGAGTCCATATATCGCCGACACCGAGGCCACCACCACCGTATCACGCCGGGTGAGAAGTGAACTTGTGGCCGCGTGGCGCAGACGATCAATCTCCTCATTGATAGAACTGTCTTTTTCTATGAAGGTATCGGTGCGCGGGACGTAGGCCTCAGGTTGGTAGTAATCATAGTAGGATACGAAGAATTCGACTTTATTGTTGGGGAGCATCTCTTTAAGTTCTGAGGCTAACTGGGCCGCGAGTGATTTATTTGGCTCCAAGATCAAAGTGGGCCGCTGTGCGGCCTCTATCAGCCAGGCAATGGTAGCGGTCTTGCCGCTTCCGGTAATTCCCTCCAACGTCTGGCAACTGAGTCCATCTGCCACCCCCGCCGACAAAGCAGCAATGGCCGATGGTTGGTCCCCGGAAGGGCTGAAGGGGGTTTCTACCAGAAAAGGGATTGTAATTTTTTCAGCAACTTGCGCCATACCTACTACAGTGCCCAGACCCCCCATCCCCGCAGACCACCACAGGCCCCCTCAGGATGCAATCTCCTCAATAATTGGGCCCGAAAAGCCATTGAAGGTGGTAGAACACGAGGTGGCGTAGGCACCGGCCAAGTAAAACACTATAACGTCGCCCGCCTTAGTATTAGAAGATACCTGTACCTCGAAGGGAAATACCATGTCAGAAGAATCACACGTTGGGCCCGTAAGGCGTGCCGGCACACTAACTCCGGGTTCGGCCCATAGAGCGCTCGGGGGGATGAGGGCCGTCCCACTATGCCCCGACGCCTCCAAGAGACCCTGGTAGGCCCCTGCGTTCAAGTGTACAAAGCGCTTCCCGCGGCGAGTGGCCACCCCTATCACAGAGGCCACCAACCAGGTCCCGGCACTCGCTATAACCCTACCCGGCTCACACCACACAGTAGTCTTATCCACCAAAGGACCGGCCAGAGCCTCGGTGAACTGCTCCCAGGAGGCACCCGCTCCCTGGTACGCCACCGGAAACCCCCCTCCCACGTCTATGACGGGATCTTCAATGCCACAGGACTCGGCCAAGGCGAGCGCACTCCCGGCGACCTCGTTTGCCGTAGTAAGAGACTGCGCCTGGGAACCGAGATGGAAACTGAGGCCAGCCACCCGCAGTCCGAGACCACGTACGCCAGTGACCAGGCCCGCCACCTCGTCCTCCCCTACTCCAAATTTTTCAGCTAAGACAGCACCTGCGGTTACGTCGTGCCACCCCACCCTTACCAGTATCGACAACTCACTATAAAAGCCCCCCGCCGAATCTTTTAGGATCTGGGCTTGTCCCACGTCGTCTACTACAAAAACGCTAACCCCCAACGAGATAAGTTCGGCCAACTGGGACCCCGGCAGTACAGGGTTGGTGCATATAACCCTCCCCGGCCCCACGTGACCGAGCGCCAACACAGCCTCGGCGACTGACGCTATATCCATCCCGTGACCGCGTTTTGCGAGTTCGGCAATTAGGGGCTCGTATGGACCAGCCTTTATAGCGTAGTAGACCTTTCCCAGGCGGAGCCTGAGTTCATCTGCTATGTCCGCCCCACGGCAAGGATCCAACAACAAAACTGGGACCTCGGACCCACTCATTTCTTCGCAGCGCGATCGCACAGATCCGCTAAGCCAGGAAGAATCACCCCCGGTGACCACTTCCCATGTACGAATCTGCGCTCGAGGTGCTATCATAGCCCCTATAGTCTCATGCCCACATTTTGATACACTAACGGCGTGTGTTCTATTTGATAGAACATTAAATACCTGGCCACGAAGGTAAACACCCCGTATGCCCCCAGAGGTGCGCCAGGACCAGTACTAAGTGGTCAGAAATGACCTGCACCGCGTCGCGCTTCGCACAACGGTCGCGCTTCGCACAACGGCAGTACGCGCGAAGCGCCGTTCGCCACCCATAAGACTTCGAAGTTGAAGACAGGGCCCTGCGTCGAACCGGAAAGCCTAGGGAGAACGCCTCAGGCCCCGGACAGTGCGCAAATGCCTCTCAACTGAGGGGCCAAGGCGACTGGTGTGTTTTTCTGTTTAATTAGAACACACGCTGTAAAAGGCTACCCACGTGGTCACTACCCAGGGGCCCGGCCCCAAAGACCGCGGAAATGGGCACTCCTGGGAATAAAGAAACAATTTACTCAAAACCTGTATGCACGAGCGCAAAGACCACGCACTATATTTTTCACGTCTTCGGGGCACCGGAGACAGAGTGACCCACGTTAGCGCTACCAGCCAGGCAGGGCGTCGTGGACACCAGGAATGCAGCACCTCAGGGTGGCCCAACTGGGTCCTGAGGGCGCCGGGCTCGCAAGTCGGCGGCATTCACGGGCGCAACCCAACTGGTGGTACTGAGGCTACTATCGTAAATACACGACTCTGGCTCCTCAGTTGCGGGAAGTAAAGGCCCGTCATTCGCCAAGGCGGCTTCGGCTGCCACAGGTTAGCCCTCGGCTTCGGTCGGGGGCTAACTTGTTTAATGCCCAGGTTTACTCCGTGTGACATACTTATGGGCATGACGCAAAATGCTAACGAGTCTGCCACCGAGTCCCCCAGCCCCAAAGCCCCAGCCGACATGGTACCTCGAGACGCTCAGGGCAATGCCATTAGCCCCAATCACGATCGCATCAGAGACCTCCGCTCCCGCCTCTCGGGCTGGCATTTCTCCCAAGAGATGCTCACCAAAGACGAGCGAGAAATACTCTACGTCGCCGAGCAGGTAATGGCAACCCTGGACGAACTCTGCGGGGGCTATCTCCGCTAACCCCAACCCCCCGCGCTGTCAGCAGAATGACTTTCCGCACCCGCACGTACGCGCCGCGTTCGGGTTCTCTACTGACAACCCGCCTCCCTGCAAGGAGTCCTCGTACACCAGGCTCGATCCCCTGAGAAGCTCAGCGCTCTCAGCGTCAACCACCACACCAACACCAGCACTTTCAAACAAGTAATCCCCTGGAGCACTCTCGGTATCAAGCGATAGGTCGTAAGAAAACCCCGAACACCCGCCGGGGCGAACCTCTACGCGAAGTCTCCACCCATCACCGACCCCCGCCGACGCCGCGGCCTCTCGGACCCGCGCGCCCGCAGCGTCGCTCAAACTTATAATTCTCGCCTCTGTGTTAGTAGGTGTGGTCATTGTACTCTCGCTTTCTATGTAAGCCTACTGTGTCCCGGCCAGTCTGACAGACAACCTCTTGGGCTACAAAACAGGACGCACCCACTGGGCGGGTCCTATAAAGATGTTTTTCACGTAACCCCAGTCTGCGGCCATGAGATAGTCGTGCGGCCCGCCTCCCCAGACGAACCACACCACGCCAGCGCCCAGCGCCAATACAGAGCCCACCACAGCCACGACCCGAAGTCTTCTATTTGACGGGGTGCCAGTGGCCTCGGTGTCTGTATCCATACACTGAACTGTCAGTAAGTCCGACTACTTAGCCGCTAGCTACGTCACCAAATATAGTGTCCAGCAGGGTCCAGGCAGAGTCTTGGCTAAAGTCCTCTCCGCGGCCCTCAGCGGCCTTTTGGGCTGTCGTGAGTGCCCCCAGAGCCTGGCCCACGGACTTGCCCGGGCTGAGCGCGTAGCGAGCCATGATCTCGTCTCCGCTAACCACCGGCCTCCAGGCCCGCTTTGTGTCAAGGGCCGCTACAGCCACCACGTGCGCGCGCAGCCCCGCGACCTCTCGCGCTACCGCCTCGTGCTTCCAGAGGTGCTTGCTGGTAACGTCCACGGCCACAAAATCGAACAGGTCGTCCAGCAGCCCACCCGTGTTTTTTACAAACCGGCGCACCGCTGAATCGCTCCAGAGTTCAGACCCCTTAGTGGTTCCTGACAGCCCCACGAGCCGAGAGACTCCCCCAGCGATATCCTTAGGGTACCCGAGGCGCCCCAGAACGTCCTTGGTGATCTTTTCTCCCACGCTCTCGTGAAGATGGAAGGTGACCGTGCCGTCATCTTCCAGAACCCGAGTCGGGGGCTTACCAACGTCGTGAAAGAGTCCAAGGAGACGAACCCGCAGGCGTGCAGGCGTGCGTGCTGTAACCAAAATGGTGTGCTCAACGTTGTCCTTGTGGCGCCCCGCCCCATCTTCCATGGCCAATGCCCCAAGTTCCGGAATAGAATCTGCAATTTCGCCCCAGTGCGCGCGAAGAGACGCTTCCACGTCCTCACTCATCAAAATCGCGTCCAATTCTTGGCGTAGCACCAAATCCTCCTTCAGGATCCTCTATAGTATGTCACGCGCGAGGCCCCCACCCACTCCCCCAACTGCGCCTTTTAGCACCCCCCAGACAGTACTTCTCGTGAAGCCCTCCGACCGTAATAAGCGCCGTGCCAAATCTCAAGCAAAGCGCCGCCAAAGTTCCAAAGAACGCGCCCGACGCCAGAGGGGATCTGAGGCCCACGACAAGAAGTCCAGAGTCGGGCAGACAAAGCACCGCTATTTTCTATTCAAGATTATCTTAGCGGGAGTAGCCCTGGCCCTGGTAGCCGCTTTATCAGCCTCATTTTTTATCAGTAATACCTCTACCACCACGACCCCTTCTACATCCCCTACGACATCGTCTACGGCCACCTCAACTTCTACCACCACCACCACCACCACCACCACCACCACCACCCCCCAGGAGGCGAAGGCCCAGGCCCAGGCCACCGCTCTCGCTGTTAGGGCCAAGTGTCCGACCAGTCCCTACACCAGAGTCAACACGTTATCATGGAAAGTAGCGCCCCCACTTACGATCAACACTAATAGGTACTACGAAGCCAACTTCGTAACCACCGCCGGAGACTTCACCGTTACCTTAGACCCCAAAGAAGCCCCGCACACCGTCAATAACTTCGTCTTCCTGAGTGAGCACAACTACTACCACTGCGTTATATTTCATAGGGTAATTCCCGGCTTTGTGATCCAAGGAGGCGACCCCACGGCAACAGGCACCGGCGGACCCGGCTACTCATTTGCTGACGAACTCCCAAAGACCGCCAAGACCACCTACCCTCTTTACTCCGTGGCCATGGCTAACTCAGGGCCTAATACCAACGGGTCGCAATTCTTCATAGTAATTGGCCCCAGCGCCGAAAACCTACCGGGTTCCTACTCTCTGTTCGGCGCCGTCACCTCCGGGACAGCGGCTATACGTGCCATAGCCTCTGGAGGCACCTCGGGCGGAACTCCCGCGGTAATACAGCGGATCCTGAGCATAACCATCACCGTCGGCCCACCCATTTCGTAGGCCTCCTCGGACCCTGGGTGGCGCCAATTGTATACAGGGTCTTCAACAGATAAGGACCCGCAATGGAAAACCTCGATTTTTCACAAGTCAATTCATTTTTGGCCAGTGTAACCGAGCGTGAACTCTACGTCTCGTTTAACGTCCCCGCCAACAACCCAGACCCCGTGCGTACGCAAATCCCTGTTTCGCTTTTCATGGAATTAGCCGCTCTTTTAGAGCCCACTAAAAACCAAGAAGAGCGCGACTACCGAATCACCCTCATAGACCTCGCCGCCCCGCCCACAATACTGGGGCAGCAATTCACCAGTCGCATCGTTACCGAGGACTTGTTCAACATGGTCTCAGCAAAACTAAGTGACCATCTGAGCTCCGCGCTCTCATAGAATAGGCCCAACCCCACTGATAGGTGGAGTTGGGCCTATCTTCATTGCACCGCATTGTAGGACCCACACAGTAACCTCCATGAAGGTGACCCATGTCCGTTAGACTTACCCCCCTCGGCGTGACCTTCAACGCCCGCTGACGACGCCCATCCGTTAGCCCCTCATTTTTTGCCCCCATCCCCACGCCCTTTTTCAAACTCTAACACCTACTTCTATAAGGAAATTACCATGACCACAGTCCCCAGCAACTCCTCCTCCGTTAATGCCCCCGCCCGCCTCGAGGTGCGCCCTGGAATAGGGGGAGATGATGCTAAGAATTTCGCAAGTACCCTGGCCGTATCCCTCCTGTCTTTTGCCCGAGAGCTTGACCCGAGGGCCCGGCTGGTAAAAGACCCCGTCCTCGCCGTTCTTCTCTGAAGGGGCGAGGACCAACTGGAACGATTCTGCGGAGTTCACCGAATCCAGCGTATCCCAAGTAACTCCACGCGTCGTCACACCTCTACGGCAACTGTAGTCTTGCTTGCGGCCGAGGTAGCCGAAGAACAAGAATTGTCCGAGTCCGATCTAAAAGAGGATTTCTACCGAGCCAGCGGACCTGGAGGCCAACACCGCAATGTCACAGACACCGCGGTGCGGCTCACTCACGTGCCAACCGGTCTTGTAGCCGTGGCCGAGCGCAGCCGCTCTCGCGCCGCCAACAGAGAGACTGCTCGCCAAGTCCTGCTTCGTCGCCTCAAAGACCGAGCCGAGCTAACCCACGAAGAAACCCGGAGAGAGACCCGCCGCGCCCAGGTATCAAACACGGGTAGACCTGCTAAGGGCTGGACCTGGAACACACAACGTGGGGTGGTAACCGACCACACCACGGGGACCTCCTACTCTTTGGCCCAAGCCGAGCGGGGCAAATTCTAAATAAGAGAGCCCACAGGAGCCCAGGCCGCTAAAGTAGTCGCTAAAGTAGCGAGTCCCTTTTCCCTGACCTCACGCACTGAGTCAGCACTCATCGATAACAGTTTGGCCGTCTTCTCCAGACCGATACCATCAACGACATTTAGAGTAATAACGCGCCTGGTAGCCTCATCGAGTGCCGCCAACGCGGCCTCTACGTCCTCACTTCTTGCGTGCACTACCGCAACCTCGCCTGGATCATCATCAACAGACACCAAGGCTGTTGGTTCAGTGCCTCCAGGGCGACTTACTAACTCCTCGTAACTCATAGGCGTGGTGTAGCGTGTAAGAGGGCTCAGTTTCTCCAAGTCAAAGTCCAGGGCCGCCGCCACCTCAGCCAAACTAGCGTGGCGCCCCAGGTCCTGCTCCAACCTCTCGCGTTCTCGCTCTACTTTGCGTACAAAAGTGAGAACCCTTTTAGGGAGGTGATGCTCACTGCGAATACCATCACGTATTGTTCCTCTTATTCTTGGGCAAGCGTAAGTTGAGAACATTCCAATAGAGGGGTCGTAGTTGCGCAGCGCCAGACGTAGCCCCTGCCATGCGTACCCAATAAGTGAATCCGCATTACGGTCCGGCCAGGCTTTAGCCGCTGTGTTGGACTCTTTAAGCACGAGGCGAATGTGACGCCTACCCTCTCGCGCCACCACCGCCCAACTGAGCCTCTCACCATCTACGCCCAGGGAGTCAGCCTTAGCCACCCCCGCAGCCACTGAGGCAACCTCACGAGCAGTGTCGTAAGCCTTGCCGAGTTCTTCTCCCAAGGCCCCGCTCACACAATGTAGCGCAGCGCCAGCCGAAGCCAAGGCCGCGGCCCCTGCGCGCGCCCCAGGGTCATCTACAATGTCCAAGGCGGACAGGTCGGTGTCCAGTCCGTACGCGCCGAGCGAGCGCAGTACCCACCTATCTAAATGCTCACGCTGCGAGCGCCGCCGAGCCCCACACACCCTAACTAACTCCGCCTCGGCGCGCTTCTGATACGCCAAGACCTCCCCAGCCGCCACCCTGGTCAACACTTGTATACACAGTTCGCGTTCATCTAAACGCTCCTCGCTCTCCAGTGCGGCCATAACCTCCTCAGACAGCGCTTTCTGAGTGATAATGTCCCCCGCAGGCCCGACGGAGATAAGGAAACTATGACAAGAATTGATGCACGCAACCACCCTCGCCATAGTCCACCCAATAAGTGGGCGGCTGGCATGGGGGCCGGGAGCACGTCGAGTGCTCTTCTTATCTGCATTGTTAGCCATGTACTACTACTGTCCACGCTTGGGTCCGTTCCCGCAAGAGGCGCCAAACGCCAGACCACGACCCACTCTTCAGCCTTGTCCCAACCGAGCCCTCGCCAAGGGTAATAATCACCACCTTTGGTAATAGAAATGAGAATACCATGGATTTACGTGAATATACCGCTGACGCGCTGCTAAGCGTTGAACTCCCTAACTCTTCCGTCGCTGCCGCCGTATACCAGCACGCGAGTTTGAAGAACCAGCATGCTCGCCAACGAACTGCCCTGCCCCCCGCCTTGGCCTTGGCTACGGCCAAGAACGATGGCTGGATAGCAGCAGCCATGCAGGCCTCTTCGGCTACCGATCCAGAGGTCTTGGCCGTGTTATTGCGCGATAAGCGCACCCACGTCAGAGAAGCCCTCATCGACAATCCAAACTTACCAGACAATGTGCTGTGTGAACTTTGGGACATCCACAAAGACGACCTACGCACCGGCAGTGCCCTCGCCCGTCACATTGATCTGGACTACGCCATGGAGCCCCGCAACCTCCCCGGTGGTCCCTATGAGGCAATAAATATCCTCGCGCAAAGGATCATCACCGAGAACCGCCACGACCTGGAGCCGAGGGCCTTGGAGGCATTTGGTACCGCACTCTTTAGAGAGGCCCAAAAGAATTCCCCGGGCGACGTAGCTCGTCTAATGGGACTTTGTGATGAGGACGCGGCCAAGGGGCATTTAGCCACTTTGGCGGCGTCTCTGAATTCAGCCGACGAGGACTTCATTGATCTGCTCATCCAGAACAACACCTGCGTCACCCCGCGCGCCGGTGTTCTCAGCGATGCCGCTTTCTTGAAGATAATGGATCTGAACCCGGGGAGCACCTGGGCGATTCATTTCTACAAGTCAATGACCGCCACCAACCTCACCAAAACCCAAGACGAGCTGTTTGTGGCCCGCCTAAGTGGTCCCGAGGTCACTGACGCCAACCGCCAAGCTGTCTACGCAGAGGCCATCTACCGAGCCGGCACCCGCCGCCCGCACTTGGTGCTCACCGCCCTGGACTGGTATAGGGAAAATCATCTTGAGTTCCCCGCCGAAACATTACTCTACTACTGCACCAAGGCACACGCACCTTCCTGGTGGACGCCGCCCTCGGCAGACGAAATAGTAGAACTTATATCCAAAGCGCCCCCAAATCACCTAAGGGACTGGCTGTACGGAATGTACCTAACGCCGGTGCGCCCTGGAGACCTGACTCGGGTATTGTCCTCTACGACGTACTCAATTAACAGTGAACTTCACTACATCTTGCAGCGCACTTACGAGCCCACCAACATTGTCGTGTGGGCCCGAGAGTTCCTGGAGAACTGCCCCATAGCGCTCAGAGATTTAGTCGAGTACGGCAATACCGGACTGCTGGCTGCTGCGGTAGAGATTATCACCGAAAGACTCGGAGACGATCCCAGGGCCTGGAGTGTTTTATTCCAGTGCCTCGGAGACTATCTCGGAGACTATCAGGTCACGCTCAGCGGGGCCCTTGATGCCACCGAGACCGCCCTGAAAGAGCACAACCAATAACCCAAAGACCCCCAGCAAATGCTGGGGGTCTTTGCCTATTAACAATACGCTGGGGCCTGAGAAATTGCAGTAGAGAAGCCCCGACTTTGGTGGTGATGCGCATGCGTTTGCCACCCATCGCCATCGTGACGACACTGCCTACATGCCCACACTGCCCGCAACCACCAAACTGGTCTTCTTACGCCACGGTGAGTCCGAAGGCAATAAGGACAAGATCATGCAGGGCCGTGGCGACTACCCCCTCAGCGCTGCTGGCCGAGCTCAGGCCAGCAGCGCCCGTGATTCTGTCGTTTCATGGGGTGCCACTGTCTACGTCGCCTCGGACCTATCGCGCTCGTACGAAACGGCCCTCATCATCAGTGACGCCGCCGCCGTACTGCGCGATACACGCCTAACCGAGCGTGACGCTGGGCCCTGGGAAGGTCGTCCACGCGCTGAGATGGAACGTGACCACCCCGGATCACTCGAGAACGACACCCTACGCCCGCCCGGCTTCGAGGCCGCCTCGAGCGTCGCCGCCCGCCTCTTTGGGGCCTTCGAAGAGTTCATCAATCACGAGGGCCTCGTGGTAGTCGTAGGTCACGGAGCCACGATGCGTGTAGTAGAGGCCGAACTGGCCGGAGTGCGACAGCGTTACGCCAACCTCGAAGGAATGGCACTCAGCGCGTCGCTCGAGTGGCTCGGACGGGTTGAGACTCTCCCAAACCATGAGGAGTCAGGACAATGAACTTGATTCTCGTCCGACACGGACAGTCCACCTGGAATCGCGACGGGCGCTTCACCGGCTGGGTCGACGTCGGTCTGACCGACCAGGGAATCGAAGAAGCTCGTAGCGCCGGCCGCCAACTACTTGCCGCGCGAATCGTTCCCGACGTGGTACACACCTCAGTGTTACGACGTGCCATCACCACGGCCAACCTCGCCCTGGAAGAGATGGACCGAGCCTGGCTACCTGTCCAACGCTCCTGGCGCCTCAACGAGCGCCACTACGGCGCCCTCGCAGGCCTCAATCGCAACGAAACGATTGCCCTGCACGGCCCCGAGCAGGTGGTGACCTGGCGCCGTTCCTTCACCGTGCGCCCTCCGCTCGACGACGGTGCACCAGCGCTGTTGCGCGCGGATCCGCGTTACGGCGACGTCGCCTACGCCGACTTGCCCGCCGGCGAGAGTCTGCGTGACGTACAGACACGGCTGTTGCCGTACTTCATGTCAGTCATTACTCCGCAGTTGATCAATGGCCAGACGGTACTAGTAGCGGCGCACGGCAACTCCCTGCGTGCTCTGGTAAAGCACCTGGAGCACATCGGTGACGACGAGGTCGCCGCACTGGAGATCCCCACCGGTGAGCCACGTGCCTACCTGCTGGACAATCAGATGCACGTGCTGGATCGCTGCGTCATCACCCAGTAGCCCCGCCTGCCCACGACGCGGGCACCGAACGGTCGACTTCTTTTTGACACCAGTCTCCCCAGGGAGAGGCATTCCAAAAGAAACACCCCGTGCGGACCCTCAATTAAGAAGATACCGTGGGGGTGCTGCCTTCAGGCCCTCGTATCAGTCCGATTCGGCTAATAGAGCATGCTGGGGGTCTTTGCCTATTAACAACGCAGTGGAGCCTTCTACAGAAGGCCCCACTGTGCTTACTTGATCCAGTTGCACCCAGCGGCCATTCGTGCTGTAGGGACCGACTCTTCCTTCTTGGAGGTCATGGCCTTTCTCACACTACGCACGAACGAGCGCGCTTGCATAAATA
>Ga0182016_10005202_pt1 | contig 14105 bp, 9 predicted proteins | sample 712S2MmetaG_FD_120491 | JGI IMG/M metagenome (GOLD analysis project Ga0182016, IMG submission 120491) | Permafrost microbial communities from Stordalen Mire, Sweden - 712S2M metaG | ecosystem: Environmental > Terrestrial > Soil > Wetlands > Permafrost | place: Sweden: Stordalen | collected...
CGAGCGCGACCGCATCGTCGGCGTGCTGCCCTTCTTTCATTCGTTCGGATACACGGTGACGATCTGGTTTCCGCTGATTGCGGGATGCGGCGTGGTCTACCATCCGAATCCCACGGATGCCAAAGCGGTCGGCGAGTTGATCGCGAAGTACCACGCCACATTCCTGCTTTCGACGCCGACGTTTTGCGCGGGGTACACGCGCAAGTGTTCCCCGGAAGAGTTCGCCAGCCTGCGATTCGTGCTGGTCGGCGCGGAGAAGCTGCGCGAACCCATCGCCGCGGCATTCCGCGAAAAGTTCGGCGTGGAACTGCTCGAGGGATACGGCTGCACCGAGATGGCGCCGGTGGTGGCGGTGAACGCTCCCAACTTCCAGGCGGGCAAGGATTCGCAACTGGGCAACCAGCCCGGCACGGTCGGACATCCGATGCCGGGCGTGGCGGCGCAGGTCGTGGACCCGGCCACGTTCGCGCCGCTCCCGCCCAATCAGCCCGGGCTGTTGCTGGTCAAGGGTTCGAACCGCATGATCGGCTACCTGGGCGAACCGCAGCGCACGGCCGAGGCGCTGCACGAAGGCTGGTACATCACCGGCGATATCGCGGCCATTGACGACGAAGGGTTCATTCGCATCACCGACCGGCTCTCGCGGTTCAGCAAGATCGCGGGCGAGATGGTGCCGCACCTGTGGATTGAAGACGCCATTGCCAATGTGTTGGGATCAGCGCCTTGCGCGGTGACCTCGGTAGCCGACGACCGGCGCGGCGAGCGGCTGGTTGCGCTGTATGTGCACGAGATGGAGCCTGCGGAATTGTGGCAGAAGCTCGCGGAGACGGATCTGCCGCGGTTGTGGATTCCCAAGCGGGAGAATCTGTATCGAGTCGAATCGCTTCCCCAACTCGGCACGGGGAAGCTGGATCTGCGCGGATTGAAGATGCGCGCAGAGGAGTTAGTGAGTGCGTCATGGAAATCATCCTCGTCCTTGGTTTGATTGTGGTGTTGGTGATCCGGTGGGCGGTCTTGCGGGACCGCATGGCGCGCATGGAATCGCGCATCGCCGAGCTGACCGGGCGCGTCGACGCCCAGAGCCAGTCGTTGGCGGAGATGTACCGCAAGAGCCACGCGCCTGCGCAGCCTGTTGCTCCCCCGCCGGTCCGGCCTGTGCTGCCCGTGCTGCCCGTAGTCGAACCACCAAGTGAGGCAGGCCCCCGGCCTGCGCGGGTCCCCTGGACCCGCCCGCCCGAACCCGCGCCAAAGCCAACCCCCGCCCCCCGCGAATGGGAAACCATCCTGGGCGGAAACTGGCTCAACAAGATCGGCGTGTTCGTACTGGTAATCGGTCTTGCCCTGCTGTTGCGCTATTCATTCACGCAATTCGGACCGCTGGGGCGCGTCACCATCTGCCTGGCCGCGAGCCTCGCCCTTCTTGCCGCCGGTGCGATCTTCGAATCAAACCCGCGCTACCAAATCTTCGCGCGCGGCCTGCTGGGCGGCGGCTGGGCGGCGCTCTATGTGACGGTCTACGCCATGCACGCGGTGGAAGCAGCCCGCGTGATCGACAGCGCGGTTGTGGGCGCGATCCTGCTGCTGGCGGTGGCCGCGGGAATGATCGTGCATTCGCTGCGCTACCGCTCGCAGACCGTCACGGGACTGGCCTATTTCGTGGCGTTCGCCACGCTGGCGATCACCGACATGACCTCGTTGCCTTTCCTGGCGCTGGTCCCGCTGGCGGCGTCGCTGCTGTATGTGGCGCACCGCTTCAAGTGGTTGCGGATGGCGCTGCTGGGGCTGATCGCCACCTATGCCGTCGTCGTCATTCGCGGCGACACCGGCGCGCCGCTGTGGCAGGCGCAAACCATTTTCGTCGTTTACTGGCTGCTGTTTGAAATCTTCGACGTGTTGCACCCGGAAGCCTGGCTGCTGCCGCTCAACGCCGCCGGATTCCTGGGGCTATCGGTGCTGAAGTGGCAGACCGCCGCGCCGGACCGGCTCTGGATTCTGCTGGCGGCCTGCGCGGGCGCCTACGTGGTAAGCGCCGCGACGCGCATTCGCTCGGGCAAATGGCACGGCGCTGCAACCCTGACCGCGGCGCTGGCGGCGGGCGCCATCTTTCAAAAGCTCGATCGCCAGTGGGTGGCGTCGGCATTGGTGGTGGAGGCGGAGTTGTTCTACCTGGCCGGGATCAGGCTGCGCGCGCCGTATCTGCGCTGGCTGGGCACGTCGCTGTTCGGCGTGGAGACGCTGCGGCTGCTGGCGATCGACATGTGGGCGTTGCCTGTCGGGCAGTGGGTGCCGGTGGCATCGCTCGATGCGGTGGTCTTCTATGCGAATCGCGCGCTTTACGCGGCGGATCAGTTCTACGGCTACGCGGCGGCGGGCATGCTGGCGCTGGTGATTGGGAAGAAAACGGAAGAGCCATACCGCAGCGTGTTGTGGCAGGCCGCGGCGGCCGGCGCGTTTGCGTTTGGCTGGTGGCGGCGACTGTTCGATTTTCGTTTGCAGGGATACCTGCTGCTGGCGGTGGGGCTGGCGGGAACCGCGGCGGAGATGCGCGACCTGCCGTTGGCGGTAGCCGCAGGCGTTTGCTACGCGACCGCGTTGTGCGCGCTGTGGTCCGGGGCGGATCGCTTTGCGGAAGACGAACGCGGCCTAATGCGGCTGGCCGGCGCCGGCGCGGCCGTGGCGGCGTCGATGGCGCTGGTGTGGCGGCTGGCGCCGGGCGCATACCTGGGGGTTGCCTGGATGGCGCTGGCGGTGTTGGTCCTGGAACTGGGACTGCGGCGCCTGCCGGACGATTTCCGCCGCATGGCCTACGCGGCGGCGATCGTGGGCGCAGGCCGCGTCTGGCTGTTCAATGTGGTGGGCCTGCACAATTCCGGCCCGTGGGATCTCCGGCTGATGCCCGCGTGGGCCGCTCTATTGGCTTACGCCATCGCTTTACGCGCCCGCCGCGAGGAAGGCGGATTGTTACTGGTGGGGGCGTCGTCCATCGCGCTGGCGTTCGGGGTCGTGGCGTTGTGGGCGTCGTTGCCGGCGGAGATGGTCGCCGCGGCGTGGGCGGCGGCGGCGCTGGCGCTCGTGCTGGCGGCGCGCCAGTGGAAGCGCGACGTGTTCGGCTGGCAGAGCTGCGCCGTCGCGGCGATGGCTGGCTTTCTTGCGATGGCCAACTTGCCCGATGCCTCGGCCCCCGTGTGGGCGACCTGCGCGGCGATCGCCTGCTTCTACGTCGCGCAACTGGCGTCGGACCGCGCGAGCCATCGGCGGCTGTACTTCTCGCTGTTGGCGACAACGCTGCTGACTCTTTTGCTGTACTACCGCATCTCGGGCAGCCTGCTGACGATGGCCTGCGGCATCCAGGGAGTGATCCTGTTGGCATCGGGCTTTCCGCTGCGCGACCGCGTGCTCCGGATATCGGGCCTGACGCTGCTGCTGGCCTGCATCCTGAAGCTGTTCGTGTGGGATCTGCGCCACCTGGAGACGCTGCCGCGCATCTTCTCGTTCATCGTGCTGGGCGTCATTTTGCTGGGCGTTTCGTGGATCTACACGCGCTTCCGGGAGCGGGTGGCGAAGTTCTTGTGATCGTGTCTCGCGGGCCATTGCGCGCGGCGAGCACGTGTCCGGTCTTGAGCATGATTACGACAGTAGACGTAACGGGGACCTCACGGGACCGATCTCCCAGAAATGATCGCATTCAGCGTTGTCCGGCGCCGTTCTCTGAACCAGTGCGAGGCAGATCGGAGGCCTGCATTCCGCCAGCGGAAAGGAGGATCAGACAGAACAGAACGGCAATACGGCCGCGCGTCATCGTCATCCGCTCTCAGCGTTCCGCACTGGGATCGCCGGTGGGGGGTGGGGCGTGATCCACGGCGGCGGGAGGTCCCAGCAACTCCGTGAGGACCGGTTTCAGGGCGTCCGCCCAGACTTGGTAGGCCATCGCGGTGGGATGGAGCCTGTCATTCGCATTCATCATCCCGTCGAACAGCTTTCCATCGCGCCCGGCGAGTTTGTCATTGATGTTCAGGTACCGGACCTTCCGGCCATCGGCGAACTTGGAGAGATTGCCGTTTATCCGTTCGATGACGGGCATCAGAGCCATATTGTCGTTTCTCGGGAAGAGGCCCACTACGATAACGGTCGCCGCAGGAGCCTTCTCCTGGATCGCGTGGACAATCGCCTTTAGACCTCTCGTGACATCGTCTGCTCTCGCGTCAACGTCGCCTCGGGCCAACGGATTGCCGACGTTGTTTGTGCCCGCGAGCATAACGACGACTTTGGGGTTGACTGCGTCCAACTCGCCGTTCTCCAGACGCCAGAGGATGTTCTGCGTTTGATCGGCGCCCCATCCGAAATCAGCCGCGTTCCAACCGAAGAAATTCTGTTTCCAATTGGCGAGCAGTTCGGGGTAGTCGAGGGCGCCCCACCGCCGTGTGATGGAGTCGCCTTCGAAGTAAACGTCGATCCCACCCTGCTTCGCCTTCGTGAGCAGTTGGGAATGCGCGACCAGGGAGTTTGGATCGGTTCGGAAGACCGGCTGGTCCGCCGGAAGCTCCCAGGGCGCCGCGCGATAGTTCAGGAACTTGTCCGCCCAGGGTTTGAAGTACTTCCAGTTGGGGGCATCGGAGTGGCCGGCGTCATGCTGGCGCCACGCGAGCTGGCCATCGAGAAGGCCGGTATTGACGGGCGGCATCTTGGCGGTGTGATAGTCGTCCGTCACTCCCAAATCCCTGGCACCCAACAGCCGGAAGACAGGGCCCGCAGCCACGGTTGCCATGAAGCTGCCCTGCTGGTCCAGCCACTTCGCATCTCCCTTTTCGGGGGCTCCATAGCTGATGAAAGTCAGCCGCGGGGCGCAAAGGGCGATCAATTCGTTCGAGTCCACCGGCAAGTCGCCGGCATTCCGGCTCCCGAAGGAACCCGCGGCGGCGCCGTATTTCAGGAAGCTGCCGGCCATCCAGTGATACTCGCCGGACCCCGTGAGATTCTCCACTTCCTCTCCGAAATTGCGTCTATGCGGTTTGGCGCCGCCCTCCCCGGAAGAGCCCACCAGTACCACCGCAAATCGGGTATCGAACGCCATGGTCTCCAGCGCGGCCTTCCCAAAGCGAGAAACACCTTCGATGCCAATGCGCTGCGCGTCGACGGTCGCGTCGGTCTCCAGATAGTCGAGACCACGGGAAGCTCCCCAGGCCCACGCCCGCAGCGCGCCCCAGTCCTCCGGCTTGCGCGGCTGGCCCTTGTTTGCGAGGCCGACGATCCCCTTCGTAAGACCTGCGCCGTTGTCCGGTTGAATGCTGCCGGGGTCGATGAGCGCGTAACCCCATCCCCCAGCGATCAGTTGTTCCATGGAAGGCGGATCGCTCCCCAGCATCGCCTTCAGTTCGGGACGGCTGGCCATCATCTCGGCCATACGCTTGAGGAACGCCGCGCTGCCGAACATCATCATCACGGGCACGGGACCTTTCGCGTTAGCCGGCGTCACCAGCGTCATGTCGATATCGACGCTGATCGACGGGCACGACGAGTTGTCCGCGTGCCCGACGAGCTGCTTCTTAATTACCGGGAAGGTCCCGGCCATCGAATTGGCCGTACTGCTTACGGTCCAGGTCACCTTGGGCACGTGCGGCGGGACGCGGCCCACCACCTCGCGCTCGAAGTCTTCAACGATCTCCGGGCGTCGCTGGCGCCACCACTGTGCTGCCGACGTGACCCTCTGCCCGTTTTTCAGGGTAAGCGCGTCGGGCAGATCCGGGAAAGGATTGGCCTTCGACTCATCGTAGTTAGCGTGATCGGGGGCTTTCTCATTCCCGTTCGCCCCCGGACGGAGGAGCGTGATGCCCAACTGGTCCATCATGTTTCGATGGTCCTGTTCGGTTGTCCAGTTCAACGGCGACGCGCAGCCGTCGGAGGAAGGGGACGCGCCCGCGGAACCAAGGACGGCCAAAGCGCCCAGTGCGGCGAGTCCCGATAACGCTTGTTTCGAGCGCGAGGCAAAAATCACGTTTGACTCTCGAACAAACATCTTAGCGGACAGTCAGTCTGGGTTTGCAATTGGAGGGCGGGCAATTTTGCCCGCAGCCGGCTCTCAGCCGGCTCTGGCCGCCCCACTACCGATGTCTGGGGTACGTACGTTCGGTCCTGCGTCGATTGGGATCGGCTGACGCGCCACGCGGAGATTTGGGCGCGTGCTCCAGGTGACGGGAAACGCACGGCTCGCTGGCGTGCGCACGGCGCCGCGAGTACAAGTCCGGTTGGGGAAGCTCCGAAGTCGGACGCGTCGAGGACCGGACTCGTCCTGGTAAACGCCGGTCGCGTCAGTAACCAGTCCTGGGCTTATGCTACCCGGCGAGCTCGATCTCGATCTTCTTCCCCCCCGCATCCATCTTGACGATGCGGAAGCTGCGGATCTGCCCCGCCCGCGCAGGCTCGCGCTTGCCGGCGCGCTGCCCGGACCCCGCGCCGCCCTTCCACTTCGCGGACAACATCGAAGAAAGCGAACTGACGTCGGTCTGGGACTGGGCCGCCTGCGCCTCCGCTTGCCCCGCCTCCGCGCCCGCGACCTTGCAGGGCACCTGGATGCCTTCGCCCAGTTCCACTTTGGCGCGCCCGCCGGAAACGTCCGCGATGCGGCCGGTCACCACGTCGCCTTCCTTGTGTTCGGCGATGTATTCGTCGATGCTGGTGGGCTGAAGCTGCTTCATGCCCAGCCGGATGCGGCGGCGCTCGGTGTCCACTTCCAGAATCTGCGCGCGCACCGTCTGGCCCGCCCGGAGCACGTCCTGCGGATGGTTGATGCGCTTCTCCGCCGTGATGTCGCCCACGTGGATCATGCCCTCCACGCCCTCGGCAATTTGCACGAACGCGCCGAATTTCGTGAGGCTGACCACCGGCCCTTCGATCACTCCGCCAACCGGATATTTCTGCTGCGCATCCGCCCAGGGGTCGCCCAACGCCTGCTTCAATCCCAGCGAAATGCGCCGTTCGCTGGGGCTGACATGCAGCACCGCGGCTTCCACCGAGTCGCCCGGCTTCACCACGTCGCTGGGCTTGCGCGCCTTCTTCGACCAGGACATCTCCGAAAGGTGGATCAGTCCTTCCACGCCCGGCTCCAGTTCCACGAACGCGCCGAAATCCGTCACGCGCGTGACCGTGCCGCGCACCCGGTCGCCGGTCTTGAACTTATCGCCAACCTGTTCCCAGGGATGCGGCTGAAGCTGCTTCAGTCCCAGCCCGATGCGCCGCTTGGCCGGGTCCACCTTCAGGATTTTGACATCCAACTCCTGGCCCACCGAGAGCACGTCGGCCGGTTTGTTGATATGGCCCCAGGAAATGTCGGCCACGTGCAGCAGTCCATCCACGCCGCCGATATCGACAAACGCGCCGTATTCGGTGAGGCTACGGACGGTGCCGTGCATCACCGCGCCTTCCTGCAGATCTGTGAACAGCTTCTGGCGGGCGACCGCTTCTTCCTCTTCCAACACCGCGCGCCGGTCTACCACCACATCTTCATCGGCCACGTCCAGCTTGATGATGCGGCAGGTGATCTCCTGGCCCACCAGCTTTTCCATCTCGGGTACGTCTTTAGCGCCCGACCGCGAAGCCGGCATGAACGCGCGCACCCCCACGTCCACGCTCAGGCCGCCCTTCACCACGCCCGAGACCACGCCCGCAATGGAGCGCTTCTCGTTGAATGCGGCCTCCAGCGACGTCCAGTCCTTGGGCCGCTCCACGCGCACTTTGGAGAGATCGTAATAGCCTTCTTCGTTGCGCCCCTTGATGGACACCGGGAACTGGTCGCCCACCCGCACGTTCACCGTGCCGGATGCGTCTTTGAACTCGGCTACCGGCATGACGCCTTCGATCTTGTGGCCGATGTCGATGAAGACCTGTTCCGGCGAAACGGCTACCACCGTGCCGGTGAAACCCTGGCCGCCGGCTTGGGGTTTATGCGTGTGGGAATGTTCGTATTGGGACAGGATGTCCGCGAAGTTTTCGCCGTGTTCGGGCATGCTTGGGGTTTCATCCTGTTCCAGCGTGGTGTTGTTGGGCATGAGACTACCTAATTATTGTGGCATAATCCGGTCTGGGATCGCATCGTGGCAAAGATTGAATGGTGGCGGCGCGCGGCGCTTTGGATTCGGCCGCAGGATGTCGTGTGGCTGCTGCTCTTCTCGGGCATGATCGTCTTTAACCAGACGGGCGAGCCCTCGGAAATAGCCATGCTCGTGGCATTGGCCGCCGTGCAGATTCTGGAGTCGAAGCTGCCGTTCCTCTCCAGTCAGCGCGGCATCGTGTCCTGGATTTTGCTCAAGCTGCTGCTGAGCTATCTGCTGATCGGCTACACCGACGGCGTGAGCAGCAGCTATTACTGGCTTCTGCTGCTGCCCATGATCTCGGCGGGATCGTCGCTGGGCGTGCTGGGGACGCTGGTGGTCACGCTGCTGGCCTGGTGCGTCTATCTTTCATTCCTGTTGCGGATCGATTGGAACCGCTTTGTCATTGAGGCGCCGGAAAGGCGCGAGCTGGCCTTGCGCGTCATCTTTCTGGCGGTGGCCGGCAACCTGACCAATACGTTGGCGGAAGCGCGGCGCCGGCAATTCGCCAGGACCAAGGCCATGGCCGACCAGCTTGCCGAAGCCAACCGCAACCTGCAGCAGGCCGAAGAAGCCGTGCGCCGGTCCGACCGGCTGGCTGCGCTCGGCCAACTCGCGGCCGGGCTGGCGCACGAGTTGCGCAATCCGTTGGGCACCATTCGCGCCTCGGCCGAGATGCTCAACCGCAGCGTCGCTTCGGAAAACGAAGTGGCGCGCGAAGTGGCCGGCTTCATAGCCGAGGAAGTGGACCGCACCAATTCGCTGGTCACGCGCTTCCTGGATTTCGTACGGCCGCTCGAATTGCGGCCGGCGGCGGCGGATCTGGCCCAAGTGTTGGACCGCTCGGTCGCTATGGTCGAGCGGGAAGCCGCCGCGCGCGAGGTGACCGTTTACAAGAACTACTCGCCGGACATTCCGCCGTTCCCGCTGGACGCGGAGTTAATGGAGCGCGTCTTCTACAATCTGCTGGCGAACGCCGCGCAAGCCACGTCTCCCGGCGGCGCGGTGACCGTGAAGACCCGCCCGGTGGACGGCAACGCCGAGATTTCGGTGATCGACCGCGGCTCGGGCATCGATCCCAAACTGATCGACACCATCTTCAATCCCTTTTTCACCACCAAGCCCGATGGCGTGGGTCTGGGGTTGGCCATCTGTTCGAAGATTGTCGACCAGCACGGCGGCAAGATCGCGGTCGAGAGCCAGCCGGGCAAGGGCAGCGTGTTTCGCGTATATCTGCCCATGGCGGAGGCTGTATCCGGATCGAAACCGAAAGATTGACCCTCTGCCATTGGGAGGCGGACGACTGGCTGGAATTCCGCGCCATCGCCGCCGATCCGGAGGTGATGCGCTACATCGGCGATGGTACGCCCTGGCCCGGCGAGCGCTCGCGGCAGTTCGTGGACCGCCAGATCGCGCTGTTTGACCAGCGCGGATTCTGCCTGTGGAAGCTGGTAGCGCGGTTGCACAACGAAGCCCCCAGCCCGATCGGGTTCTGCGGCCTGCAGCCCCTTCCTGAAACAGAAGAGATCGAAATCGGCTGGTGGCTGGCGCGCGCCTGGTGGGGTCGCGGCCTGGCCACGGAAGCGGCGCGGGCGGCTCTGCGCGACGGCTTCGAGCGGGTGGGCCTGGAGCGCATCGTAGCCATCGCACAACCGGCCAATACCGCTTCGATCGGCATTATGCGGAAGCTGGGGATGGGCTTTGAGCGACTGGCGGAGTCGCGCGGGATTGCGGTGGTGCTGTACGCGCTAAGTGCTCGCGGCTGGCCTCAGGTCTTCTTGGACTGAGCCTTTGCCGGCGGAACGGGACTTGCCGTTGCCGGTTTCTCTACCGGGTCCGGTTTGTCCAGATACTGAACGACCACCGAGATGCGGCGATTCGATGGATCCTCGGGAGCGTTCGGTTTACGCAGGCGCTGGTCGGCATAGCCCCGCACCTGGGTAACCTGCCGTGGGCCGACCCCATTTTCCTGCACCATGCGGCGCGCGGCATTGGCACGATCCGCCGAGAGCTCCCAGTTGCTGTAGCTGCCCTTCGCGGAGAAAGGTTTGGCGTCGGTGTGGCCTTCGATGGAGATGGTGTTCGGCAGTTTGCCCAGCTCGTGCGCCAGCATCACCAGAATCTGCCGGCCATCTTCGCTGGGCTCGGCGATGCCGCTGGCGAAGAAGGTGCCTTTCTCGGCCTCCATCAGCTCGATGCGCAACCCTTCGCTGGTCACCGTCATTTCGATCTGGTTCTTCAGCTTCTCGAAATCGACCACTTTGCGCACCGCCTTCTGCAGCTCATCCTTGATCTTGTTCATGTTTTCTTTGGTCAAGGTGAAGTTGTCGCCCGCGCCCGTCTTTCCGCTGCCTACCAGCTTTGAAGTGCCCGTGGGGTCCTTGAAGTATCCACCTACCGCCTCCCGGATTTGCTTGCTGCTGTTGAGCAGCCACAACACGATGAACAGCGCCATCATGGCCGTTACGAAGTCGGCATAAGCCACCTTCCAGGCGCCCCCGTGGTGGCCGCCGTGAGCCGCTTTTTTCTTGATGACGATGATTGGACGGGCAGCCATAAAAGCGCGCCTCTAAGCCGCGGGCGGGACATCCGGCCCCTTGTTGCGGCACAGCTTCTCCAATTCCACGAACCCCGGCCGCACCTGGCCCGGAGTGGCCCGCCGGGCGATCTCGACGGCCAGAATGGGCGCGGTGCCCTTGATGAAAGACGCCAAAGCTACGCGCAAGACGTGATAATAGGAGTTTTCGTCATCCGCGGTTTTCTGCATGTTGGACGCGATCGGCCCCACAAAGCCGTAGCACAGCAGGATGCCCAGAAATGTGCCCACCAGGGCTGCCGCCACCTTGTGGCCGATCTCCTCCGGGGGCCCCCCAAGTGCCCCCATGGTAATGACCACTCCCAGCACCGCCGCCACGATACCCAAGCCCGGCAGCGCATCCGCGACGGTGCTTAAGGCCGCCACCGGCCGCGCGGCATCCTGATGGTGGACCTCCATATCCAACTCCATCATCTGGTCGATATCGAATGGTTCCACGGCGCCACTGGATGCCGTGCGTAGCGTGTCGCAGATGAAGTCGCGGACGTGATGATCTTTGACCACGGACGGGAAGGCGGTGAATGTCTTGCTCTTTTCCGGAGCTTCCAGATCCTCCTCGATGGCCGTCAGACCTTCGCGGCGCGAACGGTTGAACAGGTCGAACAGCATCTTCAGGGAGTCCAGATAAAGCTGGCGCGTGAACCTGGACCCCTTGAAAGCTCCGGCGAAGCCTTGGCCGATCTGCTTCAGAAGGTAAGGCGGGTTGGCGACCAGCACGGTGCCGGCAGCCGCGCCCGCAATGATCACCAGTTCTGCGGGCTGCAGCAGCACCAGCAGGTTCCCCTTTTCCATCAGGTACCCCGCGACGATCGCGCCGAACACAACTACAATTCCAATAATAGAGAACATGGGTATTCGCCTCAGACCAACAGGATCGAGTTCACGTGTGCCGCCTGCGTCGCTTCGAGAGCTTCCTCGGCGCGTCCTAACAACGATTCGACCGTGTCGCCGGGGCGCACCATCGTTCCGCCCATGGATAAGGTGACCGACAGCCGGTCTCCCCACCACGGAACCGAGGCGAGGGAGACCAGACGCCTCAGCCTTTCGGCGCAACTCCCCAGCCCGTCAACGGTGGGGCACGCCACCAGCGCCGCGAACCGCTGCTCCTTCCAGCGCCCCACCAAGTCGTCCGGCCGCGTGCCGGCCGCGAGCGTCTGGGCCGCCGCGTACAATACCGTATTTGCAACCTGGCAACCGTAAACGTGCCGCAAATGGTCCAGGTTGTCGATGGCGATCGAAAGGACGCCGAACGCTACCTGGGAAGCGGCGAACTCCTCCAGCGCAATACCGAGGGCGGCCAACGTCGCCTGGCCATCCGGGATCTCCGTGACGTCGTCCACGGAAACGTCTCCCCGCAGGTGCGGGCAACGCATCTCGGTGGCCCGGAACGATCGCTCTTCGAAGAACTCGGCGGCGCCAATGACGGCGCCACACTCATCTCTGAGCGGAACGGCTTTCACCCGCACCGGAACCCGTTGGCCCTCCTTATGACGCAGGAAAACACTGGCTTCCTGGGCCCGGCCATCCTGCATGGCCCGCGCCAGTGGACAGTCGCAACCGCACAGAGCCACTTGGTTTTCGTCGCAATGCATCAGGAGATTGTCGTGGCAGAAGCGTCCGACAACCTCCTGGCCGAGATACCCCGTAATGGTCTCCGCGTGGGCATTCCAGAACAGGATCTGGCGCTTCCGGTCTGTCAGATACACCCCGACCGGCACGCTTTCCAGGACCGCACGGTAAATCTCCAGGTTCAATTCCAATTGCATGCAACGTACCCGTTTTCACAATCGGCAGTCCCGGTGCGTTCCTGTAGCTGGAAATCCGGCGAGCGCCGATCCTGCGCGACTCTTCCGAGAGTGACCGTCAAGGTATTCAAAAAAAACGGAAAAAAGGTTGGACACACCGCCCGCCGGTGATATACTCACTCAAATAAACTAATTCGGCATTACGCCAGCGTGTAGCGGAGCCCACCTGCGTGCCGAAGCGGAGAGGGCGGCGCGCGTCCGCGCAAAAGCGCCGCCCGCGTAGCAGTGGAGCGGGTGCGGCCTCCCAGGCGGCCACACGTAATCGGCAGCGGACCAGCCAGGATGCCAGCCCTGTCTCCCCTAACGGGCCACAGCGGCAGTTGGTGGCACAGGCTTCAGCCTGTGAGAGCCTTTTTCAGCATCCTGCTAAGTGAACAGTGTTGCGGCTAGAACGGCCACCGCGCCCAGCGGGAATCCTTCTTGGATAGCGGCCCCGGCCCGTCCGAGAAATGGCCGGACTGCCCCATCCCGAAATCGAGTTCGCTCTTTTGGAACTGCAAGGGCCGATCGGTGATCATCTCAATAGTGCTGCCTTTGGCCAGCACCGCATCCGGCCCGCGCGTGAGCAGAACGGCCATCAGTCCCGCAGTGGCGCCCACCGCGGCCCCGATGCCTCCGCCCATGGCGTAGTGCTGGCTTGCGGAGCCCGCGATCAGGCCGACCGACGCGCCCGCCCCCGCGGCCTCGGCGACCGTGCGCGCGTCACCGGCCTTGTTGCCCTCGCTCTGGATCTTACCCTCGGCCTTGTCGAATTCCTCGCCGCCGCGTCCGTCGATCCCGCCCACGCGTGCGCGGAAATCGCGCGTTACCCCGTTGGGCAGCGTCAGGCAATCGAAGCGCAGATACAGTTCGCCGCGGCCCTTCACGCGCCCCGGACGCTTGACCTCGGTCACCGTGCCGGACACCCAACTCCCCGGCGGGATGACGATGCGGCCGTTGGCCATGATCGGGAACACCGTCTCCAGGTAGACGCGGTCTCCCTCCGCCGCGTTCTTGGTGCTTATGGAGTTGATCAGCCCCAGCGGGATGCGGGTACCGGGAGCGATCACGTAATCGCCGGACGGCGCGGCGGCCGGCGGTTCCTGCGCCAGAACGACGCCAGCCGTAAGCAGGAGCGTTGCGAAAGTATATCTCAGCGGCATGCGCGAACTCCTTGCGATTATTCTAACAGGATGGCAATGCCGCCGGCCGTCGCGCGCAGTCCCGAGGTAGAAAAAAGCCTGTGGGGCAGGTTGTCAACCTGCAGGCCGATTGTGAATCGGCCTTTCCCTCGACCTTCCGTCGCCCGTTTGCGGCGCAGGCACCCGCCCGCAGCCACCCAGCCCACCCGCCTGCACACTCGGACTTGTCGGAGAGAGTCGCGGATCCTACGGCAGCACGAGAAACTTTACGTTGCTCGAAAGCGTGCCGCTCGGCGTCTCCACCTTGACCACGCCGCTCGTGGCGCCCGCTGGCACGGTGGTCGCGATCTCAGTGCTCGATACCACGGTGAAGCTAGCCGCCGTGCCGTTAAAGCTAACGGCGGTGGCGCCGGTCAGATCGCTTCCCAGAATCTTGACCGCCGCTAACGCCAAGGCGGCGGTGGGTAGCGTTTTCACAAATGGGCCGAGAGCCACAGAC